>ENA-OYXV01000122-OYXV01000122.1-human-gut-metagenome-genome-assembly--contig:-NODE-122-length-43481-cov-20.281698_pt1 | contig 43481 bp, 41 predicted proteins | sample MGYA00244846_ERZ653424 | MGnify/ENA primary metagenome ERZ653424 (study PRJEB26926, sample SAMN06165108) | human gut metagenome | biome: ENVO:00009003; feature: ENVO:2100002; material: ENVO:00002003...
CAAGTTTGACAGGATAAAGAAGAGCATAAAATACGGTCTGCTGATAGGCTACGGCTGGTCAACGCTTGCGGTGCTTATTGTGTATCTGTTCGGAGAACAGCTTGTGCTTATGATAGCACCTGCGGATAACCGTGAAATTATAGATACGGCGGTCAATTATCTGAGGATAAATGTGCCGTTCTACTATGCTCTGAATACGCTTTTGTCGCTGAGATGTACACTGCAGGGACTCGGAAAGAGCGTTGTTCCGATAGGGGCAAGCATTGTCGAGATGATATGGAAGATAGTGACTGTAGTTGCGGTTATCCCCGTATGCGGTTATTTCGGCGTATGTATATCCGAACCGATCATATGGACGGCAAGCGGACTTCTCGTTGCGGTTATTGCAATAAAGACGCTCAGGGCGTTTGAGAAAGCGTAATATTGCGTTTAGATATTTCAATTTTCGGCATTTTAGTTTTTTTTTGAAAAATATTTCAAATAAATGCAAAAATCGCTTGCAAAATTGTTAATATAGTTGTATAATAAATACATTAGTAGCGTTAACGCTAAGAAAGGTTAATTTTATGAACATCTGGCACGATATTGATAACGAAAGAGTAACTCCCAATGACTTTTTAGCTGTCATTGAGATCTCAAAGGGCAGTAAGTCAAAGTATGAGCTTGACAAGAAGACGGGAGTGCTTATACTTGACAGAATACTGTATACATCGACACATTATCCTGCAAACTACGGATTTATCCCCAAGACGCTTGCAGACGACGGAGATCCGCTTGATGTGCTTGTTCTGTGCAACGAGCCTCTTGTTCCGCTTGTGCTTGTACAGTGCTATCCTATCGGTGTTATAAATATGATAGATAACGGAAAGATGGATCAGAAGATAATAGCTATCCCGTTTGAAGATCCCAATTATAACTCTTACAGAAGCATTGAGGGCTTACCCTCGCACATCTTTGACGAAATGCTGCACTTCTTCAAGGTATATAAGCAGCTTGAGGGCAAGGAAACTGCGGTCAATGAGGTTATGGGTCACAAGGCTGCGGTTGAGATTATCAAGGAATGTATAGCAAATTACGATGAGGTTTACGGTGAAAAGTACAACAACATTGATACTGGCAAGTAAATCTCCACGCAGAATTGAACTTATGACGCTGGCAGGCTTCGATTTTTTATCCGTTCCTGCCGTAAAGGAAGAGAAGATAACGGGCGGTACATCACCGTCAGACGCAGTGCTTATGCTATCCCGACAGAAAGCAGAGGAGATAGCCGAAAAATATCCGTATAATACGGTTATCGGAGCGGATACTGTTGTGGCACTCGGTAACGAGATAATGGGCAAGCCTGAGAATGAGCAGGACGCATTTGATATGCTGAAAAAGCTGTCAGGCAAAACACATACGGTACTTACGGGAGTATGCGTAATTTCTCCCGATAAGCATATACATTTTTACGAAAAGACCGAGGTGGAATTCTATCCGCTCGGCGACGATGAGATACGGCAGTATATAGCAAGCGGCGAGCCTATGGACAAAGCGGGCGCTTACGGCATTCAGGAAAAAGGCGCTATGTTTGTAAAACGTATAAACGGCGATTTCTACAATGTTGTAGGATTGCCCGTAGCACGGCTTGCAAGAGAACTGAACGCTCTCACAGAAAAATAATCTTCAGTGAAAGGACGCAAAGGTATGTTATTTTTGAACAACGCATTTACAAAAGATATTACGGAGTACGACGGAGAAGTGCTCAAGGAAGTAAAAACCGTAGACGGAAAGATATATCTTTCAAACGGCGCTATCATTAAAGAGGGTGTTGTCGGAAAATTCTTCGACATTGCCACTAATGACAAATACGGTACTGTATTTGAGGCCGGCGGTCCCGATGAGATCGGTCCTATCGTTGGATTCGCTCCTGTTACGGGCGATTCCGCTCCCGATTATTTCGCATTCTGATTATCGAAGCTAAACAAACTGCGGCAGAGCAACACGCTTTGCCGCTTTTTTTCTTTTCCGTTTTTATGACTTTGGTTGGATTTGCTGTTTTTATAAACTAATTCTTGAATTTTATGCTGAAATATATGTTGCATACAACTGCTATTTGTGTTAAACTTAATGCAAACAAGGAGGAATTGATATGGAAACGGTTTTTTCAAAGCAGTTACAGATGCTCAGAAAGCAAAGCGGTATCACGCAGGAACAGCTTGCAGACAGGCTCGGTGTTACCGCACAGGCAGTATCAAAATGGGAAAACGGGAGCTATCCCGACGGCGATTTACTGCCTAAGATAGCGGACATCTTCGATGTTTCTATAGACAATCTTTACGGCAGAGGAGAGGAAAAGTGTTCGTTTGAACAACAGGTATTGAATCATATGCGGGCTATAGCAGACAGCAGTCAGGATTCTTCTGCCGAGTGGCTTAAAAATTACCTTAATATAATCTGGGCAATGCAGCTTACTGTGTGGCGTGAATGCCGCTATTACTATGGTCTTCCCGATTTTAAAGATTCAAACGGCACGATTGCTTCCGAATGCACCTGTAATACAGGCGTGACGTATATGCGGCTTAATAAGGATTTCCGCTATTTTACATTTATAGAACAGCCGGAGAGTTTCGCAAAACAGTTTTCGGATATTGATAAGCTGTCGGAGTTGTTCAGGTTCTTAGGAGATAAGATGAACTTAAAGGTGGTAATGTATCTTCTTTCTCTTGATAACAGCGAGGTAGTCGGTGCCTCGACCATAGCAACTCATCTCGGCTATCCGAAAGAAAAGATAGAAAAAGCGCTTCAGTATCTTTTTAGCATCAACGGCTCAAACAAAGAGATAATCGAAATAAGCGTGCTTTGCGCCGACAATGATAAAGAAAAAGTCTATGGAGTAAGAAACTACTTGCCGGAAATGCTTATTTTGCTGACAGGTGCGTTTGCCGTACTCAATCAGCCGCATGGTTATCAGACAAGCGTAAACAACCGTGATTATCCTTTCTTTGACCGAAAGGACATGAGTTTTATAAAAGTGGGAGAGAAAAATGAAGAAAAATAAAGAGAAAGAGAAAAACACCAATCCTTATCATAAGGAATACGGCGTTTTCAGCAACAGCATTCACGCATTAAAATCAATGCTAAACTATTCACACAGGTTTATACCTGTTATAATAATCAGCGTAGTCTGTGCGCCGATAATGCAGTATCTGTGGTCGTTCATATCAAAGTTCGTTATAGATATGATAACTACAGGACAGAGCGTTACTGCGCTTGCACTGCTTATGGGCGGATTTACCGTAATACAGATTACGGCTACTATGCTGAACCTTTACGGCAACTCATTCTTTCACATTTATATCGGAGCAAGATTCAGGCAGATGGGACTTAAGAACCGCAAGATAATGTCGGTGGATTACGGCTATCTTGAGGATAAGGACTTTATGGACTGCTATCAGAAAGCAGGAAACGCCTGCAACAGCAATAATGAGGGCATAGAGGGAATGATGAGAGGCATTGTGCGTCTTTTAACGCTCATACCGATAATCGTTGTCGGTATCGCCATTCTCGGTACGATGAATATTTTTATCGTTATTGCTATTCTTATCTGCTCGGTACTGCAATTTGTTGTTACCAACAAGACAAACGCTTACTGCAAGAAAAAGGTGTGGGATCCGCTTGCACCGTGGTGGCGCAGGCATAATTATCTTTCTTATACCACCAGCGACTTTGAGGCTGCTAAGGATATAAGAATGTTCGGAATAGCCGATTGGCTTACAGAAAAGTTCAAAGTGCTGAACAAAGAGCGTTATGCGGCGCAGAAGAAAAATTCAAGGATATGGGCGGTGTCGGCTGTCATAAATGCTGTACTCTGGGCAGGAGTGCAGGCGGCAGTTTACGCATGGCTCTTGTACAGCGTTGTAACCGGAAGTATGACTTTAGGCAATTTCACTTTGTACCTTGCATCGTCAATGACGTTCTTCGATTATACAAATCAGCTCCTTACCGCTGTATCGGACTTACTTGCAAGGAGCAGGGAATATGACGATTTCCGTAGCTTTATGGACGCTGACTGCGGAGATAAGGACGACAGCGGAATTGATGTTCCGCAGTGCGACAGCTATGAATTTACATTCCGCAATGTTTCGTTCAAATATCCGAAGGCTGAAAAGTATGCACTTCGTAACGTCAATATCACTCTTAACGCAGGAGAGAGGCTTGCTGTGGTAGGGCTTAACGGCGCAGGAAAATCTACCTTTATAAAGCTGCTGTTAAGGCTGTATGAGGTGACAGAGGGTGAGATACTGCTGAATGGTGTTAACATAAAGCAGTACAACAAGCACAGCTATTATAAGATATTCTCGCCTGCTTTTCAGGAGGTCGAGCTGTTCGCATTTCCTCTGTATATGAACGTTTCAATGAGCAGTGCGGATAAATCGGATAAGGAGAAGGCAAGGCAGTGCGTTATTGATTCGGGACTTGAGAATAAGCTGAATGAACTTGAAAAGGGTATGGATACCGAGATACTAAAGATCGTTTACGATGACGGTGTTGATCTTTCGGGCGGCGAAAAGCAGAAGCTGGCGCTTGCGAGAGCGTTATATAAAAATGCGCCTGTAGTAGTCCTTGACGAGCCTACGGCGGCACTTGACGCACTTGCAGAAAGCAAGCTGTACGGTGACTTTGATAAGCTTATCGGTAACAAGACAGCGGTATATATCAGCCACAGATTAAGTTCAACTCAGTTTTGCGACAAGGTTGCTATGTTCAAGGACGGCGGCATAGTCGAGTACGGAACTCACAGCGAACTTATGGACAAGGGCGGAGAATACGCTGATATGTTCAATGTCCAGGCTCAGTATTATATTGACAACAACGAAAGCGAGGTGGCTGTCAATGCGTAAAGAAAAAGAGAAAAAGATACTGCCTACGCTTAAATTTATGCTGAAAACGGCAGTAAAGAATAAGCCTCAGCTGTTTATTGCTTATGCGCTGCAGGTGGTGGTTTCGTTTTCGCAGACAATGGTTAATATCATCTCGTCAAAATATCTTGTAGATGAGATCGCCGCAATAATCGGCGGCGGTAAAGCTGAGGAGCATATACCTACTGCGATATTCTGCATTGCGCTTATAGTCGGTGTGACCTTGCTTGCGGCGCTTATAAACTATCTTGTAAATGAGATAAAGAACGTTTATTCCGAGTGGTTCAACGAGTATTTTGAAGTAAGCCTGTCCGAAAAAGTTATGAAGATGGATTTTGAGCATACCGAAGACCCCGACACGCTCGATCAGATGAACAAGGCGAAAGAGGGTATGTCGTGGTACAGCGGCGGAGTAGTCGGAATACTGAACGGTTTCTTCAATATCGTTTCAAACGGGGTGAACGTACTCGGCGTTATAGCGATAATCGCAGTTACCTGTCCGCTTCTTCTGCCGATACAGATCATATCGCTTGTTCTTATCACGATATTCACAAATAAGAGCAACAAGCTTGATATAGAATATTTCAAGAAGCTGTCTAAAATCAATCGCCTTTTCGGGTATTTCTTCTATCAGCTGTCCAACCCGTCAAACGGCAAGGAGGTAAGGCTGTTTGACAGTAAGGATATGATGTGCGATAAAGCGGATTACTACAGCAATGAAACTATAGACACGTTCAGGGAGCAGTACAAAGCGCAGTATAAATATTTGCAGTATTCAAATCTCACAAACGGACTGCGTGACGGGCTTTCGTATTTCTACATAGGCTTTAAGGCACTGACGGGAGCGATTACATTAGGTGATTTTACAATGTGCGTTTCATCGGCGTCAACGCTCTACTGGGGGCTGTATAGCATTGTAGACAACATTGCGGCTACGGTAAAGGCGTGCGGTTACGCATACGAATATCTGAAATTTGATGCAATTTCCGACAGAATGACAAAGGGCGATAAGCCTGTTTCTGACGGCGAACACGTTATTGAGTTCAGAAATGTAAGCTTCAAATATCCGAGAAGTGAAAATTATGTCCTCAGAAATATCAATATCACTATTAAACAAGGCGAGCATCTGTCGGTAGTCGGACTTAACGGTGCGGGTAAGACAACGTTTATAAAACTCCTTTGCCGTATGTATGATGTAACAGACGGTGAGATACTGATAGATAATATCAATATCAAGGATTACTCGGACAGCGAGTACAGAAAGCTGTTCTCGGTGGTATTCCAGGATTTCGCACTGTTTGCTTTCAGCCTTAAGGAGAACATAATACTTGACGAGCAGGAGGACGAGGAAAAGCTGATAAAGACGCTCAAAACGGCAGGCTTATATGAAGATGCAATGAAGCTTGAAAACAAGCTCGACACGACAATATTCAAAAGCTATGATGAAAAAGGCACGGAGCTTTCGGGCGGTCAGCAGCAGAAAACCGCTATCTGCCGAGCTTTATACCGTGACAGCCCGATAGTAATACTTGACGAGCCTACAGCGGCACTCGACCCTGTAGCCGAATATGAGATATACAAGCACTTCAACGAGCTTGTAGGCGGCAAGACCGCTATCTACATATCGCACAGGCTTTCAAGCTGTAAATTCTGCGATGAAATCGCCGTATTTGCCGATGATACGATAAAGGAGTACGGCACTCACGATGAGCTTGTGAAAATCGAAAACGGTATTTATTCCGAAATGTATAACGCTCAGGCGAAGTATTATGTGGAGAATGTGTCGTAAACAGCGTAAAGAAAAATGCCCACGCAGTGATAAACTCTGCGTGGGTATTTCGTTTTTTACGCTACTGCCGATAATGTGCATATACCGTTTACCGCTATGCAAAGCGCTATTCCGATAACGGTCGGCAGGGCAAAGCTAACCGCTGTCCATTTAAGGCTCTTTGTTTCCTTATATATCGTAAGGCAGGATGTCGAGCAAGGGAAGTGGAACAGTACAAATATCACCATACATATCGCTGTTACAGAAGTCCAGCCGTTAGATATAAACAAATCCTTCAGTGCGGACAGCTCCGATATTTCTGTAAGCGCTGTACCTTCGGAGTATGCCATTATGATAATAGGTACAACTATCTCATTTGCAGGAAAGCCGAGTATGAATGCAAGCAATATAACACCGTCAAGTCCCATAAGTCTGCCAAATGGGTCAAGGAACTCCGTGCAGTGTGACAACAGCGAAGCATCGCCAGCAGTAACATTCGCCATCAGCCATATAATAAGCCCTGCAGGGATAGCGACAATTACCGCTCTGCCGAGAACGAACAGCGTCCTGTCGAGAAACGCTCTTACAAGGACCTTTGCAAACTGCGGTGTTCTGTATGGCGGAAGCTCAAGCGTGAATGATGACGGCATTCCTTTGAGAAACGTCTTTGACAGGAAGCGTGACGAAAGCATAACAACGGCAATAGAGGCGGCTATAGCGGCACATAGCAGGAGCGCCGCTAAAAAATCCGAGCCTGCGACAGCCGGCACACCGATAGCAAACATAGTGATAATGCTTATGATAGTCGGAAATTTTCCGTTGCAGGGCATAATTGACGCAGTTATGATCGCTATAAGCCGTTCACGTTTACTGTCGATTATCCTTGCACCCGTTATTCCGCAGGCATTACAGCCAAGACTCATACACAGACATAACGCTTGTTTACCGCAGGCTCCCGCCTTTTTGAACGCTTTGTCAAGATTGAACGCTATTCTGGGTAATATTCCGTAATCTTCAAGTATGGTAAACAGCGGAAAGAATATCGCCATAGGAGGAAGCATGACCGATACCACCCACGCAAGCACTCTGAATATCCCCTCGGTGAGAACACTGTTCAGCATTACGGGAGTACCTATTGACGATAAGGCGCTATAAAGCAGTGATTCAGCCTTTCCGAAAAGCTCCGAAAGCAAGGCGGACGGGTAATTAGCACCTGTTATTGTTATCCATAAAATGATAAACAGCATAAGCAGCATTATAGGTATTCCCGTCAGTTTTCCGGTAAGTATCCTGTCGATTTTCCTGTCACGGACACATTTTTTATCAGCACTATGTTTTACGCATTCCGCCGCAATTCCTTCTGCGGTTATAAAAATGCAGGAAATAATCTCATCGGTAAAACTGTTGTCGGTCAGTTTATCTGCGGCGGATATAAGCGCTTTGAGATAATTTTCGTCTGTACCGTATTTTTTACACAGGCTGTATACCGTATCGCTGTCGCCCTGAAGGAGCTTAAGGCATATAAAACGCTTTGTCCTGCTGTCCGTTTCTATTTTTTCGGTAAGCGGCAAAAGCTGTGATATTGCATTTTCTATACGGCTTGTGTAAACAAGCGTTATATCGTTGCTTTCCTTGCTAAGTGCAACGCTTTCTATTGCCTGCATCAGTTTATCCAGCCCTTTTTTGCTCCGTGCCGATGTTGCCGCTACAGGTATCCCGAGCTGCTGTGACAGCTTAGTTATATCTGTTTTTATGTTCTTCTTGCCCGCTTCATCCATCATATTCACGCACAGCACCGCTTTAGATGTGATTTCGGTTATCTGCAATACAAGATTCAGATTTCGTTCAAGACAAGACGCATCGCAGACGATAACCGTAACATCGGGCTTTTCAAGGCATATATGCCTGCAGGCTATTATTTCCTCCGCAGAATGAGCGCATAGTGAATATGTGCCGGGAAGGTCGGTTATCAGATATTTGTTATTGTTGTAAGTATAACTGCCTGCGGCATTGCCGACAGTTTTTCCGACCCAGTTTCCCGTATGTTGCTTAAGCCCTGTCAGAGCGTTGAAAACCGTGCTTTTGCCGACATTGGGATTGCCGGCAAGTGCAACCGTAAATTCTTTTTCGTATTTCATATTTTCCGCCTTTCAGCTGTAATATTACATTATATGAAAATACGTCTGATTTGTTAAGAGTGAATTATACGTTTTCTTCCGGAACTGCCTGCGTCAGTGTGCGGGAAAGCTCATCACTGTTGACCGGCTTTGTAAGAAAGCCCGTCATTCCGCACTGTTTCGCCTTGTTCACATCTTCGCTGAATGCGCTTGCTGTCATTGCGATTATCGGCACTGTTTTTGCATATTCACTGCGGATATTCCTTATTTCTTTCGCACATTGAAAGCCGTCCATTAACGGCATTTGCAGATCCATAAGGATAATATCATAGTAATAATCGGGATTGCGGCAGAACATTTCGAGTGCCATTCTGCCGTTCGTTGCGACCTCGATGTTTACGTTATATTTGGCAAGCATCGCTTTTACTATCTGAACGTTTACCTCTACATCTTCGGTAAGCAGAATGTATTTTCCGCTAAGCGTTCTTGACGAATTGTCAGGCTCATCACAATGAACGGAGTCCTTATCGGTGAAATCATCTGTAAATCCTTTGCAATGCTCCGATAATATGCGTTTTAAATCAAAGGTGAGAAGCGGTATAAGACATACGCCTTTTACTGCATCGGGATACTTTGAAAGCGACAATTCCGATTGATTTTCCGTTGTGACTATGTATGTTATATCGCTGTCGTTTTTGCCGATATATTCTGCGATTTTATTTACCCGGTCTGCGTCGGAAATGATAATATCAAAGTGCCTGTCCGCTGTAAAGCCGTCATCCTGTTTATCGTATGAACAGTAGGTTATCCCCAGCTTTTCCAGCACTTCTGCTATCTGAGCCAAATGACTGCGGTTGTTGTTTATAATAAGCGCCGACAGACATCTGTTGCCGGAATAACGGTTTTCCGTTCCCTTTACGGCTTCAATCTGCAGCTTTATAATAAATTCCGTGCCTGCGCCCTTTTTCGTATTTACCGTTATGCTTCCGCCTGCGGCATCGACTATTCTCTTAGAAATAGGCATACCGAGTCCCGTTCCGCCTATATTTTTGTCGGTCATCTCACGTTCATACGGCTCGAATATTTTTTTGGTGAACTCCTCGCTCATACCTATGCCGTTGTCCCTGACCCTTATCTCATATTCCGGAACACCGTTTTTGCCGTCATCCGTTTCGGTAAGCGTAAGAGAAATATTGCCGCCGTTGTGCGTGAATTTTATCGCATTTGAAAGGAAGTTCATTATAAGCTGTTCAAATCTGTGCTTATCGCAACGCACAATCTCGTGGGTCACATTGTGCATACTTATTGTCAGATTATGTTGCTTTTCAGCCGCAATGCTGCTTATTACCGTTCTTATCTCATAAAACATGCGGGACAAATCCACGTTGGTGATATTGAATGTCAGTCTGCCGCTTTCTATTACGCTTATATCGAGAATATCGCTTATAAGGCCGAGAAGCTGATTTCCCGATGTGATAATCTTATTGATATATTCCTTTGTCGCCTCAGAATTTCCTTCCTCATTTGCGGCAAGGGAGGCAAAACCGATTATTGCGCTGAGAGGAGTGCGTATATCGTGAGAAATGCCTGAGATGAACGAGCTTTTGGCATTGTTTGCTTTTTTGGCTTCGTTGACTGCACTATGCAGTGCAAGGTTTGTCTTGCGTTCTTTGGTGCGGTCAGACATCGCAAGGATATATCTATCCTCTCCGTCAATTTTGTTTCTGAATGCGGTTATATGAAACAGGCAGGTATTTCCGCTGTTCCTGCACACATATTTTCTTTCCCACTCTTTACGCTCACCGACAGACATACGGATGAGATTCTCTCTGATATTCTCGTTTTTATCCGTCACTGCCGAGTTTTCTATTATGCTTTCGTCCGACATAGCCTCGCTTTGAGAAATACCGAGTATTCTTTCTATGTTGGGGCTGACATATCCTACAGAGAAATCCTCTGTGTTCAGCATAAGAAATATATCGTCAACGTTATTTGAAAGCACGGAAAACAATTCTTCCCTGTATTTTATCTCGCTGTCCTTTTTTCTGAGGTTGAGATAGTTTTTACGGATGAGATATAAAACGGACAGAGTACAGATAAGCGCTATCACACTGACGCTTGCAGACATTGTTATAGTCTGCAGGCGGTTGATGTTTTCATTTACTACAGAACACGGAACAATACCGATAAGTATCCAGTCCTTGAAGCCTATGCTGTGATATGCCAGATAATATTCTTTACCGTCGAGCGTAAGCCTGTTTACACCTGATTCGTTATAGCATATTTCGGCAATATAAGGCTGAATGTTATCCTGCGACAGATTATTCGAGCTGTCAGTAAGCATCCGCCAAAAGTTGCTTAATTCATCGCCGTGTTCGCCCTTATTGTTTACTACAACCCTTCCGTTAGGATAAACTATGTAATTTGTAGCCATATTATTGAATGTGTTTGAGCTTAGCAAGGATATGATGTCATCGTTGTTAAAGCTGATTGCTATAGCGGAATACGAAAAGTCGCCGTACTTGTTTTCGTGGCAGGGAACAGCGAACACGATAAGCTCCGACCTGTCAATAAGAGCGGTATCGGATACTACGTTTTTGCCCTCCTCCATAAGAATTCTCATATTCCTTCCGAGATCCATCCTGCCGGTATTACCGTCAACCGTACAATAGCTTCCGTCCTTATCAAGAAAGTAAAAATCCGTGAATGCGCCGATACGTCTGATGTTTTCAATGTAAGTCCTAATTTTCTTATCGTCATCGGTGTCTTCAAGATAAGGTATCCACATATCCATTGTATTCCAGTTTTCGCTTAACAGATTGCTCAGCGAGTTACCGACCTGAGTATATATTTCGTTAAGGTGAGTGGTGCTTTCTTTGAAGATTAGCTTCGATGAAATGACATTGTAAATATAAGCGGACAGCATAACTATCAATGTTGCCGTGACGATTACAAGCCAAGCAAAATTCTTTCTTATCAAAAATAACATCTCCCAGAAATTTAAACATCTGATACAAAATAATTACATTTATCTCTTAAAGAATATCATATTTTATCTTTTAATGTCAATAAATTCAAGCACGAAGATTGAAAAATATAAAAAAATTCTGCGAATTGTGTCGAATTTGTTGAAAGGAATGGCTTGACGAGGCAATCGGGTGGTGTAGTGAGAAATCTATTGCGTAAAATTAAAATTATTACGAAATTAAGATGAGTTCAGGTGTAATATGGCTGAAATGTTGACATATAGATGTTGTTTTGATATAATAAAAAACAAAGAAAGGCAGGTGAATGACATGAAATCAATTATTGTAGATAATGGGAATAGCTGTCATTCACATTTATGCTTTTGATATAGCAATTGTGCAATGATAAAATTCAAAGTGTTCTCGTTATCGGGAACACTGTTTTTATATAAGGAGTTATTATGAACAAATTGAATTTTATCAAAGCGGATAAACCGGATTGTAGCAACACAACAGACAGTGGAAAAATAACTGTCATTGTAAGAGAATTTATCACAACGACGCTTGCTGAAAAAATCGCAACAGCATTATGGAATAAGCCTGAATTGGCTGACAGTATCATCAGATTCAATTATGATAACAAGATCAAAAACGATTGTTTCAATGTTATCGCTCTGAACGAAACAGGTGATGTTGTAGGTAGGCTGTTCTGTATACAAAATGCAGAAGACGCAGGCTTATGGTACTATGGCGATTTGTTCGTTGTACCTGATTACACAGGCAAGCGTATATCGAAAAGATTGCTTGAAACCGCCGAACAGGCACTGTCTGATAAATGGTGCCACACATTGAGATGTTATGTAGAGCCTGATAATAAAGAATCACTGCGTTTACAAAGAGAATACGGATTTACCGAATGTGAATATAAGACTTTTAATAATCTTATAAACAGCGGTCAATTAATGTTTGAGAAACCGATTGTAACATTCAATGCGGTTGCAGTTACAGAAAAAAACGGAGCAAGATATATAACCGATATTTTTAACGAAAACGCTCATTTGCTTCACAGCGAGATAATCCCTTATAGCGAATGGTGCAGTTTGATTTCTGCGAATGATACTGACGAAAAACATTTTTTGATTCGTAAGGGTGCGGTGCCGTGCGGATACCTGAAAATCAACGGACTTGAAGACGGCAATGACGGGTGGATTTCAATACTTGCTGTATCTTCCGCATTTCAAAGAAAGGGTATAGGTAAATATGCCGTTTCATATGCGGAAAGTTTTTTAAAAAAGCAGGGAAAACTATGCGTTAAAATACATACTACAACGGATAATTATCCTGCACGAAAATTATACGAAAAGTGTGGCTATTTGCTTTGCAACAGCACAAACACATATACAGCCAAAGATAAACTGACATATTTTAAGCAGATATAGCCGACAATGATTCTGTGGTTCTAATATTGAAGGAAGGTTTTAATTATGTATAAAATACTCTTTGTCTGCCACGGCAGGAGTTGGGTATCAGTTCCCTTGGTGGCTGTTGGTTGGGCAAATCGGTGCAAGATGTAGTGGTTGAGCAAGCCTTAAACTACTAAAATACTACTACCTGTTGATTAGCAAAAAGGTAATGTGAAACTTTAGAATTGTGCTTTTGAAGTTTTTCTATGGTAATAAAAATGATGTTGTATAATAAAACATTGATATGTGTCATCTCGACCAGTGAAACCTACGACCGTGGGAAATAATGGAAACCGCCCGTTTGGAGGATGGTTTTTATTATGTACGGATATGCTCTATTTCATAATACTAAGAATTATTATAACTTGATTATTTTATAGAAAAACTGTATAATGTAATTGCACCATTACAATTATTTCTGTTATGATTAGGAGGACCATTTCAATGAAACGCGATTATGAAAGCAGGCTTGAAGCCCTCTACACAGAATACTATGGCAACGGCGGCTGCCAATTCTTTAGGGAATGTGAAAAAGGCATTTCTAAAAGCTGCATGTTCAGATTTGATAAAGCAAAGGTGGGCGCAAAGTATGGTGAAAAAACTGAAATCCCGAAAATAGTTTTTGTGGGTTTAGAGGGACTTAACGGACATCAGGGAATTGAAAGGACGGAAACCGACAAGTGTTACAATCCCCATTACAAAGGCGTAAGATATGTTTTGGCGTATTTATTAAGTCCATATATTGGCAAGGAACGACCGGACAGCGTGTTAAAAAATTGTCTTAAGGACTATGTTGAAACTATGAAATATTTTGCGTTGCTTAACTGCTACAAGTGCGCTTTTGGTGATAATCCCAAAGGTCGTCCGCACTCTGAGTCAATGAAAGAGCATTGCCAAGATATTTTGTTCAGTGAAATAGAAGTATTGGAGCCGGATATAGTAGTTTTTCAAGTCAAGAGCAAAAGACCGACTAACTTCGAGAAAAACCTCGCTAACAAATTTGGCAAAGAGGAATTGATATGTGGAAACGAGGGTACAGGAGCTTTTTGGTATTCGCTTCGGTCCGGTAAGCGGTTTATCTGGATTTGGACTTATCACGGCGATGGAAATAAATATCCACGAAATCAACAAAATCAACGAAATCGAGGTTGGGCTTGTAATGATAAAAGCGGTAAAGATTATCGTGAAAAAGACCTTGACCCTGTTTTAGATAGGGTTCTTGATGCTATGCGACAACTAAACTTAAACGAGACCGCAGCTGGGAACGAATGAACAAGGCATTGCTTCTGAATTATCCGGATTTAAGGTAACATTGTCCGGAATTGTAATACTTGTAAGGCTACTGCATGAAGCAAATACACCATCTCCTTTACCGAAAACACTGTCCGGTATTGTTATGCTTGTAATATTATCACAACCTCTAAATACATAATTCTCAATATCTGTAACTTCATCTGGAATTGTAATACTTGTAAGGCTTGTACAACCTTCGAATGCACTGCTTCCAATAATGGTCACGTTATTGGGAATAGTGATACTTGTGAGGCTTGTACAACCTTGCACAAAATCCTTAGTAGTAAACCCGCAGATTTTTACTACTATCTGACTACTACACACATCCGCAATTTGCCCCGATTTGCCGTGTTTCTGTGAAATCAACCGCAAATCCGTAAAATCTGCCGGTACGCAAAATGCGGCAAAATAACGCAATACAAAGCCTTCTGAAAGGAATTTACCCGATGTACAAGATACTATTTGTCTGCCACGGCAACATCAGTTCGGGTGCTTGCAAAGTGCGGTGAATTGCGGTAAAACGGAGCTGAGCGGGGTAGGAGGGTATCGTTGTTACTACGGTTTTACTACTAATGATAGAATGAAGGAAATTTATGTATAAATCCCCTTTTTCAAGGGTAGTAACGGCGCTGTGCAACTACGCATGGTGCTTTTTGCTTTATTCCGATATATCAATCTGTATTGTTCCGATGAAGTTGATATTGTTCCGATTGTAATAGAAAGTTTACGAGTAGTTTGCCTGGGCATATTGTATTTTTACGAATTATGTGCTATAATATATTAACTAAATGGTACACCAACTTTCGAGTATATCATTACATATCTTTTTGAATGCACCGGAAATATTGAACCATCTTTTTTAAGTAAAATGTAGGCAACAATACCCCCTGAAAAGCCAATATGGGACCGATATGTTGTGCAGAATTTGAATATGAAACTAACAGGCACAACAAAGAAAAATTGAAGAATGCGGTTATTCTTTATGGTGATATGGAAAAGTGGTATGCGGATTTCTTGGAATCGGAAAAACGAAAAGAATGCATCCGGAATTTGACCATGTGTTACCTGGTTATCAAGGGATATCAAACATCAAAAAGATTGACAGTATTCTTTGGAGCATAAGGTAGAACTGATTGGAGATGGAATATGAAAATAGAAATGGGCGAATCACTATTTTATTCATGGTTGCGTCATGTGAAAGAGTGTCAAATCGTGCAAACCAACTGGAAAGTATCATCACAGTGGCAATTGTCCAATGCAGATGCATTAAAAGAACTGATGGCATTAGTGGACAATCATTATTCTCAGAAATACGACTATGCAATTTTCAAGCGGAATGCGTCCCTATCTCAGTTATTGCAACAGGGAGAATGTGATGTATTGGGAATATCCATCCAACCGGATGATATGAAATATTATGCTGTAGATGTTGCGTTTCATGAAACGGGATTAAACTATGGCAGTCGTGATACTACAGTTATGAAAGTGCTTGAGAAATGTGCGAGAACAGCCTTTTGTCTACACGGATATTTATCTACCAGGGAAGCAGAGATTATTTTTGCATCGCCTAAAATCAATCCGGCAGTACTTTCCGACCTTACACCATGTATTGCAGAAATGAATGAGTTGTTTGCAAACAACGGATATGATTTTACATTTCGTATTATTGCTAATGAAGAGTATAACGATTTAGTGTTGAAACACATTTTACTGGTAAGTAATGGAGTTGCAGATACATCGGAGTTGTTTTTGCGAAGTTATCAAATGTACAAAATGTTTTCGGATGCTAAAACAACGGTAAAGAGGACAAAAAGTGATACATCCACTATTAAGGCAGAATCTACGGAGTATGATTATACAGATGCAGATGTTTATCAGGAATTAAAAATCGGACAGCTTGCTCAAAAGGTACTTGGAAGGATGTTGTGTGATGGTTGTGCATCCGAAGAAGAAATCGAGGCAATGCAGACACCGGAATACAGTAAGCAGCAATTTGATTTACAGTACCCTCTTTTAAGGCTGGCAACCGAGTCGGAAACACCACTTCATTATTATGCAAAGCCGATAGAAATCAATGGGACACGTTATCGTATGTGTTGTGAATGGTTTGAGAAGAATGGGGCAAATAATGACAGACCGTATTTGCTTAAGTGGATTGAAGAACATAAAAAATAAGACTGCGAGGTGTGATTATGGATTTGAAATTGAATCAAATACTGAATTTGTCACAGGAAGAGATAGATAACAGTAAAATAGAATTTAATATGCAAGCTGGCAGTGGAGGACAGCCGTTTCTTGACCGTTGGCTCAAACACAGTGAAACTGAAAAAGCATCCGGTACTTGTGCAGATTGTTCCTACTGGGGCTGGTATGGCAAGCAGAGAAATTTTTATCCGGGACAATGGGTGTTCAGCTTTGCAAGAATGACGGATGACGAGTGGTTGTTGATTTCGGCAGCAGAGATAGCGGAAGTACCAACCGATGAGTGGGCAACAGCAAATGTGCTTGAAAAGTTTGTATCTCTGTTTGGAAGACTGATTATCAAGTGTAAGAAAGGTAACACTTTCTCACGATATGTTTTTAATCTCAGCAAGTATCTTGATCAGGCTACCGTAAAAGAAATATTGCCGTGTCTGTATAGCGGTGAAACCTTTGAAGGATACGACAGGGTTCATCTTCCCTATCACCGTTTAGATGATATCTTTAATGGAAGAATCCTGCCTACATATTACGAGGCATTAAAGAAAATAACGGGTGTGTACTGTTTGACAGATACCCATACTGGAAAGTTATATATCGGTTCAGCTACGGGAGAAGGAGGCGTTGCTCAGAGATGGGGTAATTATCTCGACTCCAAGCATGGTGGAAATAAGAAACTGATTGCCTTATATGAACAAAAAGGTGATGAGTATTTCGAGAAGTATTTTACATATACGTTGCTTGAGTATTTTGGGTTATCCTATTATCCAATAAAAATTCTGGAACGTGAGCAGTATTGGAAGAAGTGCCTGGATACCATCAGGAACGGCTACAATGACAATTAAGAGTTGGAGGTAAAGCATGAAAGATAATAAGAATACAGCACATTTTTGTGAGGATATTGTAACTGATGCAAAATTGGTTGCGAAGGATGAAATAAAAGATATGGTTAACTTGCTAATTAAAGTATTTTCTCAAAAAATAAAAGACAAGATTCCTGAACTGCCAGACAAAATAGAAATGAAAATAAAAGAAATGATAGACAAGCCAGACATAGTGGATGAGATAGTAGCGGAGTGGTCACAGAAACTGTATAAAAAGGGTCTTGTTCCAAAAGGGTATAGTGGACTTACGGATGAACTACTAATTTCTAATTTTCATCAAGATGGATATTTGGCTGGATTATATGCTGGGTATGTTTTGGCAATGATGTCATTGGTGGATAATAAGGCTGATGAGAAATTAATTCTTTCTGTAAGAGATGACATCAGACCTAACTTAATAGGACAGCATTACAATGATAGAGGTGAGTTTTACGAAAAATATAAAAACGAAACATATAGTTGGATTGAAAGCACAGATAAGGAGATGAATGAAAATGAGTGATTACTCATATGAGTTGCCTTTTTCAAATGATAAACTCATGAAAGGTATCATTGTGATGCTAAAGAAAGAGAATAAATATGACCTCGCTAATCTGTTACGTGGGGCAAATGTGCAGATAGAAAAAGGTGGCTATTCATATTATGTTGGTGGCTGGGGGAGAAGTGATGCTTTGGCAGCCTATGTAACATTTTTTGTCAACCCAGAATATTTAGAGATATTGGACACAAAAGAAAATAAGGATTTGCTTGATTCTATTTGTAGTGAGTTAATTCCTCCTGATGTGGGGTTTGATGTTAAGAGTGTTTCTTTTACAATAGATTTAACAAAAGACTTTGAGTTGGAAGATGATTTGATTTTTGACTTGGAGAACAATGTTAATTCTAAAGCTTATAAAATAATGGGAGAACTTCTTCCAGAAGATATCAGAACTAAAGGTTATCAAATGGCAGAGGCGTATACATATCTTTATTCGGTTGAAAATTCGTTAAGGCTGTTTATTGAAAAAGTGGCGAAGGAAAAGTATGGCGAGAAATATTTTTCTCAGCTTACTATTACTCGTAACTTGCAACGCACTATTGCAGAAAGACAAAAAAATGATGATGCTAACAAATGGCTTAGTGTAAGAGGAACGGAACTATTTTATTTGGATTTTAAGGATTTAGGTGCTGTAATAGAAAACAATTGGGATATCTTTAAAGCTTATTTTCCGAGTCAAGAGTTTATACTGGCTAAATTAAATGACATGGCGGAATGCCGAAATAAAATTGCACATAATAGTTATGTAGATGATATCGAAAGGAATTTGATGAAAACATACTACAATGTTATCTTAAGACAAATATCAGATGCTACTGAAAAGTAGTAGATATGTTTCCATAAACATAAGCATGACAGTAGATATGTTTCCACAAACAAGAGTGACTCAAAAAAAGGAAAAATGTGATAAAGACGTAATTCCTATCATCTCGTGCCATGTGGAGTGCGTAGTATTGATGTCAAAAGTACAAAAGTAAATACCGAAAAAGGCTTGAAAATAAGGCGATTCCGAGAGTTGAGAGTTCTTTCCCGGCTCTTGGATTTTTTTCGTTTTGGGGTGTTTGCAGGCAGGCGTAATCGATGGTTGAGCTACCAGGTTGAAAATGGGCAAGGTTGAGTTGACAAGATGATTTTGTGTTATGTTGAGTGGATAAGAAGAGAGTAGAAGTAAAATAGCACACGATATTCATATCAAATCATATCAATTCATATTAACGCCTTGAAAAAGGCACGATTTTATGGTATACTTATGAGGAATAAATCCAGATTGGGAGGCATCACATGGGAGAAGAATATAATGATAAATGGATTAACCTTGAAGAAACCGCAGAGTATCTTAGCGTCAACAAGGATACCATTAGAAATTGGATAAGAAAAGGCACCGACATTCCTGCTCATAAAATCGGAAAGCTGTGGAAGTTTAAAAAGTCTGAACTTGACGAGTGGATTAAAAGCGGAAAAAGTGCACGATAAGGAGATATAGGTAATATGAGAAATTTAAACGCCGTAAGTTTATTCTCCTCTTCAGGTATAGGCGATTTAGGGCTTCATGCTAATGGAATTAATACAGTGATTGCATGCGAATTATTAGAAGAGAGAATGAATTTATTTCAGGCAAATAATCCAGATACAAAATGTTTTTGCGGAGATATATGGGAATTAAAGGATACGATTGTTAATGAATATAAAACAAGATTTAGCGAAGAGCCGTTTCTTATATTGGCGACTCCTCCATGCCAAGGGATGTCCCCTAATGGCATGGGAAAAATGTTGAGTGATTACAGAAAAGGACTTCGTCCAAAATTTGATGAGCGAAACCGTTTGATTATCCCTGCAATTCACATAATAAAAGAATTGCAACCTAAATGGGTGGTTTTTGAAAATGTATCTAATATGGGTAACACATTGATATACGATGAGAACGACGAATTAGTAAACATTATCGACTATGTTAGAAGAGAACTTGGTGAGAATTATATTGGCGGTCCACAGGTAATAGATTGTGCTGACTATGGGGTTCCGGAACACAGAATTAGATTATTGACTGTTTTTTCTAAAACCGAAAAAGCACATAAGCATTACAAAACATACGGTACATTCCTTCCTGAACGAACGCATTCACAAGATGGGGATTTATTTACAGATTCATGGATTACATTAAGGGAAGCAATAGGCAATCTCAAACCTTTAAGAGCGGTTAAAGGAGAAAATGTTGACAAGCAAAATCCATTGCATAAAGTACCCCTATTGGATGAGAAGAAGCTGTGGTGGTTAGACAATACTCCAGAAGGAAATACGGCATTTAATAATCAGTGTGTAAATCCAGAGTGTATGTTTCAAGAAAATAAAATACATGGCGCAAAGCATAATGAAGAAGGAATTAACAAATTCAATGAAGATACGCCATTGTATTGCGAAAAGTGTGGGAGCTTGCTTCCGAGACCTTATGTAGAAGAAAAAGGCACCGACACTAAACGCTTGATGAAGGGATTTACAAGTGCATATAAACGAATGTCGTGGGATGAACCTGCAAGTACATTAACACAAAACTTCCAGTATGCGTGTTCAGACAATAAGGTTCATCCATCCCAAACAAGAGTTTTGTCATTATGGGAAGGGTTGATTCTTCAAACAATAGCTCAATATCCATATACGTTTACCATTAATGGTAAACAAGCCAAAGACGGCTTGATTAGGGACACTATTGGCGAGAGTGTTCCTCCTAGAGTTATTGATTTGTTATGCAAAAATATTCTTAAGATAGAAAATAATTAAAAATAAGGTTCCGGGGGGTCTGAAAAAATAACTGTGTAAATGCGAATAAACCCGAAAAACGTACCAAAGCTAAAAATGCAGCCAAACAAGGCAACGCTGGGGAGCGACCTGACGCAGCTACAGAATATACGGTGAAGAGCAGCGTAGCTAATTCGCTGCTTTTCTACTTCACCGGTATCTTCCGGCGGATAAACTCCGGGGTTCGGGGCAGAGCCCCGAATTGATCCTAGGCTGCGAATCTGTCCTCAAAGTAAATCATGAACTGGGCGTAAGCCTGCCCCCAGTCACGGACAGGCATTGTCCACTTCTTGGATATCTCTTTTACACTCATAAAAATGACTTTTCTGATAGAATCATCTGTCGGAAAAATCGACTTGGATTTAGTGAATTTTCTGACCATTCTATGGTATCCCTCGATGGCATTCGTCGTGTATATTATCTTACGAATTTCCTGGGGATATTCAAAAAATACCGTTAATTCAGCCCAGTTTTTATCCCAGGATTTCAAGATGTTCGGGTACTTCTTATCCCACTTCTCGCGGAACTCCTCCTTGGCAAATTCAGCGTCATCGAGGTTCACAGCGCCGTAGATTTTCTTCAGATCAGCGCAGACTTCCTTGCGATCCTTGTACGGTACGAATTTGCAGCTGTTGCGGATCTGGTGAACTATGCATAGCTGATTTTTTGTCTTTGGAAATATCGCATTTATTGCATCACAAAGTCCCGTCAGATTATCGTGGCAAGCGATAAAAATGTCCGTAACACCGCGGCTTTGGAGGTCAGAACATATGCTTGCATAGAAGCTCGCGGACTCGTTTTCGGATATCCAAGTGCCGAGAATTTCTTTCTGACCTTCCATGTTTATGCCCAGCACAGAATGCACGCATTTCATGACAATTTTGTTATCTTGCGCGAATTGAACACGATCCCATCGAAGAAAACTACCGGATAAATCGCTTCAAGCGGACGGTTCTGCCACTCGTTGACCTCCGGCAGAATCTTGTCGGTTATTCTCGAAACAAGTCCCTGTGAAATTTCAGTTCCGTAAATCTGCTTTAACGTATCTTCAATGTCACACTGCGACATTCCCTTAGCGTACATTTGCAGGATTTTCTGTTCGATTTCGTCAGTTCGTGTCTGTCGTTTTTCGATTACTTTTGGCTCAAAATCGCCGTTTCTGTCGCGTGGAACAGCTATTTCGCACTCCCCGTAGTCGCTGATTATTGTCTTTTTCCCGTAACCATTACGGCTGTTTCCGGAGTTATTCCCGGCTACGGAGTTCTTCTCGTAGCCGAGATGTTCGTCCATTTCTGCTTCGAGCATATGCTCTATTGTCACGGCAAACAGCTTTTTCAGCTTTGCCTGAATGTCTCTTGTGGTCTAGCAGTCTGCCATCAGCAGCTTCACCAGTTCCATCTCTCGCTCGTCTAATCCGTGTGTTTTTTTCATGTGCAATACCTCACTTCCTGTGGGTATTATTGGCATTTACACGGTTCGGTATTCAGACTCGTGGTACTTCAATTTCTGTTTCACCGAAGTTTCCGCGTATTTTTTGGTTTTCTTTCCATTTCGGTAGTCCGGATTGTCAGAACGCTCATAAGCTCCATATCCGAGATGTTCGTCCATTTCGGATTCAAGCATTTCCTGTATAGTGCCGCCAAGAAGATCTTTCAGAGCATCTTCTATATTCTTTGCTGACCGGATATCATACTCCTCGAGCAGCATTCCGATGATGTTCTTTTTTTCCTTCGCTCATTGGTTCTCTTTTTCTTCTTCCCATAAAAAATCAGCCTCCTGTGTTATTTCTATTTTACCACAGTTGACTGACTTTTTACAGACTTTTTTTTCAGAGGGTCACCTTGTAACCAATCCATTTGTTGCGTGCTAATGCAGAAATGTATTTTTCGTCATCTATAACAGCAATCCAACCTGCACACATTTTTGTAATACCACCACTATTCATGATGGAGACGCTTGTTGTTCGGCCACCGCCTTCTTTAGGTTGTACAATATTTCCCCAATCATCAACAACTAAATCGTTGCGATAAAATGCGGCGACAATTGTTGGAACTTCATCTATGAAATCCCAAAGGATTCCAATAAGATTATTTGTCTCCCTGTGATGGGCTTTCCAGTCGAAAGAGTTTACTAAATCAATACGCTGCTCACCTATTAATGGCTTAGGTACACGACTAGCAGGTGGCGTACTTCCGCAAGTTGCTTTAACTTCTACGCCTCCATAAAGGTAAGGGCTGAATAAAGCTTTATCACGAGGGTATTTTTTGCCGTCTTGTACTGTATACAGCGATTCAAAATATTTTTTTCGTTCATCAGTGTTGATTAAAAGCAAATCGGGATAACCGTCCTGATGTAAATTAGAATGTAGATTACCATCTGAAAAGCGCTGCAAACTTTTTCCGAGGTATTCACCTACTATGCCACTAAGGTTTCTCATTCCCATAGCCTCAAAAATGTTGATGTTGAAGGCGCGAGTCTGTTCATCCAAAGAGCGTAATGCCTCGTTAGCAAAATTCATCGCATCAACAACTTGTTGGTTAGTAAGGATAAGTTCATTGTTGATAGTTACTTGATTGTCTTTTCTGATTATGTAGTTATAAGCCATAGTTCTAATCTCCATTTCTTAAAAGTTTGTTCTGAAAATTCGTTCGTATAATTCTATATATCCAGGGATATCTACTGCCGCAAACCATCCGGATGCCATTTTGCGTTTTCCAGAAGCTAACATACCACAAACTTTTGTGTTTCTTCCGGTTGTTCCGCTGATTTCACCCCAATCGTTTGGAGACAAATTATCAGAGTAAAAGGCAGCCGTAATTATAGGTTTAGTGCCATTAGGCGTATTGATGTAGTCATAAGTAATCCCTAATAATTCAGATACTTCTTGGTGGTGTGCTTGCCAAGTTATAGTTGTTGTTTCGGAAAGTCTTGGTGCGGCTTTCTGGAGACTTGCTCCTTTGGAAACACCACCGATTGTACATTTTACTTCTAGACCTTCGGGATAATTTCTTAAGTCTTCTTCGGTTGCATGATGAGAGAAGCAAGGTAAAATATCAGGATGTCCTTTCTCTATCGGATTAACCATTGCTTGACCGTTAGAATTTAAAGAAATGTTATCGCAGAGTATACACCCAATCATAGCACTTGTTGTTTTATAGTCTATAGCCCTGAAAAGTGAGGACGGTAATTGTGCTAAGTGTTGATTTGTGTCGTCAATTGCCTTGACAACATCGTGACAAGTGAGTGGAAAACCACACTTAAATTCGATGCAATCTTTTATGGGTCTGAAAAAACAACTGTGTAAACGCGAATAATCCCGAAAAACATACCAAAGCTAAAAATGCAGCGAAACAGGGCAACGCTGGAGAGCGCCCCGACGCAGCTGCAAGATATACGGTGAAAAGCAGCGGAGCTAATTCGCTGCTTTTCATACTTCACCGGTATCTTCCAGCGGATAAACTCCGGGAGCTCGAGGGTGGAACCCTCGAAGTCTGTTAAGCTGCGAATCTGTCCTCAAAATAAATCATGAACTGAGCATAAGCCAGCCCCCAGTCGCGAACCGGCATGGTCCACTTCTTTGAAATCTCGGAAACGCTCATATAAACGACCTTGCGAATAGCGTCATCGGTCGGGAAAATCGACTTGGATTTAGTGAATTTTCTGACCATTCTATGGTAGCCCTCGACAGCATTCGTCGTGTATATTATCTTACGAATTTCCTGGGGATATTCAAAAAATATGGTTAATTCAGCCCAGTTTTTATCCCAGGATTTCAGAATATTCGGGTACTTCTTATTCCACTTCTCACGGAATTCCTCTTTCGCAAATTCAGCGTCATCGAGGTTCACGGCGCCGTAGATTTTCTTCAGATCAGCGCATACTGCCTTACGATCCTTGTACGGTACGAACTTGCAGCTGTTGCGAATCTGGTGGACTATGCAGAGCTGATTCTTCGTCTTGGGGAAAACCGAGTTTATCGCATTACAGAGCCCTGTGAGGTTATCGTGACAGGCAATGAAAATATCCTTAACGCCGCGGCTTTGGAGGTCAGAACATATGCTTGCATAGAAGCTCGCGGACTCGTTTTCCGATATCCAGGTGCCGAGAATCTCCTTATGACCCTCCATGTTTATACCCAGCACAGAATACACGCATTTCGTGACAATTTTGTTATCCTTGCGCGAATTTAACACGATCCCATCGAAGAAAACTACCGGATAAACTGCCTCCAGAGGACGGTTCTGCCACTCGTTGACCTCAGGCAGAATTTTGTCGGTTATCCGCGAAACCAGGCCTTGTGAAATTTCGGTTCCGTAAATCTGTCTTAACGTATCTTCAATGTCACGCTGAGACATTCCTAAGCTGAACTTGTTCAGCCGGCGTACAGTATCTGCATGATTTTCTGTTCGATCTCGTCGGTTCTTGTCTGTCGCTTTTCAATGACTTTAGGCTCAAAATCGCCGTTTCTGTCGCGTGGAACAGCGATTTCACACTCGCCATAATCGCTGATTATCGTCTTTTTCCCGTAACCATTCCGACTGTTTCCGGAGTTGTTCCCGGCTACGGAGTTCTTCTCGTAGCCAAGATGTTCGTCCATTTCTGCCTCGAGCATCTGCTCTATCGTCCCGGCAAACAGCTTTTTCAGTTTTGCCTGAATGTCCCCGGTGGCTCAGACCAACAAGTTGGTCTGACAGTCTGCCATCAGCAGCTTCACCAGTTCCATCTCTCGATCATCTAATCCGTGTGTTTTTTTCATGTGCAATACCTCACTTTCTGTGGGTATTATTGGCATTTACACGGTTCGGTATTCAGACTCTCTTTTATCAGATAATTTAACATCAGCCTCTTCTCCTTAGTCCTTTATCGTTTCAATAATGTCATCGATGCGACAGCCCAAAGCCTCACAAATTCGAAGAAGCACATCTGTTGTGACGTTTTCGCATCGACCTAATTTTGCTACGGAAGTAGCACTTATCTTGGCCGCATCCTTAAGGTCAGTCTTATTCATGTTTTTATCTATAAGCATTTTCCATAGCTTGTTGTAGCTTATACGCATATTTGTCTCCTTACATTTCTGATAGTATTATCAGCTTAGATATTTTTTCAAAAGTTCTACATCTCGATTTATGTCACGCGGTTTGATTCTCTGGATTACTTTTTCTTCCACTTCCGGCGTCCAATAAATTTTTAATTTTTCCCTGGCTCTTGTAATAGCGGTGTAAAAAATATTGTGCGTTACTAATTCTTCAACCTCATCTGTGATGACTATTTTTACAGAGTTATACTCTAGGCCTTGTGCTTTGTGTATCGACACCGCATAAGCAATTTGAAACGGAACGATGGTTCTGGAAGTTTGGTCATCCCCGTCTTCATCCACACTTTTTAGCTTGTGAACAAAAAATCTAATCAGTGATTTTTCTTCCTCAAAGCATTCTAATAATTGCAGGTCACAGAACATTACATCGCTTTCATCGATTGCTTTCGGAATTTCCACATCAAACTGAATTCGTTCTTCGTTAGTACCACCGTCGATGATTTGAATTCCCCGTATTATGCCTTTCATATTGTTATGTATGACCGGATAAAATCTATCTGATTCGAGGAAGAGGATAGGGTCACCGACCTTGTACTGCTGGATGTCCCATTTAATAGCCGGATTGGGGTTGATTTCCTGCAGGAATCGATTGATATTGTTGATGCCATATAAACCGTCATAATTTAAGCAGAGGATGGCTTCATCGTCTTCAACAGAAGAAAGTAATGATGCGTCAACCTTTAAAGAATAGCTTTCTCGCTCGATGATTTCCTTTGTGGTTTCGTCCATATTTCTTACCTGATTCCAAAGTTCCAACAAATATTTATCTTGTGTACGATGAGGCTTTGTTAGTTCAAAAACAGCACCTTCCGGCAAGAAGGATTTAAGTACGGAGAACCAGTTGCCAAATTGAATGGCGTCAATTTGATAAGTATCTCCAACCAACAGTAACATTTTGAAGTTAGCCTTTTCCAGAACCGCCACCATATCACTGTTGCTGACGGTGCTGCATTCATCGATAACAAGTAATTCATATTCTGTATTGCTTGTTTCTTGATTTAGAAAACTTGCAATCGTTGAAAATGTTTTGTTTTCAGCATCGATTTTTCGCATTAAGTTTTCTTTTGCAGGATTTGTTTGTGTGAGGTACAACTTCTTTTCATTGTTCAAATAGTGCGATACATGGTTTATTAGTGTTGATTTTCCAACTCCAGCAGAACCGTATATTACGCCGACTTTTGATTTTGAAAAAATGTTGCTGATTATATGCCTTTTTTCAGGACAATCTATCTCGTAGTCACTAAACATCAACCAGAACTCAACATCATCGTGGTAATCTTCAATGCCCGATGTGGATAATTCCTGCAACTTTTTGATTATGGTACAGGTGTCAATCTTGTATTCGTTTATAAAAACATGACCGTTTTCAAGCATAAGGTTACTTCTCGGTTTATGCCCATACCACAAACTTCTGTTATATTTCCTTATTAATTCCTCAATATCGCTGTAACCGACAATATCATCAACGGCAGTGAACAACTTTCCCTTTGCTTCAGTGTTATTTCTTATAAAACGTGCAAATAACTCCGGCTTTCTACCGTTGTGAGGAATGCAGTCGAATACAGTGCTTAACTTTGGATTATGTCCAAGAGGAGACCTATTAAATGGAAGCGAGTCAAATTGCTTGCATCCGTTTGATAAGTATAAATTAGATAGTTTTCCATTCGGTGTATATCCACGTTGATTTCGAATAATAACATTATTCATGTTATGGAGCAGGTAGCGTAGTATATTCTGTCCAGGGACATCAATTTTGATGATATTCCTGCAGTAATCTAAAACAGGAATAAATGTAGGTGCTTTAAGCTCGCTTTTCCATTTCTCTGTAATTCTTTTGTAAGCGTAATCTGGAAAGTCGATTAACTCGGTTAAAGAGTATCTGTTCTTCGTAAGGAACTCGCAAATCATTTTTTGCTCCGTATAAGGGACTTTCTTTTTTTCACCTTTAACCACAGAAATAAAATTCTGAAACTCACAATCACGGATAGCTACTTCCCAGCCATCAATGATAATGATTGGCATGGTCTTCCCGAGTATTTCGATTGTTTCTTGCACCAAATGAAATTTAGAAGCGTAGCTGTTGGTAATGGCTAATTTTGTAAAAGCAATTACTCTGTTTGCTTTAGATTTATTTTTCCTGTCGTCAACGGGAGTGAATGTGATTTCACGGTATATTCGTCCGTTAACAAACAATGGCTTTATCTTCTGAATATAATATTTGTTATTTCCATCCCCATTTAGCTTGGTAGGATACTGTTCAATTTTTTCAGAGATTTTCGCATAATACTCCTGTAGGGTATCATCCAAATGCAAAGGAAACTTCTCTAAATTGTGCAGTATCTGTATTCCGTAATATTGGCTTAGCAAGATTTTTGCTTCTAATAAGTATTGATAGTACTTAAGCATCAATCTTTCAGATCCATCCTCATCCAGGGTAAATTGGGTAGTTACGACCTGTAAAAACTTGCGGAATTTATATAATGTGTTTAGTCTGCCGTTTATTTGAGCAAATTCAGCGGCTTTATCGATGTTTTCTTCGTTAACTTCAATCTCAGAGCCATTAGCATAAAACTTAAGCATGATATGATTCACGAATTTCATTAACTGCTCTAAAATGTCCTGGGATATAGCACCGCGAGATGAATCTTCGATGCTATCCAAGTGTCTACAAATAACGCTGTCTATTTTTCTGATGGAGTCATCAATCTTAGGCATCAATACCACCTTCCTGTTTGCTAAAATTCTCCTTCATCCCAGTCGTCTATAAATGCATCATAAGGAAATGCACCAGCGAATAAATCAGGATGGAGTTTAACATACAAATTTCGTATTTTTGTCCTTGTATCCCTCATAAAAGGTGTTGCAAGAGAATCATTGAAGAAACTATTACTCAATTTGTTTAATTCTCCAAGCAATCCATACACATATGATTTCAAGATGGGGTCAAGGAAGGCGTCTGATTTTGAACTCCACTTCGAACTGTATAAATCTTGTACTTTCTGAGGGAGGTTCATATCTATTAATGAAGCACCGTAGTTTTCGCCTATCAATTCCAACATTATTTCATCATAATCAGACGTGAATTCTTGAAGTAACGCTTTGTCCTCTGAGGAATAAGGATATTTTTCAGAAGGACATTTTTCGGGGATTTCAAAAGCCTCAGCATTTGATGAAACTAAATTAGAAATAGCCTCACCCCAGGCATTAGCGACAGCTTGTCCAGAAACTATGATTTTTTCTTCAAGAATATCATGAGGTGTTTTCTCATCTGCATTTTTGGCACTCTTCGGGGTGCCTTTTTTCTTTTCGGTTGCGGCAGCTATGCGAATTATATTGCAAAAAAAGTTAGCTAATTTCTCTGACATATTAGCTGGGTATAATTCATCAATAAACGGACTAAAGGTGTCAGTTATTTGTTGAGCCGTAGTATCTGAAAACTCCTCTAAATATTCGGCAAATCCATCTGGCTCGAGATAAGGATTGATTCTTTGAGCCATTTTAGTTATTTTGGTTTTTCCGTTGAAATACGCCTTGTAAGTAGATTCTTTCACATCTTCTAAAAAAGGTCTGCCGTCTTCTGTAACAACGACATCAAAAAGAGTCTTTACAAAAGAGTGCGTATTTTCGGCACCACCAATTATCGGCTTAAGCAAACTTGCGAATTCTGTAAATTCCACTGTTTCACCACCTTAATAAACTATGCCTACCCAAGACTACCCGTGGCTACCAAGTTATACCGATCCACTATGCTAAAATGAAATTGTACAGAAGAGTACAGGAGTGGAACTTGATATGATATAGAAATACTGTATCTAATATTATATCAGATTTAAAGCAATTTTACAATACTTACACAATAAAAAGTGTGCGAATTGAAAGAATTTATGCTAAATCCGAAAAATTCAATTCTGACACCGAGATAGCTACATAGAAACAATGTGTATCCATCTGAGTGCCAGACACTCAAATAAAAATTATTCCAATGCCCGAAGTGGTCGACCTTAAGGCGGCGGGATACATCAAGAGCAAAACTGACCATAGCAGTATCCACTGTGCTTTGCTGTACTCATTTTCGGTAACAGAGTCGGAGTGTACCTTCACATCAGCTCTTTTTGTGTCCCTGCCGCCACCCAATCTGGCGAAAAAGAAAGGCAGGGACTTATCAAAACATCGGGATAGCATTACACGCGAGCCTATCCCCATAACTGTCGATAAACTACAGATATACCACGCATCGATTAGCTATCGGTGGCTCAACGTAGTATACTGGTCAAATAAATAACAGCTGCCTTTTGAGCGGGTTTGCTGCAATCCGAAACGGAATTTATCCGCTGGACTGTGGCGCCTTTGTTATGCCCAAAAGCAGCTGGAACCTCCGTTTCGGAATTACCGAGATGGAGGTTTTTTTATGACAATCAAAGACAATAACAAGCCTAATCGCATCTATCTGAAATCTACAAAACAGTGGGTTGAAGTCCCTGAGGACATCTATCGCGAAATCAACCGTTCGAACGACGCGTTTCGCAAGCGTGAGCAGTATCACGGTCGCTGCGCCTGCCCCAAGAGCAAGTTCTGGCTCTGCGATACGGATTGCGGTAACTGCGAATTCCAACGTGCCGGAGATATGCTTTCTCTCGACTATGAGAACGAGAATGGAGATGGCGATACATATTCAATGTTTGACAGCGTTACAGACACTTCACCAAATGTCGAGAAGATTGCCGAGGACAAGCTGCTGCTTGCCGCTCTTTTCAAGCGGCTATGTGAGCTCGACCCCGATGGTGAAATCATCTGGCAGATGCTTGCTGAAGAATCGTCAGACCGTGCTATTGCGAAGGAACTTGGCAGGCCGCAGCGCACATTCTCCCGTCAAATGAAACGCTATCGTGATGAATTCCGCAAAATCCGCGGCTTCTAACAAATTTCTCAAAAAAAGTGGCTCAAAACAAAATCTCGTTTCCATTGAGTAGTGTAAGACGAAAAAACACTTACAGAACCGAGGTGATGCTATGAAGCAGTCTGATTACAAGCGACACAGCGAACTTGTTGAGGTTTTAACCGCAATCAGTGTTGTGTCCGAAAGACTGGCAAGAAATATGAGTGTTCTTGCCGCAGAAAAATTTATGAAAGGAGAAAATCGCAATGAGCAGAACAAGCGAAATGGCAACGGCAATAGAAGAACTGCGAAATGCCGCCGCAGCTATTAAGGACACGGCAGATTGGCTGGCACAATATTTCATCAATCCAGATGAACCCGAACAGGAAAAGCAAGAGCACGTTCACACCTTCACCCTTGAAGAAGTACGCGCAACGTTAGCTAATAAGTCTCGTCAAGGGTGCACAGCAGAGGTAAAGGCGCTGCTTGTAAAGTATGGTGCAGACAAGCTGTCCGCTATCGACCCCGCTAAGTACGGTGAGCTTATGGCAGAGGCGGAGGTGCTTGGAAATGGCTAAGGCACACGCTCTTTTGTCGGCATCATCAAGTGAGCGGTGGCTTGAGTGCCCTCCTTCCGCAAAGCTGAACGCTGCGGCAACAGAAACCCCAAGCGAATACGCAGCGCAAGGAACAGACGCACACACCCTATGCGAGTACAAGGTAAAGGTTGCTCTCGGTATGGAGTCGAAAGACCCCACCGAGGATTTGACCTACTATGACGAGGAAATGGAGCAGTGTGCAGATGAGTACGCTACATACATTTCCGAACTGTATTCAGAGGTTAAGGACATCTGCCCCGACCCCATTGTGCTGATAGAGCAGCGGCTTGACTTTTCACATTGGGTTCCGGAAGGTTTCGGTACGGGAGATTGTCTTATAGTTGCGGACGGAACGCTGTATGTAATTGACATGAAATTCGGTAAAGGCATAGAGGTATCTGCTCTCGAAAACCCGCAGATGATGTGTTACGCTCTTGGTGCTTTGGAATTGTTTGACGGCATCTATGACATCAATTCCGTCTGTATGACAATCTTTCAGCCGAGGCGAGAGAACATCAGCACTTACACTATCGGAAAGGACGAGCTGCTTGCTTGGGCTGAAAACACGCTGAAACCTACTGCCGAACTTGCGATGAAAGGCGAAGGTGACTTCAAAGCCGGTGAGCACTGTCAATTCTGCCGTGTGAAGGCAACCTGCCGCAAACGAGCCGAGTACAGTCTCGAACTCGCCCGTTATGATTTCGAGATGCCAGCAATGCTTGATAACAACGAAATATCGGCAATTCTGGCAAAGGCAGACCAACTCGTTTCATGGGTGACCGACATCAAGGAATACGCTCTCGGACAAGCACTTAACGGTACGGAATACCCAGACTGGAAACTTGTTGAGGGACGTTCCAACCGCAAATACACAGACGAAAAAGCCGTTGCAGATGCAGTAACATCAGCGAGTTTTGACCCATACGAACATAAGGTTCTCGGTGTCACCGCTATGACAAGATTGCTCGGCAAGGCAAAATTCGAAGAACTGCTCGGTGGCTTAATTGAAAAGCCGCAGGGCAAGCCAACTTTAGTACCAAAATCGGACAAGCGTCCGGCACTCAAGAATAACGCTGCAACTGCAGCAGACGATTTCAAGGAGGATAACTGATATGTCAAAGATTAACAATCCCACAAAGGTAATCACAGGACCCAACACCCGTTGGTCTTACGCAAATGTATGGCAGCCGAAGTCAATCAACGGCGGCGCACCGAAGTACAGCGTTTCGCTCATTATCCCCAAGTCCGACACGGTAACCGTGGAGAAGGTAAAGGCGGCTATCCAGGCGGCTTACGAGGAGGGCGAAAGCAAGCTTAAGGGCAACGGCAAGACCGTACCCGCACTTTCCGTTATCAAAACACCTCTGCGTGATGGTGATACCGAACGCCCCGATGACCCCGCTTACGCTAACGCTTATTTTATCAATGCGAATTCCGCTACCGCACCCGGTATCGTGGACGCTGACCGTCAGCCTATTATCGACACTTCCGAGGTATATAGCGGTGTTTACGGCAGAGCGTCAATCAATTTCTATGCTTTCAACTCGAACGGGAACAAGGGCATTGCTTGCGGGCTCAATAACCTTCAGAAGATTCGTGACGGAGAACCGCTCGGTGGCAAGTCCAGAGCCGAGGACGATTTCAACACGGACGATGATGACGATTTTCTTTCGTGAGGTGTGTTATGACTGAATTACAAGAGTTTATGCTTGCAGTTTCATTCGGGTGTTCATGTGGAGGGCTCATTGCAGGGCTGTTTCAGACTGTCCTTGACATCATTGACCTTGTAAAATACAAGCGTAACAATCGCAAACAGTAACAAGTGGTGTACGCATTATCCGCTTTGCGGAAAACGCTGCACCGGGTGGGTGGGCAGGATTTTTTGGAGGAAACAATCATGAATATTACAGTATTTAACAATTCGGAATTTGGAGAAATCCGTACAGTAGAGGAAAATGACAGAGTGCTTTTCTGCGGTTCTGATGTAGCCAAGGCTCTTGGTTACATCAACGCAAGGGACGCACTTTCCAAGCACTGTAAGGGTGTCGTGAAATGCGACACCCCTACAAATGGCGGTGTTCAGTCGCTAAGTTTCATCACCGAGGGCGATGTTTACCGTCTTATCACACACAGCAAGCTGCCGAATGCACAGCGCTTTGAGAGTTGGGTATTTGACGAGGTTTTGCCTGCTATCCGTAAGCACGGGGCGTATATGACCGGAGAGATAATCGAACAGGCACTTAATTCGCCGGATTTCCTTATCGAACTTGCAACCAAGCTGAAAGAGGAAAAGGCGAAAAACGCACAGCTTACGGTTTCTAATCAGATTATGCAGCCCAAAGCGGAGTATTTCGATATGCTCGTTGACAGAAATCTGCTCACGAATTTCCGCGATACCGCAAAGGAGCTCGGAACGCGACAGAACGATTTTGTGAAATTTCTGCTTGACAAGGGATATATCTATCGCTCTGTCAAGGGAAAACTAAAACCCTACTCTACCTATGTTGACAGCGGCTTATTTGTGCTAAAAGAATTTGCTAATGAGAAGACAGGATATTCCGATACACAAACGCTGATTACTCCAAAGGGCAGAGAAACTTTCAGATTGTTGTGCATTTGATTATCGGGCGGCGGAGTAGTGACGGCAGTTTCTGCCTTGGAGGCAGTTTCTGCCCTTCACTGCCGCCTGTTTTTTGAGGTGAAATATGGGCGAAATAAAGAATTTATCAATAGACCTTGAAACCTACTCTGATGTTGACCTTCCCAAATGCGGAGTGTATAAGTATGCAGAGTCACCGCAGTTTGAGATACTGCTGTTCGCTTACTCTGTTGACGGAGGAGAAGTGCAGGCAGTTGACCTTGCAGGCGGTGAGAAAATCCCGCCCGAAATCCTCTCTGCCATAACCGACAACATTGCTACAAAGTGGGCATTCAACGCAAATTTCGAGCGGGTATGTTTGTCAAAATACCTCGTTTTACCGCAAGGTGAGTATCTTTCCCCCGACTCTTGGAAATGCACAATGACTTGGGCAGCATATTTAGGCTTGCCGCTGTCGCTTGAGGGAGCGGGAGCGGTTCTTGGACTGGAACAGCAGAAACTCAAAGAGGGCAAGGATTTAATCAAGTATTTTTGTGTACCGTGCTTGCCTACAAAGGCGAATGGTGGCAGAACACGAAATCTACCCATTCACGCTCCCGAAAAGTGGTCGCTTTTCAAGTCCTACAACAAGCGTGATGTCGAGGTTGAAATGGCAATACAGAGCCGTTTATCAAAGTTCCCCGTACCCGAGTTTGTATGGAAAGAATATCACCTCGACCAATGGATAAACGACCGTGGTATCGGCTTGGATATGGAGCTTGTCCGAAATGCAATTGCCTTTGACGAACGTTCTCGAAAGACGCTCACTACTGCTATGCAAGACCTCACCAGCCTTGAAAACCCCAATTCGGTAACGCAGATGAAACAGTGGCTTTCCGAGAACGGACTTGAAACCAACACACTCGGCAAAAAGGCTGTGGCAGAACTTATTAAATCTGCTCCGGCTGAATTGCAACAGGTGCTCATACTCCGTCAGCAGCTTGCGAAATCCTCGGTGAAAAAGTACACCGCTATGGAGAACGCTGTCTGCAATGATAATCGTGCGAGAGGAATGTTCAAGTTTTACGGAGCGAACAGAACAGGTCGGTGGGCAGGCAAAAATGTGCAGTTGCAGAACCTCCCTCAGAACCATATACCCGACTTGGAACAGGCTCGAGAACTGGTCAAATGCGGCGACTATACCGCTCTGGAAATGCTCTACGAGGATATCCCCGATACCCTGTCACAGCTTATCCGTACGGCATTTGTGCCGCAGAATAACCACAAGTTCATAGTTGCAGACTTTTCTGCAATTGAGGCAAGAGTGCTGTCTTGGCTTTCGGGAGAAAAATGGCGGTCGGAGGTTTTCAGAACAGGCGGAGATATTTATTGTGCGTCTGCAAGTCAGATGTTCGGAGTTCCCGTTGAAAAGCACGGAGTGAACGGACATTTGCGGCAGAAAGGCAAGATTGCGGAACTCGCTCTCGGTTACGGTGGCTCTGTTGGTGCGCTAAAAGCAATGGGCGCGATAGAAATGGGACTTGCTGAAGACGAGCTGCAGCCGCTCGTTGACAGTTGGAGAACCGCTAACCCGAATATAGTGCGGTTCTGGTGGGAGGTTGACCGCTGTGTTAAGGAAACTGTAAAAATGCGGATAACCACGCAAACGCACAATATCAAGTTTATCTACCAAAGCGGTATTCTGTTTATCGAGTTACCGAGCGGCAGGCGGCTGTCGTACATCAAACCCCGTATGGGCAGAAGCTGCCGCCACGGCGAGAACCGCTTTGGCGGCGAGTCAGTAACCTACGAGGGCATTGGAGCAACTAAAAAATGGGAGCGACTTGAGAGCTACGGCCCGAAATTCGTGGAGAATATCGTACAGGCAATCAGCCGTGATATCCTCTGCTATGCTATGAAAAACCTGTCCGAAAGGTGGGGAATTGTCGCTCACGTTCACGATGAGGTTATTATCGAGTGCGACAAGGACACATCTCTTGCGGAGGTCTGCGAGGTAATGGGCAGAACACCGCCTTACGCAAACGGTTTATTACTCCGTGCGGACGGATATGAATGTGATTTTTATAAAAAAGATTGAGTTGTATGGCTCAAAGTATGTTTTTGTTTCCATTGGATATTATGGGTGGAGATTTTACTCTGCCCGGAAAGGAGTTCTTATGAGTATAGGGAAGTACAACAGTGAATGCTACTATGACCCTACGGCATACGCCGCACTGACAGCAGTAGAAAACGAAGAAAGAGCAGTTAAAGCATACCGACCTATCGTGTATATATGTTCGCCATATTCGGGTGATGTTGAGGTTAATATAGCAAATGCGAGAAGATATTGCAGGTTTGCTGTTGATGCCGGGTATATCCCGATTGCGCCGCATCTTCTGTTTCCGCAGTTTCTGAATGACGGTGACAGGTTGGAACGAATGTTGGGACTGCATTGCGGAAATGCTCTGATGAGCAAGTGTGCGGAAGTGTGGGTTTTCGGAAAAACAATTTCCAACGGTATGGCTGAGGAGATTGAGTACGCAAGACGAAAGGAATACACTATCAAGTATTTTGCGATGAAATCAAGGAGGTAAAAGACTGATGTTTACAATTTACAGTGCAGACCGGGCGGGCGTCCCTTCAAATTGTTTATATCCGCACAAAGCTAACATCAAGGACGACAGCGACCTCAAAGCCGCTGTCTTGAATGACTATGTTTGTGCCGAGTACAAGAACAACTACCGCAGCAATAGCAACTTTATCGGCAGCGATTGCCTTCCGGTGGATTGCGACAACGACCATTCAGAAAATCCCGAAGATTGGGTAACTCCCGAAGATGTGGCAGATGCTTTCCCTGGAGTTACTTTTGCTGTTCATTATAGCCGCAATCACAATAAAGCTAAAAACGGAAAGCCGGCAAGACCAAAATTTCACGTGCTTTTCCCGATTGATTATGTAAGTGACCCGGCGGTTTACAGCGAGATGAAGAAACAAGTGAACTCGCTGTTCCCGTACTTTGACACACAAGCACTTGACGCGGCACGGTTCTTTTACGGAACGCCAAACCCGAAAGTTGAAATCTATCCCGGTTTTATGAATTTGACCGAACATTTGGCGAGCGTTACCCACGGAACAGAACTCTGTGATGACTTTGACGAAAATATGTCGCAAGGGCAGTATGGAGATGTAACAATTCCCGAAGGTAATCGTAATGCTACTTTATCACACTTTGCGGGGAGAGTTCTCAAAAAATACGGCGACTGCGACAAGGCTCGACAGGCTTTTCTTGATGAAGCGGCAAAGTGCTCACCGCCGCTTGATGATGCTGAACTCTCTACCATCTGGCACAGCGCACAGAAATTCTACGGTAAGGTAAAAAAGCAGGTCGGATATATTGCTCCGGAGCAGTATAATGCGGATTTCAACCTCTGTCCGGAAGATTTCTCAGATATCGGACAAGCAAAGGTTTTGGCAAGAGAGTATAACGGGGAACTGGTTTACACCGACTCCACCGATTATATGCGTTATGACGGTACGCACTGGGCTGAGTCAAAGCAGCTTGCTGTCGGCGCTTGCGAGGATTTTCTTGACCGTCAGCTTGACGAAGCAGAAAATGCAGTTGCTAAAGCAAAGCAGGCTCTTGAAAAGGCAGGAGTCGACAAAGAAACCATATCTGCCGGAGGTAAGGCACTTGCAAAAGCCATTGACGAGAAAAGTCAGAATGCTTACTTCGAATACTGCAATGCGGTATCATATAAGGCTTTCGTTATGAAGCGCCGGGATATGAAATACATAGTTTCTGCGTTGCAGGCGGCAAAGCCTATGCTGTTGCGCAATATCAGCGAGTTTGATACAGGAGAATTTCTGCTGAATACTCCTACTGCTACCTATGACCTACGGCTTGGTATAAACGGCGCAAGCGAACACAGTGCGGAAAATCTTATAACCAAAATTACCTCGGTATCTCCGTCAAACGATAACACAGACTTGTGGCTGTCAGCGGTGGATAACTTTTTCTGTGGCGATGCTGAACTTATCGAGTATGTTCAGCAAACGGTAGGATTAGCGGCAATCGGCAAAGTGTATCAAGAGGCGCTTATCATAGCCTACGGTGAAGGCAGTAACGGTAAATCCACCTTTTGGAACGCAATAGCGAGGGTTCTCGGCAGTTACAGCGGAACTATATCCGCGGACGCTCTGACCGTAGGATGCAAGCGAAATGTCAAACCCGAAATGGCTGAACTCAAGGGCAAAAGGCTTGTAATAGCTGCTGAACTTGAAGAAGGCGTCCGTTTGAATACATCAATCGTAAAACAGCTGTGTTCCACCGATGAGGTGTCAGCCGAGAAGAAATACAAAGACCCGTTCAAGTTCATTCCTACCCACTCGCTTGTGCTTTACACCAACCACCTGCCTAGGGTTGGAGCGAATGATGACGGAACTTGGCGCAGGCTTATTGTTATTCCGTTCAATGCGAAAATCAAGGGAAACTCCGATGTCAAGAACTATGCTGATTACCTTGTGGAGAACGCGGGAGGTGCTATTCTTACCTGGATTATTGAGGGTGCGCAAAAGGTAATAGCAGCGAATTTCAAGCTGTCTGTGCCGAAAGTTGTGGAGGACGCTATCAATCAATACCGTGACAATAACGACTGGCTTTCTATTTTTATTGAGGATTGCTGCGAGGTAGACAAGACCTACACTCAGAAATCGGGCGAGTTGTATCAGGAGTATCGTGCGTACTGTACGAGAAATGGAGAGTTTGCACGAAGCACTACGGAGTTCTATACTGCTCTTGAAATTGCAGGTTTTTCGAGGAAGAAAACAAAGGTGGGTAACGTAATAATGGGGCTTCAGCTGAAGTCAGAATTTGACGATTGAGTCATAACGGCAGAAGCTGCCGCCACGGTGGAGGTCGATGGAGGTCTTGGTATAAAACCCCTTTAGGGCTGAAAAATTGATAAAAACAGTCCTATAGAATAGTTTATGTAACGACCGTCATCGACCTCCACCTAAAGGAGCGATTTATGCGAGAAAAAGTAATTGAACACAAACTTCTGACGGAAGTAAAGAAAATCGGCGGTCTGGCACTTAAGTTCGTATCGCCGGGTTACGATGGGGTTCCCGACAGAATAGTTCTTCTGCCCGGTGGGAAAATCGGCTTTGTGGAGGTAAAAGCACCGGGAGAAAAGCCTCGACCACTCCAACTGGCAAGGCACAGGCTACTCCGCAGACTGGGGTTCAAGGTGTTTGTACTGGACAACCCTCAACAGATTGGAGAGATAATTGATGAAATACAGTCCACATAGCTATCAGCGGTATGCAACAGAGTTCATCAAGGATACTCCCGCTTGTGCGATTTTCCTTGATATGGGCTTAGGCAAAACAAGCATAACGCTGACGGCATTAAACGACCTATTGTTCGACAGTTTCGAGGTACACAAGGTTCTGGTAATTGCACCCCTTCGAGTGGCGAGAACCACTTGGAGCGAGGAAATCGAGAAATGGGAGCATTTGAAAATGCTGCGGTATTCCGTGGCGGTGGGAACTGAAACAGACAGGCTTTCGGCACTCCGAAAACCCGCAGACATTTATATCATTAATCGGGAAAACCTCGGCTGGCTTGTTGAGGAAAGCGGTGTTCCCTTTGATTTCGATATGCTTGTAATTGATGAGCTGTCCTCCTTCAAGAACTACAACACCAAGCGTTTTAAGGTTTTGATGAAAGTCAGACCCAAGGTAAAACGCATAGTCGGACTTACCGGTACTCCTTCAAGCAACGGACTTATGGATTTATTCGCAGAGTTCAAGCTGCTGGATATGGGAGAGCGGCTCGGGCGGTTTATAGGACAGTATCGCACGAACTACTTCTTACCAGACAAGCGAAACGGGCAGATAATTTACAGTTACAAACCACTGCCCGATGCCGAACAGCGGATATATGACAAAATCTCAGATATCACAATTTCTATGAAAGCTGCCGACCACTTAAAAATGCCCGAACTCATTTCAACGGAATACACGGTTCAGCTTTCGGAAAAAGAGCAAGAAAAATATGATGACCTCAAGGAAGAATTGGTTCTCACCCTTAATGACGGAGAAATCACCGCCGCAAACGCAGCAAGTCTTTCAAACAAGCTGTCGCAGATGGCAAATGGCGCGATTTACGATGATAACGGAAACACAATCAACATTCACAGCCGAAAACTTGACACTTTGGAAGATATAATCGAGAGCATGAATGGCAGACCGCTGTTGGTGGCTTATTGGTTCAGGCACGATTTGGAGCGTATTTCCGAGCGGCTGTCAAGTTTGCATATTCCTTGTACAAAGCTTGATACCGCTGATAGTATAAGCCGTTGGAACAAGGGAGAGATACCCGTGGCGCTTATTCACCCCGCCTCTGCGGGACACGGACTGAATTTACAAAACGGTGGTTCGGCTCTTGTGTGGTTCGGACTTACATGGAGTCTTGAACTGTATCAACAAACAAACGCAAGGCTCTGGCGGCAAGGTCAGACGGCAGAAACCGTGGTTATTCAGCATATCGTTGCGAAAGGCACTATTGACGAGAAGATATTGAAGGCACTAAAAAACAAAGGCCGCACACAATCGGCATTGATTGATGCGGTCAAGGCGGAGGTGAAATAAGTGACAGCAAAGGAGTATTTGGAACAGGCAGCAGTTCTTAACAAGCAAATCAACGATAAACGAGCTGAACTCCAAAGCTACCGTGATTTATCGACAAGTGTTTCGGGGTGCAGATTTGAGGAGCATTTATCGGGAACGAGGAGCGGTGAAGCACCGTTTGTCAGATTTACCGAGAAAGCCATCGAACTCGAAAAGGAAATCAGACAGGACGAGGAGCACCTTGCAATATTAAAATGCGAAATCGGTGAGGTGATTGATAGACTTGACAATGTAAACGAGCGTGTTATTTTACGGTACAAGTATCTGCTGTTTCTTTCGTGGAGAGATATCGGAGCAAAGATGAATTACTCAAAAAGGTGGGTAATGGAGCTACACGATAAAGCCGTCTTGAATTTTCAGAAAATACAGCAATAGACTTCACCTCACTTCACTCCTAATTCATCTTGATACACACTCTATAATATGTTATACTTACAATAGACAAATATACAGAGAGCCTTGCGGACTTCCGCAGGGCTTTTCTTTTGAAAGAGGTGAACCCAATGCCTACAAAACCCAAGCGTCCCTGTTCCTTTCCCGGCTGCCCGAACCTGTGTGTCGGTCAGTACTGCAAGGAACACGAGCAATCGGCACGGCGCAGTTACAACAAGTACGAACGCAGTCCCGATACCAATAAGCATTACGGCAGAGCGTGGAAACAAATCCGCAGCAGATACATAAGTCAGCACCCACTGTGCGAGATGTGTCTGAAACAAGGAAAGCTGACACCCACCGAGGAGGTTCACCACATAAGACCAGTGTCGCAAGGCGGTGGCAGTGAGTTCAGCAATCTGATGTCGCTCTGTCAGTCCTGCCACACCAAGATTCATCTTGAAATGGGTGACAGACAGATTCGCAGTTGACCGGTAGGGGCGGTCAAAATCTCCGGGACTAATACAAGCGGACAGCGGCCCGGGGCTTCGTGCGCAAAAACCGGGGTTCAAACGGGGTATTAAACCACATATCATTTTCGGGCGGTGCGAACCGTCCTTTTTTCTTGTACTGCGGAGGTGAAAATCATGGCTAAGGACGGCACAAACAGGGGCGGCAGACGGGTACGCGCCGGAGATAAACCCGCTCCTGCCGCAGAGAAAAAGCAGAAAGGACTTCCGGTGAAAATCATAAGCAACGACATACCGGCACTCGATACTGCCGAACTTGAAGCGGTCGACCTGCCGGAGGGCGCTATGCTGAACGGCTCGGATATGCCGAAGCCAAGCGACTATCTGTCGGCTCGGCAGAAGAACGGAGTTCCGCTCGGCGCTGATGAAATCTACAAGGAAACTTGGCTGTGGCTGAAACAGAGAAACTGCGAGAACCTTGTCAATAAACGGCTTATCGAGGCTTATGCACAGGCTTTTGCAAGATACATTCAATGCGAGGAAGCAATCAGCACTTACGGCTTGCTAGGCAAGCACCCAACCACTGGCGGTGTTATTGCTTCGCCATTCGTGCAGATGTCGCAGCAGTTTCAGAAGAACGCAAATCTCATCTGGTATGAAATTTACGGAATAGTCAAGGAGAACTGCACCGAGCCTGTCAGTGATGATTTGAACGATGCTATGGAAAGACTTCTTCGTTCTAGGAAAGGATAACGCTATGTCAAAGGATACCATCGAATTTTTCAGAGAACTCAAAGGCAGCCGTCCGAACCTTACAGTACAGCAATACCGAACAATTAAGGGGCAGGCTGTAAAAGGCAATATTGCGGACGCCCGAAAAGGTCTGCACAAGGTCTTGAAAAGGAGGAACGTCAGATGAACACGACCAGTGAAATGCAGCTTGTCCAGATAGACAGGCTGATACCGTACGTCAACAATGCCCGAACGCACTCGCCGGAGCAGCTGAACAAGCTGCGTTCCTCGCTGCGGGAATTTGGTTTTATCAATCCCGTTATCATCGACAGGGATTTCAATGTTATTGCAGGTCACGGAAGAATTCTCGCTGCAAAGGCCGAGAACATCTCCGAAGTGCCTTGTGTGTTTGTAGATTATCTTACTCCTGCGCAGAAGAAAGCGTACATAATCGCAGACAACCGAATGGCTCTTGACGCGGGCTGGGACGAGGAGATGCTGAAAGTTGAAATCGAAGCATTGCAGGCGGAAGATTTTGACCTCGGTCTGACAGGCTTTGATGAAAAGGAACTCGCTGCGTTCTTTGACGATGATTCCGATACCAAGGACGATGATTTCGATGTTGACGCAGAGATGGAAAAACCTTGCACAACAAAAGCGGGCGACCTCTGGCTTCTCGGTAATCACAGACTTGTCTGCGGCGATAGCACCAAACCAGAAACTTACGAAGTTCTCATGAATGGTAAACAGGCAAATCTTGTGGTTACCGACCCGCCGTACAATGTGAATTATGAGGGTTCGGCAGGTAAAATCAAGAACGACAATCTTGAAAACGAAAAGTTCTACCAGTTTCTGCTTGACGCTTTCACCTCCATGGAGAAAGCTATGGCGAACGATGCAAGCATCTATGTTTTCCACGCAGATACAGAGGGACTGAACTTCCGCAAAGCGTTTGCTGACGCTGGATTTTATCTTTCCGGAACTTGTATCTGGAAGAAGCAGTCGCTTGTTCTCGGGCGCTCGCCGTATCAGTGGCAGCATGAACCGTGCCTGTTCGGTTGGAAGAAGAACGGCAAGCATCAGTGGTACTCAGACCGCAAGCAGACGACAATATGGGAGTTCGACAAACCGAAGAAGAACGGCGACC
>ENA-OYXV01000156-OYXV01000156.1-human-gut-metagenome-genome-assembly--contig:-NODE-156-length-40448-cov-5.321838_pt1 | contig 40448 bp, 37 predicted proteins | sample MGYA00244846_ERZ653424 | MGnify/ENA primary metagenome ERZ653424 (study PRJEB26926, sample SAMN06165108) | human gut metagenome | biome: ENVO:00009003; feature: ENVO:2100002; material: ENVO:00002003...
ACTTTTATTTTATATACTGAGATACATCCGTCCGGACATACTGTGGCGCACGAGGCGCAGCCGTTACAAGTATCTTCCAATATCTGGTGGGCATAGTTATACCCTTTCACATTCACCTCCTTGGTGAGGGCTATTACGTTGAGCGGACACGCTACCACACACAAGTTGCAGCCTTTGCAACGTTCGGTGTCTACTACGATTGCTCCTTTGATTTTTGCCATAATTTACGTTCTTTATTTATTGATTGTACATATCCTTGTTGTAGAAGTTCAGGATGTCCATAGCCATTTGATAGGCATGTTGTGCCGGGCTTTCGGGGTTCAGGTCGATGGCATACTGATAGTTGTTCAGTGCTTGTTGCCAGTTGCCTTGTTTCCGATAGGCATTTCCCCGCAGGTAGTAAGCTTCGTCTTTGCCGGGAAAGTCTGTTTGCAGTATTTCGTCAAGCTGCTGGATGGCTTGCTCTACATTTCCCTGGTTGATAAGCTCTTTTATGGTATTCAGTCGTTCCATATCTAAAAAATATCCGGGTTATCGAACCACAAAGATAGTTTTTATTTGAAGACAATGAGCATCTTCACTGTGAAAAATAAGAAAAAGGGGCAAATAAAAAGCCCGAAGTTTCTCACGATTCTATCAGAATGTCAGAGCTTCGGGCGGATATCATAAAGAATGTGATTCTACTGCTTTACAAGTGTACCGGTATCTTGTCCACTCTTCGTTGGTGGCGTCCGCCTTCGAATGGTGTACTGAAGAATTCCCTCATAATCATGTCGGCTTCTTCGGTACTGATGAATCGCCCTGGCATGACAAGCACATTGGCATCATTGTGCTGGCGTGCCAAATGGGCTATTTCTGCTGTCCAGCAGAGGGCTGCGCGGATACCTTGATGCTTGTTCAGCGTTATACTGATGCCTTCACCGCTTCCGCAGATGGCAATACCCGGATAGCACTCTCCGGCTTCAACGGCCAGAGCCAGCGGATGCGCAAAGTCGGGATAGTCGCAACTCTCGGTTGAGTAGGTCCCGAAGTCCTTGTAAGCCCAGCCTTTGGCTTCCAGCCAGCCGCGGACATATTCCTTCAATTCGAAGCCTGCATGGTCGGAACAGATTCCTATTGTTTTCATGATGGTCAGTTAATATACTAATGTGCCAATGTGCTGATGCCTGCAGCTTGTAGGGCGCGGGCAATCAGCACATCAGCACATCGGATAATGATTATAACATTGCTTTTACTTGCTTGTAAACGTTCTCTGCGGTGAAACCGAGCTTTTCGTCCAGCACTTTATAAGGTGCCGAGAATCCGAATGATTCCAATCCCCATACTTTACCGCGGGGACCTACCAGCCCTTGCAGTGTGACGGGCAGACCGGCTGTCAGGCCGAATACCTTGGCACCACACGGGATAATGCCTTCTTGATATCCCGGAGCTTGGCTACGGAACAGACCTTCGGAAGGAACGGACACGATACGCACCTTGATGCCATCCTTGCGCAGCAATTCAGTACCGGCTACCAATGTGGCAACTTCCGAGCCTGAAGCAACGAGGATTATATTTGGATTTTCATCGGAGCCGGCTACAATATAAGCGCCTTTGGCAGCTTGTTCGTAATCGTTGCCTTCGGGCAGGTTGGCGATGTTCTGGCGGGAGAAAATCAAACCGGTTGGGGTTGTGGTATTTTCCATTGCCAGTTTCCATGCCACAGTTGTTTCTTCTGCATCTGCCGGGCGGAGTACCAACATGGAATTATGTCCCTTGTGGTTTTTCAGTTTTTCCATCAGGCGGATTTGGGCTTCCTGCTCTACCGGTTCATGGGTAGGACCGTCTTCACCTACACGGAAGGCATCGTGTGTCCAGATGAACTTCACGGGAACTTCCATCAGGGCTGCCATACGTACGGCAGGTTTCATGTAGTCGGAGAATACGAAGAATGTTCCGCAAGCGGGGATTACACCGCCATGCAGTGCCATACCGATACAGCAACATGCCATAGTCAGCTCGGCAACACCGGCCTGGAAGAATGCACCGCTGAAATCACCTTTCTTGAAGGCATGTGTTTTCTTGAGGAATCCGTCTGTCTTGTCGGAATTGGAAAGGTCGGCAGAAGCAACAATCATATTTTCTACTTGAGTGGCGAGAGCACTGAGCACAGTGGCAGATGCTGCGCGGGTGGCAACGCCTGCTTTCTGTTCGATGGCGGCCCAATTCACTTCGGGAGCCTTGCCGGAGAAGAACATTTCCAGTTTGGCGGCTTTTTCGGGGTTGGCTTTTGCCCATGCAGCTTTGGCTGCATACTTTTCAGCCATGATTTTCTTCAGCTCAGTTGTACGCTTGGCATATAGTTCGGCCACTTCGGGGAAGATGACGAACGGATTCGTCGGGTCACCACCCAAATTCTTGATAGTGTTTATATAAGCGTCGCCGCCCAGAGGAGCACCGTGCGTGGCACAATCAGCCTCGTAGCTGCTGCCGTCTGCCTTGCGGGCACCTTTACCCATTACGGTATGGCCGATAATCAGCGTCGGACACTCTTTCTCAGCTTTGGCTTCGTTCAGTGCACCGCGGATGGCATCGGGATCGTTACCATTGATTTTAATGACTTTCCAGCCCCAAGCTTCGTATTTCTTGCCGGTATCTTCGATGGTCACATCCTTTGTCTCGGTAGAAAGCTGAATGTCGTTGGCATCATAGAACATGATGAGATTATCCAACCCTAATGCTCCGGCGATACGGCCTGAGCCTTGGGAGATTTCTTCCTGGATGCCACCGTCAGAAATATAAGCGTAGATGGTCTGTGGCATTACTTCTTCGAAACGTGCCTTCATGAACTTGGCTGCGATGGCTGCACCGACTGCAAATGTGTGTCCCTGGCCGAGCGGTCCGGAAGTGTTTTCGATGCCGCGCATGATGTCACGTTCGGGATGTCCCGGAGTAGGGCTTCCCCATTGGCGGAACTCTTTCAGTTCGTCCAGCGTGAACTTGCCGGTCAGGGCCAATGTAGAGTAAAGCATCGGGGACATGTGTCCCGGGTCGAGGAAGAAACGGTCACGACCTTCCCAAGCCGGATTTTCAGGGTCATATACCAGGAACTCTGAGAAGAGTACATTTACAAAGTCAGCACCACCCATGGCACCGCCCGGATGCCCGGAGTTGGCTTTCTCAACCATGGATGCAGCAAGGATACGGATATTGTCCGCCGCACGGTTCATAAGTTTGTTGTCGTTCATATTGAATCTAATTAATTTTGAATATTATCAATAGGTTATTTGGTCCTTGTAGGTTTTCCAAGGGCAAAGATAACTCTTTATGCGTAATTCACAACACTCGAAGAGTGTCTTTTTTATCAGTATTACTGCCTTTTTGCTGCTAAAATGATACTAAACGTATTTAGCTGATTTTGTGCGGTGCACGGTAGTTTTACTGTAACTCAATAGTAACGATTGATTTGGCCGGAAGTTTAATCTTGAGAATATCTTTATTGATTTTTACCTCTTTGAACGGAACGGGTTTCACATTGTCGGGATTTTCAAATGAATTGTAGTCCGTCAGATTGGTGGAAGTCAATATTTCACCAACTGCTTTCTTGGCTTTCGTTCCAGACAGATTGATGGTCACTTCCTGTGCATTGTCTGCATCTACGTTGGACATGGAAATGTGTATCTTGCCGTTTGGGTCTTTGGAGGCGGTAGCGCTGACCATTGGTATTCTGCGGTTGTCGCGTACATCCATCATGTCGCAGTTCAGCTCAAGAGGAATGTAGGTGGCATCCTGGTGTACATTGTACATTTTGAATACATAATAAGTGGGGGTGAGTACCATGTTTTTTCCGCTGGTCAGAATCATGGATTGCAATACATTGACGATTTGGGCAATGTTTGCCATTTTCAGACGGTCGGTATATTTATGGAAGATGTCGAAGCTGAGGGAAGCGACAAAAGCATCACGCAATGTATTCTGTTGGTACAGATGTCCGGGATTGGTACCCGGTTCAGTGTCCCACCAGGTTCCCCATTCGTCAAGCATAAGAGCCACGTTCTTTTGAGGGTCGTATTTATCCATAATGGTGCAATGCTTCTTGATGACATCTTCTATTTCGCGGCATTTGCCCAGTGTCCAGTAATAATCGTCTTTACTGAATCGGGTGGCGGCGCCTTTACTGCCGTTCCATCCGCTGACGGTATAGTAGTGCAAGGAAAGACCGTGCATACGGCCGCCTACGCGGTCCATCAGCACTTTGGTCCAGTTATAGTCGTAGTCGCTGGCACCGCTGGCTATCTTGAAAAGGCTATTGCCGTCATAGTTGCGGCAGTAGGTGGAATAGCGGCGGTAGAGGTCGGCATAATATTCGGGACGCATGCTCCCACCGCAACCCCAGCTTTCGTTACCCACACCGAGGTATTTCACTTTCCAGGCTTTGTCGCGACCGTTCTGGCGGCGCAGGCGTGCCATGGGGGAGTCTCCTTCGGAGGTCATGTATTCCACCCATTTGGCAAGTTCTTCTACGGTACCACTGCCTACGTTTCCGCTGATATAGGGTTCACAACCCAGCATTTCGCAGAGATTGAGGAACTCATGGGTTCCGAAACTGTTGTCTTCGATAGTGCCTCCCCAGTTGTTGTTCACCATTTTGGGGCGGTTTTCTTTAGGGCCGATACCGTCCATCCAGTGGTATTCATCGGCAAAACAGCCGCCCGGCCAGCGGAGGACGGGTACACGGAGCTCCTTCAGTGCATTGAATACGTCGGTGCGATAACCGTTGATGTTGGGAATATCGGAGTTTTCACCTACCCAAAGTCCGCCATAGATACAAGTTCCCAAATGCTCTGCAAATTGGCCGTAGATTTCTTTGGGAATGATTTGCCCGCTCTGGTCTGTGTGTAAAGTGATAGTGGCACTTTTCTGTGCGAAGAGTGACAACGAGGTGGAGAGAAATATGCTACTGATAAATAACTTTGTGTTCATAGTTTTTTAGTGTTATTAAATACTTAGTTCTTGAATCTTACTGCTGCTTCTTCGATGGGCAAACCAGCTTTATAGCTTTCGATGTAGGTGTTGAATCCGCTTACATCTTCGGCTGTCGGTGAGATTTCAATACCGGCATTTCCGGTGAATACATGCTTGTCCAGGAAGTCGGCAAGGGATTGGTCGTTTCCGTTGTTTGCAAGGTAGGAAGCGAGGAGGGCAATACCCCAGGCACCACCTTCGCCGGCTGTTTCCATAACGGAAATGGGTGAATTGATGGCAGCTGCCAGTATTCTCTGGCCTACTCCTTTGGTTTTGAAGAGTCCTCCGTGACCGGTGATTCTGTCTACTCTGATTTTCTCTTCATTGAAAAGGATGTCGTTGCCGATTTTGAGAACTCCCACTGAAGCATACAAATGGGTGCGCATGAAGTTGGCAAGGTTGAACTTGTCGTTTGCCGAACGTACAAACAGTGGACGTCCGTCTGCCAGTCCCGTTATAGGTTCGCCTGATATGTAGTTGTATGAGATGAGGCCTCCGCAGTCTGCATTGCCTGTCAGGGCGTGGTTATAGAGCTTTCCGTAGATTTCGTCCATATCTACGGGGATACCCATCAGTTCCTGGTATTCTTTGAAAATATTGATCCAGGCATTGAGGTCGGAAGTGCAGTTGTTGCAATGCACCATAGCTACGAGGCTTCCGTCGGGGGTGGTTACCATGTCAATCATTTCGTAGGGCTTGGACAATTCTTTCTCCAATACAATCATTGAGAAAGAGGAGGTGCCTGCCGATACGTTTCCAGTGCGCTGCTTTACGGCGTTGGTGGCAACCATGCCGGTTCCAGCGTCACCTTCGGGCGGACAGACGGGAATTCCTGCTTTCAGATGTCCCGATACGTCGAGGCGACTGGCTCCTTCGGGAGTAAGGAAGCCTGCGTTTTCACCGGCCGACAATACCTTCGGCAGAATATCCCGAAGTTTCCAGTCGTATCCTTTCGGAGCAATAAGTTTGTCGAACTTATCCACCATTTCAGAAGAATAGTTTTTGGTGATGGGATCGATGGGGAGCATACCGGAGGCATCTCCTATGCCCAGTACCTTTTGGCCGGTTATTTGCCAGTGGACAAAACCTGCAAGGGTGGTCAGGTAATTGATGGATGGAACGTGCTCTTCATTATCCAGGATGGCTTGGTAGAGGTGGGAGATGCTCCAACGCAGAGGGATGTTGTAGACAAATAGTTCGGATAGGGCTGCGGCAGCCTGGCCGGTATTAGTATTTCTCCAGGTACGGAAGGGTACAAGGATTTCTTCTTTTTCATTGAATGCCATATAGCCGTGCATCATGGCACTGACACCGATGGCTGCCAGGGTTTCTATCTCTGTATCGTAGAGGCTCTTTACATTGGTACGAAGGTCTGCGTAGCAATCCTGCAACCCATACCAGACAGCCTCGACGCTATATGTCCACAGTCCGTCGACTAACTGATTCTCCCAAGTATGGCTTCCCTGGGCGATGGGTTTGTTTTCCTGGTCAATCAAAACCGCCTTGATTCGTGTGGAACCGAGTTCTATACCAAGGATGGCCTTACCTGCCTCAATGGTTGATTTTGCATCTAATTTCATGGTATTAATGATAAATTACGGATTTATAGTACGATTATAAACTACGGATTACTGATTGCAAACTACTAGTTACGTTTGTGGTACGTGTAATTAGTAGTCCGCAATCGGTAATCTGTAATGATTATCAGCAAAGTGCCTTGTTCAGCATATAGTAGACTTCATTCATACGCAATTCTTTTTTGAACTCGCTAATGGTGGTATTTTCATCGATAACCACCATTTCGATGCCGGCCATTTCGGCAAAGTCTTCCCAATATTCCACCGTCAAGTCGTAGGAGAAGCTGGTATGATGTGTACCTCCGGCCAGAATCCAGGCTGCAGCGCCCACCTCGAGGTTGGGCATTGGAATCCACAGTGCACTGGCAACGGGCAACTTGGGCAGAGGCTTGCTCTTGATGCATTCTACTTTGTTCACAATGAGGCGGAAGCGGTTGCCCAGGTCTACGATGGTAGCGGCTACACCTTCACCTTGCTTGCTGGTAAATACCAGGCGGGCTGTTTCGCTGTCGATACCGATGCTCAGACGGTGCACTTCCAGTTTCGGCTTCTGTTCGGCAATCAGTGGACAGACTTCCAACATATGTGCTTGCAGGATGGCGCTCTTTTCTCCGTCGAAGTTCAGCGTATAGTCTTCAAGGAAGGAGCACCCCTTCGGCATACCTTGACTCATCACCCAAGTGGTACGGTACAGTGCTGCAGTTTTCCAGTCGCCTTCGGCACCGAAGCCGTAACCTTCTGCCATCAGTCGCTGTGAGGCCAGTCCGGGGATTTGGTCAAAGTCGCCCAAATCGTTGAAGTTGGTGGTGAAGCCTTTGGCACCCGTGTCTTTCAGCACGCGGCGAATGGCGATTTCGGCCTTGGCGGAGTTCCATACTTTGGTGTAGGCTTCCGTACGTGCGTCTTCCAGTTCGGGAGCGTGGTCGTAGAGCTTGAAGTATTCTGCTACGAGTGCCTTCACGTCCTCGTCGCTGACAGCATTGTAGTATGTCATCACATCATTGATGGGATAGTAGTCCACATGATAGCCCAATACCTGTTCGGCGCTGACCTTGTCACCGTCTGTCACAGCCACGTTGTTCATCTGGTCGCCGAAGCGGATGATGAGCATATCCTGCGCATCAGCCCATGCGGCAGCTACGCGCATCCATGCGGCAATCTGGTTTTGGGCTTTTTCGTCCTGCCAGTGGCCTACTACCACTTTGCGGTTCTTTCGCATACGTGTCACAATGTGTCCGAACTCGCGGTCGCCGTGAGCCGATTGGTTCAGGTTCATAAAATCCATGTCCATCGTCTCCCAGGGAATTTCCTTGTTGAACTGTGTATGGAAGTGTAGTAATGGCTTCTTCAGTTCCTGCAAACCGTGAATCCACATTTTGGCAGGAGAGAAGGTGTGCATCCAGGTGATGACCCCGATACACTTTTCGTCGTTGTTGGCGGCCTTGAAGGCAGCAGTTACTTCTTTGGATGAATTGACCGTACCTTTATATACTACCTTTACGGGCAGTTTCCCGGAATCATTCAGACCTTTCACCATTTCATTGCTATGTGCGTCTACCGCGATAACTGCGTCACCTCCGTACAAGAGCTGTGCTCCGGTTACGAACCATACTTCATATTGTTCAAATGCGTTCATACAATTTATTTTTATAGTTTATATTTAAAGAATGATAGTTATTTCTGTCCATAATAAGCGTTAGGACCGTGCTTGCGGCTGAAATGCTTTTCTATCAGTAACGGATTCATGGTCAGATTGGGGTTCACGGCATAGGCTATACTTGCCATTTTTGCCACCTGCTCCATCACTACGGCATTATGTACCGCTTCGTGTGCGTCTTTTCCCCACGAGAAAGGACCGTGGTTCTTTACCAATACTCCGGGAGTATGTACCGGGTTCAGTCCCTCAAAGCGTTTTACGATGACATTTCCCGTTTCCAGTTCATACGCTCCTTCCACTTCCTCCTTCGTCATGTCTGCTGTACAGGGTATGGCGTCGTGGAAATAATCGGCATGTGTTGTCCCTATATTCGGTATGTCACATCCGGCTTGTGCCCAAGCTGTGGCGTAAGTAGAGTGCGTGTGCACCACACCGCCGATTTCGGGGAATGCTTTATAGAGAACCAGGTGGGTCGGCGTGTCTGAAGAGGGCTTTAACCGTCCTTCCACGACCTTGCCGTCAAGATTCACTACCACCATATCCTCTGCTTTCATTTCATCGTAACTCACCCCACTGGGCTTGATGACTACCAGACCGGATTCGCGGTCAATGCCCGATACATTGCCCCATGTGAAGATAACCAATCCGTGCTTCACCAGTTCAAGGTTAGCATGGAATACTTTGTCTTTCAGTGCTTCCAGCATATTATTTAAATTACTAATTACAAGTTGTTGAATATTAGGTTCTCAGAGCTTAAATTTCGGAGCTTTGCGGTATGCTTTCTCATTAAACTGATATAAAGCGGCCCCACGTTTGGACCCCGTTTTGTCTATTTTGTCAGTTTTTTCTATATAGTCCATTTCTGCTATGCGTTTTCGGAAGTTCCGTTTGTCAATGTTCTCACCGTATATAGCTTCGTATAAACTTTGCAGTTGTGACAGCGTGAACAGTTTAGGTAGCAGATTAAAGCCGATTGGTTCGGTGGACGCTTTTTGTTGCATCAACTTCCGAGCTTGTTCTACCATTTGCGGATGATCAAAGATTAGCGCTGGCAGTTCATTGATATTTACCCAGAAAGCATTGTGTTGCTGTACGGATTCTTTGTCGTATTCGTTGATGTTGATGAGCGCATAGTAAGCAATGGAGACTACGCGTTCTCCTGGGTCACGATCTATGGCTCCGAAAGCTTTGACTTGTTCCATATACACATCTTCCAGTCCGGTTAGTTCATTCAGGACTCGTTTGGCTGCATCATCCACGCTTTCGTCTTCCTGCACGAATCCACCCATCAGCGACCATTCGCCCATTGCCGGTTCGAAGTTACGCTTCAGCAACAGCAGGTTCAGTTCTCCTTCATTGAAACCGAAAATAATGCAGTCGATACTTACATAAAGTTTCGGATTTGAACTATAGTAATTACTCATATCTTAATTTTTGTTTAAGGGGTATGCTGCATGGATATATATCACAGCAACATACCGATTTACCAGAAATACCAATAAAAAGCAGCAGTAATACCCAGGATGATAAGGGTATGAATTATATCCCATTTATTCCAACTCGCACGTGTAGTTGCTTTTTGTTCGGGAGTTGAAGTTCCGAATACCAGTCCTTGAATCTTTTCAGCGCTTGGGGCAGCTGTAAACATGCTGACTGCGGTAACCACTACGATGCAGAACAAGAACATCCATCCGCAGAAAAACAGCCAGTTCATATCATAGAACAGATACTTGAAGGTACTGCTTGACACATCTCCTACATTGCTGTAATATACTTTAGCCCCCAGACGGGTTAAACCGATAATCATTCCGGCAATCAGTCCCCACATACCGCCTTGTGCAGAGGTACGTTTCCAGCAGATCCCCAAGAGGAAGGCTGCGGCAATACCTGGTGCCAATACAGATTGTACATCTTGTAAGTAGGTGTAAAGGACATCGCCTACACTGCGCATAATGGGAATCCAGAGTATGCCCAATATCACAATCACAACAGTTGCCATCTGTCCAATGCCCACCAGCTTTTTTTCAGAAGTGTTCGGCTTGAAACGTTTGTAGAAGTCAATGGTGAAAAGCATGGCAGATGAGTTGAACAAAGATGCGAGAGAACTCATTAATGCTGCAAGAATACCGCAAACAACCAAACCTTTGACTCCTGCAGGAAGCAATTTTGCTACTAGAGTTGGGAAAGCAGCATCTGCATTGGCATTTCCGTTTGCCAGCATAGGCAGAAAACCTTCTCCCCCTGTTCCGAGATATTTTTGGTGTAATGCGAAAGCAATCATGCCTGGGATAAGGAATAAGAATACGGGCAATAATTTCAGGTAAGCTCCGAAGATGGTACCGCGTCGTGCTTCCTTTTCATTCTTTCCGGAAAGTACGCGTTGCACGATGAACTGGTCTGTACACCAATACCAGAATCCGATAATGGCTGAACCAATCAGTGCACCCAACCAAGGGAAGTTAGGGTCGTTATTACTGCGTATGAGTTCTGTCATTGTGTTGCCATAATCGTTCACTGTGACTGCACCGCAGATTCTCATCATCTCATCCCAGCCTCCCAATTCTTTGAAGCCGAGTACAAGGATTATCAGTGAACCTAACAGCAAGATAGGGGTCTGCAGGACGGAGGTATAAAGCACTGACTTCATTCCTCCGAAGATTGTGTAGAGCGCAGTCAGTATAACCAGACCGATGGCGGCAATCCAAAAGAAGTCGATCCCCCAAAGTTCTTTTATACCGAATACTTGTTGGAATACCAATCCTCCTGCATAAACCGTCACGGCAACTTTTGTCAGTACATAGCTGATTAAAGATATTACAGACAATATTGTACGTGATTGTGGATTATAGCGGCGTTCTAGGAATTCAGGCATTGTGAATACCATACTTCGCGAATAGAACGGTACGAATACCCAACCTAAGATAAGGATCATCCAGCCTTGTATTTCCCAATGTGCCATCGCCATACCGCTGGAAGCACCGGCACCGGCTAATCCAATTAAGTGTTCCGAACCGATGTTGGATGCAAAGATAGATGCACCGATAGCGAGCCATGTGGCATCACGACCACCTAAAAAATAGTCTGCTGAGTCATTCTGTTTCTGTTTGACAACCCAGACAATAATTCCAATCAAAGCCAGGAAAAAGATTCCAATGACTAACCAATCTAATGTTTCCACGATAATAAATGATTTATAAGGTTACTGTTATTTTTCTACGGAAAATTTGAAGACACATTCACTGTTGTAAATTTGTCCGGGTTCCAGTACGACAGAAGGCCATTGGGCTTTGTTGGGACTATCCGGATAATGTTGTGTCTCGAGGCATACGGAAGCGCGCTGGTTGTAAGTAATGCCTTTTTTACCTTTTACGGTGCCGTCCAGGAAATTCCCGGTATATACTTGTATGCCTGGCTCATTGGTATAAACTTCCAGGGTGATGCCGCTTATAGGCGATGTCAGTTTGGCTGCCACTTGGGATAGGTCACCTTTAGTATTCAGTACCCAATTATGGTCATATCCGTTTCCGTTCTTTATTTGTTCAAAGTCCGTCCGGTTGATGTCTTGTGCCACACTCTTGGGAGTGGTAAAGTCCATTGGTGTTTCTTTGACGGAGATGATGTCACCCGTTGTCATGAAAGTACTGTCTACCGGAGTATAGTTGTCTGCATTGATGTATAAGATGTGGTCTGTTGCTGCCTTTGAAGGATCACCTGATAAATTGAAATAAGAATGGTTAGTCATATTGATAACCGTCTTTTGGTCTGTTGTTGCACTGTATTTTATATCAATGGCATTGTCATCCGTTAACTTGAAAAGTACTTTTGCCGTAACATTACCCGGGAAATTCTCGTCTCCATCCGGTGAAATGCGGGTGAGCTCCAGAGTTGTGCTGTCAATGGGATTGGCACTGTATACTTGGTATTGCCATCCTTTGGGGCCACCGTGCAGGCAATGTCCGAAATTGTTCTGTGGTAACTGTATAGTATCTCCGTCAAGAACGATTTTCCCTTGGTTAATCCGGTTGGCGTAGCGTCCGATAGAAGCACCAAAGTCACTTGGAATGTTGATGTAATCGGCAATGCTGTCAAAGCCCAATACTACATCCTGCATAACTCCATTTTTGTCGGGTACCATAATGGATACAATACGTCCCCCAAAGTTTGTGATGCATACTTCCATGCCCGCTTTATTCTTCAGCGTATAAAGCTGTGTCTGGGCGTCATTGACTGTTGTTTGGAATTTTACTGGATCAAGACCGGACAGCGTAAGCGTTGTTTCTGTCTTTTGATTGCACGCAGTTAGCATCATTGCGGCAATTCCTGCAAGTAGAACATGTCTTTTCATGGTTTTGTATTTAATGTAAATGAGATGATTATCTTTCTTTGGGTGTAAAAGTAACACTTTTCTTTAGTGTAGGCTGTACACTTTCATATGTTATGCAACATAAGTGTCAAGAAACATATCTGTGCCAACTGGCTGTACAGATAGATGTGTTCGGAATAAACTTCTCGGATGATTTTGTTTTTAGAGTGGAAAACGGTGGAATAGGGGAGAAGAAAAAGGCGCTTCCCATTACTGGGAAACGCCTTTTATTTGAATACTGATGTCTATTATTCTAATCTGCGGGCACCGTCGCTGATGACTACATCATATACTTTCGGGCTTCTGCCGAACTTCTTCTTGAATTCATCTTTAGCTTTTTCGATGAATGTGCTGTACAATTCATCCTTTACCAGATTGATTGTACATCCACCGAATCCACCGCCCATGACACGTGAGCCGGTAACTCCACAATCGAATGCAAGGTCATTCAGAAAATCGAGTTCTTCGCAGCTTACTTCGTACAACTTACTCATGCCATGATGTGTTTCATACATCTTTTGGCCTACAGTTTCATAGTCGCCTTTTTCCAGGGCGTCGCAAACGTCGAGTACGCGTTGAATCTCTTCGATGACATATTCTGCACGCATATAGTCTTCTGCGCTGATGTCGGCTTTGGCTTCTTCCAGCATGCCCATGGTAACGTCACGCAGGAATTCTACGTGTGGATGCTTCTTCTGAACAGCGGCAACAGCAGCTTCGCAGCTTTGACGACGTTTGTTGTATGCTGAAGATGCAAGTTCGTGTTTCACTACAGAATCTACAAGAACCAGACGATAGCCTTGTGGGTCGAATGGGAAATATTGATATTCCAGTGAACGGCAATCCAGGCGGATGAGGCTTCCTTTCTTTCCGAATACAGAAGCAAATTGGTCCATGATACCACAGTTTACGCCACAATAGTTGTGTTCTGTAGATTGTCCCACTTTTGCCAATTCAAATTTGTCTATCTTGTTGTCACCGAACAAGTCGTTCAAAGCATAGGCATAGGTACTTTCCAAAGCTGCTGACGAGGACATTCCTGCACCCAGAGGCACATCGCCTGCAAAAGCGGTATTGAAACCTTTTACATCTACACCGCGTTTCATCATTTCCCGGCACACGCCAAAGATATATCTTGCCCAGCTTGCGCGGGGTGCATCTTCTTCATTCAAGCCAAATTCCACATAATCTTTCAGGTCGATGGAATAAGCTTTTACTGTGTTTGTGCCGTTGGGCTTTATTTCTGCAATCATTCCCTTATCGATTGCTCCGGGGAATACAAAACCACCGTTATAGTCTGTATGCTCACCGATAAGGTTGATGCGACCCGGAGAAGCATAAACAGCTCCCGTTGTTCCGTCAAAGTGCTTGATGAAACGGCTTCTTACGTATTCTATATCCATGATATTTATATTTTATAAGGTGAATAAATAAATTACCTATATTTTCTTGTTAATCGACCTTGATGTCCTTATTGACATTTTTGCAGCCTACCAAACCGTAGAACAACAGATAGCCAAGGGCTGCGATGATAACCCAGTAACTCGGCATGAAACCTGCAATGTCGGCCACCAAACCTTGGATAACGGGCAAGATGCCGCCGCCGCATACCAATACCATGAACAGACCGGAAGCCGCTGCCAGATATTTACCCAATCCTTCTACGGCCAGATTAAAGATACCACCCCACATGATGGAAGTACACAGACCTACCAGTACCAGATACATTGCGTTGATAGGTACTTCTGCAAATCCGAAAGAGAGACCTCCCGTAGCACTTTGTTGGAGTACCGGCAGATTGACAAGCGAACCGGTAGATGAGAAGATGGCAAGGAATACCAAAAGTAAGCCTAATGCGGAAGTAAAGGTAAGCATTGCCTTACTGGAGATTTTTGCACCCAATGAAGCGCCGGCCAGACGTCCAATCAGCATGAGGAACCAATATGTACCTACAACAAAACCGGAAATGGTGGAAGAAATGCCTGCTCCTCCCTTTTCAATCGGATCGGTCAAGAACAAGTTCAGAGTACCCGGTACACCAACTTCGACACCTACATATACAAAGATTGCTATAGCTCCCAAAATGAAGTGGCGGAATTTTAAAGCGCCTGACATCAACTTACCGATAGGTTCTGTTGAAGTTGCAGCATTGGGTTCCGGTATGGGCACAATCAAAAGAACGAAGAACGCGATGGCAAATACAGCCATTGCTGTGTACATTACAGGGAATATCTGAGAGATAGTAGCTTTTTCAATGGAACCGGCAATCAGGATACCTACGAACATCGGAGTAATGGTGGCCATTACGGAGTTGAAAGAACCACCCACTTGGATAAGCTGGTTTCCTTTGTTACCTTCGCCGCCGAGCTTGTTCAGCATCGGGTTGACTACCGTATTAAGCAAACACATGGAGAAACCGGCGATGAAAGCGCCAATCAAATATACGGCAAAAGCCATATCAGGGCTTGAATGACCGGATAAATATTGGATACCTACACCGATAAAGCCTACAGCTACTGCTATCAATGCCGTTTTTTTATACCCTACCCGTTGTAGTAAGATGCCGCTTGGTATTCCCATCACTGCATATGCAATAAAGTTACCAAAGTTACCCAACATCCCTAAAGCGTTGGATACTGAAAACTGATTTTTCAGTACGATTCCCATAGGGGCAGCAAGGTTGGTAACAAATGAAATCATACCAAAAAGGAAGATCATCGTGATAATTGCGATGAGTTTACCATTCTGTTTTTGTTGTGTCATGGTTTTGTAAAATTAATAAGTTTATAAATTGGATTAGTTATTTCATTCTTGTACACCAAACTTGTAGATTGTCACTTGCTGGTACTCATCACCCGGTAGCAATACTGCCGACGGAAAATGGGACTTGTTGGGCGTATCGGGAAAACACTGGGCCTCAAAGCAGACTGCACTTCTTGCAGGGAAAGTGGCTCCATGGGCACCTTCAAAGCCCCCGAGCCAGTTTCCTGTGTAGAGCTGGACGCCATTTTCAGTGGTATATACTTCCATCGTTCGCCCGCTGTTGGGCTCTATGCAGGTGGCTGCAAGGCTCAGCTCTCCACTTTCAGTCTTGTTCAGTACATAGCAATGGTCATATCCTGCGCCATTCACAATTTGTGTATGTTTCTCATCAATTCGTTCACCAAGAGTATGGGGAGTACGGAAATCCATAGGAGTACCTTCTACCTTCAATATCTCTCCGGTAGGAATGGATACTTCATCGATGGGTACATAAAAATCTGCGTTGATGGTAACGATATTGTTTAAGACTGTAGGGGAGGGATTGGCTATACCGGCAAGATTGAAGAAACCGTGATTGGTCAGATTGACGATGGTGGCTTTATCGGTAGTAGCCCGGTATTCGATGACCAGAGCATTGGTCTCATCCTCCAGGCGATAAGTCATTTCTACTTCGAGATTTCCGGGGAAGCCCTCTTCGCCGTCAGCGGATGTGTAGTTGAAGATGACTGTTGATGGCTCTGGCTGGACAGCATCCCATACACGGGTATGAAAACCAGTCGGACCACCATGCAGTGAGTTGGGACCATTGTTGATTGCCAATTGGTGCTCTTCGCCGTATAAAGTAAACTTTCCTTTAGCTATCCGGTTACCGTAGCGTCCGATGGTAGTGTTTAGAAAAGGTTCCGGGCTGTTGATTACATGTTCAATACTGTCGTGTCCTAATACAACATTGGCATATTTGCCATTTTTGTCGGGTACCATGATGGAAAGTATTGCACAGCCGTAATTAGTAACTGCAACTTCCATTCCCTGGGCATTCTTCAGGATAAATAAATCTGTCTTTTTGTTATTTATATCCTTTTGAAAGTCTTTTTGGTTCAAACCGGACAAATTACTTTCTGTTGGAGTAGTGTTTATCATATCCATGGTATTAATTAAATTTCTTGCAAATAAAAAGAAATTCTTTTGTTCCCCCAAGTAATTGGAAGGAAATGTGGAGAACATTTTAGGAAAGTTTAGCGTTTAACAAATGGAATACAAATTGATATTTTTTGTATGTTTGCCCCCGGAATCTAAAAAAATCACATCATTAACAGAAAGTTCTAATAAAAACAACGAATGTATCCTCTAAAATTTGAGCCTATTCTGAAGCAGACGCTTTGGGGAGGCGACAAGATTATTCCATTCAAACATTTGAATGATACCCTTGCCAATGTAGGCGAGAGTTGGGAAGTGTCGGCAGTAGAAGGCAGTGAGTCTATAGTGGCCAATGGTGCAGACAAAGGATTGACGCTGCCGGATATGGTCAGAAAATATAAGGAAGACCTGGTAGGAGAAGCCAACTATGCACGTTTCGGAAATAAGTTTCCTTTATTGATAAAGTTTATTGATGCCAAGTTGGACTTGTCGATTCAGGTACACCCGGGTGACGAGTTGGCTAAGAAACGTCATAACAGTTTTGGTAAAAATGAAATGTGGTATGTTATTGCTGCTGACCAGGGTGCCAAGCTGATTTCCGGTTTTGCAGAGCAGATTACTCCGAAAGAATATAAGGAACGAGTGTATAATGGTACGTTTGCGGATGTTCTGCAGACTTGCGCCATTAAACCGGGCGATGTGTTTTATGTGCCTGCAGGTCGGGTACATGGAATCGGTGCGGGAGCTTTTGTAGCAGAAATACAGCAAACGTCGGATATCACTTACCGTATTTTTGATTACAATCGTAAGGATAAGGATGGTAAATCAAGAGAACTGCATACAAGCCAGGCCATTGATGCCATTAATTTTGCAGATGTGCAGGACGATTTTCGTACGGAGTACGAGCAGGTGCAGAATGAACCGGTAGAAATGGTGGCAAGCCCGTATTTCACGACTTCCATCTATGACATGACGGAAGAAATCACTTGTGACTATTCTGAACTGGATTCTTTTGTTATCTTTATTTGTGTGGAGGGTTCTTGCCGTATTATTGATAATGAGAAGAATGAAGTTTCCGTACAAGCGGGCGAAACAATCCTGCTGCCAGCTGCAACCCAAGAAGTGACGATTGTGCCTGAAGGAGCAGTGAAGTTGCTTGAGACGTACGTATAAAAGTGCTCAGACTATATCGGATAAAAAAGAGGGGATGACTGTTATGGCCATCCCCTCTTTTTTTATCCGATATTCTATCTCTTTCTTCCAAATATTTTTCTGAATTTCTTCATTACCTTTACCCCCAATACTATACCGTCAAAAACAGCCATACCCGTGTTGAATGCTCTCATCATGGCATTTGCCTTGTTGGTAGCTGGTTCCAGCGGAGCAAAAATTTCTTGTGTAAGCCCAGTCATGATTTCTTTCTGGAGTCGTATTTCTTGTAGCAGCATGGCTTTTTTCTGGGCGATGCTTTCTAAAGTGACGGGAGTCGTATTGGTCGTATTATCCATGAATATTTCGAATTAATTGTCTAAGAATAATTCTGCGATAAGTTTTACTGTCGGATCAATAATGAGCTTTTTGCGGAATAGGACAAGCAGAACGATGAGTAGGATATGGAAGCACGTGATAAGTGCAAAACTCATCATTAGCCCGCCTACCAGCGGAGCTAAAATATAGACCAGCGTAAACGACAGATGAAACAGAACCACTACGCCGAGTATGACGACCAATAGCACCAATAAAAGCGTAGAAAGCAGTTTGGACAGTTTTTCGGTGACTTCCAGTTTGGTATATTCTTTTTGCAGCTCCAGGTATTTCTTGAATTCAATGAAGAGCTGCTGCATATTTTCTATACTTTTGTCGTCTGCAAACATAGTGGTTCTGTTTTTTACCTTATTCCGTTACCTCACCTTTGATTTCCGCAGCAATTTCATCTACCAAGTCTTCCATTTCGCTTCGGTTCAGACGAATCCCTTTCTTACGGAGAATTTCTGCGATTTTGTTACGGGTGTCTTCTCCTTTTTCAGGAGCAAATAAGATACCGAGGGCTGCACCTACTGCGGCGCCACCCAGGAAAGCTGCTAAAACATTTAATCCTTTCATAATGATATTCCTTTCTTTTTTGAGGTTCGTACGACAAAACTAACAAATTTTTTTGAAACTTTGTTCGGAATATCAGTTTTTTTATGATTGTCTTTATCTTCCAACTCCTTTTGGGGTGTTGTTTTGCGAGGTTTGCTTTTTTCTTCTCCAAAAGTCTCCATTCGTACGGCTCCCGCGATAGATTTTGTTTTCCTTGGTTTTGGCCTTAATTTCTTCAGTCTTGATTTTCTGGGCTTTTAAACCATCGGCGGTGACAAAAGGGTGTTCTTTTATTACTGGGATACTTTTCCCTATCAATTTTTGGATATCTTTCAGGTAAGGCAGTTCTTCCGATTCGCAAAAGGAGAGGGCAATACCGTCGTGGCCGGCACGTCCGGTTCGTCCGATACGGTGCACGTATGTTTCCGGAATGTTGGGCAACTCATAGTTGATGACGTGTGATAGTTGGTCCACGTCGATACCTCGTGCTGCAATATCGGTTGCTATCAGTACACGCAGTTCATGGTTCTTAAAGCCGGTCAGTGCTCGCTGTCGGGCATTCTGCGACTTGTTTCCATGTATGGCTTCGGCTCTTATTCCGGACTTACTAAGGGTACGTGCAAGTTTGTCTGCTCCATATTTAGTTCTGGTGAAGATAAGTACGGACTCGATAGCCGGATTCTTCAGCAGATGAATCAGTAAGTCTTTTTTCTCTTTTTTCTCAACAAAATAGACTGATTGGGAGATTGTGTCAACCGTAGACGATGCAGGGGTGACTTCCACTTTCTCGGGGTGCGTCAGCATGGAGTTTGCCAAGGTCTCTATTTCCGGAGGCATTGTGGCCGAAAAGAAGAGGGTCTGTCGTTTTGCGGGCAATAACTTTAATATGCGCCGGATATCATGTATGAATCCCATGTCCAGCATCCGGTCCGCTTCGTCCAATACGAAGAACTCGAGCGCTTTTAGGTTAATGAAACCTTGGTTGACCAGGTCTTGCAGTCGTCCGGGAGTTGCAACCAGTATTTGTACTCCACGTTTCAGTTCATCTGTCTGTGGCTTTTGTCCTACACCGCCGAAGATGACGGCATGTCTCAATCCGGTATACTTACCATATGCACTGAAGCATTCTCCTATCTGTATGGCCAACTCGCGGGTCGGCGTCAGAATGAGTGCTTTGATACTTTTGCGATTATCCGTTTTATATAACTTTTGCAAGATAGGGATGGAAAATGCGGCGGTTTTGCCTGTTCCGGTTTGAGCACATCCTAATAAGTCTTTTCCTTGAAGTAATATAGGGATCGATTTTTCCTGGATTGGGGTAGGGGTGGAATACCCCTCTTTTTGAAGAGCCTTCAATATAGGTTCTATCAAATTCAAATTTTCAAATGTCATGTAATCAATTAAGTGAGCCTCATGCTCTGTTTATATTTGGCAAATATACGTCAAGTCTTCCGGGAAATCTCTTTTTATGGAGGGGTTTAATTATATTTAACTAAGGATGCTGAGGTATAATCGCATGTTATGGTGTACTTTTGTTCCATATTTAGATAGTGGCATGGAAAAATGATGAAATTGCATTTAAAATATCTTTGGATTGTATTGGTGGCTTGTACTTTGACCGCTTGCATGAATGGTGGGGGTGACTTGGCCGGTAAGTGGCAGTTGCGTCAGTATCAATATGCCGACGGTACATCAGAGAAGGTGGACAGTGTATTCTATAATTTTCAAAAAGGAAGTTTTTCTGCCATATGTTTGTTGAAAGATGGAGGGGTGACTACGTTTTTTGGAAATTATTCTTTGAAAGGTGCTGAAATTTCCATTATTTTGTTGCCTGAAAGTGTTAACGATAAAAACTATGATACTTATTTCGGGTGGCCGGAAGGAAAACGTACCTTTAAAGTGGAAGATTTGTCCTACTCTTCATTGCGTTTGGAATATGAGGGTACGAAATCTATTTTTCGAAAATTTTGAGATAAAGAATAAGAATAGACGATTTTGCTAATAAAAACAATAGAAAAGATGAAAAAATTAGCCGTATTGGGAATGGGAGTATGCATAGCTCTGGCATTCTCTTCTTGTAAATCAAGTGAAAGTGCTTATAAGAAAGCATATGAAAAGGCAAAACAGCAGGAATTGGCCGAGCCGCAAACAACTGCCCCTGCTGAAGAGGTGGCTCCAGTGGTTACCGCTCCAGTAGAAGTAAAGGTGGTGGAAAGTGCACCTGCCGGCATGCGTCAGGAAAAGGTGACTGTGGTATCAGGTGGTACCAGCTTGAAAACCTTTAGTGTAGTTTGCGGAGCTTATAGCGTGAAAGCTAATGCGGAAGGTGTGAAGCAGGCATTGGTGAATGAAGGCTATACTGCAATGGTGGTTTACAATGCAGAAAGAAACCTGTATCGTGTAGTTATCGGTACATTCGATGACAGAGCATCCGCCGAGAATCTGCGCGACTCTTTCAAAGCTAAACATCCTTCGAATGATGACTTCCAGAAGGCATGGTTGCTGTATAGCGTCAATTAATAGAATTCTTTTTGGTAATTCATAACAGAAAGGAATGTATGTTTCCTTTCAAGATGAGGCAGTAACTGCGAAGTTACTGCCTTTTTCATGATATGCCGAAAGAATGTGAAGGCTGGCGCTGTCGCGTGTTTGGTTTGGCAAAACAAAGTGTTTCCTTTAACAGAACAGTTTGTTTCATTAAAGAGAACACTTTGTTTCTCTTAACAGAACATCTCGTTCTATCGCATAAAAACAAAATGTTTTTATATACTGAAACAACTTGTTTTTAAAGGTTGAAACGAAGTGTTTTTTTAAGATGCGCAAAGATAGTGCAAACCAATTAAAATTCAAATAGTTATAAAACTAATATTTTAGTCGGATGCGGTGAATAAAGCTAAATAGAGCATATTGGGGAGTGAGTTATGTTACTTATCTGTTACCTCTCTCAATTTGCCTGTTAATCGGATATAACACATTATTTTTCAACATATTGCATTATTCTTCATAACATCAAATAGCTCAACAGTAATTAAATTTGTAACTAAAAAAGTTGAGTTATGAGAAGTACATTCAGAGTGTTGTTTTACACTAAAAATCAATCGATTAAGAATGGTAAAGTGCCTGTAATGGGACGTATAACCATCAACAAGACCACAGCTTGTTTTAGCTGTAAAAAAGAAGTGTCTATTTCCTTATGGGACGCCAAAGCTAACCGGGCTAAAGGGAAATCCGAAGAAGCCAGAATGTTAAACCAGGAACTAGATAATGCCAAAGCCCAAATAGCCAAGCATTATCAATACATTTGCGATCATGATAGTTTTGTCACAGCCAAGAAAGTCTATAGCCGCTATGTCGGTTTTAAAGAGGATTCCCACACCCTTATGGCACTTTTCAGGGAACAACTTGAATCATATAAGGAGAAAGTAGGCAAGGAAAAAGCAAAAAGTACATATCTTGGTTTAGTTGCTGATTATAAGAGCGCACTGCTTTTCTTGAAAGATAAAAAGCATGTTGAGGACATTGCACTTGATGAACTCGATAAAAATTTTATTGAAGATTATTATAATTGGATGTTAGGTACATGCGGCTCTGCCAGTTCTACAGCATTTGGACGTGTCAATACCATGAAATGGTTAATGTATGTCGCTCAAGAGAAAGGTTTGATAAAAGTTCATCCTTTCACCGGTTTTGGATGTAAGCCGGGATATAAAAGACGTTCATTCCTCTCCGAAAAAGAATTGCAAAGGCTTATACATATAGAATTGAGGTATAAACGTCAGCAGGCTATGCGTGACATGCTTCTTTTCATGTGCTTCACAGGTCTCGCCTTCGCAGATTTGAAAGCAATTACCTATAAGAATATCCATACAGATTCTGACGGTGGCACATGGCTCATGGGAAACCGTACAAAAACAGGTGTGGCATACGTCGTGAAATTATTGCCCATAGCAATTGAACTTGTAGAAAAATATAAGGGTGATAACAAAAAGAAGGATTCTCCTGATTGCGTTTTCCCCGTTGGTGATTATGAAACCATGAAAAGTAGTTTTAAGGTTTTAGGGAAAAAGTGTAATTGCAATATAAATATCACCCCCCATATTGGAAGACATACCTTTGCAGTTTTGGCTATATTGAAAGGCATGCCGTTAGAGACCTTGCAAAAAGTATTAGGACACAAATCGATTCTGTCCACACAGGTCTATGCTGAACTGATTAATCCGAAGGTTGGGGAAGATACGGATAGGATGTGTGACAAGATTGGTGCTATGTATCGCTTGGCCGATTAGAAATAAGTTAAAAAAACACCCTTCGGCCATAATGGAGGGTGTTTTTCATATTCCGGCAGATTGTTATTTCAAGTAACGCCTGAAATCTTTATAGTTCTTTTTGAGTACCTCGTATAACCCGCTTTCTGGATAGAGCAGTTTACCTCCGGTGGCAGTAATTGAGGTATAAGGTATTGCCTTTTCATCCCGTAGTGTTTGTAATGTACGCTTGGAAACATGGAGCATTCGGCATACTTCATCTCCACTTAAATAATGTTCGTCTGCAATTGTCGGACGTATTCGTGCCGCCGCAGCCTCTAGATTTTTTCCTGTCCGTTTGATCCATCCGGTGAGTTCCTTAAACTCTTCCGAATCTTTAGTGATAATGTCTGCCATGCTTTTTATTTTCTTTTTTTGATTAGTCCTTCCTCTAGAATTTGCTGGATGTCCACTTCTTTATAAAAGAATTTTCCACCGATATTAGAATAAGGGAACAGCCCGTTATCCCGGTAAGTCTGCAGTGCCCTTTTGGAAATATTGAGAGCCAGGCACACATCCTGCGCATCCAGTCACTTGTCCGGTGTTACAGGGGCTATTTTCTTTTGAAAGTCCATCATTTGTACGGACAGCATACTAAGTTGTTTCTTCAATTCCTGATAGGCACTTGTTTCGATAATTGTCAGTTCCATAATTTATAATTTAAATTGTGAATAATGAAATCGGATGCAAGATAAAGGGAATATTACTATAAATCAATTGTTTTGTTTCCAGTGTCGTTAATAGTCATTAATAGTCATTTTTTGTCAGCTCAACTTTTCTTCTACTTTTTACTTAACAGGGGGGAGTCGTGAAATCCGACATCCCTTGTGAGAATGATATTTTTCTCTTTTTTACCCTGCAACATTTCTTTATTCTTCGGAGAAATAAGAATTACGAGTACGAGTATCGTTTGGAACGAAATAAAGATTTAAATGGCAGGCGACAGCCTTCCAATTAGATATAGACATAACATTCGCAAAATGTCTCAAGACGGAAATCTGGAAAAATCGAAACAACAGAGACTATTGCGTGATACTTACGCTAGCGTTGTTATAGCGTGGGATTATGTTATGCTCAGTTTTAGGCTTACCAAAGCTTGTTATCTGTTGCCTGATTCCCACTTTTTGTAGCTGCTGGTTATTAAAAGCAGTTGAATTATGGCGCAAAGGCAAAGCTCCAATTACTGGTATTCATATCCCTTGACAGTTATCTTCTTGACAAGACTGTACCTTCCCCACTATGGAATAATCCGAACAAGTACGGGATCACAAAGAAACGCACCCGGGCTACGCAGGCCCTCGGATGGAATGTTTCTTTTATTTCACTGGTACAATGGGAAAAAGAAGAGAATGATACCGATCTTATAGAAGCAGTGCCGGAAACAATCTCCGTTATTGGCAGCATGTTCAAGTACTGGCTGGTGGATGAAATCATTCTTTTTGTCGTACCCCGCATTCAGAGAGACGGCCTGCGGCTATTTACAGAAATCCCCGGTCCTTCCTCGTGGGAAATGATCGGGAGCAAATGTTTTACAGGTTGGCCTGCAGACGGATTGAATAGCCGGTACCTATCTTTTTATACTGACAGACCTGGTTTTGGCAGGCTTGTTATATTTCTCCCAATATTGTTTAGCCTTGTCGAATCCGATCCAGTTCCGTTGGTCATCGATTCCTCTGTCGGCGAGTTCCTTTCTGACCTTCTTTTGGATATCAATCTCTCCTTTGACTACCTTGAACAGTTATTCGGAAGGCTGTCATATTGAGCATTAAGTCCGGGTTCAGCTCATCCAGTATCTCATCTATTTCTTTTTTCATAAGCCAATGGACTATTTCTTAGGTTTATTATCCTTGAATGTAATATCAATCTTGTAGTTGTCATCCAATTCCAGCGAAGCTTCATATTTTTTCCCCTTCTTGCTGATAAACTTGAGATATCCGGTGCGCTTTCCCTGTAACAGCAGGAGCATCTGGTTGTCCGTCAGTTCCCTGCCGTTGAAGGTCCGGAACAAAAGAAAAGCACAATCGGGATCGCCGCATTTGGCAACCTTATTGAAAACGGTAATCGTTTCTGCCCCACACTTGGGGCATCTGCAGTGCGGCAAGTCCGGACACTTGAGTTTCATGGCAAGCAGTTCGGACGTGATTTGCCGGGCGTAGGAGTTGATATTTTCCGTGAATGTTTTAGTGGATACTTCTCCGGTTTCGATTTCATGCAAGGCGCATTCCCACTTTCCGGTCATGCTCACATTGGCAATCATCTTCTCTTTTACGATACCATATACTTCCAGTCCTTTAGGAGTGGGTATCAGTGAGCGTCCGCTTCTTTCCACATAATGTCTGGCAATGAGCAGTTCGATGATTCCAGCCCGTGTAGCCGGTGTCCCCAGTCCGGAGTCTTTCATCGCTTCTTTTTCTTTTTCATCGCTCAAATTCCGACCACATCCTTCCATTGCCGCAAGCAGGCTTGCCTCGGTGAATATCGGTTGCGGCTTGGTTTTTCTGACCAACGTATCGCTGCCAAGAATAAGCAATGATTCTCCTTCCTGAAATTCCGGCAGAAGGTCTTCTTCTTTTTCATCCGGTCCATTGCAGATGTCTCTCCATCCCGGAATCTTGATTTGGCATCCCTTTATGCCGAACAGCACACTGTTGCAGTCCACTTGTATGGAAACCGTTTCTTTCAGGCATTTATCGGAGAATGCCTCCAGCATACGTCCTGCAATCATAGAATAGATATTCTGCTCGTCGAGGGAAAGGTTCCGGGGATAGTTTTCCGTGATGATTAATCCGTGGTGGTCTGTCATTTTACTATCGTTCACACAGTGGCGGTTCAAAGTCCGGTTACAGAAATTCTCCGCATGGCGTGCAAAACGGGGATGTTGCTTCAGCAAGGCGATGAGAGAAGGAATCTGCTCAAAGATGTCCTCTGTGATATAACAGCATCCGGTACGTGGATACGAAATGTAGCCGAATTCATACAACTTCTGGGCAATGTTCAGCGTTTGTTCCGCGGTCAGTCCCAGTTTGGTGTTGGCACTCTGCTGCAGAGCGGTTAAATCATAAAGTAGTGGAGCTTCTTCCGATACTTGCTTCTTTTCTACCTGCACTACTTTGGCTGTTTCCTCTTCATAGACCTTTTTACGGGTTATGTCGAGTTTCTGGGGTGTATCATACTTTTCGGCGCAGGTCATTACGAGTTCTTCCCCTGCCTTTGTTGTGCGTAGTTGTAGCAGGTAATAGGGTTTGGCTACAAAATCCTTGTTGTCCAGATATCGGCGGCAAATCATGGCAAGTGTCGGGGTCTGCACCCTTCCCAGAGAATAGTTGCTCTTTCCGACCGCCATGCTCAAAGACAAACTGGCATTCATACCGACTACCCAATCTGCTTCTCTGCGGGCTTTAGCGGAACAATACAGGCTGTCAAACTCCCTGCTTGATTTTAGGTTATTAAAACCTTCCCGTATTGATTTTTCCGTGAGCGAGGATATCCACAGGCGTTTGGTTTCTTTCGTGTACCCCAGATATTCAAGGACATATCTGGCTATAAGTTCCCCTTCTCTTGCTGCATCCGTACAAATGATCACACTACCCGCCTGATTCAACAGTCTGCGGAGCACGTCTAATTGTTTCAATGCCGACGGATCAGCCTTATAACCCTCTTCTGTTTTTACCTGGCGAACAACCAGTTTGAACGAATGGGGAATAATCGGCAACATCTCCTTTTCCGCATGGATGATACCGTAATCAGAAGGCAGGGCCAATGCCAGCAGGTGGCCGTAAGTTCATGTAACGGCATACCCGTTTCCACTCAAATATCCTTCCTGTTTTTCCGTTGCGCCCAGAACTCGGGCGATGCTACGTGCCACGGACGGCTTTTCACAGATGCAAATCGCTTTCATCTTAGTTATCTTTTAATGTTGAATGACTATTTTATTTTTACACTCTTGGCCTTTGTCTTTCCCTTCCTCACCTTCTTCTTCGGTTCTTTGGGTACGGAGAGTTTCTCTTTTTTCTCCGATGCCTGTATGCCTTCCGCCAGATTCGGTACGGAGGTCTCCCTTGCCGGGAAACGGCTGATTAAATCCATTGAGAATCCGGTCATCCCAGCATTCAGTTTTACCAGATCTGCCGGTTGGAGGTATTTCTCCCCGTTCTTTCTGGCTGCCAGCTCATACATGACCGTTTCACGCCCTTGCAGGATTCCTTCATAATTCTGGTAAGGAAGGTTCGGTTCGGACAGGCCGTTCTGACGGAGCATCCCACAAATCTCATCGGGCGGCAATCCCCCGAACTTCCGGTCAAAGGGAGAAGATAGGATATATCTGTATGTCGCCAGGAGCTGTTTTTCGTGGCTCATATCGGGGCATCCTTCGTATCCCTGCAGTTGTCTTATCTTCTTTGCAATACTGCCAAGACTCTTGAAAGTATTCCTGTCCCTATCCTGAAGAGGTATCCTGCCAATCCGAACCAGCTCCGTCTGAATGCGGTTCAGGTTGGCTGTTTCCCATTTATTCAACAGGCTACTGCGGTTGTTCAGGTACTCATCCCGGAGGATGGCAACCGGATTCCTCGTCTGGAGGAACAACCCAATCCGTTTTCCCCATGAGGGTTCATGAAGGTTGGATGCGCTCCAGCGGATCGTATTGAAACGATAGGCGTCCATGAATTTCCTGAAAGGGTTCCGGTTTGTGAACAGGTTCCTGAAAGTCTGCAGGAATGCTTTTCTTCCGGCATCCCTACGGCTGCGTGGTATCTCGTTTTCGGGAATGAATGTGTTATTTATCAATTCCATAAGCACTATAATTTTGGCTTCGCCTGCTTTTGGGGAGAAGCGTTTTTTGTCTTGACTTTTTTCTTTTCATTGTCACGTGGAGATTCGGGTTTGTTATGCAGTTTCACGGCTGCCTGGACCTGTATAATATCCTTCGAGACTCCAACAGACCGGATTGGCCGTTGATAATCCTTCCGTACCCCATCCCGGTTTAACAGTGTCACGGCCAATGACTTGGCTGCGGTTTGCAGTTCATCCATCTTCTGTTGAAAAGGATAATCCCGGCGCAGATCCTTTTGCCGGATAATCTCACGGATACTTTTCTCCACGGGTAAGAAATCCTTTTTATAGGTAAACGATTCGTCCGCCGGTAGATGGGTATATCCCCTGTCAGCTATATCCTGAAGAGTCATGATATTCCAGTTTCGGGCGGAGAGTTCCAGTGCGTTAGCCGTAATAAACCGGTCGAGGTTTTCCCCTGTAGGATGCATGTCGAAAGTGACGGACGGCTTGTAATTCGCCAGAATTTCCATTGCCGCTTGCGGCATGGAGGTTTGATTCCCGTTTGAGAGTTCCAGCATCCGGCGTGATACGGTTTCTATCCGGTAGATATTCAACGATTCCACATCCTGCAGAGAGCCTGAGTAGAAATTATCCGCCGTTGATTGCAGGTAATCCCGGAACTTCCTCGTTCCGGATAATCCGTCATTGAATACCCGGATACCTTGTTCCGTCTCAACGATAGTGTAGAATTGTTTGGCCTGTTTCCCTGCTGCGACCTTTTCCATTGCATCCTCATAAGCAACAAAACGCTTATAACCCGACGAGTGGTCCAGTGCCTGGAAATTCTCTGCCGTCAGTTCCTTTTGGCATGCTCTCAGGTAGGCCGCTTTCCGCAGAGGAACAGAATTGTTTTCTGTGATACCTCCGTGAGAAACGATGAAACGAAGGGCTTTCTCACTGTCTTTTACCGGCAGTTCGCTGGTGAAAGGAATATCCTTGGCGGGTATTCCCTCAAAATGCAGCAAAAGGTTATCCGGCACCGTTTTCTGATCCATGGCTATCCGGGCGACAAGATCCATAAATACCGGAAAAGAGTCTTTATCCGTCGGGACATACGATACGACCATGACAGTCGATACCCGGTTATCCGGTAGCAACTCTATAAACAGGCTTTTCAAATCTTCTTTTTCGGTTAGTCTGTCTTTTATTTTTTCCATCCATGCAGGCATGATAATCAGTTTTAGATACGGGGATTATGTGACTTGTTACGGCGGGGAACAGCCTTTTTCTTTTCCGATGCCGCCGATCCGGTCAGCAGCAATGGCGGACAGGTCAGTTTATATACCAGCCCAAGTATCCTGTCGGCAAGTTGCTGCTGTCTGTTTTGGATATTATAGAATGCTTTCTCACTATATCCTTTTTTGGATTGCAGTTCGGACATTTCCTGATCCAGCGGTTTGAAATCACCTTTGTAGGCGAATTCTCTATAACTCTCATTGGAATTGAAATCTGCCGGCAGACCGTATTCCCGTATGAAGAGCAGATTGAATATCTCCGCATTCTTCGGCGTTATTGATAAATGGTAATCTTCCGTGAACTGTTTGAAGGCATGATAAGTCGGTTCTATGGGGTAGCCGCCTTTTTTCAGCAGTTCGGATCGCTCTATGGGATACAATGGCATTTTCGCCAATTCCCCGTAGAAAGGATTGGATTGAAAAAAGCCCAGATGCTTCTGCATATAATGTTCCGTGCTATGGTTCGGATTGGAGATGTAGAATTCCCTGACCCGCTCCAGAGCCTGTACTTCCGGAGTGAAGAAGCGGTCAGCCAGATATTGCAAATAGCATTGTTTGTAGACAGCTCCTTCATCCGTGGCAGGCAGGTAGACGGCACCTTTGGGAGTCTGTATGGAGATGACGGGCTCTATCTCTTTATTCTGCCGGTTATCCGGTGAGATTCCATAATCACGTTTTAAGATGTAGGCTGCCTGCTCACGGATCAATGCTTTGACTTTCTCCTGTTCACCCTTGTTTTCTGCCGGAATATTCTGTAACGCATTAAACTGTGAGTTAAAAGAGTTCTTATGCATGAACGGAATTTGTCCGGTTATATAATCTATTCCATAAATTCCGGCTGTTTCTTGTAAAGACAGCAGCCGGAGTATCTGGGCATTTGCGATACTTGTGACTATTCCATAGGAGGACGCGAATTTGTCATAAGCGTCAAATGTCGGTTCTATGCGATGGCTCCTGTCCAGTCGTGCATTTCTCAAGATAGTCGCATCCAGATATTGCGCTTTATCCTGTATAAAGTCGTTTGTATATAATGAGAAGGGATTGGTGGATGTCTGAAACGCCTTTATAGTCTCTACATTCGGATTAGCCAGTTTGTATAGGTTGACAAACTCCGGTTTGTCTTCGCCTGTAATAAAGAAACGGTCGGCCAGGTGTTGCATATAGGAATGGCAGCACATCTTTCCGTAACCGGAATATTCAAACAGGAGCACCCCTTTTGCGGTTTCTACAGCGGTCAGGGTTTCCGACGGATCATTATGGAGGGTATTCTGTGCCAATGCGAAACGTTTGGCCTCCGGCTGTACAAGCAGGTGGTCCGCAAGCCCGCTGGATACCAGCATGGGCAGGCTTTTTTCTTCATCGCGTGAATAAAGGTATTCCAATCCTCTGAGTGGGACATTGTTCTGCATGCTTCCTCCGTTCTCACTGATAAATTTAGGTACCAGGCTGTTATCTTTGTCAAAGCGATGGATATCCGGACAGATTACTCCTGAGGGAAACTGGTAACGACACAAATCAAGATCAGGCAGGTGGCTTTGAACGAGGGATAGTTTGTACATTTCCCTTTGCCGCCGTAAATATTCGGTAAATCTTTGATTTGCCATCGATACTTCTTTCTCCGGTATCAGGTGTATTTCCAGTTGCCGGGGGTTTCCTTTGGAGTCCTGGGCGACAAAAAAATGAAGGATGAGTTCGGGATTTTTCTGTTTCATGTTTTTTCTTTATTAATGATTATAATTTGATTAATCCGGATTTCTTTCTTGCTTCTTTTTTCGCTTCCTTCTTTTCCGGGTTGGAAGGCTCGTATCCCCGGACATTGTATTCTGTTTGCAAGATTCTTCCGGCCACATCCTTTGCCGTTTTTTGGAGGGCCTCGGAAAGTGGTGAATGCTCCGATTTTTTCAAGTAGGAGTGCGTCAGTTTATCCAGTATTTTCTCAAAGCTGTTTTCATGGATAAACCCGTAGCCGGGTTTGGAGATGTCAATGCCATTCTTGTAGATTTCATCCAGACGGGCAATATCCGTCATGAGTTCGCTTCTATCCAGATTGAACCTGCTTAAGAAATTATCATAATCGCTTTTGTCGGGTTTCATGGAACACCGGACGGATGGAGAATGGTCTTTCATGAGATCCTTTGGATAATAGACAGCTTCCGAGGGGATGAAACAGTGTGGCATCTCCGGTGTGAACATGGCGGCGCATTGTCTGGAATCTTCCACTATGATATTGTTGGCGGTGCTGAAATAATAGATCTCAAGGGAGTCAACACCTCTCAATGCTGATGAGAAATAATTGTCTGCCAGATATTGCAGATACCGTTCCATGCATTGGATTCCCCTTCCGGTATCATCGAATAAAAGCACACCGTTCCCGCTTTGTATGGCGGTAACGGTTCTCTCCCGGGTATTGTCCATCTTTTCCGAATGATAGTGTATGTATGCCTCCAGTACTTTTGCCGTGTCGGCACTGTCATTTATCCTTTCCAGCAGAGCAACCGTATCAAACATGTGTATGGGTAATCCCCTTGCAGAGATTTCATGGGCGAAAACAAGGCTCCTGAGCGAAATGGAAGGGAGTTCCTCCAATTCCCCGTTATACATGACTTCATGTATGACGGAAGGAGTATCCATATCGATGTCTTTGTCTATTTGGAGGCAATAGATGGTTTCTTCCGGAATATAGGTCCCGCCCAGTGCGAGTTCCGCCTGCTCCCGCAGGTAATTGCCGCACAGCATATCCTGGTTCTCTCCGGATATATGGCTGTAATCAACCACTTTGCCCAGCCTGTCGTTTACATTAAAAAGAATGGTATCGTTTGTATTCATATTTTCTGATTTATAAAGTGAATGATTAAGAGAGTTTACGCCCTTTCGACGGGCCGGTAGCTTTTTCATTTTTCATCTTATGCTCCACATTCTGCTTTTTCTCCAAGTCTATGGCTCATGGAAAACAGACCATGATCTTGTCCGGACAGCAAAGGGAAATTCTTTTTTGCTTCATGGATTCGTCATCCAGCCGGATGCTAACAAGGTAATCCATCTCTCCTTTTCCGGTTTCCTTGATGGCGATGACTTTCCCTTTATAGGGAACGGGGGCCTGTTCTTCCGGATCGTTCTCTACAATCCATGCCCCGATATAAATCTGACTTTTGGGTATCATATTTCCTGTTATTATTTTAAACGGTTGGTCTTTCGTTTTTGGTTCTCCGGCTTTTTGACGGCCCTCGGCTTTTTATTTATATCCGTGGGTAGCGGATGGAGAAGTCCCTCTTTCAAGGTATAGGTCTTGACGAGAAAAGGCTCGGATGAGTTCTTCATCCGGTTCTGACCGAAGTCCGCCATGCAGTATTGCAGGTGTCTGACCGCTTCCCGGTTGTTCTCCGGGATATAAAGCGCATAACCGGAAGACAATACTGATTTCTGCACGTCATTCAGCCTCCGGTTCCCCACGGTAAATTCCACCATCGGATCATCCAGCATGTTCTTGAGGGAACGGTGCCCCCTCACATCGAAATCCCTTTTCAGGATGCTGTCGGCGGCCTCCCGGATTTCCATGGAGGCTTGTTTGAATTCCTTCCTATCGAAATCAGCCGCTGATCGTACCTGCGTTATCCTTTCGAGTTTCCGGGCAACTGGCAGTAGCTCCTTAAAGTAGGTGAACGGCTGCTCATGAATATTCATATAACCGTTCTTCATCACGGTCAGCAGCCGGTAAATGTCCCGGTTGGAAGGGCTGATTTGCGCGCGTACCTCCGGATCGAAATGGAATTTGTCAAGCAGTTCCATAAATCCGCCAGCCGTCGTTTCCATCGGGCTGTAAAATAGAGGAGTCAGCCCATTAATAAACTTGTCCGGCAATTTGGACTGGGGCGCGTGGTTCTCACGCTGGAATTCAAAAGAATTATTCAGCTGCCGGGCATGGTCGATCCGGTAGGATGCGTCAATATGGGCTGCCAGCTCTTCCGTTACATACGGATATTCATAGACACCCAGATGGCCGATGTCGTAATGCGGATCGAAGTAATGGTCGATGATATGCTGCAAACATTCCCTGAATCCTTCTTTTCCGATTTCATTGCCGGAGAATATCAGATACCCGAAGTCATTCTCCACCACTTTCAGCGGTGTCCGGAAATTCGCCTCTCCCCGGTAGATTTTCTGCCTTTCGTCCTGGGATCTGCGGAAACTCATATAATCGGCTTCCTGCACGAAATACTTTTTCAGGATGCTGCAATCGGTATCTCCTTTATATCTGGAGCAGTAGACGGCGTCCGGCAGTGAGATCTGACGGGAAGGGTACTGGAAGCTTCGCTGCAAGTAAGGCAACAGCTCCTGCCGGATATACTTGTCCAAAGGCATGTGTGTATCCGGTGACGGCACATCCCTCATCCAATTCAGGTCATACCGTACCATCTCCACATCCGGCACATACGTACAGCTTTTGACTTCGTTGACATTGTCCGACAGGAACTTATGAAAGGCGGCATCCGTTATCTCCCTTTGGTTTCCTTCGACGAACCTGAGTGAGTTGCCCGGCAACGGTGTATAATGGTGATACCGGTCTATCGCAATGAATATGCTGCCCGGTCTTTCGGGATCGAAGAATGAATTTTCCATTTGGTCTCTCTTGTCCATGTTTCTACAGTTTAGGGTGGGTACTTTTTTTCTTTTTCACGTCCCGCTTTTTATCCAAAGCCTTTTCGATAACCGCTTTCACCTTGAATACCTGCTTGTTTGTAGGCGGTTCTTTAGAGAATACGATCCGGGAGAAATCCCCGTTCACCCATGCATAGGAATGGGACGGGTTGTCCCTTGCCTCTGCGGGCAGAAAGAGCACATATCCCGCCTGCAATACCTGCCGGTGAGGGGTAAAGAGGCGGACACCGTCTACCATGACACTGTCCATCGGGTCACTGAGAATCCTTTCGACCGTCCGGTGTCCGCGTACGTCGTAGAACCGCTTGAGGAGTTTATCCAGCTCGTCCTTATCACGGCTGTTTTCCTCTATCTGTTCACGTTTTTCCGGTGTCGCGGGTTGACGGGAGAGTTCGGAAACTGTGCGTTCCTTGTCCGCCATCGCATCCAACGCATCAATAATATTACAGTTGCGGTGGCTGATGTCACAGTGCGCATTGTGGCAGAAACTGCGGAAATCTTCAGGGGTGGGCTTCATCTCATTACGGTATGCCAGCTCCATCTTTGGGAGTCTGTCCATCTTCAGGTAAGGATATTCAGTGAACAGGTTCCCGCCCGGATTGACAGACGGCCCTTGTCGGAGGATGCCTTCCGCCCTGTAAACATGGACGGGGCCGAGGTTGAAATGGGGATCGAAGTAATGGTCCGCCACAAGCTGCAGGAATTTCCGCATGTTTGCCTGCCCTTCCGCCGTATGGGTGAAGAACAAAAAGCCGTCAGCGGTTTCTATGGCTGTATAGGATTGTTCGGGTTGCTTCATAATTTTATAATTTAGGGGAATTGTTCTTTTTCGTTTTTGTTTCTTTTTTCAAAGCGGCGGTATATGGGATGATTCTGCCGTTTTTCTCCTGATACACAGCTTTACCTGCCGGAGGTTTGGAGTATGCCATTACCCGGTTACATTTCTTGTCGGCATGGAGAAAGTGCAGACCGGGCATTGATTCGGAGATTTTGGAAGAGTAGATCCATTTGCCTTCCAGAAGGGCTTGTCTCATGGCCTGGCCGGCATCGGTTCCACCAATGAGAAACGGAACGCTTTTGTCATTCAGTGCCCTTTCCAATGTACGGTGTCCCCTTACATCGAATTCCGTTTGGAGAATATTCTCCGCTTTTTGGCGCATTTCATCCAGCACATCGGCCAAATTCAGACCGGAGGATTGTCCGTTGATACAGTTGTCTATCCGGGTGACATACTCTTGAAATACATTCCGGTATCCGAAAGCCGGATCAGCCACAAGGTCACGCTTGAATCCGTTTTCTATCAAATACAACAGTTTGCTGATATCCGCATTGTTACGGTTTGCAGGGCATCCGGCAAATTCTGTCAGGCGAAGGAATTCAGAAGCGGTCGGCTCCATATTCGTTTCAAACGTCTGCCTCCACCGGTTCCGGTCACGGAACGTATCTTTTGAGAAGATGGTTTCATCAAAGTCATATTCCCCTTTCCCGTTTTGAGGGTTCTTCCGGTAACAGGCATCCACCAAGGGACAGATATCGTCGGACAGCCTGTTGACCTGGTATTGCCTGACGGGACCGGGTTCGCTATGAACCCGGAAATAGTTGCCGGATAGTTGCTGGTAAAAACATTTTAATCCGTTCCGTCCAATTTGGGTATCACTGAAGAACAGGATTCCTTTGGAAGTCTCCACCGCATGCAAGGGTAATTTATAAACCGGGTTATAGTCATATCGGACAGCCAGTTCGTCCTGTTTCCTGTGAAAATGGAGCAGTCCGTCCAATTGCTCTGCCGTCAACTTGGGTAGCTCGCCGGATTCCATGAGGATGTCGCTGCGTGACTGTGCAAACAGTACATTCCTCAGATTGGTGCTTATCAGGGGAACCAGTCCCTTCTCCCGGACATAGGGCAGAAAGAACCGGTTGATATATTCTTTCTTGGCAATATCCCCTGTAAGGACAGGCACATCCGTCATTTTCGGGAATGAATAGATTTCCAGACGGGTATCCGGTACAAAAGCGGCATATTTGGCTTTTATCGTTTCCCGGCTGAACAGAGCCATGAACGTATAAACAGGGTCTTGCCTGTCGGGATCGGCAGAATAGAGTATATAGGAGGATTCCGCATGAGGTTTCTCCTTGCCGGTTTCATAACCGACAAGAAGATAGCCTTCACCGTCTTTCTTGAAAAGCTCGTCCAGCTGCTTGGGGTCATCAGAAAGATAGGCTGCCATATTATTACATTTTAGGGATTATGGACGGCTTGCGGGTACGTGTTTTCTTTTCCGCTTGCCGGGAGGCTTCTTCCTTTTTCAAAGGCTTCCCGGCTGTTTGTACCGGCCCGTTTGTCTGCTGCTCACCGTTGCTGACCTGCTGTTGTATCTGTTTCTGCCCCTCTTCCAGCTTCTTGGTGCTTCTTTCCCAGAGGAATTCAACACCCCGCTCGGCGGCACTCATCTGAATGGATGTGGTATAATAGTTCCCGTTATTGGACTTGAAACGGATAGGCACTTCCTCTCCACGTAAGGCGGCTTCATATTCTGATGGGGAAAGCGTATAATCTTTTACCTTGCGGGGAACGCGTACCTGCTCTACGGGCATGTGAAACAATTCATTTGTTACCGGGTCTTTGGAAAGGTAGCAGGGCCTGGTTTCCTTGGTGCGATAATCAATGACCATGTCGACTGTTTTACCCAGGTTGCCGGTCTGGTTTAATGTCTTGAGATCGTCCTCCGTCAATGTGTATCCCCTGTAATCTTCACCCACTTTGGGAGCCTGACGGATATAATGGATGTCAAACTTGACCACACCGTTCTCATCACGGAACAGGGAGAGTTTGGCATCACCACTTTCACGACCCAGCTCGGAAGGTTTGGCTATATGGAAGGCTACAGCGGAAGATTTCCCTTGCAACATCCTTTCAAGACTGTCCTTCGAATTTTTCAGGACATCCGGGGTAATGCCATATCTGGCAGCCTGTTCCCAATTGATTTCCCGTTCATTATAACGGTGGTTGTTATACACCCTGGTCGAAGCCAGCTCTTTTCTTACCGCTTCGTTCTGTGGTAGCTGCGCTGCCTCTATTTTTTCTTTGGCCTGCTCTACAGGTGTTTCTTTCGGGATGTTGTACAAGGAGTAACGTCCCGGATTGTTGTAATGGTAGAGAAAGTTCTTTCCGAAGTTGGTAAAGAAGTTTCCTCTCTGGTCCACCTTAATAAATTGGCCTTTGTCCGCTTCATTGGCTTCGAGCGTTTCCAGTTCGCCATTCGCTGCGATTCCTTTTACTCCTTTGGCTTTCTGCTCTTTCTTGTCATACGCCATCAGATACCCGTGTTCCTGGGCTGCCCCGTTGTTTTCAGGGGCTAAGTTTACATTGTCCATATACGTTAATTTTAAGGATTAATGAATCATTTGCAAGGGTAAAATTACTATCTTTGACATTAAATAAATTGATTATGAAGAAGTTGTCATTGATTGTCATGTTCTGTCACTTATTGTCATGTCCGGCTTTTACACAATCCCCGTCGAAGGAGTTCAGAAGCGGACTCAGTTCAATCATCTGCCGTATCCATTCCGCCCGGCAGTGAAAATCTTTCGTATGAAACAGCCGGTTGCCGGTAACCGTACTGGCTGATTATCCTATTATATTCCCCTTGAATGAGAGCCGGAGGAGGTTTGCCCTCTCTTCCGGTTTCGGAATAAGGATGCATCCGGTGAGAAAGAAAAGGGTACTCCATGCCGGAGTGGATATAGCCGCACCTTATGGCACGCCGGTCTATGCTTCGGGAAACGGGAAGGTCGTTGAAGCCCGGTACAGCAGCAGTTACGGCTGGTACGTCGAAATCCGGCATGCGGGTGGCTTTTCCACGCTGTATGCGCACTTACGTAAATTGTACGTGAAAAAGGGAAACGTTGTCCACATGGGCCGGCGTATCGGCAATGTCGGGCATACCGGTATCGCGACCGGCAATCACTTGCATTTTGAACTGAGAAAAAACGGGAAGCCGCAGAATCCCCTGCAATGGGTGATACTGAGGGATTCACGTTATAAAAAGAGCCATTAATCCAATCCGTTATACAATGAATATTGAAGAAGCTAAACGCATTCCGTTGGAGGATTATCTCCGGCGCATGGGATTTTCCCCGGTCAGACAACACGGGGACAGTATCTGGTATTGTTCTCCTTTCCGTGAGGAGAAGACACCTTCTTTCAAGGTGAGCACATCCCGCAACCTATGATATGATTTCGGTATCGGACAAGGAGGGGACATCATCACCCTGACGATGGAGCTACAAAAGACGAAGAATATCTCTTATGCATTAAAAGCGATAGAGGGACATTTCCCGGCTGCTTTCCGGCCTGCCGCCTCTGTCAGGAAGCCGGAGCCGCAGGCTGCCGGTTACCGGCAGGTACGTGTTGATCCGCTGACGAACCCGGTCTTGCTGGATTATCTCAAGGAAAGAGGTATCTTGCCCGAAATTGCCCGGAAGACTTGCAAGGAAGTGCATTTTGAGAACAAGGGCAAATGGTATTTTGCCGTGGCCTTTGCCAACCGGAGCGGCGGGTATGAGATCCGCAACAAATACCTGAAAGGGAGCATCTCTCCCAAGGAGATTACACATATTAAAAACGGCGGCGACCATTGTATCGTAGTCGAAGGTTTCATGGACTACCTGTCATACCTCACACTCAAATCAATGCGCCCCGGCAGCGGGCAGCCTGCCGATTATATCGTATTAAATTCGGTCAGCAATGTAGACAAGGCTATCCCGATATTAAAAGAATATAAGAGTGCTTTCTGTCTGCTGGATAATGATCCTGCAGGAAAGCAAGCATTCTGCCAAATGACAGAAGCCGGATGTCCGGTTAAGGACAAGTCGGACTGTTATGCGGAATATAATGACCTGAATGATTACCTGCTGGGAAAGAAGATGGTTCCGGAGAACCGGCAACGCCATGCCGGAAACACTTCCACCAAGGAAAGGTCGCAAACGAAACAGCACGGTTGAAAATTATAACAAAGCTGTCACCGCTTAAAGCATAAAAAGAGGGAGGCTGTGTCAAAATAGAAATTTCACGAGCCTAAACTTTCAATCTGTAAGTTGACTCACTGATTTGATACAAAATTCGGCTTTATTTGGCTTGATTTAGCTTTCTACAAAGCCATAAATCATGTTTGAAGTTTTAACTTGCTACTTTTCAAACACGCCATTTCTATTTTGACACCCTCTCTCTTTATTATTTCAGCCTCCGGTTAACTTCCGGGTAGCTGTTTTTAGTAATTTCTAATCAGCAGCTCGTTGACCGTTTCCCTCTTCTCGGCAATGGAGCAAATGGAACGGAAGATACTGATCCGCTGGATATGGAAACCGGCATAGAGGTCGTCGAAGAAGGTATTCTCCGGATTCTTCTGCCGGGGATCGGAGTTGGAAAGCATTCATTTGCCACCCGCTTCGTCTATTTCCTTACAGAAATCTGCCAGGGCGACCTGCTCTTCGTCCCCGAAGTCCTGCGGCATATACGAGGTACAGGCATTACTCTCATTGACCGGCTTGTAAGGCGGGTCAAAATAAAAGAGGGATTTGGTTCCGATGTACTTTCCGGTCTGTCGGTAGTCACCGTCCAGAATAATGACATCCTGCAACAGCTTATGGTTAAAGCGGATCAGTTCCTCTTCCAGCAGTTTCACCCTTCCACCGAAACCGAAGGTGACGGACAGCTTTCCCTTACGGTTCACGGAGTAGATGCCGTTATAGCAAGTGCGCATAAAGAAGATAAACAGGGCTGCACGGGTGATGTTATCCGGGGTACCTTCATTGTAATAGGTACGTTTCTCCATGAAGTAGGCTTTTCTTCGGGCATGTTCTTCCAATGCGATGTATTCCTCCTGTATCCGGGCAAGCACCCCGATCAACTCTTCCGGGGATTCCTTGATGACGCGGTAGACATTGACCAGGCTCTCGTTGGAATCATTGATGACGCAGCGGATTTCCGGATAGGTTTGTCTTATTCAGAAGAACAGGGCACCGCCGCCGACAAATGGTTCTACGTATGTATCCATCTGTCCGAAGTCTTTCGGAAGCGATTCGATAAGTACGGGAAGCAGTCTTCTTTTACCTCCCACCCAGGGGAAGCAGGGTTTTCCCGGCAGGCTGACCGGAGAACTTTTCTTTACTTTTTCCATGTTTACAACATTTAAATGATTAATAAATTATATAGGGATTATTCATCTTCTGCCGTTTCCAGCAGGTGTTTCAGGTTGGGATCATTCTCAATGCGGAATAGTTCTTTTTCAATAATCTGCGCCACATCTTCTGTAGATACTAATTGAAAAGTGCGCCAATATTCCAATTGAAAAGTGCGCCGCCATAGGATAAGTATAATGACCTTTGTATCATCCAAATACAAAGGTAAAATGAAGACTATGGTAGAAAGACAATCAATAATACACATGTATAGAGTATGCGGTTATAGCAAACGGCGTATCTCTCGTGAACTTCATGTCAGCCGTCATACCGTTGACAATATTCTTTCAGAATACGAATCAGCCATCCGTACTGATAATCCGGAAGAGGCTTTGAGTGATTTGCTTACCGTCCAGCCCAAGTATGACAGTTCCAAACGCCGCCCTCGCCGCCTTACACAAGAGATTAAGGACGAGATCGGGTTTTGCCTGAAGAAGAATGCCGTTAAGGTAGCTACGGGGCTTCGCAAGCAGCGCATGCTGAAGAAGGATATCCACCAGTTTCTGTTATCCAAAGGATATACCATCAGTTATGCCACAGTGTGCAGTTATATAAAAAATATAGAGTCATACAAAGAGAAGAAAAAGAGCGAAGCCT
>ENA-OYXV01000159-OYXV01000159.1-human-gut-metagenome-genome-assembly--contig:-NODE-159-length-40247-cov-5.328996_pt1 | contig 40247 bp, 29 predicted proteins | sample MGYA00244846_ERZ653424 | MGnify/ENA primary metagenome ERZ653424 (study PRJEB26926, sample SAMN06165108) | human gut metagenome | biome: ENVO:00009003; feature: ENVO:2100002; material: ENVO:00002003...
GAGATCTAGTACGGTCTCGTGGGCTCGGAGATGTGTATAAGAGACAGGTTCTTCCTCTTCTTCAATCTCGATCTGAATATTATCAGAGATCAGTCTGGTCAGATTCGGGAATACAGCCTCCGGATTTCTGCCAGCCTGTGCATTTTTAATAACAACCTCCACAGCCTTACCTGCATAACCGGAAAGGTGCTTCTCCAGCTCTTCCTTGTGACCTTCCTGCCTGAAATAATCAAACGGAAGTCCGTCACCGAGAACAACCATAAGCTTCCCATCCTCCGAGAGGCTGGGATATGCCCCTTTCAGGTAGGTTTTCATAGGATTTGGCAGTTCTGAAATAGCCACAGACCATTTACCTGCCACCATCCTGATATCCTCCGGGACTGCTTCTGGAAGGGGTGCCTGCGGCTCTGGCTGAGCCGTACTCTGCTGTGGGCTGCTGCCGTCTTTCGCCGGGATCGTCTGTACAATACCCTTTTCCAGCTTTTCCTCCAGATCCCGGATCCTCTCTGACAAAGATGATGTATCCACTTCCATCTGGGGTCTGCACAGCTTGATCAGTGCAATCTCGATCAGTACACGCTTCTGTGCTGCATACCGGATCTGTCCTGAAAGATCGGAAAGCACACGGATATACCGCATGATCCTGTTATAGTCAGTAAGCTCTGCTTCCTCTTTCAGATGGTTTAGATTATCTGTTGACATATCTATGATATCTTCGATCCCATCTGCTGTTTTAAGAAGCAGCAGGTTTCTCAGATACCAGGTAAAATCGGTTACAAACTGGGTCAGTTCCCTTCCCTGTACCACCATCTCCTCCAGGATGGCAAGTGTCTTGCTTACATCCTCCTCAAGGACAGCACGGAGCAGCCTGCTGAACACCTCCGTGTCCACAGCTCCAAGGACATCCAGCACCTTATCATACGTCAGTTCCTGTCCGAAATGAAAGGCAATACACTGGTCAAGAAGGCTTAGGGCATCCCGCATGGAGCCGTCCGCTGTCTTGGCGATATAGCGGATCGCCTTGTCCTCTATGGGAACCTTCTCAATCCCTGTCAGTTCCCGTATCCTGTCTGCGATCGTATCGATCGTGATCCTTCTGAAATCATACCGCTGGCACCTTGAAAGGATCGTGATCGGTATCTTATGTACCTCTGTCGTAGCCAGAATAAAAATAACATAAGACGGTGGTTCCTCCAGTGTTTTCAGAAGAGCATTAAACGCTCCTATGGAAAGCATATGAACCTCGTCTATGATATAAACCTTATATTTTCCTGCCGCTGGAGAATAGGCAACCTCTTCCACGATCTCCCTGATATTGTCCACACCATTATTGGATGCAGCATCAATCTCAATCACATTCATGGATGCTCCTGCGGCAATGGCCTTACAGGTCTCGCATTCTCCGCATGGACTTCCATCCACCGGGTGCTCACAGTTCACCGCCTTGGCAAAGATCTTGGCAATAGTGGTCTTACCTGTTCCTCTTGTTCCGCAGAACAGGTAGGCATGACCGATCCTGTCAGCCCTGATCTGGTTTTTCAGGGTCGTTACTATATGCTCCTGTCCCTTTACATCTTCAAATACTGTGGGACGAAATTTTCTGTAAAGAGCTGTATATGACATTCTGATATTTCCTTCCGGAAGCGTTCCTTCTCTTAATCTCCGAAGCTGATACCAAGAAGCTTGGCCTCCTTGACAATATCAGAATCCGGAGAAACCATTTTCAGCTTTCCTGCCACATCAGCAAGCGGAACCTTCACAATTTCTCTGTTCTTATATCCAACCATAAATCCGTACTCACCCTTCAGGATCAGTTCTCCTGCTTCTGCACCGAGACGGCTCGCAAATACTCTGTCATAAGGGCAGGGACTTCCGCCTCTCTGGGTATGTCCTGGTACTGTCACACGCACCTCTCCACCTGTCCTCTTCTGGATCTCATCTGCCAGCTCATAGGAAACGGAAGGATATTTATAACTCTTCATCTTTTCTTTGTATTCTTTTTTGGACAGCTTCGCATCCTCCTTGGAAATGGCTCCCTCAGCCACTGCCAGAATCGTAAAACGGCTGCCATCCTGGTTTCTCTTTTCGATTGCTTCTATAACCCTGTTAATATCATAGGGAATCTCCGGGATCAGGATAATATCTGCGCCGCCCGCCATACCGGCATTCAATGTCAGGAACCCTACCTTGTGTCCCATAACCTCCACGATAAAGGTCCGCCCATGGGAAGATGCTGTCGTATGGATACAGTCAATAGCTTCTGTGGCAATATTGACAGCACTCTGGAAGCCAAAGGTCATATCGGTTCCCCAGAGGTCATTGTCGATCGTCTTCGGAAGTGTGATCACATTGAGTCCCTCTTCCCTAAGAAGGTTTGCTGTCTTATGGGTGCCGTTTCCTCCAAGGATAACCAGACAGTCAAGACGCAGCTTATAGTAATTCTGCTTCATGGCTTCTACCTTGTCGACGCCGTTCTCATCAGGCTCCCTGATGGTCTTGAACGGAACTCTTGAGCTGCCGAGAATCGTTCCTCCCTTAGTAAGGATACCGGAAAAATCATGTCCGGCAAGCATACGGAAGTTCCCATAGATCAGTCCCTTATAGCCATCCAGGAAGCCATAAATTTCCACATCTTCATTACTGTTTACGAGGCACTTTACCACACCCCTCATTGCTGCGTTCAGTGCCTGACAGTCACCGCCGCTCGTTAACATACCGATTCTCTTCATTTGAAAGCCCTTCCTTTCTTTTGGAAAAATACCTTTTAAGTATACCCCATTTACAGCATATCTACAACCGCTTTCTCAGATTCCTGTAGGTCCACAGCAGCCTGTAATACAGTATAAACAACAGGGTGGATCTGCTCTGCAGACGGATCAGCTTTCTTTCCTCTGCATGAACTCTCTCCCCATAATATTTATTTTCCATAAACCCGGGAAACGTCTCTTTCATCTCCCGGTAAAGTGCTTTCACAAATCCATATTCCTTTTTCTTCACACCAGCCATATAGGAAAACAGGGTATTTACATAAAACAGGGTGGTAAAGCTGCTTTCGATCTCCGGATAATACTGTTCCAGATAGTCAAATTCCCTGGCCTCCCTGACCATCACTCTTGCTGCTTCCATGCGGTCCTCGCACCGGCTTTTTGTAATCGTATGCACCGTAGAGCTGTCATGCTGATAATAGTAATACATGGGCTCCTGGATATATTCAAAATGCTTCGCTCTCAGCATCCAGGAATTACTGATGGCGTTATCCTCATAGAAAATATGCTCAGGAAAACGGTTGGGATAATCCAGGATGATATGCCTCCTGTAAATCTTCACCACAAGACTGCCGCTGTCCAGGATCAGGGATCGGTATTTTTCCTCATTCAGGATCCCCGCCTGTGAAGGCTTGTTATTGTGTACGATCTGGCCGATCTGCATGCTGTGCTCTCCGGTCAGATGATAATCACACCCAACCATATCCGCACCGGTTTCTTCTGCCTTCTTCAGCAGCTTCTCATAATAATCATCACAGACCCAGTCATCGCTGTCGATAAATCCGATCCATTCGCCCTGCGCTTTCGCAAGCCCCAGGTTCTTGGCTCCGCCCTGTCTTCGGTTTTCCGGTGAGGCGATCACCTTCACCTTCTCTGGATATTTTCTTTCATAGCTTCTAAGGATCTCCAATGATCTGTCCGTCGAACAGTCATCTACTGCTATGATCTCATAGTCCTCTATGGTCTGGTTCACCAGACTGTTCATACAGAAAGAAAGCTTATCGCCCTCTGCCATATTATATACCGGTACAATCACACTGAGTAACATATCCTCTTGTCTCCGCCCTTATACTGTCTGCCTTTTCGTGTCTCTTAGAGCTTCTTAATCCTTAAAATACTCTGCAATTCTGGTAACTGCCCGGATCACATCCTCTACATCCTGATCAGTCATTGCATAGTAAAGAGGAAGGCTGATCTCTTCTGCATAGAGCTTCTCTGCTTTTGGGCAAAGTCCCCTTTTGTAGCCAAGCTTTTCATAGTAAGGGAAATAATAGGTAGGAATATAATGCACATTACAACAGATATTTTCTGCTGCCAGGGCCTCAAAAAACTGCTTTCTGTCAATCGTCAGCTTCTCTGGGCGGATCCGCAGGATATACAGATGCCTTGTGGTATCAGATTCCGGAATCTCCTGCTGTACAAAAAGCTGCGGCAGCCTGGAAAAAGCCTCATTATAAGCCTTCACAATTGCCTTTCTTCTCTCCATGAATCTCGGAAGCTTATTGAGCTGGCTGATGATCAGCGCCGCCTGCATATCCGTCATACGATAGTTCATCCCAAGTGCGATCTGTTCGTAATACCAGGGGCCATCCGGCTCATGCTCCATGAGCTTCGGATCTCTGGTAATGCCATGGGCACGATATAATAAAAGCTTCTCATAATATTCTTTACTGTTGGTAAGGACTGCACCGCCTTCGCCTCCTGTTACGGTCTTTACCGGATGAAAGCTCATGGTCGTCATGTCAGCAATGGATCCGTTCATCCTGCCCTTATAGCTGGTGCCGATCACATGGGCGCCATCCTCGATAAGTACCAGATTATGTTCTCTGCAGTGGGTAAGCAATCTGTCCAGTTCCACTGACTGACCTGTAAAGTCAACTGCTACTACGGCCTTTGTTCTCTCTGTTGTCAGCTTCTCCACATGTGCCGGATCTATGTTATAGGTATTTTCATTGATATCTGCAAAGACAGGCTTTGCCCCGCAGTACAGTGCACAGTTTGCAGAGGCGGCAAAGGTGATCGGTGTAGTGATCACTTCATCTCCCGGCTTAACTCCGGCTGCCAGACAGGCAATATGAAGTGCCGCTGTCCCATTGCTGCATACAACTGCATATTTTGCCCCCGTTACTTCACACAGCTTTTCTTCCAGTTCCCCGATCTTGGGACCACAGGTCAGATAATCACTTTTCAGCACATCTACAACTGCCTGGATATCATCCTCATCAATAAACTGGTGTCCATAAAATATTTTTGTACTGCGGACAGGTTCCCCTCCGCAGATTGCCGGTTTCTCCATATTCATTGCCTCCTGTTATTCTATGACGTCTGCCGGAACCTGGCCTCCCTGATCGCAGGAAATGTTACTGTGATCTCTGTCCCTTCTCCCGGCTCACTCTTTAGTGCAATTTCCGCATTTAATTTTAACAGAATATGCTTGACGATTGCAAGTCCAAGACCCGTTCCCCCTGTGGATTTGCTTCTACTTTTATCCACCCGGTAAAAACGCTCGAAGATCCGTTCCTGATGTTCCCTCGGAATACCAATACCGGTATCCTTCACCGTCAGTACTGCCAGATCCAGGCGGTCTTCCACGATCACACTGACGCTTCCCTTTTCCTTATTGTACCTGATTGCATTGTCACACAGGTTGTAAAGCACCTCATCCACCATCTGATGATTAGCTGATATCACTACATTCACGCCACTCACCGTAAGGGTAACACCATGCTTCTCTGCATTCAGCTGCAGCATATCAACACAGTTTTTTGCACATTCATAAAGATTGACAGGTTCCATAGTCTCCTGATTTTCTGAATCATCCAGTTCTGACAGACGTATCACGTCATTGATCAGTACCAGGAGTCTTCCTGCATTTTTGTGGATCTCACCGCAAAACCGACGCACCTCCCCCTCTTCTGCGACCATGCCGTTTTCCACAAGCTCTGCATAACCGGAGATCGCTGTCAGTGGTGTCTTCAGTTCATGGGAAACATTGGCTGTAAATTCCTGCCTGAGCCTTGCATTTTCCAGCACGTCATCCTGCTGTCTCTGAATAGCCTCAATGAAGGGCTTCATTTCTTCATAAGAAGAAACCTCTCCTGTCTCCCCACCGCTCTCTGCGATCTGCCGTATAGGACGGATGATCCCTTCTGCCAAGTAATACGAAACTATCCCACATACAACCAGCAGCGCTGCTACGATCAGTAGAAGATACGGCACTGCATATTCCATTACCTTGTAAATACTGTCAGCTTCCCTGGCAACCCGCAGGACAGTCCCATCCTTCAGAAGCATGGCATAATAGTAGGTATTTTCATCCAGTGTGGCAGATCTTCGGATCTCAAAGCCACTTCCATCTGTAAGAGCTTCCTGTACTTCCGGCCTGCTCTTATGATTCGAAAGACCGTCCGCACGCACCTGGGAATCGTACAGCACATCTCCTTCATGGTCTATCACAGTAATACGGATATCCTGTGCACCATTTTCTCCTGTCAGAGGTGCAAGTGACTTCTCAATATCCTCAGTGCCCTCCAGCAGTCCTGCTGCCATCTGTGCATAGTGTCTGCTATCCTCCAGCACCTGCTTTTTCAGCAGATTATAATAAACAGCTACCGTAAGCAAAAGGGTAACCACAATTGCCAGAGTAGCTGTTGCAAATAGTCTGTTATATATTTTTCTCTTCATAGGTATATTCCTTTATGCACTGAAAATATAGCCAACGTTCCGCACTGTCTTGATCAGACTTCCGGTCTCTCCAAGCTTCTGCCTCAGTGTTTTGATATGCATATCAAGGGTTCTTGATTCTCCCTCAAAATTAGTACCCCATACCTTTTCCAGGATCTCCTCACGGGATGTCACAATACCCGCATTCGTCATAAGGAGTTTCAAAAGCTCATATTCCTTAAAGGTAAGCTCGCAGTCTGCCCCTGCCGCTGTAACCTTGTGCTTTTCATCGTCCATACGGACTGTTCCTATTTCAAGCACTCTGCTGTTCTGCTCTCTGCTTGTCCTTCTCAGAAGAGCCTTCACCCTTGAGATCAACTCCATAATCCCAAAAGGCTTTGTCAGGTAATCATCCGCACCGATATCCAGTCCCTTTACCTTGTCGATTTCTGTCGTTCTGGCTGTCACCAAGATAATGGGAAGCTCTCTTCCCCTTTTATCCTGACGCAGTTCCCTGACAATATCAAGACCATCTGCATCCGGAAGCATCAGATCAAGGAGCAGCAGATCCGGCTGCCTTTCTTCAAATGCCTTTCGAAATTCTCCTGCAGTTTCAAACTCCTGTACTTCATATCCGGAATTTTTCAGGGCGATCACCTCGATCTCCCTGATATTCTTATCATCCTCAACAATATATACAAATGCCATAACAGTCCCGCCTTTCTATGGCAGCTGATAACGTTCCTTCAAATGCTTTACCTCTGTCGTGAAGGCAACATTATCCTTACTGGAAATTGCCTCCTGATATTCATGTGCTTCAAAGTTTTCCTCATTGAGCTGTAACAGGGACAATGCAATATTAGAGCAGTGATCTGATACCCTTTCATAATTAGTTACAATATCTGAAAGGATAAATCCCATTTCAATCGTACATTTCCCCTTGCGGAGACGTTTCATATGTCTTTTCTTTACTTCTACACTGAGATAATCGATCACTTCTTCCATTGGCTCGATCATGGCAGCCAGCTTCAGATCTTCCTCCTGGAACACCAGAACAGAGGTGTTGATGATATCCTTGATCGCACCGGTATAAATATCCAGTTCCTCTCTTGCTTTCCTGGAAAAATCCAGTTCCTTGGCATGCATTTCCTTCGCTGCTTCCATGATATTGATCGCATGATCCGAAATACGTTCAAAATCACCAATACTGTGAAGCAGTACGGATAAATGCTGACTGTCTTTTTCAGTCAGGTGACGGCTTGACAGCTTGACAAGATAAGCACCGATCTCATCTTCATAATGATCTACGATATTTTCAAGCTCCACCACTCTGTCTGCGGAGGCTTTATCAAACTTGTCCAGCATCTGGATTGCCAGGAACAGTGCTTCCCTGGAATAATCTGCCATGTCCACAGCCACATTCTTGCACTGCTCAAGCGCAAAGCCGGGTGTTGACAGGAAGCGGGTATCCAAGAGCTGGATTTCTTTTCTGGATTTTTCGGCTTCCTTCTCTCTCTCCTCTTCCGTTTCTGGAATCGTCAGATAAGCCAGCTTTTCAAGGATCCAGGAAACCGGGAAAATAATAATGACTGCTGCCACATTGAATGCAGTATGGATCACAGCAACACCAAGGGCGCTCGCTGCCTCTTCCAGAAACGCAAAGTGGATAAAAGCATTCAGTGCATAAAAAACAGCCATAAATGCTACTGTCTTTATGATATTGTAGTACAGATGGATCAGGGCTGCCCGCTTGGCATTCTTGCTGGCACCCGCACTGGAGATCAGTGCTGTCACACAGGTTCCTACATTCTGTCCCATGATAATGGGGATCGCCGTAGCATAACTTACTACACCCGTTGCACACAGCGCCTGCAGGATACCAATAGATGCGGATGAAGACTGGATAACTGCTGTCAGAATCAGACCCACCAGCATACCCAGTACCGGATTGGAAAACATAAGCAGAATATGTGAAAATTCCGGCTGCTCTGCCAGAGGCTCAACAGCCGTAGACATCGTGTCCATACCAAACATCAGTACCGCAAACCCGATCAGGATCGTACCAATATTTTTCTGTCTTTCCTTCTTGCCCATGCTGATCAGACATACACCAATAATTGCCAGGATCGGCGAAAAGGAAGTAGGCTTCAGAAGCTGCAGGAAAAATCCGGATCCGTTTACATCTGTAAGGCTCAGGATCCAGGCTGTTACTGTTGTTCCTACGTTGGCACCAAGAATAACTCCCACAGCCTGTGAGAGTTTCATAATACCGGAATTGACAAATCCGACTACCATGACAGTTGTTGCAGAAGATGACTGGATCACTGCAGTCACACCTGCGCCCAGAAGCACAGCCATCAGCTTGTTGCTCGTCAGCTTCTCAAGAATGTGCTCCAGTTTACCACCGGACGCCTTCTTCAGTCCATCACCAAGAACCTCCATTCCATACAGGAACAGAGCCAGGCCTCCGATCATCGACAGTAACGAAAAAATATCCATGTTATCCCTCCGGGTCATGCGTAGAAATCTCGCTTTGATTTTAATTCTACACTATTTATTCCCATTTGGATATAAAAATTTTCATCCTGCCGTTTTCCGGATATCTTTTCTTTCTTATAAAAGCCTCATATCACTGATATTTCCGGTCTCTTTGAAGATCTCCCATTCACAGATATTAACAGCATGATCTCCAATCTTTTCCAGATATTTGGCTATCATCAGAATGTCAACGCACTCATCTGCATCCCTGGTTTCCTTTTTCAGGGACTCGATAACATCATTCTTAACCGCATTAAAGAGCTCGTCTACAACATCATCTTTCTGAATAACTTCCTGCGCTTCCTCTTTATTTCTGCCGGTAAAAGCATCCACCGCCATCCGAAGCATATCTCTCGTTTCCCCGATCATCGGATTTAAGTGGACAGAATACGCTGACAGCTCCTTCATATCCATCCGGATGAGCAGCTCTGCAATATCTGCCACATGATCTCCTACTCTCTCAATATCGGTAACCACCTTCAGGCTGGCTGTGACTGCCCGCAGGTCACTGACAATTGGCTGCTGCTTCGTGATCAGGAACAGACATTCTGATTCAATTTCTCTCTGCCTTCTGTTGATATCCTTATCCACTGCCACGATTTTTTCTATGGCAGCCTTTTCTTTTTTTTCATAGGCCTCGAACAGAGTTTCATAGTTTTTCTCAACTCTGGTCGCCATATCAGCTACATTTTCCTTTAACTGGTTTAATTCATTGATAAATGTTGTTCTGGGTGACATGTTATTCTCCTTCTGTCTCTCCTAGTATATCAGCCAAACCGTCCGGTAATATAATCCTCAGTCCTCTTATCCCTGGGTCTTGAAAAGATATTATCTGTTGTATCAAATTCGATCACTTCTCCCACCAGGAAAAATGCGGTATAGTCAGAAACCCGGGCTGCCTGCTGCATGTTATGGGTAACGACCACGACTGTATAATCCTTCTTCAGCTCTTCCATCAGTTCCTCAACCTTAAGAGTTGAGATCGGATCCAGTGCCGAGGTCGGCTCATCCATCAAAAGGATCTCTGGTTCTACTGCCAGTGCCCTTGCAATACAAAGTCTCTGCTGCTGTCCACCCGAAAGACCAAGCGCAGACTTTTTCAGACGGTCTTTTACCTCATCAAAGATAGCAGCACCTCTGAGTGATCTTTCTACGATCTCATCCAGCGCGGCTTTATTTTTGATCCCGTGGATCCTTGGTCCATAAGCAATATTGTCATAAATGCTCATAGGAAATGGATTGGGCTGCTGAAACACCATTCCCATCTTTTTCCGGAGCAGCGTGGTATCTACCTTTGGATCATAAATATCCTCGCCGTCCAGGTAAACCTTTCCCTCTATCCTGACACAATCTACCAGATCGTTCATCCTGTTCAGTGTTTTCAGAAAGGTAGATTTTCCACACCCGGAGGGTCCGATGAATGCCGTAATAGCCCCTTCCCGGATCTTCATGTTGATGTCTTTCAGCGCATGATTCTCTCCATAATAGAGATTTAAGTTTTCGGTGATAATTTTATTCTGGTTTTCGTTCATTATGATACCCTTATCTTTCTTTTTCCTGCTTTATTCAGTTCTGGTTACATCCAGCTTTCTGGAAAGAACCTTAGTCAGCCAGTTGATCACAAGTACGATCACAAGAAGAACTGTTGCAATACCAAAAGCGGTAGAATATTCGGCCTTAGCCATACTTAAATACAGCTGGATCGTTAAGGTGCCTCCTGATTCCAGTATCTTTTTCAGGAAACCGATCCCTGATTTCGGAAGCAGATAACCACTACCTGCTGTAAACAGAAGCGCCGCCGATTCTCCAACGATCCTTCCGATCGCGAGGATCACACCTGTAATAATACCCGGCATGGCTGAGGGAAGGAGTACTGTGCGGATCATATACCATTTCGTTGCCCCCATTCCCAGGGCACCGCTCCGGTAGCTGTCCGGTACCGTTTTTAACGCTTCCTGCGTATTCCTTGTGATCAGCGGCAATACCATAAGTGTCAGCGTAAGAGAGCCTGTCAGAATGGAGTAGCCAAGTCCGAGTCCGGTTCCAAAAAACATCATACCAAACATACCAAAAATAATAGATGGAATACCGGAAAGTGTTTCTGTTGTAAACTCGATCGCCCTTACCAGCTTTCCGGGCTTTGCATATTCATTCAGATAAATAGCAGATCCGATTCCCACCGGTGTTGCTATGAGAAGGGTGATCACTATAATATACAGAGTATTCACTATATTTCCCGCAATACCTACAGTTTTGTTCAAGGTACTCGTTACCGTTGTCAGAAACTGCAGATTCACACTCCGGATTCCCTTTACAAACACATAAGCAATGATTCCAGCCAAAAGGATTACAGAAAAAGCAGCAGAAAGATTGATCAGACCACTTACAAATACATCTGATGTCCTTTTCCTTCTGTTCATGATACTGTCATGCATCTTCCCTTTCCCCTTTCTTCAGGATACTGTTCAACGTAATATTGATGATCATAATAAATACAAACAATACAAGTCCGATCGTAAAAAGCACCTGTCTGTGAAGTCCGGATGCATATCCCATTTCTGCTACGATCGCCGTTGTCAGGAATCTGACGGAGTTGAAGGGGAGTGGCATGTTCACACTGCTTCCCGAAACCAGCGTGATCGCCATGGCTTCACCGATCGCTCTTCCAACACCAAGAACGACTGCTGTGATGATACCTGATTTTGCTGCAGGAAGGATCACTTTAAAGATTGTCTGTATATGGGATGCCCCAAGTGCCAGTGACGCTGATTTCAGGGAAGGATGCACTGCCCGGATCGCTGACTCACTGATGTTGATCACCGTGGGCAGGATCATAATGGCAAGTACGATCACAGCCGACAGCAGATTCGCTCCACCCGTAAACTGATGAGTATCTGAGCCTTTAAATATGGCAAGCTCCAGTTTGTACATAAGAGGGTTCAGGATCATCAGTCCAAGAAGTCCGTATACTACCGAAGGGATCCCGGCAAGAAGCTCTACTGCCGGCTTCACAAGAGCTGCCAGCTTCCTCGGTGCTGTTTCTGCCAGAAATACCGCTGTCAGGATTCCGATCGGAACGCCAAGGAGTACCGCAAGTGCTGTTCCTATAATAGATGTCAGGATAACATACAGGATACCAAAAGATGGATTTTCTGCCGTTGGCTTCCATGCTGTTCCAAAAAGGATTTCCCTGATACCTACCTGAAACAGGGCTGGTGTTCCGTTTATCACCATATATACCGTAATGGAAATAACCGCCAATATGGCAAGAAATGCGCACAGGGTAAATATAACCTGTGCGATTTCCTCCACTGCGGACTTATTCTTTCGGTTTCCCAGGATGGAAAAAGTCTGCTGCTTGTTCAAGATGATTACCTCTCTTTAGTCTACGGTGATCAGACCTACACCGGAAATTACCTGCTTTCCTTCATCGGATGCCAGATATTTGAAAAGCTCCTGTACAGCTTCACTCTGCTCACTGATCTCGCCCTTGGTTGCCATTACGAAAGGTCTGCTCAGGAAATAATTTCCAGCCTTGATATTTTCTGCAGTTGCTTCAACATCATCAAGCGCAAGAGCCTTTACTGTATCATCAAGTGCATCCAGTGATACATATCCGATTGCTCCAGGAGTAGCTGCCACCTTAGCGATCACTGCGCCTGTGCTGTCCAGTTCACTTGCATAAGCGCAGGCATCTTCCAGCTCAAGAAGCTCTTCAAAGGCTCCTCTTGTACCGGAGCCTGCTTCACGTCCGATCACTACAATAGGTGCATCTTCACCGCCAAGTTCACTCCAGCTCTTAACCTCTCCCTTATAAACGCTGATCAGCTGATCCTTTGTCAGACCTGAAACAGTGTTTGCAGGATCTGTTACTACTGCAATACCATCAATTGCTACGATATTTTCTACAGCGCCAGCTTCCTTCTCTTCATCCTTTAATGCTCTGGAGGAATTACCGATATCAACGCTTCCTGCAGTTACTGCTTCAATACCTGCGGAAGATCCTGTGAACTCGGCTGTTACAGTAACGCCAGGATACTTTGCCATAAAGCTCTCTGCTACTGCATTGGCAAGCTTCTCCATAGATGTGGATCCTGCCATGGAAATAGTTCCGGAAAGATCTGCTGTTTCTGCTGTTTCTGCTGTTTCTGCTCCGGTTGTATCAGCTGCTGTTGTATCAGCCGCTGCACTTCCGCAGGCCGCAAGACCAAACACCATTGCTGCTGCACATGTCAGGGCAAGAATCTTCTTCATTTTCATTTTTTCATTTCTCCTCTTATTGTTATTCATCTGCAGACATTTCAAAAGCTCTGTGCTTTCCTTGTCTGTGCTTTGTATATTAGCATGAGAAAGTATAAGAAAATATCATAGAGAGGTAAGGATTATGTAAGATTTGTGTAAAAGACAAAATGTGCGCCACAAAAGCGCACATTTCAAATTATTCCATATATTTATCCTGCAGGATCTCTGTCACAGAAGAACCTCTTCCATGATGTTAAGAAGCTCTTCTGTTTCCTGCAGCAGGGATCTGGCATCCTTCTCTGCCACACCAGATCTCTGATAATGATACACAAAGGTTGTCAGCTTGATATTGAAGGAAAGCTTTTCCACCTTTCCAAGAAGCTCCGGGATCCGCTCCGCATGGATCCTGGCATCCGCCTTGATCAGAAGCTTTATTTCACCGTTCTTTCCTTTCAGCTCGGTAATGTACAGTCTGTGTGCCTGAGACCTGATCAGAGCGATACGCAGCAGATTGTGCACCGGTACCGGGATCTCCCCGAAACGATCCAACAGTTCTTCCTTCATATCATCGCACTCACTCTGGCTCTCAATCCCGGCAATCCTTTTATAAATATCCAGTTTCTGTACTTCGTTAAGGATATAGGACGGAGGAATATAAGCATCCACATCCAGGTCTACTGTGGTATTGAAATCCTCCACCACACTATCCCCTTTAAGCGTTTTCACCGCCTCATTCAGCATCTTGCAATACAGGTCATAGCCGACCGCCTGCATATGCCCGGACTGCTTCACCCCAAGCAGATTGCCGGCACCTCTGATCTCAAGATCCCTCATGGCAATCTTGAAGCCACTTCCAAGCTCGGTAAATTCCTTGATCGCCGCAAGACGTTTTTCGGCGATCTCCTTCAGCATCTTATCTCTTTTATACATCAGAAAGGCATAAGCCGTCCGGCTGCTCCTGCCGACTCTTCCCCTGAGCTGGTAAAGCTGGGACAGTCCCATATTATCCGAATCATGGATGATCATGGTGTTGACATTGGGGATATCCAGTCCGGTTTCAATGATCGTTGTGGATACCAGTACGTCAATATCTCCATTGATGAAATCATACATGATCTTTTCCAGCTCCCGTTCCTGCATCTGCCCATGGGCAAAGGCTACATCAGCCTCCGGTACAAGACTCTGGATCTGTGCTGCAACATCTGCAATGTTATTGACTCTGTTATATACATAATAAACCTGTCCGTTCCGGGAAAGCTCCCTGACGATGGCTTCCCTCACCATTTCTTCGTTATATTCCATAACATAGGTCTGAATTGGCAGTCTGTCATTCGGAGCCTCCTCCAGGACGCTCATATCCCGGATTCCGATCAGACTCATATGGAGGGTTCTCGGAATCGGTGTCGCCGTCAACGTCAGCACATCCACCTGTTCCTTCATCTTCTTGATCTTCTCCTTGTGCCCGACCCCAAAGCGCTGCTCCTCATCTACGATCAGAAGTCCAAGATCCTTGAATACCACATCAGAAGACAGTACTCTGTGGGTGCCGATCACGATATCCACCAGTCCCTTCCGGAGATCCTCTATTGTTTTCTTCTGCTCACTGCTGCTCCGGAATCTGGAAAGCAGATCGACCCGCACCGGAAAGTCCTTCATACGCTGTACAAAGGTATTGTAATGCTGCTGGGCAAGGATCGTAGTCGGCACCAGATATACGACCTGTTTTCCCTCCTGAACAGCCTTAAACGCTGCCCGGATGGCAATTTCTGTCTTCCCGTAGCCCACATCACCACAGATCAGACGATCCATGATCTTTTTGCTTTCCATGTCCTTCTTGGTGGCTTCAATGGCAGAAAGCTGATCCTCAGTTTCCTCATAAGGGAACAGCTCCTCGAATTCCCGCTGCCAGACAGTATCCTTTCCATAGGAATAGCCTTCACTCTGCTGTCTGATGGCATACAGCTCCACCAGATCCTTTGCCACCTCGTTAACTGCCGTCTTTGTCTTATTCTTTACCTTAACCCACTCTGCCGTCCCAAGCTTATTGAGCTTTGGCACCTTTGCATCTGCAGAGGCATATTTCTGGATCACATCAAGACCTGTCGCGAGAACATACAGGATACCGCCATCCCTGTAGGAGATCTTGATATAGTCCTTGACCACCTTTTCCACCTCTACCTTTTCAATACCCTGATAAATACCAAGCCCATGATTTTCATGGACAACATAATCTCCGACAGACAGTTCGGAAAAGTCGTTGATCTTCCTTCCTTCATACTGCTTTTTCTTCTTTTTTTTCTTCTTTTCAGCACCAAAGATATCACTCTCAGAAATGACCGCAAACTTCAGCAGCGGATATTCAAAGCCCCGGAATACTCTTCCATAGAAGGTCATAATCTCTCCTGGCTTTATCTCCCTGTCCGGGTCCTCGGTATAAAATGACGTCAGTCCATCTTCTGACAGATCAGCCGCAAGTCGTTTCGCCCTTGTTCTGGAACCGGAAAGCAGCAGCACACGATAACCGTTTTTCTTATATCTCTGCAGATCTGATACCAGTGCTTCAAAGCTGTTATTATAGGAAGAGATACTTTTGGCAGAAATATCTGCTTTCCAGTCAGGCTTCAGCAGTCCGCCCTTCAGGTCAAGTGCAGCCAGGGATGCCAGACGGAATGCGGACATCCTGGCTGTTACCTCAGCTACGGAATACAGGAAGTCTGCCTGTCCCGGAAGAATATAGCCCTTTTCCAGACGGTGGCTCATGCTCTCCCTGAATTCGAGTTCTACTGCTGACGCATGCTCCCTGATCCTCGCCGGTTCATCCAGAAAAACAATACTGTTCTCCACGTCCAGACAATTCAGGAAAGATACCGTATCCTCATAAAAATATCTGACATATCCATCCAGATTGGCCAGGCTCTTATAAGCAAATACCTCTTCCTTCAGCGTATTCATCTGCTCTTCCACCCGGTGGGCTTCTTCCGTTTTAAATTCCTTCCGGAGTTTTTCTGAGAACTTTTTGCTTTCCTTCTCAATCCGCTCCATGCCCTTTTTCAGTTGTTCCTCTGTAAGGATCAGCTCACAGGCCGGATAGATCGTTATGGAAGAAAGCTTCTCAATAGACCTCTGGCTCTGCACATCAAAGCTGCGGATGGATTCCACATCATCTCCCCACAACTCGATCCGGTACGGGTTTTCCTCTGTCAGATCGAAAATATCAATGATCCCGCCACGAATGCTGAACTGCCCCGGTGCTTCCACCTGATAGACATTCTCATAGCCAAGCTTCACGAGCTCCCCTGCCATCTTTTTTTCATCCAGAGAGCCATTACAGCTTACCGTGATCACATTATCCCTGAAAACAGAAAGTGGAATCTGCGGTGCAAGAAGACTCCCAAAGGTCGTCACCACAGTAAAGGGTCTTCCCTCCATCATCCTGCGGAAACACCGGATCCTCTCCTTGGTAAGCTGATTCCCATGGATATCTGCCTGATAAAAGATCACATCCCTGGCTGGAAAGCAGGTCGTATTTCTGTCATAAAAGCGGTAGTCCTCCTGCAGCTCCTTCATTCTCTGGTCGCTGAAGGTCACGATCAGCCTGCACCGGAGTCCTTCCGAAAGGCCATATGCCATATGAAGCTTCTGGGACTCCACACAGCCTGTCAGAGCTGCATATTTCCCCGGCTTTTTTAATAGTTTCCTTATTTCTTCAAATTCCGAAAGCTCATATAACGGAGCTGTCAGTGCCCTCATATGATTCCTGTTCCTTTCAGTCCTTCTGGTTTTTCTTCGAGTTATACAGATTCATTGCCTTATCAATATCTTCTGCAAGGATCGTTTCAATGGCTTTTACTGCCGTCTTTCTGCTCTCTGCCATGATCTTTTCCTCTTCCTTCGAAAAATGTCCAAGCACATAATCCGCCAGATCATAGCCTGCAGGCTTTTCCCCGACACCCATTTTGATTCTGGCAAAGTTTTCATGTCCAAGCTGTGCAATGATATTCTTCAGTCCATTATGTCCACCTGCACTGCCCTTCTTCCGGATCCTGATCTGTCCTACATCCAGACTGATATCATCTGCAATGACGATCAGTTCTGTAGTCTCATCGATCTTGTAGAAGCGTACTGCCTCTGCAATACTCTCCCCACTGAGGTTCATATAGGTCAGTGGCTTTAACAGAAGCACCTTTTCAGAACCGATCATACCCTTTCCGGTCAGTCCTTTAAACTTGTTTTCCAATACCCTTATATTATATTTCTCTGCCAGCTCATCAATAACCTGCCAGCCAATATTATGCCGCGTTCCTTCGTATTTTGTCCCTGGATTCCCCAGTCCTGCGATCAGATACATTTTTCTTTTCCTCTTCTTTCTGAAGCCTGCGAAGCGCGCAGCAATCCGCAGGCATCAAAGTCAGGAGTCTTTAACCCCGATCTCATATACATGATAAAACAAGGCCATATTTATCATATGCCCCTGTACCGCCTTCAATATAACATATCTTCTGCCCTTTTTGCAACCGGCATCCAGCACACCGGCAAAATAGCACAAAAAAGCTGCCACCGCATAAAGGCAGTGACAGCTTTCATTGTAACTGGTATCAGGTTTTCAGGTCTCTGCCTAAGCCTCTTCGTCCGGTTCCTGCAGCGCCTGTTCATAACGATCCAGAATGATCTTCTGGATATTTTCTCTTGTTGAGGAATTAATAGGATGTGCAATATCCCGGTACTCTCCATCTGTCGATTTCTTACTCGGCATGGCAATGAAGCAGCCCTTTTCTCCCTCTATCACTTTAATGTCATGGATTACGAATTCATCATCGATCGTAATGGATACGATCGCTTTCATCTTACCCTCCTTCGCAACCTTTCTGATCCTTACATCTGTAATCTGCATAGCATTCCTCTCCCCTGTTTCGTTTATTTATTCTGCATCAATGCTGCTGTGGCTTAGATCACATACCTGTCACTGCGTTCAATAACAACCTTGATCTTTCCCTCTTCCCCTGCATGATAGGAATTGGCTCTGATCGTGCCGTGGCTTTCTACAATACAGTTTTCAATATGCGTATTATCCCCAATGTACACATCGTTGAGAATAATAGAGTTCTTGATATAACAGTTGTTTCCGATATAAGCCTTTTTGAAGATTACGGAATTCTCTACAGTACCATTAACGATACAGCCGCTGGAAACCAGACTATTCTTCACACTGACTCCTACATTGTATTTGGCAGGCGGAAGGTCATCCACCTTGGAATAGATATCCGGATACTGTCTGAAGAAATAATCCCGGATTTCCGGTTTTAAGAAATCCATATTGGTATTGAAATAATCATCAATACTTGCAATATTGCTCCAATATTCCTGCATCTTGTATCCATAGATCCGCTTCATGTTCTTATAACGGATCAGAATATCCTTAACCAAATCATATCTTTCTTCTTCTGCACATTTCTCCAGCATCTCGATCAGCTGTCTTCTTCTGACAACATAGATACCACAGGAAATCGTGTTGGACTTGGCAACTACCGGTTTCTCTTCAAACTCCTCGATCCGGCTTTCCTCATTCATCTTCAGGATGCCAAAACGATCTACATTCTCACTTGCCGGCATGTCCTTACATACCACTGTAATATCTGCCTTCTTTGCAATGTGATACTCCAGCACTTTATTGTAATCCAGCTTGTAGACACAGTCACCGGAAGCAATTACCACATAAGGCTCATGGCAGTTCTTCAGGAAAGAAAGATTCTGTGCAATAGCATCTGCTGTTCCTCTGTACCAGGCATTGCTTTCTGCTGTCACAGACGGAGTCATCACATACAGTCCCCCCTGCTTTCTGCCAAAATCCCACCACTTGGAAGAGCTGAGATGCTCATTCAGACTTCTGGCATTGTACTGGGTCAGTACAGCTACCTTCTGGATATGGGAGTTCGTCATATTGCTCAGTGCAAAATCAATGCTACGATAGCTTCCTGCCACAGGCATGGCGCACACTGCTCTTTTGGTAGAAAGTTCCTTCATACGATAGCTGCTGCCACCTGCTAAAATAATACCGATCGCTCTCACTTTTCATCACCCGCCTTAATAATTAGTGTTTTACCGCTTGCAAGGCAGTTATCCGGATAATCCTCAGCAGTAGTGGTTCCGAATACACAGGTATTCTTACCAACAGTGATGCCATCCGGTATCACGCTCTTTTCACCAACAGTTGCAATGCTGTGGTTATAGATATGCGGATCTGTTTCATTTTCCACTTCTTCACCGATACCCAGCTTCACATTGTTTCCGATGATGGCCTTCTCTGCAACGATGGCCTTGTTCAGTTCACAGCCATCCCCGATCACAGTTCCGTTCATAATAATGGAATCCCTTATCACCGTATCCTTACCAATGGTTACCCCACAACCAATCACGGAGTTGTAAACCTGTCCGCTGATCTCACTTCCCTCACCGATAATACTTCTCTCTACCAGACTGGTCTCTGCGAAATACTGTGGAGGAAGAATCTCACTCTTGGTATAGATCTTCCAGTACTCTTCATAAAGATTAAATTCCGGAACGATATCGATCAGTTCCATATTGGCTTCCCAATAAGAATTCAGCGTTCCTACATCCTTCCAGTAGCCATTAAATTCAAAAGCATAAAGTGGTGATCCCTTGCCATGGCAATACGGAATGATATGCTTACCAAAATCAAGTCCCGGCTGGTCTGCATTGGCAAGAAGGGCTTCCTTCAGTGTCTTCCAATTGAATATGTAAATACCCATGGATGCCAGGTTGCTTCTCGGATTGGCAGGCTTCTCTTCAAAGTCTGTGATCTTCTTATCCTCATCTGTGATCATAATACCAAAGCGCTTCGCTTCTTCCATCGGAACCGGCATGACTGCAATGGTACACTCTGCTCCCTTTTCCTTATGGAAATCCAGCATCACTTCATAATCCATCTTATAAATATGATCTCCTGACAGGATCAGGATATAATCGGGATTAAAGCTCTCCATGTAATCAATGTTCTGATAGATCGCATTTGCGGTACCTGTATACCACTCACTGTTTGTCACCTTCTCATAAGGCGGCAGGACACTGACTCCACCAATATTCCTGTCCAGATCCCACGGAATACCAATGCCAATATGCGTATTCAGCCGGAGGGGCTGATACTGTGTCAGCACACCCACTGTATCTACACCGGAGTTAATACAGTTGCTGAGCGGGAAGTCAATGATACGGTACTTTCCCCCAAAAGATACCGCAGGTTTGGCCACTTTTGAAGTGAGCACACCAAGTCTGCTTCCCTGACCGCCCGCTAATAACATGGCAATCATTTCCTTTTTAATCATGTTGTCACCTCTTACCAGTATTTTTTGTGAATATTTTGTTCTTAATAATCGGTAGACCGTTACAGTTTCCAATCATCAAGTTTACGAATAGTATATCATATAACCATTTGAATGTGAATATTTTTTACAAAAATTTTGCTCATTTTACATGCTTTTATGTAAATATCTTACAATTCTCTACTATTTAAATTTACACTTTCGAATCGTGTTTACAACATTTTGTGTTATGCCAAAGAAGCAGACCATACATTTTGTTCAAAATGCTATTGGTTTTTTTGTATAGGATGTTTATAATATCAGTATAATTATCTTTGGAGGTTATTTCCATGTATCAGATCGATTTTCACCACCCCATTCATATATATTTTATCGGAATCGGCGGCATCAGCATGAGCGGTCTTGCAGAGATCCTGTTAGATGAAGGCTTTACCGTATCCGGCTCTGACATGCGCCCCTCTCCCCTGACTGAGCTTCTCGAAAAAAGAGGTGCCCATATCTACTATGGCCAGCGGCGCGAAAATCTGTCAGGTGACCTGGATCTTGTTGTTTATACCAGCGCCATCCATCCGGATAATCCGGAAATGCAGGCAGCTGCAGCGCTTTCTCTTCCTCTTCTCACAAGAGCAGAGCTCCTTGGTCAAATGATGAAGAATTATAAGCTCCCCATTGCCATCAGCGGCACCCACGGCAAAACCACAACCACTTCCATGATTTCTGAGATCCTGCTCCATGCAGAGCTCGATCCAACCCTTTCCATCGGCGGTATCCTGAAGACTATCGGCGGCAATATCAGGATCGGTCATTCTGAGTGCTTTGTAACAGAGGCCTGCGAATATACCAACAGCTTCCTGAGTTTTTATCCAAAGATCGGTCTGATCCTTAATATCGAAGCAGACCATCTGGATTTCTTTAAGGATCTTGCAGATATCCGTTCTTCATTCCACCGTTTTGCCCTGCTCCTTCCTTCGGACGGTGCACTGATCATAAATGGCAGTATTTCTGATCTTTCCGAGATCACAGCGGACGTAGCCTGTCCCATTATCACCTTTGGTATGGATCCTTCCTTTACCTACAGTGCCATTGATATCACTTATGACGAAAAGGGCTGTGCCTCCTTTACTTTACTGAGGGAAGGAGCTCCTGACGGACATTTTACCCTGTCTGTCCCCGGAGAACACAATATTCTGAATGCTCTTGCAGCAATTGCACTCGCAGACCTCCTTTCTGTGGATCCATCTGTTACTGCAGCGTCCCTGTCCGATTTTCATGGTACTGACAGACGGTTTGAGTATAAGGGCCGTATCAACGGTATTACTATAATAGATGATTATGCACATCATCCCACAGAAATTACTGCGACTTTGAAAGCTGCTGCAAATTATCCCCACAAGGATCTGTACTGTGTATTCCAGCCACATACATTTTCGCGTACCAAGACATTTATGAAGGATTTTGCAAAGGCCCTGTCCCATGCCGATTATGTGATCCTTGCGGATATTTATCCGGCCAGGGAAACTGATAATCTCGGGATCAGTTCTGAAACACTTCAGAAAGAGCTTGAAGCTCTTGGCAAAACCTGTTATTATTTCCCGGATTTTTCTTCTATCGAAAAATTTATTTTGGAAAAATGTAAGCCGGGTGACCTGTTGATAACTATGGGAGCCGGAGATGTTGTTAAAATCGGAGAAAATCTTCTGAAATAATTTTTTATCCACGATATCCACATTCAGGAAGCTGCAAAGGCCTCTTTCGTATGTGGATATTTATTTTTATGGTGGGAGCAGATTTTACCTGTTTTTTACAATAGTTTTTCTTCTTCTCCGATAAACTATCCACATTATCCACATTGTCCACAAAGTCCAGAAACCCTTGTAAATACTGGGTTTTCCGGAAAAATTGAGGTTTGCATTTCTTTTTTCATATGCTATAATCATTTTGCTTTGAAATGAAAATGTAAACAGCAGAGAGCAGGGATCAACGTGAGTCGTTTTACTATTTACCAGGACAACTATGCCGATACCACCATTGTGTCCAATTTATTTATTGATGAATATATGAAGGATGCCAATGATGCGCAGATTAAGATCTATTTATATCTTCTGCGTATGATGAGTGCGCATAAGGCTACCAGCGTGTCCGATATTGCGGACAAGTTTAATCACACTGAGAAGGATGTGATGCGGGCACTGAAGTACTGGGAAAAGAATAATCTTCTCGCACTGGAATATAACGAGGACAGAACCCTGTGCGGCATCCGTCTGCTGGATGTAACCAGCCGCAGCGAAAACGATGTTCTTCCCCTGACCAAAATCGTCAGCATGCCTGTTACTGTCTCGAAGAAGGACATAGCAGGCAGAAGTATCACAGAAGAGCCCGCTGTCCGGACAGCTGCTGAAACGGCTGATCCTTTTGCAAAGCCCTCCTACTCTCTGGATGAGCTGAAGGAATTTAAGAATAACGAGGAAACCTCCCAGATCATCTTTGTTGCCGAACAGTATATCGGCAGACCACTGACTGCCCCCGAAATGAAAACCATTCTTTTCTTTTCAGACAGACTGCATTTCTCTGTTGATCTGATCGACTATCTGATCCAGTACTGTGTGGAAAAGGGTAAGAGGGATTTCCGTTACATAGAAAAGGTGGCCATCAGCTGGGCACAGGAGGGTATTTCTACTCCTGCACAGGCCGCCAGATATGCTGCCAAATACGACAAGAACGTATATGATATCATGAAGGCTCTTGGCAAATCCTCTATCCCGACCAAGGCAGAAGCTGATTATGCCATGAAATGGGTCAGAGAGTATGGCTTTACTTCCGATATCATCATGGAAGCCTGTGAAAGAACTGTCCTTGCTACTGACAGGCACCGCTTCGAATATGCTGACAGTATTTTGAAAAGCTGGCATGAAAACCACGTAAAGCACAAGGCAGATATCCGTACCATGGATGAAGCCCATTCCCGGAAGCCGGCAGCCAAAACCACTCCCAGGAACGGACAGTTCAACCAGTTCATGCACACTGATTATGACTTTGATACTCTGGAAAAAGAGATCTTAAGTAACTAAAAGGAGCGTACCCGTGGCACTTACCAATTCCCAGTATGAAACCATTATGAAGCTCTATGAAGCCAGGCAGACGAATAGCCGCCATCTTCTCGAAGAGCGGACAGCTTACGTCATGAAACACATCCCCGGCTACAATGAAGTCAGAAATGAGATCGCCTCTGTTTCTGTCAGACAGGGAAAACAGCTTCTTCTCGGGAACAAAGATGCCATAGAGGATCTGAAAACGGAGCTTGCAAGGCTGCGCAGGAAGCAGGATGCACTCCTTACAGATGCCGGTCTTCCCACTGATTACCTTGCTCCGGTCTATGAATGTCCCGCCTGTAAGGATACCGGATATATCGATGGCAGGAAATGCCATTGTTTTCTGCAGGCGCAGATCGATCTCCTGTACGAACAGTCCGGGATCCGCAAAATGCTGGAGAATGAGAATTTTTCTACCCTGTCCTATGAATACTATCAGGGAGAGGATCTGACAAGATTCAAAAATACTGTCCTCACCTGCAGAAACTTTATCAATAATTTTAATTCAGACTACCACAATCTCTTTTTTTATGGTACAGTTGGTACGGGCAAATCCTTTCTCTCAGGCTGTATTGCCAAAGAGCTGATTGAAAGTGGTCATTCTGTGATCTACTTCAGTGCTACTGGACTTTTCGATACCCTGTCCAAATATAAATTTGACTATAAAAACAGTGATGACCTCCGAAGTTCCTATGGAGATCTGTTCGAAAGTGATCTGCTGATCATTGATGATCTTGGCACAGAATTTACCAACAACCTGATTGCCTCTGAGCTTTTTTCACTGATCAATGACAGACACCTGCGTAAAAAAGCTACTATTATATCCACTAATCTTTCACTGGAGGATTTCCGGAACCGATATTCTGACAGGATCTTTTCCAGAATCACCAGCAACTACGAAATCTGTAAGATAACCGGACCTGATATCCGGATGTATAAAAAAAGACTTCAGAACAGAAAGTGAGGACTCCCATGTCACAACGCGAAGAAACAAGAAATCTTGAGACCATACCCGTCGGATCTCTGGGTATTATTCCCCTGGAGGGCTGCAAATCCCTCGGTCAGAAGGTAGATGATTATCTGGTAGAATGGAGGACTGTCCGTGAAAGCGAGCATAAAAACAGCCTTGCCTTTTCAGGTTATCAGCGCGATTCCTACATTCTGAAAGCCAAGGTACCGCGTTTTGGTTCCGGTGAAGCAAAGGGTATGATCCTGGAATCTGTCCGTGGTACAGATCTTTATATTCTCGTTGATGTTGCCAATTACAGCCTGACCTATTCTCTCTGCGGACGTGAAAACCACATGTCCCCGGATGACCACTATCAGGATCTGAAGCGTATCATTGCTGCAGTCGGTGGTAAGGCAAGAAGGATCACTGTGATCATGCCCTTCCTCTACGAAAGCCGCCAGCACAAGAGAACAGCCCGTGAATCCCTTGACTGTGCACTGGCACTGCAGGAGCTGGTTCATATGGGTGTTGATAATATCATCACCTTTGATGCACATGATCCACGTGTGCAGAATGCGATTCCTCTGCATGGTTTCGAAACAGTACAGCCTACCTATCAGTTTATCAAGGGTCTGCTCCGCAACGTGGACGATCTGCAGCTTGATTCCGACCACATGATGGTCATCAGCCCAGATGAAGGTGGTATGGGACGTGCTATTTACATGGCCAACGTACTCGGTCTTGATATGGGTATGTTCTACAAGCGCCGTGATTATACAAGAATTGTTGATGGCAGAAATCCCATCGTTGCCCATGAATTTCTTGGTTCATCTGTAGAAGGCAAGGATATGATCATTATTGATGATATGATCTCATCCGGAGAAAGCGTAATCGAGGTTGCTACTGCCCTGAAAGAGCGCCGCGCAAGAAAAGTATTTATCTGCACTACATTCGGTCTTTTTACAAATGGTCTGGAGCGTTTTGACAAAGCATATCAGAGCGGTATCATTGACAAAGTCCTGACCACCAACCTGATCTACCAGACACCGGAGCTTCTTTCCAGAGAATGGTACATCAACTGTGATATGAGCAAATACATTGCCTATCTGATCGACACCCTGAACCACGATGCGTCCATCAGCGATCTTCTGGATCCCAACGAACGCATCCAGAAGGTTGTCAGCAAATACAGAAGAGGCGAAAGGATCTGATCTTCCTGAGCCAATGATCCAGCAAAGAGTAAAAGGTGTACCGGAGCAGTTCTCCGGTACACCTTCTTTTTGTTCTGTTCAGTTTTACTGTTCGTAATCCTTCTTAAGTCTGTTATTTACTTCCTTAAGGATTTCTCCGGGAACTCCCTTTTCAAAGATATCCCGTAGTCCCACCTTCTGCACAGCTTCACAGTAAGGTGTTTCAGTAGAAACAGCAGTCAGCTCCAGATATTTATCAACCGCTGCTTCCCTGTCCTCTCCTGCCAGAGCAAAGAGATCAAGACTTGTGAAAGCCGATGTACCATAACCAAGATAGTAGCAGGGCTGCATAAAAAGATGGAGAATATCTACCCAGGAATACAGCTCCTGGATATCCTGACCATTTACAGCCATTCCATACTCTCTTGCCAGATTACAGTACAGTTTGTTCATCTCTTCTCTTGTCATATCCGGGTTTTCATACACACAGATCTCGAATTCAGCAAGCATACAGGCATTGGCTGTCTGCTCTGCAAGCTGCACCACATCCTGCAGCCGGAACAAGTCTCCAGCTTCTCCCGGGATCATATCCTGATCATAATCATAAAAGAGCATTTCCAGTCCCTGGGAATGAATTTCACAAAGATCCATATTATTCACGACAAACAATGGATTACTCTTTTCATGGACTGCATAGTTGTAGTGCCCAAATTCATGAATGGTTGTCACATAATCCTGCCAGGTTCCATATGGTGCATCGAAAATAAAAGCATCTCCGTACCAGGGAAGTTCTATAGTATACCCAGTCTGTGCCTTGTTTTCTCCCGCATCCATATCATAAAGATCATATGTCAGCATATGATCAAAGGCTTCTCCCATCTCCGGATCCAACTCCCCGATGTATTTCTGCACAGCCGAAAGCCTCTCCGCTGCCGGACTGTCATTCAGCTCCTCCAGTGCGGAATCATCCATTTCATAGTAAAGAGATTCTATTTCGATCAGCCATGGCATGACTTCTTTTTTTACCTGTTTGAACAGGGCTTTAGCGTCTGCCGTGTCATAGTCCCGCAGATACAAGCCCCCATAGGCATACTCAGCATAGTTATCATATTCATACTCCCTGGCAAGCTGATCCCTGACAGATACCAGTTCACAGTAAATTTCCCCGATCACACTGTTTTTCTCCTCATACAGTGCTCTCTGAACCGCCTGATATTTCTCTACTGCCAGGCTGTCTTCCTCCGTTTCCAGCATGGCAAAGCTCCAGGTTTTTCCCTCATACTCTGCATCATAATCATCCAGCAGTGCTTCATTATATTCCTGCTGCAGGCTGTTTTCCTTCAGGATCAAATCTTTTTCCTGCTCTGTCATTTCTTCATAATCCTGAAGGGAGCTTATTTCACTTTCAGTAAATACCTCAGAAAAAATTTCTTTGTAAGGAGAATTACATATCTGCGCCATAGCTGCATAAACTCTGTCCGTAATATCCACAGCATCCTCATACTGCTGTTCCTGCAGGCTGGCATTCTCTTCATCCCGCACATCCATGTCGTAGCGGATCTGAGACAGGGAATTACAGGTTCTCACCCGGATACAGCCATCCAGAAGACTTTCATACAGAGAAAGAGCTTTCTCTTCCTGAAGAACTACTGTTTCCTGATTTTCTTCCTGTCTGACCGCTTCTTTGGCCAGTTCCTCAAGATGATCCGCAGTTTCATATATGACATCTTTGTCATAGGTCAGATCCCTTTCTGCAAAAGGAACCTCTGACCAGTTATTACTCTGATAGAGAGTCGTTGTCCGGTAAACATACAGTGTATACGGAGATGACTCATCCGTATAGGTTCCGATCAGTGTAAACCCTTCCTCCTCTGCATTGGAAATGCAGATCCGGCTGAACAAATATCTTCCGGAAAGTGCCTTAAAGGCATCCACATCAATGGCAAGACTCTCATCCTCCACGTGATAATCCCTAACCGCCATCACAAGAGAGTTTTCCGTTGGGGAATACAGATATGCCCTGGCTCCCCAGGTGTCGAAATACTCCGCAGATGCCGCATTCTGCGACAGAGCCGGTGCGATCACCTTCCGGAACCTGTCCTTATAGTCCTGGGAATAAAAGCCAAGGTAGCCATCCAGGGTAGAAATTCCATTATATTCAAGAATCGCCGGGTGGAAGCCATAAGCCGCCGACCACTCTCCATTATAACCAATGTCCTCCTTCGCTTTCGCAAAGAGCTCTTCCGAATAAAATTCTCCGTAGCTTAAGTCATTGGATTCCTTTCCTTTCAGGATTTCGTATGCCTTCGCTACACAGGTATGATAAAGATCATTATACCTCGTTCCCGAAAATACGATCAGCAGTACCGCTGCCACTGCCAGCAGATCCGTCAGAATACACAGCCATTTTTTCTTTTCCTGATACAATCTCACAAGAACAACAAGAAATGCAAGATACCAGACAAAGGGGTTAAAGAAGATCGTCCTGTTAAACTGCCAGCCTTTCAGCGGTGGCACTATCTTTTCGATCAGGCTGCGGAAAGGCTCCAGATAGTAAATGCCATATACCACGCTGTTAAACACCAGAAGCACCATCAGCAGATTGTAACCGTCGTGAAAAATCCCCTTCGCATTTCCTTTCCGGATATAAGACACATTGAGAAACAGGAAATACAGAAGACAAACCGGCATCACCAGATATGTATGTATGCTTTCCGCATGGAACATTCCCTGTCTGAATCCATCGACCATGGTTTTCACGATTTCTCCACCTGTAAAGCTTCCCGCCTCCATGGTAGACCGGATCGTTTCCTCACTTCCAAACAGCATGGTTCCAAACAGCCGGTACTCAAACAGGATGTAGCCCGCTGAAAGTACGATAAGGGAAAGGATCATCCGAAACGGAAATTTTCGGTCCCTGATCCACAGAATAACAAAGGCTATCGCCAGATATCCCAGGATAAACAGGCCAAAATAAGAAAAATAGGATAACAGTGGATAAAGAAATAACAGCAGATACCACCCTGCCGACGGACTTCTGTATATTTTCCGCAGGAGATAAACCACCAGAGGAACAGATGCGAAGGGTATACCAAAGGCCGGAAAAACATTCAGGATCCCATAAGCAAACCCAGCAAGAAAAATCACCGGCTTACTTTCTCCATACTGATCCTTAAACAGATCTCTGGCAAGGAGTACCATGGAAAAGGTACCGATCACGATCTTTAGCAAATATCCTGCCACATACGCATAGTAAGATGGCAGGATCATATACAACAGAGAATAAAGTGAAAACTCGGAAGGCAGTACATCCCGGCTGATCCCTCCAAGAAACGGCACTTCTATGCCATGCTTCCAAAAGGCTCCTGTATTCTTCAGCATCTGGAACTGTGCCACGAACAGATCCAGGTTGTCATGCACGGAAATAATACTTCCCTTTCCAAAAATCCCAAACACAAGGGCTGCAAAAACAAGAAAGCCGATGATCAGAACAAGATACCATTTTTCTGCTATTTTTTTCACTCTTTACTTCTCCTCTCTCTGTCTCAGTTCTTTTTCGCAGACGAGAGTATAACGATATTCAAAGTCTCTCCGGTTCTTCTGCGCACTGTTGGATAACATCAGTCCCGCAAAGAAAGACTGGATGGCAGCCAGCATGACAAATCCACACACGATCAGCGTCGGGAACTTCAGTACCAGTCCTGTAGCAAAATATTCTGCCAGTACCGGTATAAAAAACAACACCGAAACTACTGCCAGCAGAAGTGCAAACAGACTGAAAAAGCCAAAGGGCTTATAATCCCGGTACAGCCTGAAAATGGTCCCAAGAACCCTAAATCCATCAGCATAGGTATTCAGCTTGGATACACTGCCCTCTGGCCTGTCCCTGTAATCCACGATCACATTATCGATCTGCAGCTGATTATATACAGCATGGATCGTCATTTCTGTTTCGATTTCAAAGCCCTTTGACAGAATTGGGAAAGTCTTGACAAAGCCATAACTGAATGCGCGGAATCCGGTCATAATATCCTTGATATCACACTGAAACAGCCGATTGATACTGGCGCGTACCAGGGAATTTCCCATATTGTGGAAGGGACGCTTATTCTCTGAAAAATAAGTGGAAGAAAGCCTGTCTCCGACTACCATATCTGCATTGTGATGTAATACCTTGTCTACCATTTCCGGTGCGAATTCCATGGGATAGGTATCATCCCCGTCCACCATGATATAGCAGCGGGCTTCCACTTCCCGGAACATCCTGCGGATGACATTGCCTTTTCCCTGCATATATTCATGCCGGATCACAGCCCCTGCTTCCCTTGCCAGTTCTACCGTTCTGTCTGTGGAATTATTATCGTATACATAGATCACGGCCTCCGGCAGTGCAGCCCTTGCATCCTTTACCACCTTGGCAATCGTCTTTTCCTCATTATAACAGGGAATCAATACTGCTATCTTATCCATATCCGTTCTCCTTTGCTTCTTCCTTCAGACGGAAATAATTTTCCATAATCAGATCTCTGCTGTATGCACCAACCCTTTTCTGGGTTTCCTTCGGCAGATCCTTAATGTAGAAGGGCTTGCCGTACTCTACGATCACCGTGGTTTTCCTGATCCACGGGATATGATCTTCAAAGATAGCAGCGGAATTATAGATTGCCATAGGCACTACAGCACAGCCGCTCTTACTTGCCACCTTGAAGCTTCCCTCATGGAATTCCATAAAGGTATCATTTACCCGGTTTCTGGTTCCCTCTGGGAAAATACAGATGGATATACCTGCTTTCACCTTGTCAATGGCAGTCAATATGGTCTTCAGTCCCTGCTTCACATCCTGTCTGTCCAGGAACAGACAATGCAGATTCTTCATCCAGTTTACCAGAAGCGGCCATCTCAGCATTTCCTTCTTGGCGATATATCCTGTCAGATCTGGAACTCTTGAATATGTGATAACAATATCAAAATAGCTCCTGTGATTTCCCACGTACAGAACCGGTTCATTCTTTGGTACATTTTCCTCACCTTTTATAACAACCTTGGTACCGGCAAGAAACAGGATCATCTTAAATGCCCACTGCACGATGCGCAGGGAGCTGATATCCTTCGCCCTCTGATTAAATTTACCGATCACCCACTCGATCAGCAGCAGCGGTATGCCAAGCACCAGAAAAAGTACCAGAAATACTGCAACCAAAATCAAACGTATCATATTTTATCCTCTCTTTTCTGTCATATCTTCAGCTTCCGGAAACAATGCCAGCCAGCATAAATATCAGCATACTGTCTTCTTTGAACTGATTGATCACACAGGGAGCTTCCTCTGTGTCATCGCTGATATAATCAATCCCCCTCTCATTTCTGCCTAGGAGATAATGGAGCTGGTTTTCTATCATCAGCTTATACTCGTAATTGGAAATCACGTGATTGGCCACTGTCAGATATGCTGCCTGCGTCAGAATCCTGCTGCTGTCACCCTCTGCTTCTGTCGAAGTCATATACAGGGATCCCCTGACTTCCTCAGAAATTTCTTCAGCCTGATCCATCAGCATCGTCATGATCTTTTCACACAGTACCATACTTACCGCCTGTTTCGTAGATATATATGTAACACAGCCTGAAAGCTGCACCATATCCCCTGCCAGCGTCAGATCTCCATCTGAAAGATATTCTACCAGATATTTCTGATAGGATACCTGCCCAGCCGCCCGGTAAATCTCTGCCGCAGCTGCAAACCGCCAGATTTTTTCTTCCCGGCCATATGCTTCCTCACATAAAACTGCATGCTTAAATGCCCGGTCCGCTGCTTTCAGACAGGTCATGGCATATTCCTTGTCATAATTCTGATACAGATATCCGAACTTTGCCATTGTCATGGCAAAAGCAAATTCCGCCCCTGCACAGGCCGGTTCCACATAACTGCCCTTGTCATAAGCTGTAACACCCGCATATACTGCACCGGTCTGTTTATCCTGCATTTTAAGAAACCACCCGGTTTCATATCGGATCTCATCCAGAATATCCGGGATCTGATTTCCACTTTCCGGTATTCCTTCCTGGTCGGTATATTCCTGTGGATACAGCTCATAGGACATCATCAGCACAGTCATAGCCCTGGAAGCATCGGTAATATTTTTTTCACCATTTTCATTCTGATGCCATCCGCCGGAAACATCCATACTTACAGAACCATTTCCCCGGAGCACACTCTTACCGGTATGACAGGCATTATGTGCCTTATCCCCCGCATACTCACTGCCAAGGGTCATACCGCACCGGTTATAATAATACTGTTTACAGGCCTCCTGAAAAAGGGAATCATACACCGTATCCGATATGGAAAAAGAATAGGATTTCCCAAGGATCGGTGCTTCTATGTAATAGGTGCCCGGAGCAGCAAAATCAGAAAAGTCACCGTATGCTTCCTTTTCTTCTCCCTCTTCCTTTCGGATCTCCGGATACCCCTGATAAACAATCTGTTCTGTTTTCTTATCTACCACATAAAATTCCTGCGGCAGATCCTTTCCTTTAAAAATAACAGTTTTATTCTCCTCTGGCAGATAGCCGAGCCGGTCAACCAGGATCCCCGGCATGCTTACCGGCACCTCATAAGAAAGCTGTGGTTCCTGTTCCATACTGTCAGCCTCAGGTATATTTTCCTGGCCATTCTGCCGGTTTTCCTTTATACTGCCGCATCCCGTAAGGACAATCAGGCAAAGGAAAACCCAAATTACCGAATGCCTTCGCAAGATTCTTCCTCCCAAATGGTATATCTCTATTGATTATACCTGTTTTTAACAGTCGGGTAAAGATATTTTCGTTTTCCGGTTCCTAGCCGTGGGTTCCCTAGCTGAGTCTTGTCATGGGATTGACAGGATTACCATCCTTTGTCAGCTTGAAATATACATTGGTTCCCTCAATACTGTAGTATTTCGTCGGAGCTGCCACACTGGCGATCATATCTCCCATGGACACATAGCTGCCTTCTGAGACCAGTATTTCCTTAAGCTGTCCGTAGGTGATCTCATATCCATTACCAAGATCCATAGTAACCGCCTGCCCGATCTGCGGATCCTCAAATACACTTGTCACTTTACCCGCTGCCGCTGCCGTGATCATATCTCCCTCATTTGCAGCGATTACAATAGCCGGGTTATATTTGTACTGATCCAGTGTCGGGAAATACACGGTCTTGTCCATACTGTAATTGATCAGCACGTTTCCTACGACCGGCCAGACAAGAGTATCCGTATCTCCAAAGGAAAGAGTCGGCTGCATGGCCGTGGAGATTGCTGGTGCATCTGTTTCCTGAGCTTTCGTGCCTGTTCCTTCCTTTTCTGCCGCATCTTCAGGCAGCTTTTCTCCTGCTGCCACATCCTCTGCCGGTGATGCTGACATACTCTCACTTACATACCCATCCGGATTTTCCACGTTCTGTGACCCTGTTTCCTGAAAATATGGATCATAATCAAGGTCGTCTCCCGTCACCTCTTGTTCCTGCACATGCTGGATCGCCCTGATCTCATCCCCAGTATCATTTGCCGCTCCGTTTTCCATTTCACTTAAGTCCACAACATATCCACGGTCTTGCGTGGAAGTACTGTCCTTCATCCACAAGCCTGTGGCTGTTAATACCCCAAGCACCGTAACAGCACAGACTGCCATGGCGATCCGTTCCTTCAGCAGACCTTTTCTTCTTATTTTCCTTTTCATTTTCTATCTCTCCATTCCTTTTCCATCCGGTTGATGAAATTCATTGTTCTATGGATAGTTTTACCCGATACTTCCTGTTTATTCATGAAGAGATACTAAAAAAGACAGTATTCTGAATCGTTTTCAAAATACTGTCCTTTATACTGACTCATTTAACGCGGTTATAATTGATCAGGCAGCCATCCAGAATGATCTGTCGTTCTTCATCTGTAAGATCTCCAAGCCTCACAGTAAATGCTTTTATACTGCCGCTCTTTACCGTATAGCCTGTGATCTCCTCTGCCTTCTCCTCTACAGCACTGCGGATGCCGGGGAAGAACAGGAAATCCTTATTGGTAAATGGCAGCTCTCCTTCAGGGATCAGGAAAGGAAGCATACCCCAGTTGATCAGGTTGGAACGATATCTCTTTGTCGCATATTCATTGGCGATATTTGCCCAGCCGCCAAGCACCTTCTGGCAGGAGGCCGCCTGCTCTCTGGCAGAACCATCACCTGGCTTTACTGCAAAGATAGTAGAGCCAAATCCTGTGTTGGTATGATTTACTTCTGCAAACTGCTCTTTGATCGTTCCCATGACTTCTTTCAGATACGGGAATGCCTGACAGGGATGTCCTCCCTGTACTCTTTCCTTCTCTGCCTTCTGGATCTCCTTGGCAAGTCCCACATAAGCAGGATCCTTTCTGGAAAGGGTAAACTCTGCAAGTCCAAGAGGATTGGAACGATAGGATGAGGTTTCTCCGGAAGGAATCAGCTCATCTGTGGTGGTTACCGGGTCATGGATCTCGGAAACAACCTGAAGCACCAGGTTCTCCGGGAGTGCCTCCATAGCAGGCCAGTCCTTGATATTGGGTCCAAAATGGATCTCCACTGAAGGATCTGCCACGCCTTGGGAGTCGAAGACTCTGTTCTTATAAATATTGGCATCAAAATGATATTTGTATTTACCGATCGTGCCGTCAAACTCTGTTGCCGGTGTCAGAACACCTTTATTTGCCGCTGTTGCGGCAATGGAACGTGCATCCATCAGTGCTACGGAAGCAATCTGTCCACTCTGCAGCTTGGAGCCTTCTCTGTTCGGGAAGTTTCTTGTGGAATGACGGATACTGAACGCATTGTTTGCCGGTGTATCTCCTGCGCCAAAGCAGGGGCCGCAGAATGCCGTCTTCAAAACAGCTCCTGTCTCAAGCAGTGTCGCTGCACAGCCATTTTTGATCAGCTCCATATAGACTGGCATGGAAGCCGGATATACGCTTAAGGTAAATTCATCCGATCCGATGTAGCTGCCTTTCATAATATCCGCCGCTGCACAGATATTCTCAAATCCACCACCGGCACAGCCTGCAATGATTCCCTGATCTACCATGAACCTGCCATTTCTTACCTTATCCTTCAGGGTATACGGTACAGCACCGTCCAAAGAAACGGCTGCCTTTTTCTCTACATCATTTAAAATATCCATCAGATTGGCATTCAGTTCTGCAATCGTATAGGTATTGCTCGGATGGAACGGCATGGCGATCATGGGCTCAATGGTTCCCAGATCGATCGTGATCATACCATCATAATATGCCACATCTGCAGGATTTAATTCCTTATATTCTTCACTTCTGCCATGGATCTCGTAGAACTCCTTAATGGTCTCATCCGTCTTCCAGATAGATGACAGGCATGTCGTTTCTGTCGTCATGACATCAATGCCGATCCTGAAATCTGCACTTAAGGAAGCCACACCGGGACCTACAAATTCCATGACCTTATTCTTTACATAACCACTGGCAAATACTTCACCAATGATAGCAAGTGCCACGTCCTGCGGACCCACACCCTTCTTCGGCTCTCCGGTCAGATACACACCAACGATACCCGGCATGTTAATGTCATAGGTCTGTGACAAAAGCTGCTTTACCAGCTCCGGTCCGCCTTCTCCCATGGCCATGGTTCCAAGAGCACCATATCTTGTGTGGGAATCACTTCCCAGGATCATCTTGCCGCCGCCAGCCAGCATTTCTCTCGCAAACTGATGGATGACTGCCTGATGAGGAGGTACATAGACACCGCCATACTTCTTTGCGCAGGTCAGTCCAAACATATGATCATCTTCATTGATCGTACCACCCACCGCACAAAGAGAATTATGACAGTTGGTCAGTACATAGGGAATCGGGAATTTCGTAAGGCCTGAAGCCCTCGCTGTCTGAATAATTCCCACAAACGTAATATCATGGGATGTCAGCTTGTCAAATTTAATTCTAAGCTTGTCCATATTTCCGGAAGTATTATGCTCCTCCAGAATCCCATAAGCGATCGTACCCTTTCTGGCACTTTCTTTTGAAATCTCTCTGCCGGTCTTTGCTTTCAGCACTACGCCTGCCTGCTCATCATCCGGAATGATCTCCACTCCATTTACAAGATAAGCACCACTGCCCAATACCTGAACCATATGTATCTGTTGCCTCCTTTGATTGCTGTTTATCAGTAATCAGTATAAAATAAAATATTCTCCTTTGCAATCTTTCCTTGCGGGCAATTCAGAGGCAGCATCCCCTTTTTATGCTTTTTTGTGATCGTAAGGGAAAATAGTCTGTATGGTCCCGTCTTCGTTATAATGAAGCTCTGTATATTTCACGCAGCGTCTGTGATTGATTCCACCGGAAAGCTCGCAGTCGTGATAAAAAAGATACCATTTTCCACGGAACTCCACAACCGAATGGTGCGTTGTCCAACCGATCACAGGCTCTAAATTCAATAGCAATTATTATGTTCTAAAAAGAGCAAAAATGAGCTACTATAGAGGCAGGAAAGGAGCCATTTATTATGATAGAATCTTTAAACGGTATTTTTGAAACCCTTAATTATAAGCAGAGCACCTCTATCAAGCTTTATGATAATGATGAATACGAAGACTATCCGGCACACTGGCACACGACCCCGGAAATCATCATGCCAACAGAAAACATCTATACCGTAGAGTGTTATAATCAAATCATCACCCTGCGAGAGGGCGATATCGTCCTGATCTGCCCAGGCTGCATCCACACACTGTATGCTCCGGAAAAGGGACGGCGTATTATCTTTCAGGCTGACATTAATCCTTTACGCTTTATGAAGGAAATCGAAACCCTGGTGACCATCATATCTCCGCTGATCGTCATCACACCGGAGGATTTCCCTTCGATTTATGACAAGGTGAAATCTCTCCTTCTGAAGATCAAGAATGAATATCTTAGCGGCTTCAGCAAATTTTACTTTTCCAGACTGTTTAAGCAGTTTACAAACGTATCCTTCTATAAATATGTAAACCAGAAGCGCATTGAAAAAGCCGCCGAAATGCTCACCGAGCCCAATATTTCCATCACTAACGTTGCCCTGAGCTGTGGCTTTGAATCACTTTCTTCCTTCATCCGCATGTTCAAGATCGTAAAGGGCTGTACCCCTACAGAATTCCGGAATATGTACCAATATTGCTAAGGAGGTTCCATACATGAACAGACATTCCATTACACTTCCCACTTTTTTTAAGAGCGGCATGATCTTCCAGCGGGACAAGGAGATCCATATTTATGGTGATGCTGCACCCCTTGCAGCTATTGCTGCTGATTTTTACAGCGCTGACAGCTCCGCTTCCGGACGCCTTCATCCCATTCTCTCCGGGAAGGCCCACGCAGATACCAGCGGACACTTTCTGCTCACACTGCCGCCTCTTCCTGCCAGTGAGAGCCTTTCTCTCCAAATCTATGCAGAAAACACGGGGGAACCGCCCATTCTTCTGACGGATATTTCCTTTGGTGATATCTGGATTGCTGCCGGTCAGTCCAATATGGAATTTTTTCTGAAATACGACAAGGATTTTGAGGCGGTCAGCAGACTTCCCCGCAATCCCGAAATCCATATGTTCAACATGCTCCAGCAGGCCTTCTGCGGACACAGCAGCCATAACAGAAGCGGCTATGGCTACTGGTTCCGTGATGATGACAGTGCCGTCAATACCTTTTCTGCTCCTGCCTACAGCTTCGCCAGGGAGATCCAGGAGGCTGCAGGTATCCCCATCGGTATCATTGGCTGCAACTGGGGCGGTTCCAGCGCAAGTGCCTGGGTTCCGGAGGAGGTTCTGCAAAAGCCACCCCTTGACACCTACCTGAAAGCCTATGAGGACGCTGTCAGAGACACCTGCAGTGATGCCATAAGAGAGGTTTCCCTTGCAGGATGGACATTTGAAGATTCCCTCCAGCATTCCATTGCCTTCGAGCCCCTTCTGTATGGAATGAGCCGGGCTGAGCAGCTTATCTATATGAAGGAGCATGAAACAGATCCTGTCATTCCCATGGGACCCTATAACTTTAACCGGCCCTGCGGACTGTATGAACAGATGCTGTCTGCCCTGATCCCCTTCTCCATCAAGGGGGTTCTCTGGTATCAGGGCGAATCAGATGCCGGGGAACTGGCTCCCATGTATGATAAGCTGCTTTCCGGACTGATTCGGGCATGGCGCAGCAACTGGCAGGATAACTTCCCCTTCCTGCTGGTTCAGCTTGCTCCCTTTGGTGAATGGCTCTCCTGCGACAGCAAGGGCTACGCTATAGTACGTGAAAAGCAGGAACTGACAGCGAGCACTCTTCCCGATGTATTTCTTACCGGCATCATGGATCTTGGCTCCTATTATGACATTCATCCTAAGGAAAAAATGGAGATAGGAAGAAGACTTGCCCTGCTTGCAAGGGGACATGTTTATGGCGAACCCATCCTGTGTGATTCCCCAAAGGCTGTTTCCGCCTCTCTTACTGAGGAAGGAACCATTCTGGTTTCCTTTGCCCATGCAGAGGGACTGAATCCCGGAAAGGGCAGCTCCGATTTTCTCCTGCATACAGAGGGTAAGGATCCGCAGAGTGTTCCGCCTGCCGCAGTAAAAATCAATGACACAGATGTTATTCTCACGCCTCCTGACACCCTTTCTCTCACGGATGGTCCATGCAGTGTTTCACTTGGATACCGTGACTATGCAGAAATCCATCTTCAGAATGCTGCCGGATTGACTGCCCTTCCCTTCCAGCTTTCGGTTCAAAGGAGATCCTTATGAAAACAGACACTGAACCCTTTTCTTCCCTCCTTGGAATACATTCCTGACGGCGCAACCGCCGGCTTCAAATATTTTGACTGCAGGAACGTCACCCGGATCGATATCCGTGCCAGAGGCTACATGGATGGCTGCTTTGAAGTACGCATCTCCCCGGACGGGGAAGTGCTCGCCTCCGTTCCGGTCACAGAATATAACACATGGGAAACCTTCTCTGCTCCCTGCAGGATACCAGATGGCATCCATGCCATTTATATCACCCACAATGGCGGGCGGGTTCCGACACTTGGAGGCTTTCTCCTGCATGGAGATATGCGCTGATCAAGCGGCTGCTTCTGTCACAGATCAGCTCATTGCTGCACCATCCACAGACAGGATCTCGCCTGTCACATAGGCCGCCAGATCACTGGCAAGGAACAGAAAGGCATTGGCTACGTCCTCCGGCTCGCCAACCCTTCTTAAGGGAATACTGTCAATCAGCGGCTTTATTATTTCCTCCGGAAGGCTGGCGACCATATCCGTTCTTGTCACCCCCGGCGCCACCGCATTTACCCTGATCTGGTAAGGGCCAAGCTCCCTTGCCAGAGAAATGGTAAGCCCGTTCACTGCAAATTTGCTGGCCGGATAAGCAACTCCTGACGGCTGGCCAAACTTACTGACCATAGAACTGGTATTCAGAATACAGCCGCCTCCCTGCTCCTTCATGATCTTTACCACAGGCTGTACCGCATGGAAGATCGCATTTACATTCAGGCTGATCACCTCATCAAAGTGAGCCGGGTCACAATCTATGGTAGGTACTCTGTCAGAAATACCGGCATTGTTTACCAGAATATCAATTCTTCTGTATTTCTGATGAATCCTTTCTATCTCTGCCCTTACTGCTTCCGGATCCTTCAGATCCGGCCATGCACCTTCTACCGGCCAGTCCGGGTTTTCTTCCTTCAGCTTCTGCAGTGCTTTTTCCACGGTTTCTTTTCTCGATCCGAAAAGGATCACCTGTGCCCCGTTTTCCAGGTACTTCTTCACAACCGCATAGCCAATCCCTCTGGTTCCCCCCGTTACAACTGCTACTTTACCCTTAAGCATAAAAATACCTCCCTTCTTCTACTTCTATCATATAAAATTTCAGCCAGAATAACAACAAAATAGCTTCACACTTTCTTGTCGGTTATGCTGCCGGAATGTGCATATAATAGGAATTAACAGGAGGTGATATTATGTTTGCGTGGATCGTCTATATCTGGGAAAAGCTGCGGTCACTCTGGAAATCCTGATGGCTGTGAAGTGAATTTATTTCATTGACTTCATTTCTGTAACTCAGTATAATAAAAAAAGTTGGAGACGTATCGAAGCGGTCATAACGGGGCGCACTCGAAATGCGTTAGCCCTTCGGGGCACGAGGGTTCGAATCCCTCCGTCTCCGCTCAGGGATTGTCGCCGGCAAAATATCTGCCAATGTGACAATCCCTTTATTTTTTAAGCAACTCTATACTTTCGTAATTTGTTATCCACTCTTTGATACCAGCCAAATAGCGAAAATGCCGCAGACATATGGATGTGACAAATAGATTTCAGAACAAATTGTATACATATGGTAATAATAAGATGTCGGGGTCAAGAGCCCCGACTTTGATGCTCATATCAGTGTGGGTCCTAAGGTCTTTCACCCACCCATGAGCAAACT
>ENA-OYXV01000180-OYXV01000180.1-human-gut-metagenome-genome-assembly--contig:-NODE-180-length-37812-cov-7.111767_pt1 | contig 37812 bp, 52 predicted proteins | sample MGYA00244846_ERZ653424 | MGnify/ENA primary metagenome ERZ653424 (study PRJEB26926, sample SAMN06165108) | human gut metagenome | biome: ENVO:00009003; feature: ENVO:2100002; material: ENVO:00002003...
CAGCGGCAGAGGGTGTAACTGGCCACGAGAAAGCTCGCCGTCAGCGCGCTGTCCTTGGCGACACAAAGCCGCGTCTCAAATCCCGTAAGGAAATCACCCAGCAACTTCAAACCGCCAGTGGCGAATACGCTGAGGCTTTGCGGTGGGTGCTTGGTGATGAAAACACACCAGTTTAAGCAACAACGGGGTCTCTATGCGTGATTACGGCAAGGTGCATACATCATTTTGGATAAGCGATGGAATGCGCCGGGTATCGGATGATGCCAGGTTGCTGGCGCTGTACCTGCTCACCGGGCAACACACAAACATGATCGGGTGTTTCCGACTGCCTGATGGATACGTTTCGGAAGACCTTGCCTGGACTCCTGAAAGGGTTTCGAAAGGGTTTGATGAGCTATCGGCTAACGGTTTCGCAACGCGTGATTCGTCATCGAAATGGGTGCTAATTCGTAACTTTCTGACCTGGAATTCAGTTGAAAACCCAAACCAGGGAATTGCAGCACTTCGTTTGTTTGATCAGGTCCCGGACAAATCTACGGTGAAGCCAGAGCTGGCGCGGGTTTTAGCCTCGGCAATATCCCACATCGGTATCGCAAAACTAAAGGGTTCCGAAAGGGTTCTCGAACCGTTCCTTAACCAGGAACAGGATCAGGAGCAGGAACAGGATCAGGAGGAAGATAGTTCGGGGCATGGCTCCGCCACACCCCCTGACGATCAGAACCAGGACGAAGGCGATAAACCTGAACCTCAAAAAATATACCCGAATGAGTTCGAGCAGGTCTGGTCGGTTTATCCCAAGCGGGCAGGGGGTAACAGCAAATCCGATGCCTTCAAAGCCTGGAATGCCCGAATCAGGGATGGAACCACTACGGCGGAAATCCTCGCAGGTGTGGAGCGTTACGCGGCTTTCGTTAAAGCCGAGGGAATCCTGAACACGCAGTACGTGAAACAGGCGAAAACGTTTTTTGGTCCCGGTATGCATTTCAGCGAACCGTGGGCGATTCAGCAGGCGCCAGGAACTCGAGATCCCAATCAGATTTCGGAACCTGACAAAACCATCCCAGCGGGATTTAGGGGGTAGCGATGAAAAACTTTGTTCGTACCGGGAATGCACTGGAGCGATTTAAAAAACTCATTCCCCCTGGCGTTCAGCCTAAATTCGGCAGCGTTGATGAATGGCGTGCCTGGCAAGCCGAAGAAGGCCGTAAGCGCTGTGAGGAACTGGAAAAACAAAACCAGCGCGCACGTGCAGAGAAAATCTTTGGACGTGCAGGAATTCAGGATCTGCACCGCGGCTGCACATTCGCGAACTATCAGGTTGAGTCGGATGGCCAGCGTCGGGCGCTCTCGATGGCGAAAAGTTATGCGCAGCATTTCGGCTCTGGGTTTGCGAGTTTCGTATTCAGCGGAGCACCGGGCACCGGGAAAAACCATCTGGCGGCAGCAATCGGAAATCACCTGCTGGCTGGTGGCCGCTCTGTGCTGGTGGTAACCATTCCGGATCTCATGCTGCGTGTTCGGGAATGTTATGACGGCGGGCAGTCAGAGGCGTCCTTGCTGGACGATTTGTGCCATGTGGACCTGCTTATTCTGGATGAGGTGGGTATTCAGCGCGGAAGCAGCGGTGAAAAAGTCATCCTGAATCAGGTTATCGATCGCCGGCTGTCCTCCATGCGACCTGTCGGCATCCTAACCAACCTGAACTATGAATCGCTGAAGGAAACACTGGGTATGCGGATCCTTGACCGTCTCCAGATGGACGGCGGTATGTGGGTGAATTTTGAATGGGACAGCTATCGCAAAAACGTGCGCCATTTGCGTGTCGTTAAGTGAGGTATGTATGGCTAGAGCATTGTCAGCAGTTGAGCGCAGAGAGTACGTCCGCGCAGTGATTCGGATCACCAGACATCAGGGGCGACTCACGACCGCCGAGGCAATGAAAAAACTGGGGCTGAGCCGCGCTACTGTCCAGCGGTATTTTTCCGAAGCAGAAGCGACTGGCGAGGTTATCCGGTATGGTCGTTTGGGGCTTTTCCGCGATCAGCGGGCCGTCATCGACTTTGACATGAAGCGCTTTGGCCTGGTGCCGAAAGTTGCTGTTGGGATGAATTACAGCCTGCTTGGCAGTCCTGTTTTTCAGCGAGTTTTAGATGTTCAGGAGGCTATTCATGGCTAAGAATTCAATCGATGTATACGGTGCCAGCGGCAAAACAAACGTGCTCAATTTCGAGCCTGAAAACCCGCAAAGAAATCACAAAAGCCCTGGAATCTGCCGAGGGTGAGTATGCGAGCGCACTCCGTTGGGTGCTTGGGGAGGCCGTATGACAATCGTAAAAACCCATACCGGCACCGTGATCACCAGAGACGGTCCGAAGGTAAAAAAACTGCACCAGACAGAGCGGATGTGGGTCGTCGGCAAAAACGAGTTTTACCACAAAGAAACCGGGCGCCGTCACTTTGCAGAAAGTACGCGCCGCCGGCTGCTGCTCGACACCATCAAGCCTATCGAGGTGAAGCATGTTTAAACAGAACGAAAAGGCTATTTCACAGATTGCGGAATATATCCCGCGCGCCTGCCGGGGTATGCAGCTGCAGGAAGCGAAAGCGCGTCTGGAGAAAAAAATCGCGCTCTATACCGATGACGGCTGTGATGTTGCCGTTCTTAACGCGGCGTTTGCTTCAGCTCTTAACAGTCATACTCGGGAGTCTTTTTTTTCGTGCATCGCAGAGCAGCTGCGCGAGGGGGACAAATGATCCCCGACATTAGTTCGTTAATCACTGCTGGCGCGCTGTTTGTCTCCAACCATTCTGGCGGCAAAGACAGCCAGGCGATGCTCATCAATCTGCTTGAGGTCATCCCGCCAAAGCAGCTTGTCGTCGTGCATGCATCGCTTGGCGCGATGGAATGGCCCGGAGCGCTGGAGCTGGCTCAGACACAGGCAGAGGCAGCAGGCATACCGTTCATCGTCGCCCGTGCACACAAGACCCTGCTGGAGATGGTAGAGCGTCGATTCGTGAACCGCCCAGAGGTTCCGAGCTGGCCTTCTGCCAGTACCCGGCAGTGCACCAGTGACCTGAAGCGCGGACCTATCCAGCGCGAGGTTAGAGCCTATGCTAAGGCCAACGGGTTCAAGGTCATCGTTAACTGCCTGGGCCTGCGGGCTCAGGAGTCGCCTAGTCGCGCAAAGCGGCAGGCGTTCCGGAAGAACGAGACGGACTCCAACTCAGTTCTGACCTGGTATGAGTGGCTGCCGGTTCATGAGATGAAGGCCGACGAAGTGTTCGCCACCATCAGCGAGGCAGGACAAGAGCCACACTACGCCTACGCACTGGGTAACGAGCGCCTGAGCTGCGTGTTCTGCATCATGGCAAGCCGCAACGATCTGAAGAACGGCGCAACGCATCACCCTGACCTGCTGGAGCAGTATGCAGCACTGGAGGCCCGTACTGGCTACACCATGCACATGAATCGGATCCCGATTAAGGAGCTTGCAGCATGACTGATATCACCGAACTGGCGCAGAGAGCCAGAATCAACGCTGAATGCGGTGAGCATCTTTCCCCGGCGGAGACCATGGAGCTGGTAGAGGCACTGGAATCAGAGAAACGTATTTGCGCAACGTGGAGAAAAACAGCTAAGTCGGCCGGTGAAAAGCTGGAGAAGGCGCAGACCATCAACGCAGCAGCCGAAAAACTGGTCCGCTGCAAAGGTCGCTATCACAGCGAGAAGAACTATCGAGCGCTGGCGGCGCTGTTTGGCGTGAACACTCCAGATCTGCCGCCGCTGGAGCATGAAAACGTCCATTATGCCGATGCTGCAGAGATGGAGATTGAAGCACTGCGCCAGCGCATCGCCGAGCTGGAGCGCGAACAGGAGCATCTTCGACCAATCGGTGTGATGAGCGAGCAAGCATTTCACCGTCTTGAAAACAGAGAATGTCGCTTTATTGCATTGTGGCCGCGCCCAGGCATCTTTTTGCCGCGCAAGCGTCCCGAGGATGGCGTGATCGTTTATGCGCGTACAGCTGCCGCCGCTGGCATAAAGGTGGAGGCTGATTGATGGCCGTAACAAAAATGATATGCGTCAGTTCCACTACGCCAGCCTGGTTTACTCCGGGCGCCGTATACGACTCAGAACCCCGCGGTACCGATATCTGCATTTGTGGTGACAACCTCGTTTCAGACCTCAACAAAGAGGACTGGTACGAAATGAGCCAGCGCGCAGATGGGCTGTGGTTCTTAATCGGTTTTAAGCAGGCAATTTTATTTCGGGGAGCCAACCAATGACCAAATATGAATTACTCGACTCAAAAATAATGAGCAAAATTGATGCGCACCCTACGCCATTTTCCAGTCTGTACGTCAGGGATGTAGCAGAAGAATGCGTCCGTATCGCAAAGGATGAGAATAAGCCAGAACCTTCCCGCATTCTCGATCGCCGGCTTCAGGCGCTACGTAAAGCGGGAAAAATCCGCAGTACATCCAAGGGCTGGGTGAGGGCTTAACCAATGACCAGCAAATTAACCAGAGAACGCATCGAACAGTACGCCAACGATCCGCGCATGTGCAATATCAACGACGAGATTCGCCAAATGGCTCGCATGGCGCTGGCCGCAATGGACAGCGAGCCGGTGGCCGAAGTTTTATCTAACCGCCCAGGCAATGACACGTCGACAATCGACAGGGCGCTGCCTGTCGGCACTCAGCTCTATCGCCACGCGCAGCCAGCGCCGGTAGTGCCGGAAGAAGCCACTTCGGACAGTATCGAGATTCTTGACAGCGCCAGGCGTCGTGACCACGCTGTATTCCAGTGGGGTGAAGACCAACGAAATGCGGCCGCTGATTCCTGGAACGCCTGCCGCGCCGCCATGCTCCAGGCTCAGCCCGACGACGACGGCGAGCCAACGGACGATGAACGCATTATGACTATTGAGGGTATTCTTAACTGCTAACGGTGCGGTGATGAGGGCTGGATTGTCGGTGAGATGGGTATCACGCGCTGCGCGTGCAGTCAGGCTGGCAACTCCCCGGTAATCACGGATGGGTAGGTGGTGGGCTACCATCTGGGGAAGAGGTGTGATGTGTTATGCACGGTGGGGCATGAAAGAAATTTTCACTGTGTTCCGTCACAAGATTTACTACTATTGTCTCATTTCCTTCGAGAAATTGTCATTGCCGAATAAAATCACCGTGTATATGATTACGTTCATAATAAAAGGAGAGTTTAATGACTAACAACGTAGAGTTAATAGAGAAAGAATACAAAGAGTTACTTGACGCCGCTCTATCAAACCCAGGTGTGGCTGATGTAATGGCATTCTTTTCACAACAACAGCCAGTACTTAATGCTCACAATAATCTGATGGCATCTATATCTATACCTGCTCAGATAGCAATGAGTACTGGGACCATTATCCATAAGCAAAACTAACGGGAAAAACTATATGCCAGGCTGGGGTGAAATACTTAACGAAATCCAAGCGTTACTTCCAACTCGTGCCGATGCTTGTGATGTTATACGTAGAAAGTATCTTGTGCAGTTACATCAAAAAACAGGCAGAGCGATAATTTCTTATTCCTCCAGATGGGTGCAGCCCTCCCCTGGTATAGACCCAGTTCTTATTTCCTTGAATATTTCAGATATTCAAGGGTTAATGGAGGTTATGAAAGGCATCACAGCAGATAGCGTTGATCTAATTTTACATAGTCCTGGCGGGGCGTTGGATGCAACCGAACCATTTGTTACTTATTTGAGATCAAAATTTAAGCATGTAAGGGTGATTGTCCCTCATGCTGCGATGTCTGCTGCGGCCATGATCTCATGTGCTGCAGATGAGATAGTCATGGGTAAGCATTCCTTCCTTGGCCCGATAGACCCGCAATTAGTTCTTCAGACGGCTGTAGGGGCAAGGATGGTTCCTGCGCAAGCGATTCTTGAACAATTTAAGCTTGCGCAGGATGAAATCACTAAAAACCAAGCTAAGTTATCTTCTTGGATAACAATGCTTAACCAATATGGTCCTGACCTTTTAATTTCATGTAAAAATGCTTCTGAACTTTCTAAAGACCTTGTACAAGATTGGCTAGAGAAGTATATGTTTCAAAAAGATAAATTGTCGGCGCAGAGAATTGCGGCTTGGCTATCAACTCACTCTAATTTTAAAACACACAGTCGCTATTTGAGTCGTGATGTTTTAGAAAATCAAGGTTTAAAAATTACAAAACTTGAAGATGATCAAGTTCTGCAAGATCTTGTTTTGTCAGTGCATCATGCAAACTCTCTCACCTTCACGTCTACTGCATCTGCAAAGATTATTGAAAACCATCTTGGGAAAGCGTTGATAAGCCATGCGAACATGCCAGGAGCACAGATGATGAATGTTCCTGCTATGGTTTTTCAAGGAATAATGCCACCCCCAATGGTAGATAATCAATAATTTGTTGTGGTTATGAATTTTTTTGGAAAACCGAAATTCATTAATGATATATAATCCCCTCCACAGCAGAGGGGATTTTTCTTATGTCGAAGTGGAACATTGCAGCCAAAAGCCAGGAAGAGCGCGACAAGGTCAACGTAGACCTCGCAGCGTCCGGCGTCGCCTACAAAGAGCGCCTGAACATGCCAGTTGTCGCCGAAGTGGTGGCCAGAGAGCAGCCAGAGCATCTGCGCGAGTATTTTATGGAGCGCGTCCGCTACTACCGCGAGCAGAGCATCCAGCTCCCCCGCGCATCCGATCCGCGCTACCTGGAAATGGCCAGTCAGAACGAGAAAAAATAGCCTATGCTCGTTTTGCAATTCGGGATTTAGCCCGTCATAATTACCTCGTCAGTCTGGACAACTGACAACTTTACCCCGGCGCCAAGTGGGGACACATGGCGCACAAAGTAAAAAACATCCGGATTAAAGATTTGTATGCAATAACCCTTCTGATCGTGATGATTGTTCAGGTTGTTGTAGTAAATGCATTATTTGTCTGCGTGGGGCTTGGGCTTCTTGGGCTATCTGATAAAGCCCTGACGATTTTCGCGGGATGCTCAATGCCTCATATCTGTGGTCTTGTTTACTGCGTTATCCAATCCGTTTTCCGGGCAAAAAAATGAAAAGCCTTCTCGGCGGAGAGGGCTTTTTTATAGTTGATTAAACTGAAAATCTACGCGGATCGGGGTTCTCCCAGCGGTACATAATTGACATGTATTTCTGCAGTGTGAAGTGCGCTAAAGACAAGCAGGTTGCGCGTTGTGGTAATGCGGTTCCTCCGCCTTTTGCTGAGGCGCTGGTTAGGGCTAATTTACCGGATATGTGCCTGAAAAAAGGCATTGCAGCATGATAAAACCCGCTTCGGCGGGTTTTTTATTATGGAAAAACATCAATCTAAACATAAGCATGGTGTTGGCAAAAAGTGCTGCAGAGGGGTTGAACATTTCATGCAACCGGTATACTGTTTATTTATACAGTATTCCTGTTAGGTGCTAACCATGAAAGTTGAAGTCACAATTGATAAACATAAAAAACTCCCTGATGGCGCCATACCTGCGCTTGAGCAAGAATTGCTGCGCCGCTTGTCCCAGTCTTATGATGACTGTAAATTAACCATTCGACGCACAGGCAACGATGGCCTTAGCGTTTTGGGCGGCGCTGATGGCGATAAAAAACGTGTAGAGCAAATCCTGCAAGAGACGTGGGAAAGCGCGGACGACTGGTTCTACTGATTCACCTTTTGGTGGCTGGCATTTCCCAAAGCATCGCAATAAGCGTGTCCCTTTGATGCTGTCGCCAGACTATATTTTTGCGTCTGTATGTCGCTCAGGGGGATGAAGTGGATCTCGATATCGCCGAAGTGGTGGACATTATCAGGCAGGGCGGGAAGTTTTTAATTTCGAGCGATGGGGGGAAAATAACCGGGCTCGAAAAGGTAAGAAAAAATCAGTTTTTGCTGACGATTGAAGAGTTTAAAGAGCTAGCTAAAGAAGCTGGCTGCATTGACGAAACCGAGAGTAAGCTGCAATAATTTACCTGCCGCCTGAACAACGGCAACGGAGCATCTCAGCGCCACGGAGTGAAACCCATGGCGCAACAATTACACCTGATAAAACAGACCCAAGGAATACTGATCCCTGCCACGCAGGAGACCAGTGATTTCTTGCAATCAAAATGCAAGCTCGGCGCCGTTCTGGAGGCCGATTTTAAGCTTGTCCGCAATCCGGCGTTTCACCGCCGTTACTTTGCTTTACTCAATCTCGGCTTTGAATATTGGGAACCTACCGGCGGGGCGATTTCGTCTAACGAGCGCAGGCTTATCACAGGTTACGCCAAATACCTTGCTGCATATGGCGGGAGTGAATCGGCGTTGCTTGATGCCGCCGGGCAATATCTCGACCGGATAGCTGAGAAGCGATCCGGCTATATCAGTATTTGCAAATCATTCGATGCTTACCGGGCGTGGGTCATCGTTGAAGCTGGCCACTATGACGCCATACAGCTGCCGGACGGCACGCTGAAAAAACACCCTCGCAGCATTTCTTTCGCAAGCATGGACGAATGCGAGTTCCAGGAACTGTACAAAGCATCGCTGGATGTTCTCTGGCGGTGGATCCTCTCTCGTTCATTCAACAGCCTGCAGGAAGCTGAGAACGCCGCCAACCAGCTTTTAAGCTTCGCGGGGTGATGCCGATGAAATACTCATGGTTTCAGCATCCCGAATGCACTGCGGAGCAGGCAGAACAGTTGGTGTCCAGATATCAGGCGCGTGGCATCGTCACCGAGAAAAGCCTTAACCCGGATTATCTGAGCTGGACGGTCAGCGCCAGGCTGCCGGTTTGTGCTCGACCGGAGTATACGCCGCGATCACTTCGTCAACGGATTTGGGGGTAAGCATGGCTAATCTTCGCAAAGCGGCGCGCGGCCGCGAATGTCAGGTTCGTATCCCGGGCGTCTGCAACGGTAACCCTGAAACCACGGTATTGGCCCATATCCGCATTGCTGGATTGTGCGGGACCGGGATTAAGCCGCCTGATCTGATCGCCGCTATCGCCTGTTCATCCTGTCACGATGAAATAGACCGCCGCACGCGCCAGGTAGATGCGGAGTATGCGAAGGAGTGCGCGCTGGAGGGAATGGCCAGAACGCAGGTTATCTGGATGAAAGAGGGGCTGATAAAAGCATGAACCAATATCGAATTTCATTACCCTGGCCACCAAGCAACAACCGCTACTACCGGCATAACCGGGGGCGCACACACATCAGCGCGGAAGGGCAGGCATACCGCGACAGTGTCGCCAGAATCATCAAAGACTTGATGCTTGATATCGGCCTTTCCACGCCACTGAGAATCCGTATTGAGTGCCACATGCCGGATCGCCGGCGCCGTGACCTGGACAACCTGCAAAAAGCTGCATTCGACGCCCTGACGAAATCGGGTTTCTGGCTCGATGACCAGCAGGTTGACTACTACAGCGTGAAGAGAATGCCTGTCGTCAAAGGTGGGCGGCTTGAGCTAACCATTACCGAAATGGAGGCCGCATGAGCCGTGACGTTATCGAACGCATCCGCGACCGCTGGCAAAAGCTCCGCCTCCTGCGTAGCCGCGGCACCGTACTGGTTGACTACAAAATATTACGCAATTTCGTCCGTATCTATAAGCGCCTGGGAGAAGCAGCATGACAGCTCAATACTTGGAATTTGTTCGCCAGCAGCTGATAGTGGCCACCGCTGATCTGAGCGGTGCGACGAAAGGGCAACTGGTGGCGTTCGCAGAAAACGCGCAATTCACTGCTACGGCGCGCAGCCGGGGAAGGAAAAAGGTATATAGCGAGGTGAAGCAAAAAATGGTTAACCCGGACGGCCCGCCGATGAGTGGCAGCCAGTCACGTGCTAAGGGTTCATCAATCGCTCTCGTTCTTCCCGTTGAGTATTCGACGGCAAGCTGGCGCCGGGCTCTGCTGTCGCTGGAAGACCACCAGAAAGCGTGGCTGCTGTGGAACTACAGCGACAATATCTGCTGGGAGCACCAGGTGGCGATCACCCAGTGGGCGTGGGCGGAGTTCCGTGAGCAACTTGGCGCAAAGAAGGTGGCAGGCAAGACGATGGAGCGCCTGAAGAAGCTTATCTGGCTGGCGGCGCAGGACGTGAAAGCAGAGTTGGCGGGTAAGTATGTATACCAGCACCAGGATCTTGCAGCCCTGTGTGGCGTTAAGCCTGATAACTGGTGCCATAACTACGCTGATTACTGGCGGGCTATGTGCGCCATTTTTAAGCGGCTTGATAGCGACTCTCTTCTCTGCGCTGTGAGAACACGATCAAAACAAAAAGCGACTTTTTCGCAGCAGGGTCTTGCAAAAGTCAATTAAATGCGTCATATTTGAGTCTACTTTGATATGCTGCCTTAACTTTAAGTGGCGGCATGAAGATGATAGTCACATACCAGTTTGTAAAATTAGCCTCGGCATCCCGCCGGGGCTTTTTTATGCCTGCGATCCGGTCAGGGCTCTTGGGTAGAGACGTGCCGCACGACACGTTAAAGCCCATGCCCGAGAGCCCTGAACCAGATTGAGGGTCGATCGTATAAAGGTAATTACGGCAGGCTGTTAACCTGCTTATCGTGGTTCGATTCCACGTCGTCCCGACAGATATTCCGCAAGTCGGACATGAAGACCTGCAAATGATTGCGAATCAGCAGGCCACGCCCGGGAAGGGCGTGATGTCAAAAGCTACCCCTCCCGGAAGCTCCGTTAGGAGCATAACCCCGGCCGGAGTAGCGCTCTATAAAACCTTAAGGAATCCTGACCTGCCAAAAATGGTAGGTTTCTCGATTGTTAATTTAAGGTAAAAAGTTTCCGTGAAGTTACCCGGTCAACCTCCAGACTGGGGCGGAAGTTGTCAGCCAGAGATGGAATTAAAAGACCGCAGACCACGGTATGGCAAGCTAACGGTCTTCCGAAGCAATTCGGCTTCACTCACGTTTCTTTGTACTAAACATACTTTTGCCTGCTCGCTGCAGGCTTTTTTCATCAATGACCTGTTTAACCATATGATGTGAATATGGTATTTGACTGCACAATCAGATTGATAATAAATTGTTTATGTGGTGAATCCCCCTATGCGGAGGGGCGAACAGTCAAATCTTCTCTGTAAATGCAGCGCGGGCCATGTCGACTGGGGCATGCTCACCGGGAGGCACCCGGCACCATGCAATACTACTAAGACATTAGGTTGTGGGTTGCCGTTTCGGCTTCTCCAGCTATGTTTAAAAGGCAGTAACGGAAAAAGCGAGCGCTCTCCTGGTAAATCGGTAGCTCGGACTATTAGGTGCGTTTTCGTTTGTTACTACCTAGAATGCCTACTTTCTGCCCGTTCCTCTGAGCGGGCTTTTTTTCGCCATGAATAAGGCTCCTCGGCAAGCTGAGGAACAAATCATTTGAGGCTGCGCTTATGCGCGGCCTTTTCATTTTCCCCTCAATTCTGAGAGGACTCACAGCAATAAGAGGGGGCTTAATGTCCGATCCTTTAACTGGTACCGGCCTGATTTTTGGTGGCGGTTTAATTGGTTCCGTCATATATGGCGTTATCACCCATACCGATTTTGGTGTGGTATTTGGGGCTTTTGGCGGCGCAGTGTTTTACGTGGCTACGACCGCAAACCTGACACGTGGAAGGCAAATAGCTTACTTCATGACGTCGTTTATTGTCGGTGTTCTGGCTGCAGGATTATTAGGCTCAAAATTTACTGCATGGACAGGCTATACGGATCGTCCGCTTGATGCGCTCGGTGCGGTGGTGGCATCTGCTGTAACCATCAAGGTCCTGACTTTCATTAACAGCCAGGACTTGAGCAGCCTGTTCGGATTACTTTCCCGATTAAGGGGAGGAGGTTCGAGTGGTAATAAATGACCCGGCAGCGCTGATCAATGCGGTGATATGTGCCGTTATTGTCTGCGCTTTGATGTTTTATCAACGTCGCGGTGCCAGGCACCGCCCTGGTATCTCCATTCTTGCTTACTTGCTGGTATTGATTTACGCGAGCATTCCTTTCCAATTTATCTTCGGTCTTTACGTACAGTCCCACTGGCTGGTGGTAATGGCAAACGTAATGATATGCGCCGCCGTGCTGTGGGCACGGGGTAACGTGGCGCGTCTGGTCGATACACTGAGGCACTAATGAATCAAACACAATTCCAGAAGGCGGCTGGTATCAGCGCCGGGTTAGCTGCGCGCTGGTTTCCGCATATTACAGCCGCGATGAAAGAGTTTGGCATAACAGCAGCTATCGATCAGGCGATGTTCATTGCCCAGGTAGGGCATGAAAGCACGGGATTTACCCAGCTTGTTGAGAGCTTCAATTATAGCGTGGCCGGGTTGAATAGTTTTGTCCGCGCCGGGCGGCTGACGCAGGGTCAGGCTAATTCGCTCGGCCGCCGTCAGGGTGAGCCCTCTTTGCCACTGGAGAGGCAAAGAGCGATCGCCAACCTGGTGTACAGCAAACGCATGGGTAATAACGGGGCAACAGACGGCTGGTTTTACCGAGGGCGTGGGCTCATCCAGATCACCGGCCTGAACAATTACCGCGACTGCGGGAATGCTCTGAAGATTGATCTGGTTAAACAGCCTGAATTGCTGGCCCAGGATGAGTATGCGGCGCGCAGTGCTGCTTGGTTTTATGCCTCACGCGGCTGTTTGCGTTATCCCGGTGACCTTGCACGCGTCACGCAGATTATCAACGGCGGACAGAACGGCATAGATGACCGGCGCGCCCGCTTCCTGAAAGCAAAAGCGGTACTGGTGGTGTGATCATGGGAATCGAAGCAATCGCGGGGCTGGTGGTTGTCATCCTGGGTGCTATCGCTGGCGCGTTCGGCATCGGCCACGCTCGCGGGGCCAGTAAGGCGAAAGCCAAAGCTGATCAGCAACGAACCGAAGAGAACGCCGCTGCTACTGTCGCCGCGGCAGAACGCCGTGCTGAAGTCACGAAAGGGGCCAGCGATGTACAGGAAGACGTTAAGCGTATGGGCGATGACGATGTTGATCGGGAGTTGCGCGAAAAGTTTACCCGCCCCGGTAGTCGTTGACACGGCCTGCAGCTGGGTGCGGATCATCTACCTGACTGACCACGATATCGATGTGTTGGATAAGCAGACCAAGCGTGACATCCTGGCGCACAACAAAGCAGTGCAGGCCAATTGCTCGCAGCTCACAGAGAAGGGTTCCAGGTAATTCAGCTACAAACGCAGAACACTTTAGGTATTGAAATTTACATGGCCACATGAACAAAAAATCAGAATACGAGACAACAGAGCGCTGAAAAATGAAAAGTTGGTATCTAAGTCAGGTGCATTAAGGCACTATGGATTTTCAATTCCTTCTATCTAAGAAGCTGCCCATGACAAGAAATTCACTCCCTCAACTTCCGCATGGTTATCGATACGGTGACGAGCACTCTATTCACCCTCATTGTGATGGGGATTATTTAGCTCCGCAGGGATATGTTATCAAGTCCGTTAACCTTGTAGATGGGGTGGTTATTTATGTGCCCATCCAACGCTACATCAAGCATCTAGATCTTTGGGTTAATGCCGAAGGAACTGTCGAATAAATTGTTAGTTACCGGCCTCGTTCGGGAGAGCTGAGAATTGCCATCAAAAGACCAGCAGAGATGCCTGGTGCTCTGGTTGAATGTTCCGGCAAGTTGAAAATGATTGGTTCAATGAGCTCTTTCGATATTTAAATGCTTTCGATAACTTAAATGAAGCTATCACCACGTTATCACTGCCAGCCAACACCAAAACGGCAGTGGTCAGTTAAAAAGCAGAAAAGCCTCTCCCGGGTGGCTCCTGAGAGATTTTAGTTTTCTAACTGGTACCAACCAAAGGTCGCATTTTTTATGCGACCTTTTTTATTGTGCGTAACAGGCATCCGTAAGGAAACCGTTCAGCTTGTACACACGGCAAAGATAAATGCAAAAGCATCACAGAGGCTATTTTGTCGAATGGCTTCGATAATACTCCCCACATCGCACAGAGGTAAGACATGTCAGAGATCACTGCATCCGAGCAAATCCGCCTGGATATCATCAAGAAAGTTAATTATGACACCGCAGCGGCCAAGCTGGCCATTGACTGGGTAGGCGACAGCTATCTGAAGTCTGAGCTATTCGCTGACTCTTTCGATCGTGTTTTCACGGAAAGTGAGATTGTCTCGAAGACCCGTAAGGCAATCCAGGAAGCGACCGAAGCGCTGGCGCTGTTTGATACTGCCGCTGAGAAGATCAGCTAAGGCATTACAGCAGGCATTCATCGAGTGCCTGTGATAATGTTAAAGCTCCTGTATAAGGGGCAGTTGTATGATATCATGCAACGAAACAACCAAGCTATGGAAAGTCCGGGTAATGGTTTGGAGTGAATGTGATGTTTAGCAGCGGTGATATAAATGGCTACTTTTTCCTGTTGCTTACTATGTGGCCAGTGCTAATGGTTTTATTCCTGGGATTGTCTCCTGCATTTTACGGTGTGTTAATGCCTAAAACGGCAATTGCTTGTCTGGTGATCGCTGCAGCCTTTGGCATTGGTGGGTGGTTCTATGGATTGTGATCTAAGTAACATTTGGTCAGGTTATAAACTGGTATCTGACCGCATTACAGCAGGTATTCATTGAGTGCCTGTGATAATGCCCGTCAGACAATGGACTGATATCATTGTCTGTTTCTCCCGGTGTATTTTGAAATACTCAATACTCTCATAACGTCTCTGCCTGCCAACATCAGAACGCCAGAGGTTAGTTAGCCGGATAGATGCACCTCTCTCTGTTGGCTCCTGAGAGATTCTTTATACGCTGGTTGGTAGTGACCAAAGGCCGCATAATTTTGCGGCCTTTTTCATTTCTGTAAAATGAAAGTCCTCAGGCGGTTAACGATGCTCTGGACCATGGAAGTGATCTCCACCATGTCCGCCGCTATGAGGCCCAGGGGGAAGGATACATCCTGAAAGAGACAGCGCACCACAGATCATAAAAACAGCAAGCATAATTCTTTTCATAATAACTCCTGAACTAAAGAGCCTTAATTCCAAAACATAAAAGTGAATATTTTATGGAGAATCAGTAATTCCTTTTTCTCCCTCACGTTAAATAGGAATAATCCATGGCAAAACCGGACTGGGGCGAGCTTCAGCGACGGTTCCTGTCCGATCATGCCGCAACCGGCGTATCACCGAAGGATTGGTGTGAAGCGCAGGGACTGAATTACGCTACTGCCCGCCGATACATCAAGAAACCCACTGCGCAAACTGCGCAAAAACCTGCGCAGAAGAAATTGCGCACTGCGCAAAAGGAAAAGTGCGCAGAAGAGCTGGTGGAAGATGATGGACTCACCCATCAACAGCGTTTATTTGTCGCGGAATACCTGAAGGACAACAACGCCACGCAGGCCGCTATCCGTGCCGGATACAGCAAGAAGACAGCGAATGAGCAGGGAGCAAGGCTGTTAGCAAAAGTTAGTATTGCGCAGGCCATTGCGCAGCAGCAGAAAGCATCCATTGTGCGCACGCTTGGAAGTGCTGATGAAGTGCTTGAGCAGATGTGGCGCCTGGCCACCTTCGATGCTAACCAGCTTTCTCAGTATCGCCGCGGGAGCTGCCGCTACTGCTGGGGCTTTGGTCACCAGTATCAATGGCGCGATGCTGTTGAGTTTGAAGAGAAGCTGGCTGAGGCTTTAGCGAAGAAAGGGAAAGAGCCAAACGACAGGGGCGGCTACGGTTACGACCACACCAGCGCACCTAACCCGGAATGCCCCCGCTGCAATGGCGATGGCATAGGTCAGCCTTTTTTCGCCGATACGCGCAAGCTGGCGCCGGATGCTGCGCTTGCCTATTCCGGTGTGAAGCTTGGTAAGAATGGCGTTGAGATAACCGCCATCAGCCGTGAGCGCATGTACGAGGCGGTGATAAAACGTCTCGGCCTGGCTGACAGTGAGTTCACCCAGCGTCTACAGCAGATTGAAATCGAGCGCCGGCAGCTGGAGATCGACAAGCTCCGTAAAGAGCTGGCCGCTGACCCGGAAGATGACGAACCAACGCCAGTTGCGATCAATATCAACGTAGTCGATGCGCGAGTGAGGGAAGAGGATGGCGATAGCTCCGACGCTTAACGTTCCCCAGGCTCGTTTTCTGGCTATGCAGCAGAAGTTTAAAGCCTATGTAGCTGGTTTTGGATCCGGTAAGACATGGGTTGGCTGCGGTGGAATATGCAAAGGGTTCTGGGAGTTCCCCAAAATAAACCAGGGCTACTTTGCCCCGACTTATCCTCAGATCCGCGATATTTTCTACCCCACGGTGGAAGAAGTTGCTCACGACTGGGGACTGAAAGTCAAAATCGTTGAAAGCAACAAAGAGGTCCATTTCTACAGTGGGCGCCAGTACCGCGGCACGACAATTTGTCGGTCGATGGAAAAGCCCGACACGATAGTAGGCTTTAAAATCGGCAATGCGCTGGTGGATGAACTCGACGTTCTGAAAGCGGATAAGGCGCGTCAGGCGTGGCGAAAAATAATCGCGCGTATGCGTTATAAAGTTGATGGTCTGCGTAATGGCATTGACGTGACTACCACACCTGAAGGATTTAAGTTCGTCTATAACCAGTTTGTTAAGGCTGTGAGGGAAAAGCCTGAACTAAGGTCGATGTATGGTCTGGTACAGGCTTCGACATTCGACAACGAAAAGAACCTGCCGGATGACTATATTCCTTCGCTTCTGGCGAGTTACCCGCCGGAATTGATCAAGGCATATCTGAACGGCCAGTTTACTAACCTGACCAGCGGCACCATTTATCATCAGTTCGACAGAGTGCTGAATAATTCCAGTGAGGAAGAGCAGCCAGGTGAAGCGCTGTATATCGGGATGGATTTCAACGTCGGGAAGATGGCCGGGATCGTCCATGTATTGCGGCTCGGCTTACCACACGCGGTAACAGAGATTATCAACGCTTACGATACGCCCGACATGATACGCATCATCAAGGAACGTTTCTGGCTGTATGCCGACGGTGACTACCGCAAGGTCCGCGAGATTTATATTTACCCGGATGCCTCTGGTGATTCCAGGAAGTCAAACAACGCCAGCAAAACAGATATTGAGCAGCTCCGGCAGGCCGGATTTAACGTCATCGTTGATGATGCTAACCCGCCGGTAAAGGACCGCATTAACTCCATGAACGCCATGTTCTGCAATGGTAATGGCGATCGCCGGTACAAGGTGAATGTGGCCCGTTGCCCGGTCTATGCCGACTGCCTGGAACAACAGGTGTGGGATAAAAATGGCGAGCCGGATAAAAAGAGCGATAACGATCACCCCAACGATGCTGCCGGTTACTTCATTGTGAAGCAATTCCCAATCGTTCGACCTGCATTCTCTATTTCACTGGACACGACATTCTGATGGCCAATAACGATATTACTTACGTTCGCCCTGAGGTCAGGGCGGCAATGCCCGTGTGGAAAAAAATTCGTGACGTGTGCAAAGGGGCTGATGCTGTAAAGGCCGCCGGGAATGAATACCTCCCTTTTCTGGATCCGTCCGATAAGTCTGCACGCAATAAAAAGCGCAATGCTGATTACATTCAGCGCGCCGTTTTCTACGCGATAACGGGCAATACAAAAGTGGGTCTACTGGGGCTGGCATTCAGAAAAGACCCGACCATGACCGCGCCGGATAAACTGAATTATCTTCGTGACAACGCCGATGGTGCTGGTGCCAGCATTTATCAGCAGTCCCAGCAGGTTACAGAAAATATTCTGGAGGCCGCGCGCGAGGGGCTTTATACGGATTATGCAGCTGAGACCGACGAGGCGATCATCCTTCGTTATCAGGCGGAAAGCATCATTAACTGGCGCACCAAACGCATCAATGGGCGTGATCAACTGGTGCTGGTGGTTTTACGCGAATGCATGGAAAAGGAAGATGGTTTTGCGTACGAGGATGAAATCCAGTATCGCGAACTGGCTCTGGAGAACGGAAAGTTTGTCTGCCGGGTATGGCGAAAGTCAGCTGACGCAGGCTCTTTTTCCGTCACTTCCGAGTATCATCCTAAGCCAAAAGGTGAGGATTTCTGGGATGAGATCCCCTTTACCTTCGTTGGTGCGCAGAATAATGATCCCACCATCGACGAGTCGCCTTTAGCCGCCCTCGTTGAAATTAACCTTGGCCATTATCGTAATTCGGCAGATTACGAAGACAGCGTATTTTTCTGCGGTCAGGTTCAGCCGGTGATTTCCGGTCTTGATACCGCCTGGCGTGACTGGCTGCAGGATAAGGGAATTCGTGTCGGTTCTCGTTCTCCATTCCTGCTGCCGAAGGAGGGGAGTTTTACCTATGCTCAGGCGCAACCAAACACCCTGGCTAAAGAGGCGATGGACAGTAAGCGTGATTATTCTGTTCAGCTTGGCGCCCGGCTTATCGAGCAGAACGGCGCGGTTAAAACCGCCACGCAATCCAGCGGCGAGCAAACCGCATCCACATCGGTGCTCGGCATTTGCGTTTCCAATGTCTCGGAGGCCTATACGCTGGCGCTCGGCTGGTGCGCCAGATATCTCGGCATAAAAGGCGAGGAATATCGTTACAGCATCAATCAGGAGTTTATCGCCAAAGTCGCAGAATCCGGCATGGTAACGGCAATCGTCAATGCCTGGCAGTACGGTGCGATTCGCGACACTGATATGGTCAGAGCTCTGCAGAGGCTTGACCTGATAGATCCTGCTGACGACCCTGAAACTGTCATTGACGCTATTCGTAACGGCGCGCCTAACCTGATTGGTGGCAATAATGGCAACGGCGAATGACAAACTGCAGGATGAATCCATAGCCCACGCTATATGGGTTAGTCGCTACAGCACCGGCGTTGCCAACAGGATGATAAAAGTTCTGAATGACAGCGACGCCGAACTTACCGCCAGGCTGCTGGTGGCTATCGATACGCTGGATCCCGAGAGCTTTACCGTTTCGCGTCTGGAAGCGTTACTGGTCAGTGTCAGGGCGATAAACAAGGATGCGATTCAGTCGATGTATGCAGCTCTTACTGCCGAGTTGCAGGAACTGGCGAAGCACGAAGCCACTTTTCAGATGAGCCTCTTCCAGTTTGCTATTCCCGACGATGTTCTTGCTCTTCATCCGCTGGTGGGCATCTCCCCGGATGCGGTTTATGCCGCGGCGATGGGGCGTCCATTCCAGGGACGTTTGCTGAGTGAATGGGCCAGCAACCTCGAAGCTGATCGGATGGCGCGGATATCCAATACGGTGCGGCAGGGATTCCTGCTGGGCGATACGCAGGAGCAAATCGCAAAAAAGGTCCGTGGTCATGCTAATCGTGGTTACCAGGACGGCGCGCTGCAGATGAGCCGGGCCAATGCAGCCAGCATTGCAAAAACGGCAGTAGGGCATCTTGCATCGACAGCCAGACAAAGCTTTGCGTCGGCGAACGACGACATTCTGAAGGGTAAGCAGTAGTTATCTACTTTGGATAACCGGACATCAAAGGATTGTCGGATCCGCGACCGTCTCAAGTACACGCTGGATAATAAACCGATAGGGCACAAGGTGCCTTATCTGCAGGGACCTGGAAAAATCCACTTTTGCTGTCGGAGCACTGAAACTTACATCCTGAAATCGTCCGAGGAGTTGGGTATCAAAGTCGGCGAAATCAAGGACAGCTCGCGCGCCAGTATGGATGGACAGGTTCCGGCTGATACGACTTACCAGGACTGGTTCTCCCGGCAGTCGTTCACGCGACAAGCTGAGATTGTCGGAGAAACGCGCGCCAGGCTGATTCGTGATGGCGGCATGTCTGCCGATGAATTCTACAACGACAGGGGCGAGTGGCTGACGCTTGACCAATTGCGCAACCGTGACGCGCAGGCGTTTAAGGATGCCAGAGTGTGATAGAGTAAATTCGTGGTGAATGCAGGATGCTGACCTGCGCGCCAAAGCGTCCCGTGAGAAACGGGCAAGCCGGAAACCAGACTCACTTCGGTGAGTCCCCGCCGTTCTGAAGTATCAGAATGCCGTGGCAGCACCGGCCACCACACCTAATTGTATTGTCAGTGGCTAGGGTCGCTCCCGAAAAGCGGAATCGTCACCGCCTACCACCAATAACCCGACAAGCAACGAGACGAGGTTGTTATGGATTCACAAAAACAAAGAGACCTTATTGCAAGCCTGTATGAAGAGCTGGTAATCGCAAGAGGGCTCATTAAAGAGATTTGCACAGTGCGAAGCATTGCAGAGCCAAAGTCTTCTTTGCAGAGAATGGATAAAGCCATTAAAGATGCAAAAGAATACATGCTAGAAAATAGCTAAATGAAGAGGTCGCCTTAGCGCGGCTTTTTTATTATCTGAAATTTACAACAGGCTGCCTAAGGGCGGCCTTTTTTATTGGGCCAGGCCCACAGTTACTATCCCAAGGGGACAACATGCTTATTCGTAACATGCTCATTAAATATTATTCGGCAGCTGGTGGTGAAGGTGGTGATGGCGGTGGCTCCGGTAGTGGTGCGCCCGAGATTACGCCGGAAATCCAAAAGCTGATCGATGAGCAGGTCAGTGCTCAGGTTTCAGGCCTGAAAAATAAAAATAGTGAGTTACTCGGTAAGCTCAAAGAGTCCACTGAGTCGCTTAAGCGTTTTGAAGGTATCGATCCTGACGCGGTGAAAACCATTCTCCAGCGCTTTTCTGATGATGAAGAGGCGCAACTGATCGCCGCCGGGAAAATTGACGAGGTACTGGATAAACGCACTGAGCGGCTACGTGCTGATGTTGATAAGCAAATCAAAGCCGCTAATGAACGCGCTGAAAAGGCGGAAGCGTTCTCCAACAAATTCCGTGATCGTGTCCTGGGTGATGCTATCCGCAGTGCAGCGCTTAAGGCAGGCGCGCTGCCAGAAGCATCCGACGATCTGATTCTTCGTGCTAAAGGCACATTCCAGCTCAACGACGAAGGCGAGGCCGTAGCAGTTGATGCAAATGGCGATGTTCTGTTCGGTAAAGACGGCAAAACTCCGCTCACCCCGGTTGAGTGGGCTGAATCTCTGAAAGAGACGGCCCCGCACCTGTTCCCTCGCGCCGAAGGCTCCGGGGCTGGTGGTCATAAACCCGGTGGCGGTGGCGGTAGTCTGAAACGTTCAGAAATGAGCTCAAGCGACAAAGCGGACTACATCCGCAAACATGGCCAGCAGGCCTATCTCAAATTGCCTAAGTAAGGACTAATCAATGCCTACGACCGTAAACAGTGACCTGATTATCTATGACGACCTCGCGCAGACTGCGTTTCTTGAGCGTCGCCAGGATAATCTGGAAGTCTTCAACGCCGCTTCAAACGGCGCAATCATTCTCGACAACGAACTGATCGAGGGTGATTTTCGCAAGCGCACCTTCTATAAAGTTGGTGGTTCTATCGAATCGCGCAACGTTAACTCCACCGACCCGGTAACGGGTAAAAAAATCGGTGCCGGTGAATCTGTCAGCGTTAAGGCGCCGTGGAAATACGGCCCGTATGAAACCACGGAGGAGGCGTTTAAACGTCGGGGTCGCGACGTTAGCGAATTCTCCGAGGTGATCGGCGTCGACGTCGCTGATGCAACGCTTGAAGGTTATATCAAGTATGCCCTACAGGGTCTTGTTGCAGCCATTGGCGCAAATGCTGACATGACGGTATCCGCGGATATTGCCACTGATGGTAAGAAAACGCTGACCCGTGGCCTGCGTAAATACGGCGATAAATTTAACCGTGTTGCGCTGTTCGTTATGCATTCCACGACCTATTTCGACATTGTTGATCAGGCTATCGACAACAAAATTTACGAAGAAGCTGGCGTGGTGGTTTATGGCGGACAGCCAGGCACGTTGGGTAAACCGGTGCTGGTAACTGACACCATGCCAGTTGATGCGATTCTGGGGCTGGTGGCCGGCGCGGTATCCGTAACGGAATCACAGGCTCCGGGCTTCCGTTCCTACGATATCAACGACCAGGAAAACCTTGCCATTGGCTATCGCGCAGAGGGCACGGTTAACGTTGAACTGCTGGGTTACAGCTGGGATGAGACGAAGGGCGCTAACCCTGACCTGACCAAAATCGGCACCGGCGCGAACTGGAAGAAACATTTCACCAGTAACAAATCCACTGCAGGCGTACTGATTAAGCTGGAAGCCCCTGCGGGGGAGTAACCCTGTCAGTGGATAAAACTTCCGCAACTGCTGACAGTACCGACGCGGTGACCGTTTCGCTCAAGTACACCAGAAATGGTGCAGGAGTCTCCGGGGCATCTGTGGCGTGGACGTCTACAGGCGGCACGCTAAGTGCTTCGACGTCACAGACAGGGTCTGCTGGTGGCTCGACGGTGAAACTCACCTCTCCTACGGCCGGCTCCTTCACGGTGACGGCTACCGTTGACGGTGTGGTGAAAACAACTGAAGCGATTGCGTTCACTGCTCCTGCGGGTGGTTAACCGACGGGGCGAAAGCCCCGTTTCTTTTGGTGAGGATCCGATGACCGTTTATATAACAATCCAGGACGTTGACGAGTTGCTGGGGGATACCTGGGCTGCCGCCGACAAAAAGGGTAAAGCCGTGCTCCAGGCAAACACCTGGATGACGGCGCTTAACCTTCAGGATATCGACCCGGAGCATATTCCTGAAGAAGTTAAGCAAGCCGGAGCGTTTATCGCTTCCGTAGCCGCTGCAGGCAATCTGTATCAGCAAAAAACAGATTCCGGCGTGGTGACGAGCAAAAGCGTTGAGGCCGACGATGTGAAGGTTTCCCGCACTTTTGCCGAGCTTTCAACCACCAGCACTGAATTACTCGATCCTGATTTGCAGCTGGCGCTGGATATGCTCAAACCGTGGATGATTAACCCTTTCCAGACGTTCTTTGTGAGGGCGTGATATGTCCGATTTGAAGGTGGTCCCATTTCAAAAGCCCAGCCATCACAACCTCGATAACGACCAGGTTATTCGCCTGCTGAAACAGGCTCTGGAGAGAGCCGAAAACGGCGGCTGCCACAGTGTCGCAGTGATACTGCTTGATGATGAGGGTAACGCGATTGATTGCTGGCATAACGGTGGACGCCCCTATGTGATGGTTGGCGCTATGGAGTCGCTTAAAACCGACTTTATCCATGCTCATATTGAGCGGCGGTAAGGGGGTAACATGCAAAATCCATATGTGCATTATGCCGGCGACGGGCTCGGTCCCCGCGATGTGTTTGTGAATGGAAACCCGATCAGACATGTCGTTTACGCAAACCAGGCAAAGGGTGTTGTAGAGTTTGCTCCGCTCCCGCTGCGGGTTAAGCGCAATGGCGAAATTTATACCCGCAAACTCCACGGTACAGTGATCGTTAAACCTCAGCAGCGTATTGGTGGGTGCAATGGGCATTCGTGACGAGCTGCAAACCGAAGTCGCCGCGGCATTCGATACCGACCTGCAGGATGCCGTTAAGGATTTCACTGGGTCATATACCGTTCGGGGTGCCTGGGACCCGGTGACGGAAACCGGCACTGAAACGCAGGTGACTTACTCGGGGCGTGGAGTACTGGCGCGCTATAAGCTGCGCCGTATCGATGGCGTTAACATCCTGCATGGTGATGTGAAGCTAACCGCCCTGGTCAACGAAGTGACTGACAAGCCGGCAATCGGGCATTTCATCACGGCGCCGGATCCGATTACGGGTGAGCTTCAGCGTTACGACGTCATAACCGCTTCTGCCGACTCTGCTGGCGCTGCGTACTCCATTCAACTGCGGAGGGTGTGATATGGCTAAGGGCTGGAACATTGACCCGGCGGCATTCGCCGGGCTGGTGGCCGAAGATGTCAAACTGCGCCAGCGGACAATCGCTATTCAACTGCTGAATGAAATTGTTCAACGGTCGCCGGTAGGAAACCCGGAGCTGTGGGCCATCAACGCGACCGCGGTTCAATACAACAAAGCTGTTGGGGAATGGAACGAATCTCTTTATGCCGATCCTGCTAACCTGACCAAAACCGGAAGGCTCAGGAAGAAAGTCCGTGTTAATGACAGCATGGATATCAGGCGGCCGGCTCAGTATCGCGCTGGAACCTTCAGGGCATCGCATTTTGTCAGCATCGGCGAACCTAATCATTCCGTCCCGACCGAACCGGATCCGCGCGGGACAATGACATTTCTTAATGGCAAAAATATTATTGACCAGGCGCCAGCCTACTCGGTGATTTACATCCAGTCGAACTTGCCTTACTCCGTGCCTCTGGAGAATGGCCACTCAACGCAGGCGCCGACAGGCGTCTATGCCGTCTCGTTTAATGGTGTGATTCAGGCCTACAAATGACCTTCACAGAAATCAGAAACGCTGTCATTTCCCGAATGGCGGCACAGACCGCTATTGCCTCTGATGCGGTGGATTATCCCAATGGCCCGGTATTTGACCCCAGTAACCGCGATATCTGGGCCCGCCTAACCAACATTGCTGGGCAGGCAGGCGCAATAGAGATCGGGGATGGGCCAGTCGTCCACAGGACGGGCTTACTCATCATTCAGCTGTTTGTTCCGGTCGGATCCGGGACGTTGCTTATCTCCCGAACGGCCGACCAGCTAACGGAGCTATTCGAGTTTAAGGACGACGGAAAGCTGAGTTATTTCGCTGTTTCTGCTGTGCCGGCGGGTGAGACCGATGGCTGGTTACAGCTCAATCTTCAAATTCCTTATCGCGCTCTGTAGCGCACAAAAAACAGGAGGCTCCTGTGAGCTCAGGTGCAAAAGTAGTAGCCGCGTTTATTCGCGAGACAACGCCAGGAATCACGCCTACAGCAGGGGCGTGGAACCTGCTGCGTCGTTCTTCATTTGGTCTGAAACCAACGCAGAACACCAACGACAATGACGAAATCGCTGGTGACCGCATGGCGCAAGGTGTTTCACGCGGCACAGTGGATGTCGGCGGCGATGTCGGCACGCGGTTTCGCTGGAACCAACATGATGATTTTCTTGCCAGCTGCTTCGGTTCCGAATGGCTAAATAACGTGCTGACGATGGGTAATGGTCGCATTACGTTCTCCGTGGCGACTTTTGCCAGTGATGTGGGGATCGCCCAGATTGCCCGCGGTTGCCAGGTTGGCACCTTCCAGATGGAAATCCCGGCCGATGGTGATATCACTGCAACCATTACGTTTGCAGGGCTGGACTGGGAGACGAAGGGGGACGATACCAGCTATTTCACCGCGCCGGTGGATTTAGCGGGGGCGCTGCGTTACTCCTTTAAAGAGGTCACGAACATCCGGCTAAATGGTGTTGATGGCGGGACAGGTTTCTGCGTCGACACCTTCAACATCCAGTTCAACAACAATATGCAGACTCAGCGCTGCATTGGTACCGGTTCGGCGTTCGCCGGCGCAAACATTCCGACAACCTTTACCCCGTCAGGTCAAATCACGCTGTCATGGTCAAAGGCAGCCTGGGAGGTTTACAAAAAAACGTTCACCGGCGAAACGGTGCCGTTTAGCTTCACCCTGGAGAATGCTGAAGGCGCCTATACCTTCGATTTCCCGGAAGTGCAGATCTCTGGCGACTGGCCGGATGCGGGGAGCACTGACATTGTTCAGGTTCAGCTGGATATCACCGCGGCCAATACTCCGCCAACTATCACCCGCGTTCCCAAAGTGCCGGCGACGGCAATCAGTGTTGCGCCAGCCACTTCAGCTGGGGCCGTGGGATCTACTGTGACGTTAACCGCCACGCTTACGCCAGCTGATTCAACTGATACCGTCCAGTGGACGTCATCGGATCCGACTATCGCCAGCGTGGTTTCTACCGGGCAGAAAACAGCGAAAGTCACACGTAACGCAGCCGGTACTGCAACCATCACCGGTAAGGCCCGCACCTTTACCGCAACGTCTGAAATCACCGTTACCGCGCCTTAATTTACCTGGCCCGTTCTGCAGTCATCGCGGATCGGGCTTTTTTGGGAGTCTTTATGCTGATTATTTCTTCTCAAATTGATTTGAACGGAGAACGCTGGTTTTTCCCTTACAAAAAGCCGGCAGGGAGTAAAAAGAAATTCACGCCGGAAGACGAGGCGCTATTTAAACTCCGTCTGCTGGTGGCCAGTAGCGAGAATCCACAATACCGCTCACGCAATGCGCTGGTGCGGCGCCATATCGACAAAATGGACGCGAGCTACCAGGTCGGTACGGATGCTTTCGATCTCGCCAGTGTGGGCGAGATTGACTCGGTTGATGATCTTCTCATCGACAATTGCGCGCGCTTTCTTCTGAAAGACTGGGAAGGCGTGGGGGAGCTGGTGGATGGTACTGAGACGGCCGTAACGTATACTCCGGAGCGTGGTGTTGCGTTACTGAAACAAAACCCCTCTCTGTACTGGCTTATTCTGGCTGAGGCGGCGTCCATTGCTCAGGGTAAGGAGCAGCAGACTCAGGAAACCGTAAAAAAGCCATAGAGGCCCAAAAATGGCTAAAGGAATTCGCCGGCGAGCAGGGCGAGAAAGCAAAGTGGCGCAGGGAGAAACTAAATCTCCCGCCCATTCCGGAGCCTGAAATCGATGCAGTTACTGGGGAGATCCTCAGCGCTTACGCCATGATATCGCGCGGCAGGAAGTATGCCGGCATGGCCGGGGTGCCGCTCCCTCTATCCCTGAATGATATTGAGCTTTACCTGGCATCGCGCACCATCCTGATCGAGCGCATTGAGTTTGACGCAGCGATACTGGCTCTCGATGATGCCTGGAGGGCTGAGTGGGCCGAAGAGCAAAAAAGGCGGGCGATAGTAAAATAACCTAATCATTGTTTAGCTGCCTCTATATGTTAGGATGTTTCTGATTGTAATTACGGGAAACATAAAATGAAGAAACTAATGATGGTAATAGCTGGGATGTTTGTTATTTCTGGATGCGCTACTAAGCAGTATCCGCAAGCTCCGTCCGTAACTAGCGAAGAGTCTGCTGCGTTAGATTGTGCCGCAATTAAGCAGGAAATCGCAAAAACGCACAGCATTCAGAACGAAATCGAAACTACAGGTCAGTTTGATGGGCGTACCGTATTGGGGGCTTTGGGAGATTTCGGTATCGGTAATGGTATGGCCAAAAGTGAAGCGCGTAAAAAGGCGCAGGCACGTCTTCAGCAGCTTGAATCTCTTAAAACTATTAAGTGTTCAGATAGCAAAGTCTCAGGTTAATTCTGGCAGCGATTGTCTCTGTTGCAATAATCGCAACAATTATCGTATATCGACAGTAATTGTTTATTAAAAATCTAACCTCGCCCCGGCGGGGTTTTTTATTGTCCGGAGATCGTTAAATGACAGAACAAACCTCCCGCCTTGCCATTGTTATTGATAGCTCCGGAGTAGAGAAACAGGCCGATAATCTCGCAACTGCACTGGTAAAAATGACACAGGCAGGTGAACGTGCTGCCATCAGCGCAGTGAAGGTGACAAAGGCCACTGATGAAGAAAAAAAGTCTCTTTCTGAACTCTTAGATCGCATCGACCCGGTAAACGCCGCCCTGAACAAACTGGATAAACAGCAGCAAGATCTTGCGAAATTCAAATCAAAGGGGATGGTAGATGCCGATACATTCGATCTTTATTCAAAGAAAATCGAGGAAACACGAAACAGGCTAACTGGATTTCGTGACGACCTTGGAAAAACCGGCCAATCAGCCGCACAGACTGCCTTTGCCATGCGCATGATCCCAGCGCAGATGACCGACATTATTGTCGGCTTATCTACAGGTCAGTCACCGTTTATGGTGCTTATGCAGCAGGGCGGGCAGTTAAAAGATATGTTTGGTGGTATTGGTCCGGCAATTAAGGGTGTGGGCACCTATGTTATGGGGTTGGTTAACCCTTTCACTCTTGCAGCTGCGGCGGTCGGTTTTCTTGGTCTGGCCTATTACAAAGGCACTCAGGAGCAGGACGAATTTTATAAGTCTCTCGTTCTCACTGGTAATCTGGTAGGCAAAACCTCCGGTCAACTGGCAGATATGGCGGCCCGTGTATCGGTCGCAGCTAACTCCACAACCGGTGCAGCAGCTTCAACGCTGAATCAGTTGGTGTCATCCGGTAAAGTAGCTGGCGACTCATTGGAGCGCGTGACAACCGCCATTGTTAAGACTAGCGAGGCGACGGGCATTGCTACCGATAAGCTGGTTGGTGATTTCAACGACATTGCTGCTGATCCGGTTGCAGCCATTACCAAACTTAACGACCAGTACCACTTTCTGACACTGGCAACCTACAACCAGATTAAAGCGCTACAGGATGAAGGTAATCAGCAGGATGCTGCACGGGTGGCTACTGATGCTTACGCCAATGCCATGCAGCAGCGTGCGAATGATATTCATCAGAATCTTGGTCTTCTTGAAAGTGCATGGGACTCGCTGGGTAAAACGGCCAAAGGTGCCTGGGATGCGATGCTCAATATTGGGCGCGAACAAACACTAACGGATAAACTTTCCACCTTAAACGAAAATATTGCTGAAGCCCAAAAAGGGCAAAAAGATGGTGGGTTCTGGAACAGTTTTAGCGCGAGGTTTACCAACCTCCCGGAGATGATAAAACAGAGAGATTTGCTCGAATCAGTTGCCAATCTTCAGGGGGATGTAACCAAAGGACAGGCGAAGGCTAAGGAAGCCGAACAGCAAAGAATTAAAACGCAGCAGGAAGCAGATCGCGTTAACCAGCAATATTTGAGCAATGCGGATAAGCGCAATAAAGCTATTAAGCAGCAAAGCGAGTTCCTGAAGGCAGGTGCAATTACTGCAGAGCAATATGCAAAAAATGTTTCTCGTATTAACGAGATGTACAAAGATCCGAAACCACCCAAGACGCCAAAGAGTAAAGCATATACCGAGGACGCAGCAACCCGGCTGCTTGATCAGATAAACCAGCAGACAGCTGCTTTGCAGTCCCAGCTGGATGCCAGTGACAAGCTTAACAGCGCAACCCAGGCGCGGGTAAAGTTCGAACAGCAAATTGCTGACCTCAAGTCTAAAACGCAGCTCACAGCCGACCAGAAGTCGATTCTTTCCCGTTCAGATGAAATCCTCCAGGCGTATAAGCAGCAGGAGGCACTGCAAAATTCCGTAAAAACCCTGGACGATTACCGGAAGATGCAGGAACAGGTAAAGACGAAGGATGAGCGGACCAACGATCTGCTTAAAACCCGTCTTGAACTGCTGGAGAAGGCCAAAGCAACGGGGCAACTTAAACCCGGTGAATATGAAAAAACGCGGGCAGATATTTATCAAAACACCGATATGCAACTGCCCTCGACGGTTCGTAATGTTGTAGGAAACCTGACACCCACAGGAGGGCGACTCTCTGGAACTTTTGAGGGGATGCAGGGGCAAATCAACGAATATGACCAGGCTCAGCAAGAGCTCCAGCGCTGGCTGGCAGCTCAGGAGGAAGCTTATGCGAAGGCCGGAGAAATAACTGCCGAGGGTGAGGCCAGAATGACCTCTATTCGTCAACGTGCGGCGGATGCAAATCAGGTCATAGAGGCTCAGAAAAACACCATCATATCTGCGGCCACGCAGTCCTTGTTTGACAGTACCGCCGACATCATGCGAACGGGGTTTAGTGAGCAATCGGCAATCTACAAGGTCGCTTTTGCTGCGAGCAAGGCATTCGCTATCGCGGACTCGATGGTGAAAATCCAGCAGGCTATAGCAAGCGGTGCAGTAAGCGCGCCTTATCCGGCCAACATCATCGCTATGGCCTCAATCGCTGCGCAGACCGCCAGTATCGTCTCAAATATTCAGGCTGTTTCAGGCGTTGGCTTCGCCTCCGGCGGTTACACCGGCCCCGGTGGTAAGTATCAGCCAGCGGGTATTGTTCACAAAGGAGAGTACGTCTTCGACCAGGCATCAACGAACCGGATCGGCGTGTCTCAGCTTGAGGCACTTCGAAATGGCCAACCGCTTGATGCAACTCTGGGGCGTACAGGGTTTGGTACTGGTGTTCAGAACGTTAACAGCGATAACAGCAGCAAGACCACCATCCATGCTCCCATTGAGCAACATTTCCATACGCCGCCCGGTGTGACACCTGATCAGATGGCTCTCTCCATGGCTCAAACGCAGAAGCGGGCGACAACGGAAGCCCTGGATCAGGTTGCTGCGCAATTGTTGAGAGGGGACGGGAAAGTTGGTAAGGCAATGCGCAGTAAATATCCAGGCAGAGGGTTAGAGTGATGACTGATATCTACTACCCGCATGACAGTCTTCCGATGCCATTACAGGAAGGTTACGGATTCCAGCCTGTAAGCCCGTTAAAACGAACCCAGTTAACCACCGGCCGCGCGCGGCAAAGGCGAGCTTATACGTCCACGCCGACGCAGGCCAGCATCACCTGGTTTATGGAAACCGATGCGCAGGGACTGGCGTTTGAGTCCTGGTTCCGTGATGCGTTATCTGACGGGGCTGCATGGTTCATGATGAAGCTGCAGACGCCGGCAGGCATTAAGTTTTACAAATGCCGCTTTACAGATATTTATCAGGGACCGGTGCTGGTGGCCCCGATTTACTGGAAGTACACAGCGACGCTTGAATTATGGGAACGCCCCCTTGCTCCTGCCCCATGGGGTAATTACCCGGAATGGATCGTCGGCAGCTCACTGCTGGATATTGCGCTGAATAAGGAGTGGCCGAAGCATGACTCAGATTAAACGCCTCTACGCCAGCAGCGGGCCGGAGGTGATCATTGAGACGCTGCAGATCACCATTGGTTCTGACGTCCATTATCTGTGCCAGGGTTACGAGAACATCACGGCAACGACGGAGAACGGCGATACCGTAACGTTTACCGCCTGTTCGATAGACATTGCGCTGCCGGCGCGCAATGCGGACGGTACGCAAGATTTGAAATTTGCCCTGTGCAATATCGATGGTGTTGTGTCCACGGCGATCCGCAATGCCCTGGCTAACAGATTGCCTGCATCGCTGACGTACCGGCGTTATATCTCCACGGATTTTGCGGCCCCTGCGGAAGTGCCGTATACGCTGAAAATCAAGTCTGGTTACTGGACGGCGACAGAGGCGCAGATTACCGCGGGTTATATGAATATCCTTGATACAGCCTGGCCACGTTACCGCTACACACTACCTGTATTCCCCGGACTGCGTTATATCAGCTAAGGAATCCCAATGTTCAACCCTGATAAATACCGTTCTGTTAAATGGCAGAAGGGCGGTAGAGCCTACCCGCTACTTGACTGCTTCGGCATTGTGAACGAGATACGCCGCGATCTGAATTTACCCGTCTGGCCCGATTTTGCCGGGGTAACCAAAGACGACGGCGGCCTCGACCGGGAAGCGCGCAGGATGATGCTTACCCTTGAGCGCTGCGAACCCTGCGAAGGGGCCGGGGTGGCCTGTTATTCCGGGTCGACTGTCACCCACGTAGGGATCGTGGTCAGTATCGATGGTCTGTTGCATGTGGCGGAATGCAACCCCGGTACGAACGTCACCTTTCTGCCGTTGCCGCGGTTTAAGCGCCGATTTGTCAAAGTGGAGTTCTGGCAATGACCATTCGTTTTTACCCGTCCCGGCTTCCCGGTGAACCACTCGAAACGCATGAGCATGGTGTAACCAGTATTCGCAGCTGGCTTGTGGCAAATGTTGAAGGCTACGAGGATCGGGATGTCCCACCGCTGACCGTTGAGGTTGAGGGGCTGTTAATTCCGCCAGGCGAGTGGGCTAAGTGTGTGATTCGCCCTGATAGTGATGTCAGGCTTTATCCGGTTCCCTTCGGGCTGGAGGCCGCCACAATCGCGTGGATCGGCGTCGGTATCTCCGTTGCCGCTGCAGCCTATTCGCTTTTTATGATGAGCAACATCGATACGGGCGGCTATACCTCATCCACAGGGCGGAGTCTCGACCTGAACCCGGCAAAGGCAAATACGGCAAAACTCGGTGATGCCATTCGTGAGGTGTTTGGCCGGGTGCGTATCTACCCTGATTATGTGGTGCAGCCGGTTACCCGGTTTGATGCCGCTGATCCTACGAAAATGCGCGTCCAGATGCTGCTGTGTCTCGGTGTCGGTGATCTGATTTATACCAATGGCGATATCAGGGTTGGCAGTACGCCAGCTTCAACGCTACCGGGATTCAGCAGCACCCATTACCCGCCAGGCGCGGACGTTTCCGGTGATGAGCGCAGCGAAAATTGGGTCAACAGTACGGAGGTCGGCGGGACATCATCCAGTACCGGGCTGGATATGGCCCAGACGTCGCCGGACGCAGACGACATTATCGCAGACAGCATGACCGTCTCCGGATCGAGCGTGACGTTTACGGGGCTGGATACGGATGATGATGACGATAATGACGAGAACGATAACGCGCTGCCGCCCAGCTGGGTCGTTGGCGCCGTGGTCGAACTGAAAGCCCCGGCGAACTACCAGATCACTTCGGCGGCCGGATACAGCGTTATCGCCAGCCCGCTGCTGACGGAGATCGCGCCGGTGGTTGGTATGCCGGTGACGCTGGGGTTTAACTCTGTCGATTACGATCTGTTTATCGCGTCATATACCCCCGGTCAGGCTGCAGTGCCCGGCACTGGGGGAAGTGCGGCAAAACTCCAGGCCAGTGCGGCCCCGACCACCTACGATTTTTCGACCAGCTCCAGCACGTTCACGATCACCTGGCAGGGGGTTACCTACCCGGTGTCGCTGGTGGCTAACTACGTCTCTATGTCGGGACTGCTGGCGGCCATCACCGAGGGACTCACTGGCTCCGGCCTGGTTGCGCAGGACAACGGCGGCACCGTACTGATAACCGAGGCGGCCAGTCCGTTCGCGGGTGGGGCGATCACGTCCTCTTCGCTGCCTGCAGCTGTTTTCGGTGATGCCCCGGTTTATACCTCCGGCACGGCATCAACTGGCGGCAGCCCGGCAGTAACGGCGAATGTGACACTCGCCTATAACAGCGCCACGGGCACCGCATTCTCCGGGATGCCGGAGGGGGTGCAGCGGCTTTCACTTGCCCACCGAGGCAATGAATACCAGATCGCCTCTGCCGACGGCACAACGGCGACGGTGGTGCGCCTGGTTAACGGTGCCGTTGATGAGTCATGGCCGGGATTCACCGCCCGGACGATGATCGACTATGAGGCCACTGGTCTTAACGACACGCTGAGCTGGCTGGGGCCGTTCCTGGTTTGCCCTGAAAATGAGACCGTCGATATGTTCGAGGTGAATTTCTCCTTCCCGAACGGCATCTGTGGCTTTGACAGCAAAGGGAAAAAGCGGCTTCGGCATGTTGAGTGGGAGATTCAGTATCGCGTCTACGGTTCCGGATCGGGGTGGGTGAGTCACCAGGGAGAGTATGCGCTTAAAAACGTCAACGGGCTGGGATTCACTGAGCGGATCACCCTCAGCTCACCAGGGCTGGTAGAGGTTCGCTGCCGTCGGCGCAATGAGCAGGGCTCAAACAACGCGCGAGACAGTATGTACTGGCAGGCGCTGCGCGGACGACTGCTGACGCGCCCTTCATCCTATCCCGGCGTGTCGCTGATGTCGGTGACCGTTGAGACGGGCGGGAAGCTGGCGGCGCAGTCGGACCGCCGCGTAAACGTTGTGGCCACGCGGGCCTACGACTCAGGAACGGCCAGAACCATTTCGGGAGCGCTGCTGCATGTCGCGAACTCTCTTGGGCTGGAAATGGATGTCGACACCATCAACGCGCTGGAATCCGCGTACTGGACGCCACGGGGCGAAAATTTCGATTTCGCCACGGGCGACAGTATCTCAGCGCTGGAAATGCTGCAGAAGATAGCCAATGCCGGGAAGTCACGTTTTCTGCTGAGTGATGGCCTGGCGACGGTAAACAGGGAAGGGATTAAGCCCTGGACTGGCGTGATCACTCCGCATGAGATGGTGAAGGAGCTGCAGAGCGGATTTACCGTACCGTCCGACGATGATTTTGATGGTGTCGACGTGACGTACATCAATGGGACTACCTGGGCAGAGGAGACCGTTAAATGCCGGACGCCGGACAATCCCACGCCGGTGAAAATCGAGAACTACAAACTTGATGGGGTACTGACTCAGGACCACGCCTATCAGATCGGCATGCGTCGCCTGATGAAATACCTGCAGCAGCGGGTAACGTTCCAGACCACTACCGAGCTGGACGCGCTGTGCTACAACCTTGGCGATCGCATCGTGCTCACGGATGATATTCCGGGTAACAACACGATTTCCTGTCTGGTGGAGGCGATGACAACGGCGGGTGGCGTGACAACGTTCACCGTCACGGAGCCGCTGGACTGGTCGTTTGAAAACCCCCGCGCGCTGATCCGCTATCAGGATGGCTCTGCATCCGGGCTGATGGTGGCGAGCAGGGTGGGTGATTTTCAGCTGTCAGTCCCGCACCTGAGCGAGTTTGATGACCCGATGAAGGTTAACCTGTCGTCGGCAACCATCGAGCCGATCCGCCTGGTGTTCTGCGGCTCAACGCGCCACGTCTACGACGCCATTGTAGAGGAGATCGCTCCGCAGTCAGACGGAACCTGTCAGGTCACCGCTAAAGAATACCTCGAATCGTTCTACCAGTACGACGACGCCACATACCCCGGCGACGCTACTTAATACCAAAAAAATCCCTTTCAACTTTTCTTTCGCTCAAACCCTCGTTTGGGCGAAGCCTCTTTTTGGAGCAAAAAACATGGCCTTTAACCCGGAGCTGGGGAGCACGTCTCCCGCTGTGCTGCTCGATAATGCCGAGCGCCTGGATAAGCTGGTCAATGGGTCTGCGCTGACTGAACCAGATCGCGCTGGCGATGAACTGGATACCTGGCGTGGAATGATGGCGAAGAATGACCAGATTCGTCAGAACCTTGTGCCATTGAGTAAGCAGTACATGACGCTTGAGGCAGCTCAGGCTGATATAGCGAATATCCCTGATGGATCGACCACGTATTACCGCAGCCCCGATGACAGCGCGCTTGCTATTGAGGTCATGAACGTTGGCGGTACGCTGACGGCAACCGGGCGCAAGATGCCGTCGCAGCAGTCCATAGATAAGTATTTTCAGGTTCTTCCGGACGGAACATTTGCGTTGATGGTCGATAACGGGATGATTCTGGCCATTGATAAAAACGCGGTAACGCGTGCTGTTTCTCTGGCTGTACAGGACCTGATCTCTGTCGGTGGTGCTTCATTTCAGATTTATAAACATGCTGAGGGTTTATATATATCAGGGGAAAATGGTATTCCGCTGGCGCTGGGACCTGATGCGGTGCTGCGACTTGTTGCGGCGAATATTGGTGGAGTTGGTTTTGAAACAGATACAATGGGCGTACCCGTGTTGTTTCGGGCATCGAATGGTATTGCGGGGGCTGTTGATCTGGACGGTAACTGGCGCCTGCCAGGGGTGGTTACAGATACACTAATTGTCGACGGAAAAAAAATTACTGGTGATGGCGGTGGCTCCACGGGTGCGGAATTTACACGTAGCGATCGATACGTTGACGCTAACGGCAATATCATGCGTGTGATACCCGATACATTAAAAATGAGTGCTTGGGGATCGTCATCGTTACTTCGTTATGGTGCTGATGCCGCTTTCTCTGCGCTGGCTGGCAGTCTGGGTGTAACTAACTGGAATAATCAGGGGCAGGGAGGGGAAACATCTTTTCAGGTTGCCGCGCGATTCGGTAGTGTCCCGTTCTCGTTGATTTTCCCCGATAATACAATCCCAGCCAGCGGCGCTGTCGGTGTTACGTGTACGCAACTGCCGAGCAATTTTAGAAACTCCTACCTCAAAGCGTATTCCGGTACTGTTGGCGGGGTCTCGGGGACTCTGTCCTGGTCATCATCTTTATCTTCATTGCTGTTCACAAGGGCTACCTCCGGGTCACCTGTGGTATTAACTGGCGCCACTGACTTCATACCGACGCTGCCTGAATCTTACCGTGATGGAGTGGTCCTGCTGTGGATGTATAAAAACGACATAACGTACGGTTCGGGTAATCCTGAAGTTAGCGCGGAGGTTACATACAATAATGTTGTAAAAACGTTTACGCATCTATCAACGCTTGCGAAGCGTTGTCTTGTTATTGGTATTTTTAACGATTCATCATACTCAAATACAGATTATTTGAACCGGGTAGCAACGCTCAACTCAATGATGCGGAATAAATTTGGCGATTTGTACTGTGATACGCAGGATTATTTGTGCAGCGCGCAGGTGTGGGTTGATACAGGTATCACACCCACAGAGCAGGACCTTGCTATGCAGGCTGCTGGATATAAGGCGACATCTCTCTCGGGGGACACATTACATTTAAACGCGGCAGCTAGTAAAGCAATAACCGACCACGTCATTAAACCAAAATTAATCAGCCTGGGCTGGTACAAATAGGAGACTATTTATATGTCGAACGGATTAGCTATCAACATTCCTACGTCATTTAGTCGTGTTTTAACCGATTTAAGTTTTATCCCTGACGTACAATCTGACTCGCTGGCGTACACAGGACTCTACGGGTCTGATGCAGCGAGTAGCATTATTAATGACACTACTGGTGGATTATCTTCTAAAATCTTACTGGTAGAAGTCCGAAATAGCGAACGCGTGGCCTATGGAAAGGGATATTTTTCCATAACGGGTACTGGCGCTGACACGTCAGGTGGGACTGGTGTACGCGCTCAAGTGAACTTAACAGACCTCGACAGAATTGGATTCCCGTGCTCTTTTATTACTGCATTCCGTAATATTAAAAAAGTGCGAGAAACAGCACCAGTCCGCCGTTTATATCCTATCGCGTCATTTTATTATAATTCATCTGTTACTAATGGGTCCCCGTTTCTAACTATTGCCGCAGGAATTGCAGATGACGGCACGCATTACATCGCAGCATATTCAGGGTCTATAGCGTCCATCGGGTCTGACGCAAATGCCCGCCTTTGTTATGTTGATGTTGACTGGTCCATTGCCGATAAACTCATCACAGCTGGCATTTCCCGTGCAGCGGATGGGACTGTTAATCTTGCTGTGGTAATCGACGGTGTGGTGAAAACTGCATCATATAGTTTCCCGGTACAGACAGATGTGGCGGTAAGCACCGCATATGTTCTATTCGGCTCGCAGAACAAACATACTTTAGACTCAGGTGAGTTTATGATGGGGCAGTACTGGTACAATAAGACGCTGACACTGTCAGAACTTCAACAGCAAATCAACATCACGCATCTGAAGGCCTCCGCACGTATTTAATTAAAAGATTATGGTTTGATTGTCGATATTTCGATTTGCTATAATCTGGCTCGCCATATTTCATGGCGAGCCACCTGAAAGACTCTTACATTCTCATTAATATTAGTTTGTTTATACGCATGTTGTTTATTGTTGTGTTTTCAAAAGTGCTGTGTATATATTTCTTTGGTGGGAAGAAGAACATCGACTTTAACCCTTGTGTTAATGCATTCTCCTGGCAAGGAACGCAGTCAGAATATGAAAAACCATTTATTCCCAATTCTGATATATTATTGATGATGTCTTCTTTTATTTTGGCGTCCATTTGTTTGTTGTGATTTTTTATTGTTATGAATAGCCGCCATGCTGTTACATCCAAATACCAGAATACACATGTTATGTCATGTTTTGAGTCTAAATGATCTATGAGTTTTTTAGCCTCTTCAAAATCTTCATCTAGTAGCTTGGTTTTCATTTTTAAATCCTTAATTTGTAAGTAATTGATGTGTATAGTTGTTTATATGCAAACAAAAAGCCGTGTGCAGATTATATATCTGTCTCTTATACACATCTGACGCTGCCGACGATCTTACGCGTGT
>ENA-OYXV01000183-OYXV01000183.1-human-gut-metagenome-genome-assembly--contig:-NODE-183-length-37409-cov-6.855732_pt1 | contig 37409 bp, 59 predicted proteins | sample MGYA00244846_ERZ653424 | MGnify/ENA primary metagenome ERZ653424 (study PRJEB26926, sample SAMN06165108) | human gut metagenome | biome: ENVO:00009003; feature: ENVO:2100002; material: ENVO:00002003...
ATAAGAGACAGGTTATAAACGTGCCACATTGTCACACCCGTATTTTTAAACACTATTTTACAAATACTGACAACGTTTGGAATTATTTCAAATCTTGTAAGTGTCTATAAATCAGCCATTTACAAAACGTTAAACGTATTTTTATGCTATTTTCCAACTGATCACGTGGCACGTCGTTTGCTATTATATAGGCACAAAGGGGATACAAGACGGCACACAACGTGCAGCGAGTCCCCAACATTGTATAACTAATGCAGTGGGCACCGCTCTTGTGTGGGGTGCAACCAAACAACATGACAACAAACAATAAGTCAAACGTATCTGCGTACGTTTCAGAGTGTAAGGAAAATGCTACAATCGTAGCGAGTCTTGAGGTGTTGAACGATTACCGCAAAACGTTGCTTTCAGAGTGCAAAGACGACGCCGTCGTGGCTGCACGTAAAGATCTTGAGGAAGCACGTAGCAAGTACAACAAGTTAGCAACCGCCTACGTGTTGGGCGACTCTAACTATAGCAACCTGCAAACCGAGTGTGTACGTGCAGCCGTTAGTGAGTTCAGCCACACACACAAATTGCCCCGTTTCTTTCAGTGGTTCAACGACAACGGAAAGGACGAGCAAACGAGCATTATCGATTCCGTGCAGCGTTTAGGCTCAAAACTTGCAGCACTGCACACCTCCTTTGCGAGCGGTTCAAAGGTTGCACGTAAACAGAAAGCAAGTGAAGAGGACCTAACCGAACGTATTGCTCAACTGCAAGCACAACTTGCAGCCTTAAGGGGCGAGAAGAAACAGGGATAGGGCTTTCTCCCTATCTTTGTGATCCCTATCTTTTCCCACGGTGGAAACAATAAAGCCACCGTGGGATATTATACACCAAGTCCGGAGATTTGGCGCGGGCTGCCATGCCCTTATTTTTCCCACACTTTTTGGTAAACCTTGTCGCGGTGTGTGGGCTTACTTTAGAGAGAGAAGAATTTCTCCCTCAGAGGACTAATTGCCAAAATTTCAGAGAGCTATCCTGCAAACAAACCTGTAGCGATACAGGAAGGCGGGCGAGAAATCCCGTCGAGGATAGCGAAATATCGGAAACGATAGCCAGGCGGTCGGTGAAAGACTCGCTAACTATCTTCTCTGAGTCGAGCCGTACGAACTGAGTGCGGTGAGACACAGGCACGGAGAGCGAGACAATAGCAAGAGTTGTGATTTGTCTTGCGAGGATCTGAAGGCGAAGGAGAAGACAAGAGCGAGAGGGAAACAAGAACAAAAGCTATCGAGGTGCACAATCCAATGACCCGTAACGTTCCGAGCTTTTTCACAGCGGTGAGAGAGTAGAAATAAATCATAATTCATATTCTATCGTCTGGCACACGTGGACGAGTTCCTAAAGTGCTGCGCACATTCATTACAGGGCGCGGGTGGTACAAATCTGTAATCGTGAGTAGTTATCGTTTATCTCACGTGAGGTATATCCAAAAGGTCTACGATACGTAAGTAGTTGTACGTATAGCTATATCGCTACACAAGTAGCGGACGTGTGGGAATTATTCCCATGAAAACGTGCGGAGAACGCTGAGGGGTTATCCGCTGGTGTCTTTCGAGATTCCGACAAGTCCTCAGAGGGTGACGAAGCGGCACGATACGGTGTCGTGGGTGACAAGCGTGCGCGATGAAAGCGTATCATCCTGGCAATGGCTGCGCACGGAGAGATCCGTGCGTGGCTCCTATTACAAACCATTTAAATATTAGAATTATGAAAATTATAAAGCATTATGTTACAGCAAACCGTTCAGACGAAGGTATGGAGTTTCTTGGATATGGTAAAGACGAAAAAGGATGGTTCCATATTACAGAAGAGCCGGAAACAGAAGAAGAGAAAGAGGAGCTATATTCTTCTTTCGTTATATTTTAGCCTAATCTCCCTACGCTTGTAGGGAACAATAACCATAAAATTTTAGAGTTATGAGTACAATGAGAATAAAGTGCCTTTCCATGCGAGAGGTCGAGAGTGTCATTGCGGATGCTCAGGAGATTTTGAGTCATGTTGAATTCGGGTCGCTGAAGAATGGTGTGCTTACATTATTCTGTGTGGCTTGAGCCTAAAAATCCGTAGCCAGTACGATAATTGTCGTGCGTGTGCTACGGAACAATCACTAACGAATTTTAGAATTATGAAAGCAAGACAGATTATTTATTCAAGTACGATAATTGTGCTTGGATTTTTTCAGGCGCTTCCTGCGCTGTTGTGTTTGGCAAGTACGAATATTCCTGTAATTCTGCTTGGAATTATTTGGGGTGTTCTGCTTGGTAAGTTCTGGAGCAGTACGATAATTGGCAAGTGGTATTTCCGCGAGCTTTGGCGTGCTACACTCCGCTTGGAAAATCTCATGCTTGGAAATATAGGATGAGATTGGCAAGTACGAAAATTCTGCTTGGAAACATTCAGCCTAAAACTGCCCGATAGATTTGGGCAGTACGATAATTACAAACCAATAAAATTACAGAATTATGAAACAGAAGAGAAGACTGACGGGGTATGTACTCGTTGATCCGTTCGATGGTGCTATCCTGTGCCAGTATCCTGTAGGATTGGGATTTGACGGAGATTGTGTTTCTGCGAAGATTGAGGCTATCCATGATGCAGAAGAGAGAAAAATAAAAGGTTGTCCAATGGAGGTTTACGGCTGTATCAACAACACGTATTCGGACGGAACAAGAATTTACCCGCGTAATTAGCCAGAACTGGGCAGTACGATAATGTGCTGCCTGCTATTAACCAAAACAGAATAAATTATGAGCAAGAAGAAAGTTGCAGGTCTTGAGAGACCTTACTCTCCTCGAAAATTGGGAGAGTTGTTGTGTGATTACATCGTGCAGGGTGGATTTGAGGAGAGCGCAAAGCTTGATTATTTCTTCCCAAGCGATGATGATGAGACCGAAATCAGGAAAGAGACTTTTGACGTATTCTCTATTACTGTGTTCGGATCAAACGAGGGTATTTACACTTCTTTCTACATTGAATATCCTGGAGAAAAGCGCATACGTTTGATGTGTGCCAAAACTTTTGGAGAGTCAAAGGAAGATTACGTGAACATGCAAATGATGGCGGCAAACGTCTGCTATTCGTTCTACAAATTCGTAGATAGAAATATAGATTGCTTTATCTGGTATGGATACGACATCTCATACAAGTTAGGCGACAAAGAGCACAGCTATTGCTGGAGCTATTCTATTGAAAGAGTAGAGGCTAACGCACGCGAAATCTTGAAAAAATATCCTAAAGCGAAAGTGTTTTACGTTGATTGCTACACTCGCAAAAAGTGTGAGTGTAATATTTTAGCCTAACAAGCTTGGTACGTTCTGTACCATGCTTCTATTATTAACCAAATACTTTAGAATTATGACACAAGAAGATGTTAATTTTCTACAGGCACTTGTAGAGTCTCACGAGCAAGTTATTGCAGCAGACTGCAAGAGACGCAAATTAAGCATAGAAGTTTATAACAAGCGTGTATCTCAGAGCGAGAAGAGAGCGAATAAGATACTTCGTGAGATGATGTGTCGCTAAACAGGGTAGAGCTATTGTTCTACCTACATAATAACCAATTAACGAAAGAATTATGAAATATTTAAAGACACAAGAGTATCATACACGTATTGATGTGTATTTTGATGGAGAAAAGTACGTATTCATCAACGCATTCCACGGATGTGTGGCAGTTGCGAGAAGAGAAGGGCTCGTTGAGTTCACTAATGACGGATACAAGGCTCACGTCAAGTTCAAGGTCGAGAAAACGAGATGCACCATCAGTAAGAGAACTATAGATAGAGCCATATATAAGATGGAGAACAGATACATAAGCACTATCGTTGAGTACGAATGGAAGGAGGTTGACAGAGATGACTTGCCTTATGCCGTGAGCGTAAAAGTAGAGGAGCGTTAAGCCAAAAATCCTGCGTGGAGACACGTAGGAGCAATTATTAACTAAATTATTCAAAGGATATGGAAAGTATTGAGGCTATGCTGTGGGATTTCATTGTTGACAACAATATCGCCACATATGAGGAAGTTAGACTGGTCACGGATATAAATGGCTTTAGTGAGAGTACAATGACTGATATTATCTTCGCACGAACCGGAAATCGCAGTTACGAGCAGTGCAAGGATGATGGCTATTCCGGCACCGATGAGCTTGACAGCTATTATTGTCTTGACGAAGAAGACAATGAAGAAGAGGAAGAGGATGAATAAGAGTAGTATTTGCCTAAAAAGGTGCGCCCGTACATGAGCGTGCCTTCTATTGTTTAACCAATATTTTTGAATTATGGCAAGAAAAGGAAAGACACTGGAGCAGCAGTGTAAGTATTACAACTGCGATGATTTCGCTCGTGATGTAATGTTATATCATTACCACTGCGGAAACAAGAAAGGTATGGTAGAGGACTACAAGGAACTCAACAAGGAGGCAAGGCAGATTGTTGTTCAGCAGATTTTAGAAGCCTACAACAACTCTGCTCTACAGGACATCATTATTCATCTTATGTTCGGTTAGCTAAATATCCACACATCATAGTGTGGAACAATTACGAACCAATAAAATCAGAATTATGAGCTACGAATTTGCAAAGAAGGAAATCGGTGATTACAGAATCACGGTTTTCCAGGATGAGGATGCTGAAAGCCCTTGCACAGACTGGGATTTGGCAGGTGTTTACTTCTGGGATTATCCAAATTACGGATACAACAGAAAACTTTCTCGTTATTGCAGTAGAGAAGTTGATGCAGAGAGCGCAGAGGATGCATTGAAAAAGCTCGTTTGCAACTATGTGTCACAAAAGAAGATTATCGACTATATCAATAGCGAAAATGTCGAAAACTTCCGTATGCGCTACGACAAGTCTGACCACATGTGGTATCTTGAAAATCTGTACGACGGAAAGTGGTACGAGCACGATCGTTTCTCTCCATACGACGTAAAGAACGATCGCTGTACCGATGATCTTTGTGATATCCTCGAAGAGGATGATTTTACGTATCTTCTTCAAGACTGCAAGGATATAGCATTCTACGAGTGGTCATCCAGAGGATATTGCCAGGGAGATTACGTTAGCGGATATGCCTACTGTGACAAAGAACGCTTCAAAAAGATGGTAGATACAAATACCAAAAACTGGAGGAAGCGAGCCTTGGACTTATTCGAGGGAGAAGTCAAGGATATCGGTATGTGGATGTGGGGAGATGTTAAGGGATACGTCCTTGAAAAGAAACGTCCGTTCACTAAATTGTACGACGACGGAGATACCTCTGAATCCTATGACTGGGAGCAGATTGATTCATGTTGGGGAGAGTACTACGAAGATGCTGATGACCTCATCGAAGATGTTATCAAGGAATACGGCTTACAGCCGAAAGATGCAGCCTAACAAAGGGGAGCTTGCATGCTCCTCTTCCACAAACAAATTAAACAAAAAGAATTATGAAAAAGGATTTTGAATTATTGAAGAAGCCTACAGAGGTTATCTACAATGGTATTCGTACAAAGATTACCGGTGGAGTTATCGTAAAACTCCTGTCGAACTATATGGAGGATATTTGGGATTATCTCACAGAGAAATATCCCGAGAAGGACTTCAGCGAGGGCGATGCATGGGACTATGATCCACGTTTCCAGTATTTCAAGTATGATGAGGTTGGAGAAGAATACATCGTTCTCAGTCTTGACGAAATGAGCGAGAAAGATATCGATTGGGAGTACGATTATGTACTTGTCGATACCTCTGCATTTCCTACATACGAGAGATGGACGATGGATTCTATCATCTGCCTGACAGATGTAGATGTGGCTCACGATATCCACGACCTAACAGACGAGCAGCTGCAAGAACTTCGCGGCGAAGTCTGTATCGGTTCTTATTTTTCTGCCGATTACAACAACTCGTTCTTCCTTGACAGAAGTGAGCTGATCGGCTATTGCGATAGCTATGACGAGTGGCTGGATGATAAAGGCATCGAGGATAGTCCTGAGGAGTTCTCATATTACATGAGAGAAGTAGCCTAAAAACGGAGGGAGCAATCCCTCTGACATTATTAACCAATAAATTATTAAGAATATGGCATTACAATGGAATTGGAAAGACAAGATGGGTAAACTTACCATCAGACAGAAAGGAAAGAAGTTCAACGTAAACATTTACTCCGGAAACGCTCTCGCTATCTTTATTTGCGAATACAAGCAGAATGATCAAGATGAATACGTAATGTACGATTTCTTCGCAGACAATAAACATTGTGACAACATCATCAAGAACCGCAAACGATTGTTCTCTGATGAGGTTGTAAGCATCGAGCTGAATCTCTATTACAGAAGTGCGAAGACTCTGCTTAAAATACTTGTCGAGAATGGTTATAAGGTAAAATGTTATTACAAAGAAACTAAATCCAAATAATTATGAAGAGATATTACGTGTCAGTCACAGAACATTTGAACAAGGTAGTGAGTGTTGATGCTGAGAGTGAGAAAGAGGCTGTACAGAAGGTTCAGGATGCCTATGACGGCTGCGATATTATTCTCGACTCAGAAAATTTCGCAGGTGAACAGATTGAAATCGATGACTATCAGGAGCACTGGAGAGAAGTCGAAGAAGATGACTCCGCAGTACTCCAGCACATCGACTAAGCCAAACAGGGAGATAGCTCTCCCTACCAATAACCAAAACATTAAGAATTATGAATGAAGACAAAATCCTAAGTATGTTCTTTGAGCCGGAGCGGTGGCAGAATGCTATCAGCAAAGGCATTGACAAGGACATGAACAAAGCAACCCTGTATCAGCTAACGACACCAGAGGCTCGTCTTATTATGTATGAGAGGATTAAAAGTGGCAATTACAAGATAATGCCGCCACATACAGCCAAAATTCCGAAAGACAACGGAGATTTCCGTACTGTCTATGTGAATGAGCCTGTAGACAGAATCCTCTTGAGCATAGCGAACGACCTCTTGTTCGAGCTGATGCCAGAGATGGTGCATCCACGCTGTACGTCGTATCAGAAAGGTATCGGCTGCGGTCGTGTGGTGCAAGATGTGTCTCGGATAATATACTTGGCAGACGGGAAAATCATCGGATGGAAAGGTGACTTCTCCAAATACTTCGACAGCGTACCTATTCGGTTCATCGACTGGTCGTTTGACAAGGTAGAGGAAAAGTACGGAAAATCTGCGCTGATAGATGTCATTCGTGACTACTATCACACAGACTTATATTTCGATGAGGACAACAACCTCTGCGAGAAATATCAGTCCCTAAAGCAGGGATGCTCTGTTGCTGCATGGTTGGCTGACGTCATTCTCTATCATCTTGACGACAAGCTGTCTAAGCTTAACGGATATTACGTCCGCTATTCCGACGATACGCTGTTTGTCGGCGAAGACTACGAGAAAGCCATGGATATCATGAAGAGCGAGCTTGAGATGATGCAGATGACGCTCAACCCGAAGAAGGTTGAGTATCTTGACGCTAATCACTGGTTCAAGTTCCTCGGGTATTCCATCAAGGGTCACAATATCTCTCTGTCATCCACACGTATCAAGACCTTCCAAAAGGAGATTGAGAAGAGGACGATCAAGAAGCGTGACACCACGATGACGAAAGCCATCAACGCAGTAAACAGGTATCTCTACAAGGGGTACTGCGATTATTCCTGGGCTACTCAGGTTCTTCCGGTCATTAACGTGAAAGAGGACATCAACAAGCTCAACACCTTCGTCATGGACTGCATACGTGCGGTCAAGACAGGCAAGAGAAAGGTCGGTGGTCTCGGATACGTGAAGACTCAGGCTGTAGGTTGCATAGACCGAGGCCGTGGCAGGAACGTGAAAGCCAACAGGAGTAAGACAGAGAGCGAAATCAAGGGATATCTATCAATCGGTTGTGCTCAGAATGCCTTACGTACAAGCAGGGCAGCGTACAACACATTGGTGAATACTATGTAGATGTAGCACCAAGCGCAAAGGTTTTGACGGAATGAAGAGCAATTTAACCATCCGGTCTCGTAAGATTACGGGCCTGTCTCCGAATGAAGACGGCCCCGTAATCCTCTCAACCAGGATGCTATCGAATTGATATAGCTATGCGCAGTATCTTCTGACCGGCAGACTCTGCAACCGAGCACACGGACGTGGGAGAAGGACGGACTTATTTAGGCAACGCCTCTATAACATCATATGGAGGAACCGAATCGCCCAAGTTTGCAACTTGAGGCGATGCGGGTCCTCCGTATGACGCACAAGGCGTAGCTCATCAACGAAGTACAGAAATGTGCCAGTCCGTATGACTTCAACAGGTGGCGCACACCACCAATCCCTGATGAATGGCAGAAGTTTATGCAACAGGTCTCCTAACCAGAGTTCCTGGGACGCTTCACCATCAAATTATGATGGTGAAAGTGTCCCAGGAATTCTGGCGAATCCTGTGTCAAATCAGAATCATAAAGTATTGTGCCGAGCCATCGGTCAGGGAATTACCCGAGTACGAGGGTTGTCTTCGGTTGGGTAATAAGTTTAAGCGAAGTCTTAATCCATAACGCGTTTCCTGCCAATATCAAGCCGTCAACGCGTGCCATCAAGACTTCTTTATCAGAACATTACATCTCCGTACAAAATTACCATGTCGAAGACAACGTTATTGCCAAACGAGGTACACAAGGAGGCAGTACGATTTAATACCACGTGATAAAAGCAGATCACTGACACTGGGTTATACCCAGGTAAGTGATCTCCTCTCTCACTGAGTTATATCAAAATCATACAGCTATGGCAACGAGCCTTTAAGTGTACCTACAAAAACCAAAAGTGAATTGCATCACGACTTATGAATTTTAGCGCTGGAATACCCACTACATTTAGGTGTGGGATGAAAGCGCATATTTTTATGGATTTATTTGCAAAGTTGAAGAAAAAGTTGTATATTTGTAAGCATAAAACGTTTGCTTATGATTTCATACAAATACAAGCTCTATCGTACCGATAAGACGAAGCACCTGGATAAGATGCTCCGCGAGGCTGCTTTTGTATGGAATCATGCTCTTGCGCTACAGAAGCGGTACTACCTTATGTACCATAAATACATCGGCAGTGCTTGTATGAAAGCACATTTTGCAAAACGCATCAGCCGTAACCTCCTTCACTCACAGAGCGTTCAGGAGATACTAGAACGGCTTGATGATGCCTACAAGCGTTTCTTTAAGCATTTGGCAGCACGGACTCCAAAGTTCAGACGGGCAAAGGATTTTTCCTCAATCGTCTTTAAACAGGGTGGCTATTCCCTCAACGGGAACGTGCTGACGATAAACAGAATAAGTAAGCGTTTCAAATTCTCGTTGAGCAGACCATACGACGGCAATGTTAAGACCCTCACCGTCAAGCGCAGTCCACTGGGAGAGTACTTCATCATCATGGTGCTTGACAAAGCCCCTGTCAGCCTCGGAAAGACACACAATGGTGCATCCGTAGGCATCGACTTTGGCTTAAAGACCTACATGACGATGAGCGATGGAACGACGGTTAAAAACCCGCAGTTCCTGAAAGCTACACTCTCACGTGTACAGCGTGCCTCTCGCAAATTATCAAAGACCGCATCGAACAGTCACCACCGACAGGCTCGCCGGAAGAAACTCGACCGCATTCTTGAACGTATAGTCAATCAGCGGAATGAGTTCCAGTGGAAACTTGCACACCATCTGTGTCGACAGTATGATCGTATCTTCATCGAAGACCTCCAGCTCACCGGTATGACAGCCTTGTGGGGCAGGAAGATGAGCGACCTGGCACACGGTGCTTTCGCCACCAAGTTGGAGTACGTGGCTTCCAAGTATGGTGTCACAGTTCATAAGATTGACCGATTCTACCCGTCGTCAAAGGCGTGTACCTGCGGCTATGTAAACAAGCAGCTTCAGTTGAAGGATAGACAATGGACTTGCCCTGAGTGTGGCGCAGTCCATAGCCGTGACCTTCTCGCTGCCCAAAATATTCTTCGGCAGGGCATTGCCGAATTGGAGAGCACAAGTAAGACACCTTCCGCAAGGAGGGCGCGTGTGCGCCTGCATCCAAGAATCTCGTCTCTTTAAGGATGAGAGTATGTCAACAAGAGTATGAGGTTTAATACCGCTGGTCTTTGATACTCGTCGGTGTCTATCACAACCTTCGTGTATCCAATCCACGGGATCGAATCGCGAACATATATTCATGCAACATAATACATGAGATAAGTCATTCGCATTGCAGCGGTGTCCGACAAGGTTTGACAATTCATCCTACATCCGTTCGTCGAGAACTCGCATAGGTGGAGCTTACGCTCCATTAGGGCGAATTCTTGCGAAGTTATGTAGCTAATCGAATGCTTAAAGTCATGCAGCATATCAAATTGAGTCGGAATAGGTTATTGTGAGCCGAATAGTACGCAAGAAGGAAAGATTTAGACAAACAGTCCGTATCTTCCTGAGTCTTCCAGTTAATTAACTTGTACGACTCAGGATTCACTCGACTGTTTACATCGATCGCATACAGCAACACAACGTATCCTTTGAGCGTACTGCTATTAACCAACATTTTAGAATTATGAACAGCAAATTATTAAAGAAGCTTGATGAAATCAAGAAAGAGTACTTAGAATCCGTAGTTTGCATGGGCGAGATGCTTGATTCTGTAAGTTCAGACGGATTCTCTATCGAGGAGGCACACTGGTTGTATATGCGTGCGATGGAGTGGGCGAACGGAGATAAGTTCTATATCCACTTCGGGCACGAGGATAATATAGTGAGTGATGGTGAACTCGAAAAAGTCAATCTGATAGTTCTGAAATAAGCACTATCCCTATTAACCAATACTTTAGAATTATGATATACGACAAAATTATCAATGCAGTTACTGATGGTGCAAAGTTCACCGTCAACTTTCAGAAGAGAACTTGTAGAGTGAATGGTAAGATTATCGTGAATGATATGCAGTATGAAGGCTATCTTGGCACATACCCTTCCACAGAGGAAGAAATAATGAGCAAGATAGAGCAGCTATATCAGGAATACAAGCATTCTGTGCCGTCAGAACGCTCCGAATCGCATCGACACTACTACTTCAAGGCTTTGCCTGAGAAAGAGCTCTCAGACGAAGATATGATGTACGGAGAGCGACGTGAGGTGGCGAGATGCAGACTGGAGCTGTATGTCCTGTTCTGCATAATTCTTGGACGCCTCACATGGAATCCATCATGGGGAACGTGGTTCTGGCGTTCTAAAGACGACAATGACCTGATCATTCTCAGAGACTGGATTGAGCCAAACAAGGGTGGGGCGTAAGCCTCATCCACAAGAGTTAATTAACATTTTAATAACCATTAACAAAATTAGAATTATGAAACAGATTGTAACAATCACTGGTGAGAACTTGAACATCGTAACAAAGAACGTAGAGGCTACAGCAGCTGCCAAGAAGACAAAGGCGCAGATGCGAATGGAAGCACTGAAGAGTGCCGGCGTTGATGTAAGTAACTACTACACTCTTGGTGCTGACCAACTTGTCAAGATCGAGAATGGTAAGGCTATACCTGTTGATATTGACGATGTTGTCGTTGATGCTGTTGGCAAGAAGATTGTCGATGGCGGATACGTGAACAACTGGAAGCTTTTCCGTCGCTGGGTAACCGCTCAGATTTTCGGTATGCTCCGTGACATGAAGTCCTACAAGATGTCTTTCAACGAGCTTTTACAGCGCAAGGGCTACGAGTATCAGTGGCGTATGCTTGAACGTGAGTTTTATGCTCAGGCCAAGATGCAGGAGAACGGTGACACAGAGAACCTTTCGAAGCGAGAGATTTTCTTCAACGAATGCACATTCTCAGGTATGGTGGAAGACTATATTGAGAAATTTAAGGCTTACGTTAATGATAATCTTATCTTCCGCAAGGACAAGAACGGACGCAACACAAAAGAGTACAAGCACAGATGCAAGGGTGTTCCTTATGTTCGCCTGAACAACAAGGACATCTTTGTTGCAGACTTGATGAAAAAAGTGTATGCTCCTCTGTACAAAATTGCTAGCGACGGATTTGACACAACGAACAGACGAGAGCTCTACAACCTCGTTAAGAAGTTCAACAAGATTCGGAAACACCTCGCATGGGAAACCAAGCAGTCCGACACGTTCATCAGCGCATACAAGGGTGCTGGTTCTTACTTCGCAATGCGTAACCTCATTATGTTCAGCGATGCTCGTTTTGCAGGCAAGTCCGAAGCGGAATCTCTCCGAAAGATAGATACCGATGCTGTCAAGTATGGCGCAGATGAAGAAGGATGGAGAATGCTTGGAGTGCTCAAGCAGCTCATCTCAGAATCCAACATCTCTATCGACGGAAAGCTGTGCGTTTGGGCAGAGGAGTCCGCTTTCAGAAAGGCGGTCAACAAGGCCTGCAAGGAGTCTAAGTAACAACACCTAAGGTCTGTCACCTTCGCGCGTCGGTCTGACACTACGATTTACAAGAGCTTCTTGTATCGTCTTCAGAGTCCGTCAGAATCAGCCGGCATCTGAAGACGAGCATAAAGCTCTCCGGATCACGAAGCTAAAGCAAGACACCACGTCATAGAATGCGCGAGTTTAAAGCCAAAAGGTCGGTTGCTCATTAAGCAGCAGCCGACTGCAATTCATTAACCATTAAACTTTTAGAATTATGAGTAAGTATTTTGTAGGTATCAGCGAGACCACGAATGGTTGGGCGGAAGTAGAGGCGGACAACGTAGAACAAGCCAAGGCTAAAGCTTATGAGGCATGGAGTAACGGAGAGGCTTTTATGGACGAGAAGAACTCTGGATGTTCCGTTGAGTGCACCTATCTGAAAAGCCTGTAAACGGTTATCTGTGCCCGACAAGCACAGAAACCACTATTATTAACCAAAAACTATAAAGATATGAATACAGTTAAAGATGGATACGATGTTATCAAAAGCCTGCGTCCTGCTCCTGTTGATCATACGAACGTCCTGGAAGACAGAATTCTTGACCTGTTGTTCGATGGCAGCAGATACGTACAGGAAAACCACAAGGCAGTTGGTTTTATCTACAGCCTTCCTACTATCGTTTCTGTTTACGACAACTGCCTTACCGTCACTCTTATTCCAAACAACTGTCCAGAAGAGGATATTGATGCATGGGCTCTTCGGGTTGTCAACTCTATCAATGTCAAGTGTTTGGATGAGGTGAGGAAGTTTGAATACGTAAGCCTGTTCAATTTCAACTTCGTCGATGGGCTCGTATGCACTTACATAGTTACACGAGGTGTCGTCGAGTTCCAGTTTCATTTCACAGACTAAGCAGAAAGCCTCGTCACAAAGTTGAGGAGGCGCATTATTAACCAACAAACAAAAAAATAGAATTATGAAGAAAGCAGAAATTAAAGAGTTGACAGACATGGTGATGAACGCCAAGTGCGAAAGAACAAAGCACAACGACGGATTTATACTAACGTGCAAGAACAATGAAGGTTTCTCCAGTCACATGGAGATATACGACGTATCGTCCGAGGAAGAAGCGAAGAGAATGCTTCTTAAAAACTTTCTCTCTGTTGCAAGAAGCTGTGATGTCAAGACATCTATCCCAAAGCGGATACTCGACAAGGATTGCATTAACGGACAGAAGCACCTTCTGTGGTGGAAAGACCATATTGACATGACAAAAGTTATTCTTGATATGGCAAAGAAAAAGCTTGCATTCAACAAGAAATACAGAAACATGGGATACTGGGAGCGAAGCAATAGTAAGGAGTACAATCGCGAGAAGGCCAAGCTCGACAAGCAGGAAGCAAAGCTTGAAATACGCAACTACGACATCATTCTTCTTGCCGATAAGCGCAAGACGGTTCCTATCTCATGGCTGTAGCCAAAACCGGGCTGTGAGTTATACAACTCCAGCCTTCCATTGTCTAACCATTTAAATATTTTGAATTATGACAACAGTAAGAAAAGCAACAAAAATCCTGAAAGCTTCCGATATCATGAAGAAGAAGGGTATCGTACAGAAGCAGATGGACATGAGTAAGTTCAATGAGGTCGTGGAGGATTTCTTTATGACCCACGAGCCAAAGGAAACAATTCTCCTCACTCCGAAAAGATTTATCGAGATGGACAACCCTCCAGAAGGTGACTTCGTTGACTATCTCGACGTGAGCGTGTGGGAGAAGAAGTGCGATGACCCAGACGATCCGTTTGACTTTATAGACTATCAGTGCATGAAAAAGAACGGAACGCTACGCCCGATGCTTATTGTCAACGAGCCATTCATAGGCAATGCTGCCGGGTGGCTGAGGGATTTTTGCGGGTTCGCTGTCAAGAGCAGAACACGAAAGAAGAAAAAGGAATACATCGTGTCTCTGCCGGTGTGAAAGCCAAACAAGGCGTGGAACATCATTGTTTCACGCTACTATTATTAACCAATTAAACTTAAAGATATGAATGATTTTTTGAAATTAGCTGAGGAATTAGACTGGAGTTACAATGTTGACGATACACCTAACGAAAGAGGTGAGGTTTGCGTTGAGTTAGAGAAGTATTCCCCACAAGGCCAAGACTTCATGTTTTCTATCTGGTTCGAGACGGACAACGAGTGTGACTTCGCCGACAAACTGGAGGAGTACTGGAGAGGATTTGACCCAAGCGAGGAGGCTATTAATTGGATTGGGCCAGATGGACACGGAATAAATGGCGCCCCATACGACCTACAAGACATTATCAACGACATGGTTGACTGCAAGGAGATGCTGAGGGATTTGGTCGTGAAATGCCACAACAAGGCCTACCCGAGCAAGAAGTTCGACAACTACGACAACGGACTTACTTGCAGCTTTGACTGCTATGATTCCACTGACCATGAGATGCAGGCTATTCGTAATATACTTGTATGTTTGGAGGATGCGAGGACCTACGCATCCGGTCTATACAACAATCCTAACAGATGGGAGTTGGATGAGATGCTTGGTCGATTCAAGAATATTGTCCGAGATAAGCTAGAGAGCGGATTCACGAACAGAGTTTAGCCAAACCAAACCGTTACATTACGTAGCGGTTTCTACAAACCAAAACATTAAGAATTATGGAGAATAACTATCAAGCAAATTATGTATTCCTGTATGATACAGGGGCAGTTCCTATGGACGAACCATAAGAATTTATTGCGGAATAGGACGACGACGCAATATGGATGGCCAATGAATATGTTGAAAATTGGAGCAACTATAATGATTATCCCGTTGAACTCGTGTATGTAAGTAGATGCAACGAGTATTGGGACGAAGTTGAAGTAATTTATCATTAAAGATTAAGATTATGGATAAGAAAGAATTGAAAGACAAGATTTACAGTATGCGCAGTTTTGACCTAATTGAGCTTGCGTGTACCATTAGGGAAATCATGAAAGAATACGGTGTCTTTAATATAAAACTCAAACATCCGGTTCTTTGCTACAGAGAACTCTATGAGGCAACCTCGATTGCTATAAGCGATACTTATACCGCTATACCAGTCATTACTCTAACCTTGAGAAACTGCAATAAAGTTAAGAAAGAAGTTCTTGCAGCAGACTACCCATGGATGGATTTTGAATCACTCGCAAGAATAGTTTCAGAGCTTAACGATGAGCTTGAAGGTTAAATTAGCGTTAAAAACGGCAAAGGTTTGGTTTATACTGAAAAATATACCTACCTTTGCTGACTATCAAACCAAAACATTTTAGAATTATGAAAGAGATACATTTAAAAACAAGAGACTGGGAGAGGCTTCTCACCTACGAACAGCAGCAGAAGTACAAGTATGCGATAAAACAGGGGTGGTTCTCAGACTATCACGGTTCTTCGTGGCGGCATGATACCTTTTATGGCGCATATATCTGGAAACACCCTAAGTATATCAATGTTGTACGCACATTTTCCGATCTTGTTGGGCACAAGCCACTGTGGTCCGATGTTACTGATGACAATCTTCGTGACTTGACCGAAAAAATACAGGAACTTTACGCTCCTAACTCTTCAAGAACGATATGCGCTACAATAAAAGCTGTCATAAGGGAAAACGACGAGAAGGGCATACGGAGCAGCAAGTTCGACTCAATACTTAGGGTTAAACGGGTTCCAGTTCAGGCTGTATATCTTGATGATAACGAGATACAGAGCCTTATCGACTATATCCCTCATGGATCTGTTGAGCGGTACGTTAAGCGAATGTTCATACTTGAGTGTTTGTGCGGTGCCCGACTGAGCGATTGCCACAACATAACGCCAGAGAATATCGATGATACAGGAAAATATATCGTCTATGTCGCGCAGAAAACAAAAGCGGAGGTGAGAGTCCCTCTTCACAAGAAGCTACGGCCATTCCTTGTATGCGGAACAGCTGACGAGCCTGTTGGCGGAGTTGTTGACGTTTACTTCAACAAGGTTCTGCGAGAGATATGTAGAAACTGCGGAATCGATACTCGTGTCAAGGTATTCAAATGCGGTAAGTACGAATCTGGACCTAAATTCAAGTTCGTGTCTTCACATACGGGTAGACGCTCGTTCGCGACAAACCTGTCAAAAAAAGGAGTGCCTGTCGAGCAGATTGCAATCATGATGGGACACGCCAATGGAGGTAAGCCAAATATCGAAATGACACAGCGTTACATTGTGGGAAAAACAAATATCGACACAAGAACCTTGCGCGTTTTCGGTATTTACGACGATGATTACAATAGCGTAGTCGATGAATGCTAAACAGAGAGGAGGGTAGAACCTCACTCTCGCTATTAACTAAAACTTTACAAATATGGATTACGGAGAAGAATACAAAGAGAAGTTGGCTAATTTGCGCGGCTGGAATCTCTTAAAAGAAGCAAACAAAATGAGGAAAAGGCTTTTGGCTTTTTCTGAGTTCGGCGATGTTGACGAAGCGTACAGATGTATCAAAGAAAACATAGAGCTAAAGAATGCTATCGAATCAAAGAGAAGGCAGATCGGTATTGCGAGAAGTTTAATAATGGACGAGCTCGAAAAGAGGGGTATTGATACAGGAGGTAAGTATCTTACAATGCTTACGGCCCTTAAAATCCTTCTTGGCATCGAGCAGTTCAGAGATAATAACCACAAATAATTTAAGAATTATGTTAGAAGGAGTAGAAAAGGAAACGCTCGAAAAGTGGGCCAATGAGTGCAATGAGAAGTATCATAAACTTTTCATACAAACTCTTCAAAAGCCTTTGTTGGGCGAGATTGGAACGAACGGACAGATGATCAAAGAGCTGAAAGACCTAAATATGAGCTACATTGACGAAATGAGCGACTACACAGATGATTTTGTCAGCGACCTTGATGGCGGTTTTATTGATCACTTTGAGAAAGCAGAGGAGAATGGAATAAACGTCATACAGGAAGCGAAAGAGTGCCTTTTTACCATTAAAGCCGTAGACGATATGCTTAATGCTAAACATTGGGTCAACGAAGATGGCCATATATGCGACGAAGAAGGCAATAGACTTTCCGAAGGCAGAGAGCATCGAGTGTTCGAGGTCATCAAGGGAGGCAAGCATGACGATTAGCTAAACGGGGAGTAGAAATGCTCCCTGCAATTATTAACCAAGCCCTACGCATCACGGTCAAGCGAATTTGTATTATGGAAAGAAATGACATAGTAGTATTGGAGAATCTTCAGCAAGAAGATGATCAGCCAAGATACCTCGTTGTATTAGCCAAGGAAATCGAAAATCATGCAGCAGATGGCAGCAGCTACGATTATTCTTTGAATAACAATGAGAGTGAGTGCGAGTATGATATGATGAAGGCTATAGAGAAGAAGTTCGGAGTTAACACTGCCGAGCTGTCTTTATATGGAGAAGACAATGAACTCGAAGCTTGCATAGGTTCTGAAATCAGCGATGAGCTGCTTGCTAAGATAAACGACTTCGCTAAGAACTGGAGAAAAGAGAACGAATGGTTCGACGAACCTCTCTATTGGAACTATTTTGATGGCTCGAACTGGAGGGCAGAACTGCTTCACAGCGAGTTGGAATACGTGAACGATAATCGTCAGTACGATTTGCTCGACAGCAATGACGAAACCGCAAAGGAGGTTATCTCAGCCTACGACAGAGCCGAGGATGTTCCGAGGCAATGGGAAAACGGATATTCTACATTCATTGATGAAGAAACCGGGTATGAGATTAGATTCTCTCAATGGTGCGGACACGCAAGTATGGCAGACGTTTATTAAATTCGTTATTATAAGCCCTCGACATCACGGTTAAGTCGTAAAATATGAGAAATTCTATTGATACTTATGTTAAGTCAATCGCAAGTGACAACAAGAAGTTTATCCTCGAAGGTGGATATAAGTCTGTAGCTGATTATATTATCAGCGACGCCGAAAATGGTATAGGCTATAACGAATATTTCGATGATTCAGAACTTGATGAATCTGGAGAGCCAACACAAGAGCAGATTGATGAGTTGAAGAATTATCTGAATGATAATTACGATTATATGCCTGAGTAACGAGATCTAAGCCCTCGACATCACGGTTAAGTCGTTTCGATGAAGAAGATATTATTAGCAGCCATGGTACTTCTCGCAGGAGTATCATTCACATCATGCAGCAGTAGCGATGATGATGGAAACCAGCAACAGGTGTTTGATGCAAGCAAGGCTATGAGTGGCAAGTGGAAACTAAGCAAAGTCCAGGATTTCCCCCTTCCGATAAACAACTACTCTATCAAAGAAGGGAATACCATTTCATTATTGGATGGCGGCATCGTACGCACAGAAGGCGATTTCTCTGTAACAATCAATGGAGATGCAGCAAGGCCTATGACAATGCCGTTCGGTGGATACAACAATTGGAGTGCAGATAATTCATGTACTTCTGACGGAACTGTCGAAGATGGCTCCGCTATAGTGTATTTCAACAATAATAGCGAAGCGTATGTAGCATATTTCATGTCTGCAACAGAAGTTTACCTCGTTAAGTTTGCAACAACTACACAAGGTATGGCTTATATACTTACGAAAATGCAGTGAAATGCTTTTATTGTGAGTAACTTGTGAGTAGACCGTCGCTTGTTTTTGTAAGTTGTTCAGTATCAATGTTTTGTCGATGTACAAACAGGGCTTCCCAAGCCCGGGAGGCGGGTTCGACTCCCGTATCTCGCTCAAGTATTGATAATCAGCAACTTACATCATTTTTCATCATAAAAAACATAGCAAAATACACTATTTTTGCTTACAAAAAAGGTACAAAAACGTGCATAATATGCGCCAAAATACGTAATTTTGTGAGTAATATGTGAGTAAAATTGAGTTGTGAGTAAATTGTGAGTAAAATTGTGAGTAAGTATGAATAGCATCAAGACATACGTTGAAGGAAAATCTCTCAAGGTTTTCTTCATCATTAATTATCACGGAAAGAGATTCCAAGTGTATACTGGTATTTCAAGTACGGTTAAGTTCAGCGGGATGGTCTTCCCGAAGAATGTCCCAAATGCAAGAGCTAAGACGGCTGCACTGGCAAGACTGTTTTCATCAGCGGAAGAATACATCTATATGAACAGTAATCTTCCTGCGGCAAGAATGAAGGATGAATTAAAGGCCATCATCAGCGGAAGAGCTTCGACTGTAGAGAAGAATATCCTCTTCTATATCGACAAGTTCATTAAAACAAAGACCAAGGATAGTACCAAGGAAATATTTCTAAGAACAAAGAGGAGGATTGAAGTTTTCGATGATCATGCAGGCTTCGATAATATCGACAGGGATTGGCTTGAAAGATTCCAGGCGCATGAGCTCATGAAGGGCCGAAAGAGCGGTGGAATAGCCATAGACCTAAGAAACATACGTACAGTTTTCAACTGGGCCATAGACAACGAAATTACAACCAAATACCCTTTCCGTAAGTTCTCAATAAAGACAGAGCGTCAGCGGTACCTGTATCTTAGTGCAGATGAAATGAGGAAGTATCGTGATTTCCCTGTAGAGCCTTTCATGGAAAAGTATCGTGATATGTTCATGCTCGGATTCTACCTAATAGGCATCAATCTTTCTGATCTGCTTGAACTCCCTGCCGACTGCATCAAGAGGGGGCGTATCCAGTACAGACGAAACAAGACCGGAAGACTCTACGACATCAAGGTTGAACCGGAGGCGATGGAAATCATCAAGAAGTATAAGGGAAAGAATCATCTCCTGTGTATTCTTGATGACGGCACGAAAGAATCAAGTTTCCGCAGAACGCTTGGAGATTACTTGAAGAGAATTGGGCCAACAGAGATGAAGAAGAATAAGCGAGGTGCTCTGATCAAGAAGAAAATAAGTCCTCTGCATAAGGACATAGTTTGGTATACTGCAAGAAGAAGTTGGGCAACCATAGCGGCAGAACTCGACATTCCGAAAGACACAATAGGTAAAGCGCTTGGTCATAGCGAGTGGGACTCGTCGACAACTGACCTTTATATTAAATTCGATAACAAGAAGATAGACGAGGCCAACAGAAAAGTGTTGGACGCAGTGAAATAAAAAAACAGGGAGTATGCCCGAAAACAGACATACTCCCGATAAACAATCTTATTAACCTTAAAAACTAACTTATAACAACAATATTCTAATCTGACTTTATCCCGCTGTCGTTCATGGCGATACTCAGGTTCAGGCGGCGATAGTACTGAGATGTACTCTCTTCCGGTCGTATGAACAACAGTCCGTGCTTCTCTATGAAGAACTTAATCTCGTATAGGCTTCCTCTGCCGATGTTGCGGAGTTTCAGTATGTCTTCAAGGCAGAAGAACTTCGTCACAAGGCCGTTGACATCGTAGACTTTATCCCAGTTGAGTACAGAGATGACCCTTCTGGAGAAGCCGCATTCCTCTATGGGTTTCAGCAGGATTTCTGGCGGAGAGAACAGGCTCTCATCCTCTGTGTCGCCGTGACTGAGACGGTAGTCATTGTAATCCTTTTTTAGAGCAGCCATAGATAGCCTTAGCGAGCTGATTTCCTCCTCAAGTTCACTGCTTTCTCTGAGATTTGCGGTTATCTCATCCGTCTGTTCCGTGAACTTTCGCAGCGCCTTTGAGAGAATCTGGTTGACACGTGTGCTTGTAAGAGAGAAGACGTCTGCTATTTCCTGTATGCTCTCCCCATCGATGTACATATCAATAATATCCATTTCACGAGTTGACATGCGCGGTATCATGGCTGCACGGAACAGCGACTTTGCGAGTATGATGGCACTTGGTGTTTTGTAGCTTTTAGCTCCAAGAAGTTCTTTCCTTGTGTCTGCCAGTCGTTCGTTGATTTCGTTCTCCCTGTCTTTCAGTTCCCGGAGCTTTCGGTCGATCATCTCCTCCTTGACAGCGATAAACCTGTATTTCTTGAGATATTTATCTACGTCGTCTGCATTTACGTAAAGGGTGTTCTTGATTCCTATGAAGCCGCCAATGATACCCTCTTTCACGTAGTTGCTTATAGTCTGCGGAGTTACGCCAAGAGCTTCTGCCGCCTTGTTTCTTGTCATTGTTCTCATAATCGTTCTTGTTGATTATTTAAGATTGAACCATACTTTTTACTTTATCGCATGCTTCATCCATAATCTATACAATTTATGACATTAATATTATTTTCTAAAAAGGCTCAGGCACACTCACATCGAAGTCTCCCCTCTGCCACTACTATTATTGTATGTTACTTTTTACCCATTACCATTTTTCTCTCAATTTTCTTCTGATTAGAACCACTTTTTGCCTTCGAAATCTGACTCTTGATAGTCTTGTATTTGTTGGCACATCTTAGTTGCCCTTTTCTGTATTTTGCAGAAATGACAATGAGCGTTCCGTCTGCTGCACGAAAACTCTGATTGTTTGTACACAAGCACGCATCAACGTTCGCCTCCGTGCATTGGATTATCTTTTGTACTGCTCCAGACTTGACGAGAGAATTGACGGCTTTTCTCGCCTGATACAACGTACCGTTAATGTCTTGTGCCATCTTGGCGTTGGAGTAACTTCCGGTGTACTTCTCATCGAATGGTTTCTTCAACATACGAGCTTCCATCTTTCGGGCGTTGCGTACACTTTTAATCGAGTGCCCGTTAACAGCTCTACCATGCGTATTGATGACTTCTTCGATAATATTAATCTTGTTACTCACGACAACCTTGCGCACAAGACCCTTAAGGTTCGGTAGGCTGAGTTTGCTTATTTCCCCTCTTCTTGTCTTGTAGCTATAATTGTAACTCTCGTGAATCTTGTTCGCTATGATTCTTCTCACACCGAACTTGTTCGTATCTATACGGCAATAACCGAACTCAATAGCAGAATTCAGGTATCGCTTGAAATCCTTCTTGTTGAAACCAAGAGCATTCGCTGCCTGGTTTGTTGTTCCGAAATGAAGGTCTGAAGAACGGAACAGGAACTTTATCTTAAGGGCAAAGCAAAACGCCACCAAACGATTTTCATCGCTCAGTGCAATCTGTGCCTGCTTAATTCCTATTCTGATATTTTTCATTACCTCATTTAAAATTAAAAACTCCAACGAACCAGAGGTAGAGGTTAGTCCGTCGGAGTTTAAATTTTGGCATATATTATCGCTCATACGGTTGCCAATCCGAATAGCGTTTATGATTCCTTTCGTACTTACTACTCAGCCTCTACACCTTTCACTTGCATTGCAAAAGTACAATATCTTTCTATTCTGTGCAAGTGTTTAGTTTATAGTGTAAACCAAGCTCGTTTAAGTAAAAAATATGTACAAGCATTTTTAATACACTGCTGCATATATCGTTTTCACGTGAGATGAAATTATAAAATCGAGAGATTAATTAAAGTAAGTAAAAATAACTTTTAACTTATTTTAGTATTATGATGTGCTTTTCAATGTGTTTTCATGATTTTTTTAATAAAAATCCGCCTATCCGTAAGTATATAAGCGGCTATGGCGTTACTATTTGTCTGTATCGAATCGAAGTCCTTGTTTTTCCTCCTCCTGGGAAGAGACATCCTTCTTCAGAAGGTAATGTATGTGTCCGTCATAATTAAATTCGGTAACGAACCGCCTCCCTCTCTCTGACATGTAGTTGAGAATGTCTGTGAGGTTGTTGAACTCAATCTTCCTTCCTACGTCGTTCTGTAACGTGGGTCATTTTCGTCAACTTCATCCCAAGTCGCAGGTACACCATCGAACTTTTCTTTCTCTTTGTTTTCTGGTGCGTACTTTTCCCTTAGCGCATGAACGTCGTTTGTCATTCTCCATACCTTGAAGAACAATATTATGTTCAATATTGCGCACACGAACACTATTGTATAAATAAAACCTTCCATAATCTTAATGTTTAAATATTATACTTCGATTCCGTTATCAGCAAGGATCTTCCTGAGAAGACGAATCTCACTGTCTTTTGACCTTATTGTTTCATCCTTGGCATTGATGATCTGAATGAGCTGCGCATTTTTGTCTTTAAGCAACACCTCTTCCCGCTCTTTGGCTATTTCTGATCCAGTTTCGATATTCTGGTTGTTATGATGACCAAACATGCTCGCTATTACAGATGTCGGCGAGTTCGGGTTGTCTTTTGTATGCTGGATAGCTTGCTCTATTTGCGATTTTATCAGGTCATCGCTTATGTGAATGCCTGGATAGCAACCAGACATTCTGTTCAGCTCTCTCGTCTTATCCTCCAACTTCTCTGGTAAGTACATTGGTCCGATGCCGGTTTCGAGCCATTGGTCGTTAACTAACAATGAGTGCCTCATCTTTCTTATGTCCACCTTGGTGATAGCAACCATGCCGTCGAGCTTCCTGCCGATATTGCTTATACCGGTAATCTTCATGAACTGCTGCTTATTAAGCTGTTCGCACCTCATTACTTCCTTCAGTCTTTCTTGTAGTCCTGCTACACGGTTTTCTGTTACAGCCATACGCTTTTAGTTTTAAATATGTAACTAAAACCGCCTAAAATGCTAATAAATGTTAATGGTACAAGAAAAACGTGTAAATTTCTTGGTGATTACATGAAATTCATGTACCTTTGCGCTCGTTGACGGTCAAGTAACCAACAAAGCCGTTACAAACGGAGGCTTGAGCGACCGAAAGTACGTACTTTACATTGACACTGCAAATATACGACTTTTTTTCGTAAACCTCCAAATTTTAGACGAATTATTTAAGTAACAAAGATGAAAAAAGTTGCAAGAATAACAAAACAGGACATATTGGACATCAAACCAGGAAAATTTGAAGTCTTTCTGCTTGAGTCCGCAAGAGCAGTTCGATCGGCAGTTACATACGCATATCAGCTTGCTCAATACGAAGATTTGCCGAAAGGGGTTCTTAAATACTCAACATCGGCAGATTATAAGAACCATACAGCGATTATCACCGCTGTTCCGGTTGAGAAGTAAACTTAAATATGTAAGTCATGAACGAAATCGTATTTCGTGGTACAAACGACCAAGCTATGACAAGCAGCTTGTTGGTGGCTAAAGAGTTTGGAAAGGTTCACGCAAAGGTAATGCGTGATATTGAAAACTTAAATTGCTCAGAGGAATTTCGACTTGCCAATTTTGGCAACTCCTCTTTTAAGAACGAGCAAGGCAAAGAGTTTCCGATGTTTACAATGACTAAAGATGGCTTTTCATTCTTGGTTATGGGCTACACAGGAAAGAAGGCTGCTAAGTTTAAGGAGGCGTATATAAATGCTTTCAATAATATGGAAGCGCAGATCAAGGCTTCTAAAAAGCCAAAGTCTCAGCTTGAAATTCTTCAGATGTCAATTAATCAACTCGTAGAGCAAGAGCATCGCCTATCAAGTGTTGAACGTGATGTTGCAGAAACAAAGAAGGAGATTGCCGAAATGAAGCAGGAGCGTATTGAAAATAGAAAGCTTCTTTTAGATGCTGAAGTATCTGGCAACAATGTTCCTGAGATTTCGATGCGCAACAAGATTCGTAGGCTGGTTAACCAATATGCAGCTGCAACAAATACAAGTCAGCGTGACATTTGGCACGATATCTACAATAATTTATACTATGCTTATGGCATTAGTATTAATTCGTACAAGGATAAAGATTGCAAAACGAAACTTGATATTGCCGAAAAGCATGGCTTCCTTGGAAAGATGTTAGATATTGTATCGAAGATTGTTGAATACGTTAATAAAAAATGAGATATGGCAGGAAAAGAAATTTTTGCAAATATAGCTTGCTTTGGAAACAAATTCTTTCATTCTATATATATGTTGAGAGATTCCAAAGAATGCGAAGATGTAGAGAACAAAATGTTTGATTCGTTAAACATTGGTTCTGTAACTGATAACAATGTGTCTGTGAGAACTTCCACTATTACGACACAAGATGAAGGTAAAAATCCCGTAACTCGTGATGTGGTTGTACTAAACGCTAATGATTCCTGTGATAAGGAAATAGAAGTGTTTCTTACTAAGCAGGACTGTATAGAGTTGATGGCGTACCTTTCAGCAGCAACGTTTGCATTAAGAGATTAAGCCTATGCCTCGCAAGAAAGTATCAGTAGAGCCTGTCGAAAAGATATGGCTCTCTACAAAGGAGTTCGCCAAGTATATCGGTATGAGTACAGGATATATACACGAATTGAGAAAGAGCGGTCAAATCCGACATTGTATGATAGGCAACACAGCGTTTTTCTTGAAAACAGACATAGATAAGATGCTGGAGGAGCATAGGGTGTTCTGAAAAGTATGAAAAAGCAACAAATAATAATTAGTTTATAGGTGTTTGAAAGTTAGTGTTAGAATGTTGCCCGTGAGGGCATGCTTAAAATCTTTTGTTGTCGGCAGCGGCCGAAACGGGACTGGTAAGTTGCATTGCCAGTCCCCACATGGACACATAGCTCAGTGGAGTAGAGCATTTCCATCCTAATGAAATGGTCGCAGGTTCGATTCCTGCTGTGTCCTCAATGTTTGCTTAATTGATTTTTGGATGCAAAGCTAACGTCCTTTAAGCTTATAAAGTAGGTAGCTCGGGCAACTACAATCTTGCATTTTTTTAAACAACAGCAAACAATAGCTCTTTGACTTAATGATTGACAACATAGTATGCGTGGAAAAGAAGTAGCCGGATAGCGCGTTGAGCGCCGTGACCTGGCGAAAGGACGCACGACATACGAAAATCCAGCTAATTTCTGCATTAAGTAGTATGACGAACCGCATCGGAAAGAAGAATTGTCTATGTAGGCACATACGAAAATAATGCAGTCTGGTGAATATATTATAATGAGTTAACATCACTCGTAGTTCATATATTCAAAGAGGCACGTGGTGTACGAATGTCACGGTTAGACAACCCAATGATACCTTATCTTATCGTCTGACAGGAATTGGTGTAACTCCAATCGTGTCTCCCACTCTTTTGTTTGTTTTAGAATTTTTAATAAGTTATTATTTATTTTTTACACCACTTATCTGTGAAGAAAGGTGGTGTTTTTACAGCGGAATAGTAGCAGTTGGTAGCTCGTCAGGCTCATATCCTGAAGGTCGGTGGTTCGAGTCCACCTTCCGCAACGAAATTTATTGCACATTTTTATTTTGCTCGTTAATGTCGCCAGGCGTGGCGTTTTTTTAATGAATATTAGTTTTAATGGCTCAGCTCTGTCTGTGAAGACAGGGCTATGTTTTTAACCTTAAAGCAATTAGGTAATGCGCTTGCGCCGCATAGGCGTATAGAGAAGAAGGCTCGATACCTTCTGAGGTTACGAATAGATCATATTTCTATTTTGTAGTTGTTGGTTGTTATTTGAATGGGAACGGAGGTCGCAAAAACGCACGGCCTCCTTCCTTTTTCCAAAACAAGAAAAAGAATGAAAGTAATATACACAATAAGAGTTAAGAAAGAGAATATAAACGAACTCTCCAAGCTTGAGGCCGTAGAGAGAATATTCAATAACGAGAAAGGCCGCATGGTAGTTCTTCTCAAACAGGATTTCACTGACGGAAATAGAGAGGTCGCCGAGAACGACTATATTGTTCAGTGGAAAAATGGGAAATACCAGAGGTTCGGAGCTGTTGCGTTCGATAATCTTTTCAAAACGCCAAGCGAGGAGGGGAAGCAATGGCTATAAAACGGGTAATGAATAGAAAGGTTCACTACGAAGGGCTTGAGTTTGACAGTATAGAAGAGCTTCGCTACTACATTCTTCTCCTCGATGACAAGGATGTATCATGTATTCACAGGCAGGTCAGGCTGTGTCTTATCAAACCTCTGTACGTACTCGTTCCAAAGGCGCTCAAGACAAAAGTAAAGTGGGTCAAACGAAGCCTTGTAAAAGGGCATTACTATACGGCAGACTTTGTTTTCTTCGAGAACGGCAAGCTCGTCATCTGTGATGTTAAGTCAGAATATACGTCTAAGCTTCGCGAGTTCTCCATTACGATGAAGAATTGCATATCGCTTATTGCAAAGCATAATCTCAAGCGACATCACGGAGAATCTAAGGTGATATTCCGAAAGGCGATATACAAGAACAGCAAAACGCTACGTATTGTCAATTATCCTTCGGATGGAGAAAAAGTCATATACGAATAACGTGATTATTTAACCATATACATGACTTCACTTGAATCGTTTTTTTAAAAATGTTTTGGCAGTAGCCGCAGTGATGTGCCTACTGTTTTTTTAATTCATTCAGAAAGCCTATGAAAATTATTATAGCATCATTTCTGCTTACAGTGATCGTGTTCCTGTTCGCGGCTTTTGTGGCAGTTCTTTTTAGAGTCAGTTCTTTTAAAAACGAAGATGATGGAGAAGGAGTTTAGATTCAACAAGAACAATGTGTGTATGAACCATAACGTCATCGAGGTCTGGGAGAACAACAAGAATACAAAGACGAGGGGTGTCATACCAGGGTTCTACATAAAGACAGCCGTCTTCAACGGAAAGTGGATATACGGTTACGATATAACCCTGCATAACGGAGGTATTGGAGAGCCATGTATGCAACGGCCATGCAAAAAAGACTGCAACACTGAGCGTGAAGCTGTATTGGAAGCATGTAAGGAGGTTAGAGAATATCTTCTTGAGCACAAACGGGCATCGAGTCCAGACTACTCTCATCACGAGATAGACAACTATTCTCCGAAACTAATCAAACTTCTTGACGATCTCATGAGGCCAAAAGCTGTTCAGCTAAGTTTATTTTAAACATTAAAGATATATTTATGGAGAAGTTAAAATGTAATTCAGGCAATTTCTATATTGTCGCTGTAGCTGTCGTTGAAGACAATGATGGCGAAGTGAAAAAGGTTCGTAAGACTATTGTTGTCGAAGCGACATCTTTTGGTGACGCAGAGCTCAAGGCGTCAGATTCTATGAGCGATTACAGCGTTGGCGATGTTGATGTACTCAATATAACTCCTGCCGCATTCAGCGAAGTTTACTCTTCCTGTGATAGCGATGACGACAAGTTCTACAAGGGAACCGTAGACTACATCACCTTGAACGAGAATACAGGAAAGCCAAAGAAAACAAAGCAGTCGATGCTAATCCAGGCAAACTGCCTCAACAGGGCAACCAGTTATCTTGACGAGATTATGCGTGGTTCGATGGTAGACTACTCTTCTGTTTCTGTTTCTGAAACTCAGATTTTTGACAGTTTCTTTATTAATAAAGTGAAAGCCAATGATCAACAGGGATAGTTTGCAGGCCGTATTCATGCGCCTCACACCACAGGTAGCAGAGGCCGTAATGCGAAAGAGGAAAGAACATAAGTGTCTTATGGATCTTACGAGAAACAACTCTCTTATTGTTCAACAACGAGCCATCTTTCTTAACTACATATCCGGAGAGGGCAGACGAAAGTTCGTCATACCAACTGTTGAGACCGATGCAGACGGAAGACAGAAAGTTGTCGATAAGATTTCGTTCAAATACATTGACCAGAAATGAAACACGCCTGTATGAGCTGCTTCTGGCGAGGTCAGTGCGACGACAAGAAGTCTGGACGCACATGGGAACACACGTGCGAAAGGTGGGAGTTTAGATATGAAAGTGATTAATTTTTAAATTTTAGATAAAATGGAAAACGAAAACAACGGATATGAAGTCATGCAAGTTAGTCATGATCAAAGTATCATCCAGATTGATGCAGTAGAGCGCGCAAATGTTGATTCTCAGGTTGCTACGGCAAAGCAATATCCAAGAGATCTTGCAAGAAGTGTAAACAACTCAATCGCTATGGCTACGATGGACTATGCGACCGCGCAGAGTTGTGGTTATGCACTTCCTCGTGGCGGAAAGCCTATTACTGGACCGAGTGTTCACCTTGCTAAGCTTATTGTAAGTAATTGGGGGAATATGAGAGCGGAGGCAAAGGTTGTTCAGATTACCGATAAGCAAGTTATCAGTCGTGGTACTTGTTGGGATTTGGAGAATAACGTCGCTACAGCCTTTGAGGTAAGACGTTCTATTGTAGGTAAGAACGGCAAACGCTTTACTGATGACATGATTACCGTTACAGGCAACGCAGCAAACTCTATTGCTTATCGAAATGCGGTGTTCTCTGTTATCCCAAAGGCTATAACTGATAAGGTATATCAAGCTGCTCAACACTTCATTACCGGAGATTTGTCAGACGAGGAAAAGCTCGTTGCAAGACGAAAGAAATGCATCGATTTCTTCAAGGATGAGTATGGTATCAACGAGAAGGAAGTTATAATGCTCTGTGGCAAGCAGACGGTCAACCAGATTAAGGCGGATCAAATTGCCCTTTTGCTTGGTATTGCCCAGTCACTCAAGGATGGTGACACAACGGTCGACGAACTGATGAAGCCATACCGAAAGGAAGAGAACAAGAATAGTATCACCGCTATGGCCGCTGATGCTGCAAAGGCCGATGCCGCAAAGAAGGAGGACAAGAAATGATTACTTACAATGTAGAACAGCGAAGCTTAGAATGGCATAGGATGCGATGTGGATGCATAACTGGTTCTAAGGTTGCCGATATCATGAAGTCTGGTCGTAAGAAAGATGAGGTTTTTTCCGACACGGCAAAATCGTATCTCTTCCAGGTTGCAGGCGAACGTATGTTTAACCCGACGTTTCTGAACGACGATGGAATCTTTCAAGACTACATCGACCAAGTTTCTGTCAACACTAAGGCTATGCAGTGGGGAGCCGACCAGGAGGATGCTGCGAAATCTTTATTCATGCAGATGAACTTTCCAAAAGGAGAGATGGCGGAGCTGTCGTCTTGCAAACACGACACAATACCTTACTTCGCAGCTTCTCCTGATGGTGCAATATATGGTCGTGATGGCGGAGATATTAAGATTATTGAGGTCAAGTGCCCAAACATCAACACATATATGAAGTACCGAACTCTCATTCACGACGCAGCTTCGCTCAAAGAAACAGAACCGAAGTACTACTGGCAGATGATGGCTGAGATGAGTTGTACTGGAGCCAAAAGCGGAATATTCATCGTATATTGCCCTTGGCTTTCAAAGCCCATTCACTGGGCTGATATTGAAAGAGTAGAGGATGATATCGAACTCATGGAACAGAGGGTAATCCTCGCAAACGATTTTATTAACAAAATCATAAATAGTTAAATGGATATAACAGGAAAAATTATCGCAGTGTTGCCGACAAGAAGCGGCACATCTGCTAAAGGAACCCAATGGAGCTCGCAGACTGCCGTCATAGAGACTCACGAGCAGTACCCAAAAAAGGTTGCTTTCGATGTTCTTGGTGAAAAAATCACAGAATTTAACTTGCAGGTTGGTGAGGAAGTCACTGTATCTTTTGATATCAATGCCCGTGAGTTCAATGGTAAATGGTTCAACTCCGTAAATGCTTGGAAGGTCGTTCGCGAGCAGGTTCCTTCGCATGGTGGCTACAATGCGAATTCTCAGTCATGCGCCCAGGAAGCACAGGCGGCTCAACCGTCAGCTATGGTTGGTGCAGCTAACCCGATGAATCCTCTAAATCCGTTTCCACCAGCACAGCAGCCAGGAACGCCGGCAGGAAAATCAGACTCTTTGCTATTCTGACCTGGAATATAAGCTAAAACTGATTAAAGATACATTTAATGCTGTAATAGTATGATGTATAACACAAGCAACCCTCTTGAGGCGCATAACTTGAGGCTTCGTGTAGACAAGCTTATAGAACACGGAGAGATGGTAGAACTGATAAGCAAGAAGCCACGGTCACTCAAGGCCAATGCTTATCTCCATACCATCCTCTCCTACTTCGGCTTGCAGACAGGCAACACGCTCGACGAAGTTAAAAGTTACTACTTCAAGAGGGTTGTCAATAGCGATCTGTTTGTTAGGCACAAACACGATGATATTCTTGGTGACGACAGAATATATCTTCTGTCTACCACAAAGCTGACACAGGAAGAACTTTCGCTTGCCATAGACCGTTTCCGAAACTGGTCTGCCGACAAGGCTGGTATCTACATTCCGTCGTCAGAAGAATATATCGCACTTCTTCACATACAGCACGATATTGACAATGCTAAAAATTATCTCTAAGCAAATGATATTACCAAAAAAGATAATAAATAAGTCTGACGAGTTGTTCCCATACAACAATGAGGCCCATAAGGCATTTCTGATGGGAGCCGCAATGGCACTTGGATACGACCTGTCCTACTTTCAGATCGACGAACAGCCTTGCTGTGATGATTACCCCTGCAAGGAAGCTCTCGAAGCATGGCTTGCATACAAGAAAGAAAAACATCAGACTTACAAGCCACGTGGGTTAGAAGCTCTTAAAAAAAAACTTCTACAGTTGTCAAACGGAAATCCTGAATACGCAAAGGTGATCGTTGAGTATTCTATGGGAAACAACTACACTGGGTTGTTCGCTCCTAAAACAAATTGTGTAAACAGTTATGAACAACAGCAACGAACTTTCAACAAGATTAATTCAATCCTTGCCGACTGAATATAGTCAAGCGGTATCAAAGTATGGTGAACAATATGCGCTATTCCTGGAGAAATATCCTACTCTGCAAAATCGCAAGGACGCTATAACTTCTATATACGATTCTGTCGATAGAGGCGGAATGTCCTTTGTTGATGTTGATAAGTACTTCAAAGATGGTGCAAGCGAGTTCTGGATTAAGGTAATGCTAATCGACTTATTTATGGTCGTTGGAGCTATCGACTCAACTACTTCTTACCAGTTCAAGGCTATGGCACAGCGCATCAGACAAGAATACTATCACCTTACTCCAAGCGAGCTTACCAGATTCTTCTACGAGTTTTCTATGGGCGAGTACGGAGAAATCTATGTCGGCAAGACCGTGAATCCTCAGATACTTTTTATAGCTCTCGAAAAGTATATGTGCAAGGTATACGAAAAGAGAGCCGAAATTGACGGACAGAGAAACCGCGACAAGCAGAAGATAGAGGATGAGAAAGCTAAGATGAACGCTATATCCTACGAAGAGTATTGCTTGAGGAAAGGCGTTGATCCGAAAGAATCACCTCTTGAAGAAATGAAACAAAAACTTGAAAAAGAATCGAAACGTAATAAAGATGGAAACTCCAGGAAAATGCAGTGAATGGACGAGGAGAAGATGTAAGCATTGCCCTCCTCTTTACGGCGCATCAAATGTGTGCGCAGAATGTGTTGAAGAACAGTGTTTTGAACCGAACGCTTTTTATTACACGAGTAAATTGCGTGATAATTATGAATGCGATGACGAAGAAGACACTTAGACAGCTTAAGAAAGAGTGGCTGTCCGCGCACCATGATGCCACTTTAGAGCAGGCTTTCGACGCAGGGGCCTTCGCAGAGACATGGCTGTGGTGCAACAAAACCAAGTAAATTTTATAATTATGACACAGAAAGAACGTATTGAGAACACTACCACAAAGCAGGCGGTAGTGTTCATAGGTATTTATTCTTGGGTTATCGTCAGAAACATGGGAAGAGCAATCAATAAGGCAGTATACAGACTTCCCTGGATCTTCATAACACTAACGGTTATCATTTCCTTTATCGTTAGCTTTGTCCTTATCTCCAAGGCACGTGCCGAGCGTGACAGATACGATAAGGATATGGAGCATATATCTCAACAACTCGACAGCTACAAGGCTGTTTACGATAAGTAATTTAATCACGAAGAAATGAGAAAATACAAACATACAATTTTTGTGGTGTTCTTTGTCGAAATGGAGGTCTGATATGCAGTGGAAACCAAACAGATCAAAACCGTTAATAGCAGGTATCCCTCTTAAAAGACCATCGCAGGAACAGGTCAACAAGGCTTACATGCTTTTCTACTCCATGATAGGAGGTTTCGCCTCTGTGGTACAGACACAGATTACTGATGTATACAACTATGCGCGACAGGATAAAAAACTGTTCCGCATGGAGGCAAAAAAGCGGCTTACGGAGGCGAAACGATGTTCCGACGAACTTGTTGAATCTTTCATGTTCTACATGGGAAAGATTGGCATGCAGCAGATATGGCTCGACCTCACAGATGCTATCGAGGAGGATGTTAGGATCGATATACAGAAATGCTTTTACGCTATCGATAACCAGTTCTTGAAGTTCAGTATTAAGCAGCATAAACTCTACACACTCATTCTCATGGCAGAGATTTTATCAAGAATGCTTTGCAAGTCTGTGGATGAGTTCTCATCCGTTATGCAGAAGAACTACGGTATGACAGCATTTACCGTTGGAAGACGGTTCACTGTGCCGGTCAAGGGTGTTTATGCCAGGATACGCAACGTGATGGAACTTCTTTATCCTGTTTCTGTAGACAACAATGTGTTTTCGGAATGCAAAGACAAGTTTAATCTTGGCTTCGAGATTATAGGTCTTAAAATTCTTGATTGCCATCGTGCCGACGAAGCCTTATCAAAGGCATGCAAACTTAACGGCGTTAATATAACACCAGACGGGTCTGATAAGAAAAATACAATCGTCAACACCGGCACACCTTGGAATGATGCTCAGATAAGGGCGCTTACTATAGGGTTCCCGGATTCTCCTACAAAAGAAGTCGCACATATTGTAGGCCGCAGCGTTTATGAGGTTAACAAGAAAGCTAAAGAGCTTGGATTGAAAAAATCTCCTAAATACCTCAAAGTAATAAGAACAGCAAACCTTAAAAAGAAAACAAAATGAAAAAGATTCCAAAGTTATATACAAAGAATAATAAAGGTCGTTACGAGGAATACAAGATTCCCGAACTTGATGTGTCAAAGAGTCTGTATTGCAAGATTAATGGACACTATCGGCCAGTGAGCATGAATTTTCAGAACGAGTTACAAGAGGGTGTGTGGGTTGTCACCCGCCACCGTTCTTGCACAGAATATATCCTTGGAACTTACATTCGTGAGTGCTTCCATCTTGACAAGGCTTCGGATATCGAACGTTTCCCTCTTTCCAAAATGGGACACATAAACAAAGTGTGTGACCGTATCATAGACGAACTGAAACTTGGAAATGCCGATTTCAGACCAATGACTAACAATGAACTTATAAAATCTGTTGTTGGGCTTGTATACAATATTAACGAGGAGGATAGCTTATGATGTCAGAAAAGCAATATCGAGTAGCCAGAAAGGGTATTGTCGAGCAAATTAAGTTAGCTCATAATCTACACTGCGTCAACATTGCTAATAAGCACAGAGCCGCGTTAAAGAAGTTGGAGATGCGTTTCTTAAAACCAGACGCAACAGGTTGTTTTGATTGGCGAGCACGAGTATCGAGTAGTCGTTATCATATATAAATTATCGAGATTATGGAAAGAAAGATCGGAGAAACCTTTGAGTTTAAAGGAAAAACTTATGAGGTAGTGGAACTACCTGAGTACTTTTGTGCGTTTTGTGATTTAGAAAAAGAATGCTACAGCAAAAGGAGTTATTTAGAAAAAGTAACCGGAACTTGTAGCCCGAATAACAGAAAGGATACACGTAGCGTGTGTTTCAAAGAAATTAAAAAAGATATGGAAATAAAAGATAATCAACTTACTATCAATATCCCTGATGGGATGGAGATAGATGTAGAGAATTGCGACTTTGATACTGGCGTTATCAAGTTTAGAAAGAAAGAATTGCGTTATGAAGATATAGAGAATTCTTTAGATCTTGAAGGAAACAGAACAGGCATACCTGTTGATGATAAAAATGCTTTCAAACTCTGTGCTACTGATCGCCTTATGAATATAGCAAGATATTACAATGGCGATTGGAAGCCTGATTGGAAAAACCCAGATAGCTTAAAATTTTCTATTTGGTACGATACTCTTAGAGAAAAATATGATATTGAATATTGTGGTGGTTCTGTTAGAAACGATGTCTATTTTAAGAACAAAAACGATGCGCAGGCAGCCATCGACAACCCTAACTTCCGCAAAATCTTGGATGCAATTTTCAAAAACTAAACAATACGATTATGGGAAAAGAAATTAATATAGCGGAAATTCTTAAATATAAACCGCAAGGAACTAAATTGTACGACTGGTTGTATAATAGAGATGTAGAGTTAGATACAATCAGTACTACAGATACAGAAACAGTAGTTTGGTGTACAAATGAGACCGATAATAATACTACTTGCCATCGTGGTTATTCCGAATTTGGTACTGTAAGAGTATGCCCTGATGGTTTACAGATTCTTCTTCCTTCAAAAGAAATGCGTGACTGGCGCAAATTCGATTGGAAGAAAGGTGATGTCTTGGTTAGCAATGATAGTGATAGCCATATAATCTTTAAGGGTTTCTCAAAAGATGATTATACTATATTTGAAGGTAAACACTGGATTAGTGTAAGTAAAAAGAGACATATATCTTGTTTGAATATGCAGAATACACAAAACTATCATATTGAAGATAACAAAGAAGTTGCTCAAACCTACATCAATACCATCGAGGAAAAATTGGGTGGCAAACTCAATCGTGAAACTTTGGAGATTGAAAAACAGCCTGAGTTCAAGGATGGGGATATAGTGGTATATGGAGAATCAGTTGCAATATGCCGAAAGATTTATAAGGACACCCTTTATTTCTATGTTTCTATAAATGATATATTCGGATTATTGTTTAACGAACATGTGGTATCATCTGAAGGGTATAGATTTGCCACAGATGAAGATAAACAGCGTCTCTTTGAAGCTATCGCAAAAGAAAATAAGGCTTGGGATGATGAGAAGAAAGCCATTGTTGATTTGAAGCCGAAGTGGACTCCAAAGCCATTTGATAGAGTAGTAACAAGAGTTGATAATGATGCTATATGGACTGCTAATATTTTCAGTCATATTGATTCGTATGGAGAATATAATACTATTGGTTGTGTTGGTGGTTATCCTTATTGTATTCCTTACAATGAAGAGACTGCAAAGCTAATTGGTACTACTAAAGAATGGAAAGAGTGAGAAGAAACTCATGGTTGTTATTACACAAAAAATAGGTCTTAGATTGGACGAGTGATTTAGGAGATTTCTGTAATAATCATCCGTCCAATCGTTATACTTATAACATTTATTTAATAATGTGTAAATTAATTGGTTTGTTATGATAGACGATAAGAAAATAAAAAGTGCAGCTCAAGGATATTGTGATGCTACTTATGGCACTATCGATGATAGTCATTTCATAGCAGAAGCTTTTAGAAAAGGTGCTAAGTGGGCTCTTAATGAGTTTTTGAAGGAATTGTTTCACCCTGCTAGCGAAGTTCCACGTAATGACAACGGAAAGGTTCTTGCGTTCTCAAAAGAATTCGGTAATAGAAAACTCTACAACATGAACGCTATGCTCGATGAGACTACTTGCAATACATATAAAGAAATGTGGGAAGAGCAAGTCAATATATTCAAATTTTCTGATTGGATATTCGTAGATGAATTGTTAGACTTGATTACGAAAGGATGAAACCATGATTAAGGAAGTAAAAATGTACTCTGTTGTATGTGACAGATGCGGAAAAACTTTTTGTGAAGATGATACTACAATCACTGGAGCGGATAAAAAATCTGCAAGATGCTACGCTATTGAATCAGGATGGAAAGAGATTGGCGATAAGCACTACTGTCCAGATTGCTGCAAGTTTAATGATATATTAAGCCAATATGTTTAAAAGGAAATGAGTATGAAAGAGCTTAAAGTTGGAGAATATTTTAATTACTGTGGCAAAAAATACATTGTTGTTGAAGATGCAACAGGAAATTGTTGGAATTGTGCATTTGCGTGTCCCAGTGGATGGTGTGCTAATGGTACGCTAAAGTGTAAAAATCACAAGTGGAATGTTTTGAACAATCGACTATATTGGGATTGGATTCAAAGAGAACGTTCTGATAATAAATGTGTAATCTTTAAAGCTGTCTCTTATACACATCTCCGAGCCCACGAGACCGTACTAGATC
>ENA-OYXV01000219-OYXV01000219.1-human-gut-metagenome-genome-assembly--contig:-NODE-219-length-34785-cov-21.154593_pt1 | contig 34785 bp, 50 predicted proteins | sample MGYA00244846_ERZ653424 | MGnify/ENA primary metagenome ERZ653424 (study PRJEB26926, sample SAMN06165108) | human gut metagenome | biome: ENVO:00009003; feature: ENVO:2100002; material: ENVO:00002003...
TCCCATAGATATGCTGTATCAATACCATTTTGAACAACACTATGGGGTCTATACTAGGTCTTCCGTTGTTTTCGCAGTATAAATCCGAAACTATTTCATAGATTTTTGTGAAGTCTATCACGCTATCTATTTTTCTGAGCAGATGGTCTTCCGGTATCAGCTCGTCCATACATACAAATTCTATCTGATGTCTTTCTTGTTTTCCTGTTTTCAGCACCTTTCATCACCATATTTATTATACCACATATCAATGAAAAAGCCAAGCATTTCTGCTTGACTTTTTCGACGGACTGAAATCTCCTCTATAATTAGAGGAGAACGGATTTGTTTTTATAGATCAACGTAAGATAACTGTGAATTATCGGAGGTAGAGAATGAATATTCTGATTCCTAATTCTTTTTGTTATTCAGCAATTGGAATCACAAAAACTTTAAAAAGGTTATCAAAATACCAGGTGTGCTTATGGGGAACTGGGGAAGAAGATAAAGGTGTTGCAAGCGGAAGTCTTTTGGTAGATGAATATCTGAAGTCGCCTTCATTAAATTGTGCAAGCGCATATAAAGCCTTTTTAAGCTCTTTGATTGACTCGAACGGTATTGATATGATATTTTGTGTCCTTGATTCGGATTTGCTTGTACTTGATGAAATTATAAAAGAGCATTCATCGACAGTATATGTAAATCCAGGGCATCAAAATATACTCCTGTTTCGTGACAAATTGGCAGCAAGCAAGGCAATTGAAAAGATAGGTATCAATATTCCCAGAATAGTAATGGAGGATGCAAAAGTCCCGTTAATCTTAAGAGAAAAAATCTCTGTTGGTAGTACAGGAATTAAGTACCTAGATCTGTGCGAGAGTGCTCAACTTAATGGTACAGTTTTTGTACAAGAAAGGGAAAGAGGAAGAGAATTTACAGTAGATGTGCTTTGTGATAAAGATGGTGAACCACATTTGATTATTCCAAGAGAACGGTTGGAAATCAGAAACGGTATGTCATTTAAAACTCAACTTAAAAGAGATGGCGACCTGATTGACGCAACAAAACGAATTTGCCATAAGTTTTGTCTGCCAGGTATATGGAATGTTCAGTTTATTAAAAATGAAAAAGGCGTTTTTTTTATTGAACTTAACCCGCGCATTTCAGGGTCGTCAATTGCAAGCATAACTGCATCCTTTAATTTTATCGACCTGTACATTGATCATTTCTTCTTCCACAACTGTATCCCTTCTATGGACAAGCTTCAAGAATTTGTTGCATGGGACTCTATTGTTACCAGATTCTATGAAGAATCAGTTTTCCCCCAGCATAATATCAAATGTCCAGTAAGCTAAATAACAGATATGCCACTTCTTCGTTAATATGAACTTTGTTTCTCTTGTAGGTTTATTTGTTAATCGTGCTTTGACTGGATTACAGTACTCCATTGTCTGTTTTGCTTTGAATAAATAATTTGACATTTTTGTTTCATTGTTCTCTAACTTAAAACACAAATACAAATTATAGTATAAAAGACAGTGTACATGCCTATCCGGCTCTAGGTTTAGCAGGGGTAAGGCTTGCATTTCAAGCATATGAATTAAGTCAATCCTTCTGTTTTCATAGCACCACACTAATTTATTAACGATAATTGCTAATTTGTCAAACGGCACTATCGCAGAGGTTTCCGCCATTTCTAACAACCTATAATTCTCTTCAGAAAAATCACCATCTAGGAGATTTATTACAGCTTTATTTACTAACACCATATGCTTTCCGATAATTTCATGCGCCAATAACCTCTCTGCCTCACTGATTTGGTTTCTTGCCTTTTCAATTTTTCCAAGCCCACCCAAAATATGCGTATAAGTAATTAACGATTTAGCAACTTGTACAGCTTTATTGTTTTTTTTAAAAATTTTAATGCTTCTTTTTAAAAAAGAAATTGATTTATGGCGAGGAAGATACATATCTACTAAACGGCATCGATACCCATATTCAACGTATCTCTTATACTTGCGCTTATTTAAAATTTTATGTATATGAAAACAGTCATTGTATCGTCCTAGAGACCTATAACTTGACAATATTATTAAATATCCATAAAGTCTCATTAAGTCGTCTTTGAGAATTTCTTTTATCGAAAGATAATATTCAATATTGTCTGTGTGCATATCAAGTGCGGACATATACATCATTTTATAGATGATTATTTCCGGAAATTCAGCAATATCATAAGCCTTATATATTTGCATAAGGAATTCGTAACCGTTTCTGTATAATTCTAATTTAAAACATAACTGCAATATGGAGAAAAAAACCTTTTTGTATTTAAAAAATTCTGTCCCTGCAACCTGTATAAACGCCTTTAAATACGACCAAGCAGCCGAGGGCTGTAGATAAATAAGTACAGATTTCTCAATAGCATCTAATAAACCGGAAATCTTAGTAGGTTCATATTCTTTATATATTTCCAAAATAACATTAAGAAACGGCTTAATCTGTTTGCCCTCATCAATAATGTTATGCTCAATAAAGTCTTTAGTTATTTTGATGGCTAAGCTGCGACAAGCGACCAACTTGCTAACATTCATTCCAAGACAGTCTGGAATACTTGCGTGTGCAAATGTAATTTTTTTCTTGCTTACATTAACTAGTCGTTTGTGTTCTAGGTCCTGAATGACGACATCAGTATTAAAAACGGACACAGATTTTAAAATGTCCTCAATATATGTTTTTGCAATGTCACCGTTAAAAAGCAAAATTATACAAAGAGCAACAATTTCTTTATCATCTAATCTCAAAACGCTTTCTAATGTTTGATTACTGCTGTTACATCTTGTTTCTTTATAATTGACAGAGAAATCTATTAATTCCCGAATATTACCACTGTTAGAGCTTTGATAGTACCCAACAAGATCCGTGATAAATTCTATATTTTTAGGTCTATCGTAAACAATTGTGTCAATTATTTGAGGGATATATTCAGGTGATGTTTTTTTTATGTGTGAGCATTTCACATAAATAGTTTCACTTCTAAAATACTCTGCCATTTTTATTTGTCGGTCATCTTTATCGTTTAGAAGAGTAAATTCAAAAATAACATATCGCTTTTTCAATCCGTTATATGAAAAAATACTTTTTAGGAAACTTAGAGAACTATCGTCAATATTCTGCAGATTATCAATAACTAAGACCATTTCGCAATTTCTAAAAATAAAATTTATATATTCTTGTTTGGCATATAAAGCGAGTCTCTCATCGTCTATAATCAACCTTTTTATAGTATTCTCTTTTTCAATTCGTGCCGCAAACAATATCTTAGCTATGAAATTTTCCTTGTTTGCTTCGTTAAGTATTTCAATCCTAGTCATAGCGAGTTGCTCAACAAAGTAAGGCGAGTTAATTATAAACCTATCAAACGAAAATGCACTCTCCGAGTAAAATGATTTAAGTCCTTGAAAAATAGAATCAACATAAGTCCATTCTTGTATTGTTTCCGATTTGTTGACAGGGGGAGTTTTAATAAGAATACATTCAGAGTTATATTCCTTTAATTTGTATAAAAGCTTTAATGATATTGAACTTTTACCAACTGCAGTAGGAGCGTAGATGATGTTTATGGTGAACTTGTTATTATGCAAAATGTCCATTAACAAATTTTCAGTTTCGCTTTCTCTATCAATAACAGAGTTGATGTCACTCATAATCAATCCTCCGATAATTCACAGTTATCTATAGTTAATCAAGTATATTGTAACACATTCTTGTCCAAATTTCATCAATTTTCCAACAAAATCTGCGTTTTGCACAAAAAATGTTGCAAGGTTCTGTGCAATTTGACACAATTCGTGTGCAGGTATATAATATAAACATACTAAATCAAAGGAGAACCCAAAATGGATTTAACGAATAATATAACCGAATACCTCCGCTATTGCTCGGAGCAGAGGACTCTCAATTCCAAAACGACCAAAGCATACAGAACCGATTTGCTGCAGTTTGCGGAATTTTCCTCTGGTATGTTCAGCAAAGATATCATAATCAGTTACATAGGCTGCCTGCATAGGCAGTTCAAGCCTAAAACTGCAAGGAGGAAAATCGCCTCTCTAAAAGCCTTTGCCCACTATCTGATGATACAAGAAATAATCAACGCAAACCCGTTTGACAAAATCGATACTTCGTTTCGAGAACCAATGGTACTCCCCAAGGTCATTCCGATGAACATTATCAGTGAAATTCTCGCAAACGCTTATGATGTTTTTTGCCAATGCAATACAGATTTTTCACGCAGAAATGCGGTCAGAAATATAGCTGTATTAGAGATTTTGTTTGCAACCGGAGCTCGAGTTTCCGAAATCTGTACTCTCACGCCAGACATGGTAGATCTCACAAACCATACCATAAAAATTTTCGGCAAGGGTTCAAGGGAGCGAATTATTCAAATAGAAAATCCCGATGTCCTGGAAGCCTTAAATCGTTACTATGAAACGTTTCGCAGTGATATTTTGGAATCGGGATTTTTCTTTGTAAATAAATTGCACCAAAGGCTTACCGAACAATCGGTTCGTGTAATGATCAGTAATCAAGCTGCGGCAATCGGATATAACAAGCATATCACTCCGCATATGTTCCGACACTCATTCGCAACGCTTTTGCTTGAAGAAGATGTTGATATACGCTATATACAGAAAATTCTTGGGCATAGCTCTATAGCTACAACACAAATTTACACTCATGTTTCAATGGCAAAGCAAAAGGAAATTCTTTCAGTCAAGCATCCAAGGAACAAAATTATAATTTAGCCGCTTCAATCTTTGTACGCATTTGGATTTAAAATTCATATGCAGACAAAAAACATTACCTAAGGCAGCTATTCATTCTGAAACTTCACCGCACTCTCGAAATTGATAACGCCGTTGATGTGTCGCACTTCATCAACACACATAGTGTGCAGTTCACGGAGAGTATCCTCGTCAACTTCATTTGCGGCAGCAAGCGTGTGAGCAATTTTCCCAAGCTCCACTGCGATTTTAAAAAGATTTCGGTTGATGCGCTGCTCCGTTCCGTTAATCACAGCCTCCACCGATGAAGTAATTCTCGGCGAAAGATAATTAATGTTCTTCTCCTGCTTGAGATAGCCGATATAAAAATTTGTTGCCTTTTCAATAAACTCGCTGCGAGAGCCGCAGTTATCGCTCTCGAAACGATAATTCACTTCCTCCATTGTCTTAGGATAAAGCCACAAAGGGAACTTAATTTTATTCGAGAACCCCTCACTATTTCCCTCAACCGCCTTATTTTTCGGACCTTGCAACTCCGAATTTTTGGTTTTTCCCATTTTACAACCCCTTTCCGTAAATGCCAACAATCGTGATTGCGGCGGGCTTTGCCCGTCGCTGTAATCGGCTCGGCAACGCCGAGCCTTTAACTTGCATCAAAATAATATCTCCGCCTCGCTCCCGACTCAGCGCAGAGCCGTTTCACCAACTCTGCGAAAATCGCCCCGAATTTGCCCGAGAACTGCGCGGAGGTAAAACTACCCTACCTTTGTGCCAAAGCCGCACACGGCTCGACACAGCCGCCCGAAAATCGGTCACGGCTGCTCGGTCGGTTTCGCCGCAGCGGATTTCGGCTTTTTGGCGGCCTGCTGCTTTTCGGTCATATCAATAAAATCGCGCACGTTCTGCGGCACAATTTTGCCGTAAAGCTGCTCGGCATATCGGGTAAGCTGTTCGTCAAGCGAAGTCTTTTTCTCCGAGAGATACATTTTCAGCGCAAAGATTTTTGCGTCATCAAGCAAAATATTTACCGTATTTTTCATGGTTGCTCCTCTCAAAAAAATGAAATTTCGATCTTCATATCCTGCTCCACCTCGTCCTGTGTGATCGTGTGCGGCTGCGAAAACATATCCACATATTTCGCACACTGCTCGTCCGTAAGCGAACAGAAATCCTCGCCGTTGTCTCCGCAAATTATGAACGGTCCGGCGACAATTCCCTCGGGGAAACGCCTGTTTCCCTCCATATTGAGGAGCTTCGCTTCTTCGTTTCCGACCATCACCACGCCCTGCTCCTTGAGAAAATATATCGGTTCAATCAAGCCGCCGACCGCGTCATGAATCGACTTATAATCATCGCCGATCTCCGTCGCGTATGCGGGTTTGTTAGGCTCTACAATAACAACTTTCATACGAATTTCTCCTTTCAAAATTAAAATAATCTTAGCTGAAATCCTCCTCCAGCTCGCTCTCGGATTCGGAAATTTCAACGTCTACGTCCTGCTCCGTTTCGGAACATTCTTCCTCAAAATCTCCGCCATCTTCGGGATCGCAAATCGTAAGATTATCGTTAATCCTCCGTGTGCTTTCGGGATTTCGTATTCTCTCCGCTGCGCTCTCAAAGCTCTCGAGGTAGCTGTCGGGGCGTTCGTACCGCCGCATAATTACGAGGTTGTCCTCCGCGATAGCGCGCCGCAAATTCTCCGCGTAATTGATAACAACGGCGATACAAAACTGCTTATATTGCGTTTCCGAAAGGCTTGGTGCTTGCTCCCGAACGAATTTCAAATTCTTGTTCGCGTCGATAATTTCCATAGCTTTCCGAGCGTTTTCACGGATTTCATCGGGTCGAGCCATGTAGTTCGGGTCGACCTCGGGCGGTGTTGCCCGATAGTAAATATCGGGCAAACCGAACAGCGAATTTCCCTGTTTTTCAAGCTGTTGCTTGTAATAGAGGATGTGATTGCGAATCAGATCTAATCCGACACCATCCGTCCAAAACGGGTCAGAGCCGCCATTCGTGAACACCTCATCCCATTGAGCATACTCTTTTTCAAGTTCCGCGGCATAGTCCGTTTCACGATTTCTTTTGCTCATAATGACATACCCTGAGACAGCGTTTCATTCTGCTCCTGTGACTGCGCGAGCTGCAATTCCCGCTTATCGTAGCAGTAGCAATAGCAGTCATAATTGCCGCGCTCGGGGCGACATCGAAGGAGAAAAAGGTGGTCATCGGTTTCCACAGAAAAGCCGTAGCTTTCGTTTAAATTAAGGCTCTGATGAGCAGTACAGTAACGATGCATTTCACTCCTGTTTTTCAGCAACCCGTCCTTGCGGAGACCGTTCACGACCTCATCCAACTCGCTGCGAAACGGTGCTGTATTCAAGTCCGATCTGTTATCCCACCATGACGAATAAAACTCGCTCCCGCTGCCGAAATCCATTCGCAGATGACCTACGCAAGCGTTCCGTAGAGCGGGTTCACAGTCCGAATAAAACATAGAATGCTGTTCCGGCTCGGCGCATTTTATTTGATATTTCACGACAAACCTCCCATCTCAAAGCTGTTTTCCTGCTCCTGTTGCGGAGCTTCTATCATCGAATACAAGTGACTGCCGTATTCCGAAACTGCGCCGTATGTTGTGATTGAACCGCCATTTTCACGGAGAACATTCTGTGCTAATTCGGCGGCGTTAACGCCCTCCAAAAGCGATCTGTCAAAGTCGGGCGGCAGCATTTTTGAGAGATACTTTATTCCAAACTCCGAGGCCTCGGTCACAGATCCGTCAAATTCGTAGCCGTCAAGGCTATCCAAAATATTCTCTGCCATATCCGCGTCGGCTCGGTTTTCATGTTGAAGAACCGCCTTAAATTTTGCCGCGTCCTCACGTGAAAGCTCCAAGTATTTTATAGCGATCGCGTTCAGCGTGCAGATATCCTCCATGCTTTCAATCGCCGAATAATCTATCTGCGGAATTGCGAGTCAAAACACATTAAAACGCACTCGTCAATATGCTTCTCGCCAAGCTGCCCGGCGATTTCCTGTATATGTTTTTCGTCAGAGGGCAGCGTTAATACTTCCGTTTTCACTTTGGAAATATCCTCCGGATTTTCGGGAACTGCCGCCACTTCAAGCCTGAAAACCCAATCCTCCTGCTGTTCGGGAAGCTCCTCGTCATATACGAGAGCAGGTTCGTAGGAATTCGCAATAGCATAATAACCGTCAATAAAAACGCCACCCTCACGGTCTGCCATTGCCCGTCCAACCTTGTCGGGGTCAAGCCAATCGTAGACCTCGTCGGGAACATCGTCGAGTTCTTCAAGCATTTCATTTTCCAGAACAATTTCGCCGTATTCATACACATTTTTGCATGTATAAACGGGTATTGTTTGAAGATTATATGTGCGGTTTATCGCTTCGCTTATGGTGTCCATCGGCTTGTGCAAAAGCGCTCTGTAAGCGTATTTCTCGGAGGTATCCCCGCTTATTTCCTCAAGCCTTTTTGCCAAAAAATTCAGCTCGTCAACGGTGGGTTCTTCGCTGAATTCATAACCGTTTAACTCGGGAAACTTGTCGCATCTTTCAATGAGCACATGCGTTTCCCCGAATACTTTCGCCCTGTCCATTGCGTCAATGATTGTGTTTTTGTTTGCGGGAAGCATGGCATAGGCAGTTCTATCGCCGCCGCTGCCGACTTCCTCTATTGCTATTTCAAATGTCATATTTGCCTCACATTCCCATATTCATGCCCTGCGTTTCCTGCAGGGCGCAGTTTTTTCTCAGGCTTTCGACCGCTTCCAATGCACTGTCAGCGTCATGGAACGGCGCGATTTTATTCGCCCTCACAAACGAATTGAATGCGTTATCTCCGCAGTCAAGGCGCAGCTGATTGAGCTCCTCAGCGAGTTTATTCAGCTTTGAAAAGGGCTGTTTTTCAAGCTGCGGAACTTTAAATTCCGGACCGTAAGCGTCTATCAGAATTATTTCGCACTTGTCGAGATTGTCTGTTTCAAGCTCATTTGCGAGTTCCTTTTGATTGCGGTAATCAAGCGGCAGAAGCGCCGAACCCGTTTCGCAGGTTGTGTTGCTTACAATGCGGATCGTAAAAACGGGACGTTCCAGAATGTGCGCTGCCACCTCTATTTGATATAGACTTTCAAGGTCTTTTATAGTGCACGGAATTCCGTCAACAAAATTCGCCGCGTCCTTATTGCCGATAAAAATATTTATTTTTGACCGCGGCAGATCGGGACAGTTTTGATTGAAAACAAACCCTATTGTTCGCTCGTCAAAATCGAGCGTAATTTTGAACGGGGTAAAATCGTTGAACGACATCTCCGTTTCCCGGTCGCAAAAAACGCTTTCGGAGATATGAAAAAAGAGCTTTTCTCCGCAAACACTTTCGGGGAAATGCTCGTCGGCTTTCATCAGCGGAAACATTTCCGAAGCGCTGACCTTGCCCATAAATCCGCTTTCATTCAGCGCGTTCGCCATCTTTTTTGCGCTGCCGTAAGCAAGAAACGGGTAACTGTACCCGCCCGCTGTTTTGCTGCTGAAAAAGCTCTCCCGTCCGTTTTCAATTACGGTGTATATTGCGTTCACATGCGTTCCTTTCCGTCGGCGATCCACCGTCCCGTGTCATCACGAACGCGACCGCTGTCGTCTATCGTCAGCTTTTTTCCCTCGGAGAGCGCAAGGTGTATCACCTTGCAGTTCTCCGCAGTTGCACCGACATAAGTTCTGTTGTCGTAAATTTCTTTTTCCGTCATGTGACCTCCCCATTTAAATAATCGTAAACTTTTTGAATGTATTGGGACATATTTCCCGTTATTTCATATTGCGGAAACTGCTCCGAAACGTTCTGCAGAGACGTTTCAAGTTGCTCAAAAGACAGTCCGTCAAAGCAGTCGCAGAACGTTCCGTAATCAAAATCCTCATCAAGTTAGCCGCCGAAATTCAGGCAATAAAACACAGCCCTGACCATGTTTACGTCAAGGCTGTGTTCCTCGTCATTTTCTTTTTCGGCAATAATTTCATCAAGCTCGCCGAGCCATGAGCGCATATTTTCGACCGCTTCTTTTTGCTCGTCGGTGAATTCTTGGGATATTGAAACGCCTTTGAAGCTGTAATCAAGCAGATTGTTATTCGCCGTTTCCACTCCCGAAATCATTCCGGCAAGCAAGAATATCAGTAGAATTAAAGGCAGCAAAAGCGTCGCAATAATAATCGCAACGACTTTCCATGTTCGTTTGTCGGTTGCCGCCGTGATAATCAGTTTTATAACCGCAGGGGATACCGCCATATCATCGACCTCCCGCCGTTCCGAACAGCGCCGCCTTGAAATCGGGCGCTTTCACGCACAAGCAATACCGCTCGTTGCCGCATTTATAAAGGCACACACCCTGCTGCGAAAACTGAATCAGCCCGTATTCCGATGGCTCGACCTGAAGCGTATCCATGTAAATTTTCTTTTCAATTGTGCCGGGGTAGAACAGAAAATGGTGCGTCGGAATGGAGAACAGCGGTTTGGTTAATTCGCGAACATTTTCCACGAGAAAGTCCTCAATATTCTGACTTGCCAATATAACAGCGGACTCTTTTTTGCGAACGCGCTTCATGAAATTTCGGATATACTCGACCGCCGTGAGGTTGGTCAAAAACAAATAAAACTCGTCAATGCTCGCCACCGTATTTCCTCTGCTCAGAAGCTGCTCGGACATATACGCGAGAACATTGAACAGCAGAGCGTTTCGGATATTTTTGCTCGCCTGAAGCAGTCCTTTTACGCCGAATGTTACGAAATTATTATCCGTAATATTCGTGTGTCCGTCAAAGAATTTGCTCTCCGCGCCCTTGCAGAGAGAGTGCAAGCCGAGGCAGATATTCTGCAGATTTTCGGCAGTGTATAGGCTTTTCTCTTTAGGATTAAAAGCCTTATATTCCGCTTCAATCAGTTTATAAAAATCTGACAGAATGGGGTAATCGGACGGCTGCATTCTGCTCCAATCCGTTTCATCGGATATCCCGAATTTTTCGTACAGCTTTATGAGAAGCAGTTCTATCGTGTCAATTTCACGATCCGAAAAATCCTTGTAGCTGCGGAAGAAGTCACGCAGAAAGCTGATGTGCTGAGACAGCTTTGTCTTTGATTTAAAAGCCCTCGGAGCGTCCTCATCATCGCTTGTTCCGTCATCCCATGACTTGGGTTCAAGAACGTTTATGATATATTCTCCCGACATAAGGTCGATAAAACAGCCGCCGAGATTTTTGGTCAAGTCAACATACTCGCTCTCGGGATCGAGACAAATAATATTTTTTCCGCTTTCTCGCAAATTGGTTAAAATCAGCTTGAGCAGATAGGATTTTCCTTGCCCCGAATTGCCGAGTATTAGCGTGTTGGCATTCGTCTTATCGTCCGAACGCTTATCGAAATCCACAATAACATTCCCGCCGAATTTGTCGCGTCCGAGATAAAACCCGTTCTCATCGGTTTTTCCCGAAAATGAAAAGGGATAAAGATTAGCGACGGAGGAAGCGGGGAGAACGCGTTCGAACTGCTCTCGAAACATATTTCTTCCGCTCGGCATTACGCTCATAAAGCCGTGCTGCTGACGGAGCATTAAACGGTCGACGTTTAATTTTGAGCGCACCAGCTCCGTCTGCACCTCGGTTTGCAGAATCCGAAGATTATCCAAGTTGTCGGAAATCATTTCGAGAAAAACCGCCACATGAAGCAGCGGCTCACGGTTTCTGTGCATATCCGCGGCGAGCTGTGCTACGTCCTGTAGGTTGCTCTCGGCGGCTACCGTCTGCTGCAAGTCGTTGGTGGAATTGCGCTGCATACGATTTTTGTTTGCCGCGTTTGCAATGATACGCCTTTCCTCAGCGGCGGTCACGGGGCGCGTGTAAATGCGGAGCGTCACGCCGTCCTTTTCGCCGAGATAGCGGAGGATCGCCTGTTCGCTTGTTGAAGTCGGATACTCCCGCAGCGCCCATACACAGCGGAAAGTGTTTCCGCAAATAAAATGGTCCGTGAAAAATTTGATCACGGACGGCGCTATCATATCCAAGAAATTCTTCTGCGGCTTGGTGACAAACTCGCGCTCGGTTACACTTATTTTCTTTTTCAAGATAATCCCCCCATTCCTTGATTTATCTCCTGCTCTGGAAACGCTTCGTTTTCGGGCTTGAGAAAATAATCATCGTCGCAGTCCCAGAACGAGATATACACTTCATCACCGTCAAGCGTGACGGGGCGCTGTTCGAAGCCCTCTCCAAAGCCGTCTCCAAGCTGTCCTTTGAGGTCGTCAATAAGGTCAATCATCTCAATTTTATTGAGTTCCCCGTAGGATTTCACAGTGATAACTCCATAGATATCCCTATTTCTAGTTCCACTTTCGGCACGGCAGAGTACACTTTTTTATCAAGGTTGTCATCGTGAAAATATGCCGCCAACCCACGCTTTACAGCGCCCTCGTCGCTGTAGAGATCGGCACGGACAGCGGCGTTTATTTCGTGATCGTAACCGATATAATTTGCGGAATCCACCTCGTCAAGATTATCGCAAGGGTCGTCGGGTTCGACACGAAACGTCAGCGGGCAGTAAAGCTTTATTTCCGAAAGCTCCTTTTTAACGGCAAGCATTCTTCCGTTTTTGTTTTCAAAGCTGCCGATCTTAGGATGGCTTTTTATTGTTTCTTGAATCGCTCCACTGAGTTGTATCCTCAGCTGCGGATCGTCGAGCATTTCCTTTATGGGAACGTTCAACTCCGTTTCTTTCGGATATTCATCGAGCCAATGATCTATTTTTTCCAAGATGTATTTTTCAAGTTCTGACATTGCCGCTGTCTGCTCGTGCGCCTGAACAAGCGCTCTCGCATTCGGAATATACTGTGAATAACGGGCGTAATCCGCGCCCTCGGAATTGACAAGAAGTCCGTCGCCGCTTTCGGAATTGACAAACAATACTCCGTGATATGTGTCGTCATAAAATCCCGAAAGTTCCTTGTATGTTGAGAGGTAATAATTGCGCTCCAAAGGCTTTTCTACAAACCTTTTGAACTCTGCTTTGGAAACCTCAATCACCTTTTCTACCGCAACATTCTTGAGATTAAATCGATCTGCCTTGCAAATCATATTTGCGTTTAAAATCAGTTTATCAGCCATTTAAAATCCACCTTTCTCCATCAAAATTTTCAAATTTTTCCGTAACCACATTTTGCTCAAAATAGACGGCGAGAAGCGTCTTAATGTCCTCGCCGTCGTATCGTCTTGCCGAGAATCCGTTCTCGTTAAGCGTTTTCTCAATGCGATTTAAGTAGGAGAATATCTCCTTGTCTTTCAACCCGCGAATACGCACTATAAGCAGAAATTCTCTTGCAGTAGCAGTCAGCGCCTGGATATGGTCAAGGTGCCGCATATCCATTTCGAGCAGCTTTCGCACCGCGGGATTTTCCTCTTTTTTCGAGAGAATTTTCAAGTGATTTTTGTTGCTTTCAAAGCTCTCGCGGTTGTTCACGCAGAGTATTTCGATCTCCGTCAAGCCTTTGAGAACGCTCATCAGCGAGTATATTTTTTGCCGACAGGTTCGCTTCGGACATCACGGAAATATTGCTCGGCTTGATACTGAAAAAGACCGCCTCATTTGAAGCGGTCTTTAGAGAATATTCCGTTATGCCCTCGATTCCGAGAAGCTGTCGGGTGCTTTGATTGTTCTGTTGTTTTTTGTTCTTCAAGATTACCTCCTTGATTCGGTTTCATCATATTCGGAAAGTTCGGTATAATCGTCGGGATTGTTTTTGTAAGTGCGTTTTAAATAATCATTCCCGCCGTCCACGGACACCACACCGCATTTGCAGAATTTAAAGTCGTGAATATCCTTCGAAACAATTATATCACCGCACAAATTGCATTTTACACTGTTTTTAATTATCCTGCGCACGCTACCACCTCCACAACGAATTATACCACAACGATTTCCGAAAGTCCAGCTAAATTTTCCACCTGTATTCCTGCTGATCGATAAAAAAGTACCGCGTCGCGTATTTGATAAAATCGAGAATGCTTATATCGTCATGCCGTATCGCCAGAAACGCATACACAAGCGTGATTATTACGGGCAATGAAAATCCCGTCTGCGACATAGCGAACACGGAAATCAATGCGCCGATTCCGATCACGGCAAGGTCTTTCAGCCGCCATAAAAACAGCATTGGCGCGGCTTTTAAATTGTCGGGATAAATGTACATAAGTCCTCCTACTTTTTGGCGACGGAGGTCACCATCTGCTTGAGGTGAACCGCCGATTGCGCCGTATTTATAACGCCGTTTATGTTGGGTCGAGCCGCCGTTTCAAGTCCGAACAGCCCCGCAATTCTCGGAATTTCTCCCGCCGCAAGCATAACTCCCAAGCCGAGCAGCCAATAGTCCTTAAACAGAATAAGTCCGCAAACGAGCATTGTCGACTGCAAAAAAGCGGTCAGACAGGTCGCAATCACTTGCTTTACCCACATAATAAAACCGTCTGTGTAACCCCTCGGCACAGAGAACATATACATTGCTCCGACCGCTATCTGTATCAGCAGAATGCCGCCGCGCTTGATGCTCGCGAAAAAAACCTTGATGACGGCAAATCCCATCATTATCGCAATTAAAATTCCGAGCAACGGACCGAACAGGAACGTATTTATTGTGTCAAGACAAGCGTTCAACAGTGTTCCGCTGCCCTCGGGACTGATCAAACCCGTCATGTCCGCAGACATACTGCTTTGAAGCGATACCGTAAATCCATATAATTGCACGGGGACTACACAGAACAGATTGACCGCGAAAAATCCCTTAATTATATTCAACGCAAGCGCTTTCGGATCGCCGCGCCCGTTCTGCGATTCGATTGCAAAATCGAAAAGCGCGACAACAATCCCGACAATATATAAAGCCCATCCGAAATTGCTGAAAAGCTGCACGATCTGCTTTACCCAGGGCATACCGAAAAGGGCGTTTCCGGTCGCGTTCATAACGCCGAAAAAGCTGCCGAGCAGCTCAATAATTTTCTGATAGAGCAGGTCGGAAAAGTAGTCAAATATTTTCGTTACAAAATCTGCTCCAACGTCTAAAAAGAATATTTTGAGTCACCTCCAAGACAGCGATGCCCGATAAAATTCGGACATCGCCTGATGGTTATTTTTCCTCGGAGTAGAAGCTCTCCGCCGCTAAATTCATGCCGATTTTGAAACCGTTGACAAATGCGTCGATCACGACTTCGTCCTGCATTGCCGTGTGTGCGTCGCATAAATGCTCGAGCTTTTTGCGGTGTTCTTCCGGCAGAAGCTCTTGAATTTCTCGGAACAGAAGTGTAAATTCCCTTTGATACTTCTCATATTCCTTTGTTTCAAATTCGCATGAATCAGCTGGTCGAAGCCCTCCGAGATACAGTTCGCGGATAAATTTTCGGTGCATATTTTCACCCCCTTTGTCAACAGCATTATACCTTTTTCGGAGGCAGAAATCTATCACCAAAACCAACAAAAATCAGATATTTACGATCTGCCAGATATACATTGGAGCGGTCAGTGTAAACACCAGACAAGCGAATAAAATTGCCGGAGCAGCCCACTCAAAATGTCCGCTTTTTCTGTAATCGAAATACGAAAGTGCGAGTTTGGCAAAGAAGAATACCGCCAGAATAAGGTCGATAATCGGGAACACAACGTTGTTCACGACCTGCTTGATTTGTCCCGATGCAGATTTCCATGTTCCCTCGATTGCACCCGCAACATTGCCCTCCGCAAAGGCGCAGACGGACATTGCGGTCATTGCGATGATCACAACCATCGTTACGGTAATAATCCTAATTGTTTTCTTTTTCATAATTGTTAATTCCTTTCTGCTCAGTGCTACGGACTTACGTGCCAATCGTCGAATACGTTGCCCTTAATGGTAAGGCTGTCGGTCAAGTTTGCGGAAAGCATTCCCGCGGGAGTCCAGCAATCGAGCGCCCAAGTGTACACCTTGTAATTTCCGTCCGGCGTCCATATGGGCGTGAAGTGCGTACGGTTATTATAGGTGCTGTACTTGTTTTTCCTGAATTCCAAGACATTGGTCGAGGTGCTTTCAAGCAATCTCCAGTATGTCTTGTAGTAAAATTCGGGGAAGTAGGTCACAGCGTTTTGCAATGCGGTATGCTCACCGTTGCCCGAAACAGATCCCGTGACTTTTTCGTTAATTCCATAGCCCGATTTCATTGTTCTGCCGTTTGCTGTCGGATTTTTCTCATCGCAGGTGATACGCATATTTGCGTTCATCGAAACGGAGTAGGAATTCGTATAAAACTCCCATTCGCCCTGATCTTCCCAATAGCCGTGATCCTGCCAGTAGCCGCCCGTCGTGCCGTCCGCGTAATGCACGGTGTGCCATCTCCAACGGGAAATCCAAACCCAATTCGGAATCCATTTTGCTCTCCAGACGCTCCAAGCCGCCGAGGTTCTCTGCGCTCTGCTCGGAACAGCAGGAGTGCGGAAGCTGTCGTTTCGGTCATCGGCTGTCGGATCGGGCGGAGGATTCTTGTTGAGGTCAACAATGTTCGCTGTAATATTGGTTTTGCTTGCCGAAGCGCCGCCCGTTACGGTAACTTTTATGTTCACAGTCTGCTCGGTGTTCGGCGTATGCCATTTGCACCAAACGAGCTGCGAACCGCCGTCGGGGTACACGATATTGCTCACGGTATACACCTTATTTTTGATGTAAAACCGCACGGTAACGGGGTTGTCGGGAGAATGTTCGCCGCCCGTTACGGACACGCTTGTATATACGTCCGTATCTACGCGATATTCGTAATCACTCGCCGCTACCTCGACTTCTTCCTCTTTTTCCTTAAAAGAAACAATACCCACGCCGAGATAATTGATTATATCGCTGTCGGTCATGTACGAATCCCTCGAACCGTTCCATGCCGTATAGCCGAGATCGTCCTTTTCGAGAAACATCGCCAGCGGCAGATTTTTATGCGAAAGAGGACCCATTTTATTGATAAGATCGCCGCCTGTCTGCATATTGTAGAGCGCCGCCTCAGTAGCCGTCATTGCAGTCCTGATGCCGTTGTAGGTGATGTACATGATCGGCTCGAGCATTAACTTGTAATCACCATTTGTGAGAACATCATATTTAATGTTCGTATGCGCCGCAATACGCTTTACAACTTGTTCGTCGGTAAAGTAACTGCGAATTTCCTCTATACTCGCTCCCGAACCATCGCTTATAATTGTCGGCAGCGGCTCTGTAGGATTTATAAAAGTGTAAGAGGAATTCGTTGCGGAAATTCCCGTTCCGCCAACATAGTCCGCTTTACTCACCTTTCCGAAATGAAGTGCAATATCTGAAGCATTTATATTTGTGTAGTCGATTGAAGCGGATTTCACTGTACCCGTTTCAGAATCAACCACCGTTACACGAACTCCGTCATTGCCCGGATTCCAGAAATTTTCGGAGCTGCCGTCTTTCAGACCGCCGCCACCGTTATCAATATTGGGATCGCCGCCGCTGTCCGCAAACGCAACGGTCTGCAAACAGAAAATTGCCACCATAACGGCGGCAATTATTTTAATTATTTTTTTCATTCGCGCCTCCAAAAAATTAAGCGCTAAGCCTTTCGCTTAGCGCTTTTATGGTTTATCCAAAGTAGCCTATTTTGTTTCCGTTCTGATACATTTCGGTGTCGGTATATCCGATTCCACCGCCGCCCTCGTCCTTTATCCACCCGAAGCCGTTAATGTAAATCATGCCGTCTTTTTTATCGCCGTGTTTAGGCGTATCCGAGGGAGTTTCGGGGGGTGTCTGCTGCGGATTGACCTGTTCGGATTCGTAGACAGGTTCCTGCTCGGGGTTGGTGAGCATTTCCTCGTCCTCGATCACGGGTGGAGCGGGCGGCTCGTTATCCTTTTCGGGTTCGGGGAAGTTCTGCTCGATCTCGATGCCGCCGTCCTCAATGAAGTTTTCGCTTTCCTTATCGGGATTGATTTCGGCGGGCTTGTTATCCTGTTCAGTCCCATTGCTTTCCGCAGGCTTTTCTATCTCAATCGGCTTGGTTTCTTCACGCTTTGAAGTAGATATTTCCACGCTTACAGCGGGAACGGAGCTTACCTCGGGCGTGCTTGGCGCAACTGCCTCGAGTTCGGGTGCGAACCGCGCTGCTATAAGTATTGCGAGCGCCGCGCATAATACCGTTCCGCCCCCTATTACAAGCCCTCTTTTTGTTTTCATTGTCATAAAATCACCTTTTCCTTTCATGTCGGTGCTTTGCTGTTATCTGCATTTTACCATATCGTGAGATTTTTATCCAGTCAAAAAAATGTTTTCTACAGATACAACAAAACTTTTTCTTTTTCCTGTGTATATTCATCAGAATTTCGGGGTGTATTTGGATTTCATGCAGAGCCTGATCTTCATGGGCGGAAGAATATCTCCGCAGAACGATAGCGGTACTTCCAGCGTTATATACGATGTTGCCGAGAACTGCGTGATATCTCCCGATGTCGGCGCGAACTGCGCGTTATCCACATTCACGGATAATCCGTAAACCGCAAATTCCGTTCCATCGGAATTACTCTTTATATGTTTTCCGCCGCTGCTGTGCAATCCGAGAAGCTGATCCAACCGACCATAAACATCGCCCGTAGATACCGATGTTTTCCATGAATTTCCCGAATAACGGTAACCGCCCGAATATCCCTCGCGAACGCCATCGTAGACATTGCTGTAATTTCCGACAGAGGTCGATATTACAGCGGACTGCACCGCGTCCTTAACGCCCGCCGCAATTATAACAAGCCTTATAATTTGCCACATCACAACAAAAAACATCATTCCCGCAAGCGCAATCACAACCGCCCACGGCGCGGAGGAAAAGCCTTTTTTAGAGCGAAGTAATTTTATAGCTTTTTTCACTTAAAATACACCTCACTTTTGCCCGAAGCCTTTGCGGTCAGCGTCACGGGAAAGCTCCCAAACTCGCCGAAGCCTATGTCCATTTTATAAGTGCAAGTCACCGTGAATTCCTGATTGAGCTGCACCTTTCCCGTCCGTGACCATTCGATCCTGGGAGCAATGCCTGTGCGTTCCGTCAGAACCTGCGCCCTTGCCATAGTTTCCGAGCCTATTCTTCCCGAAATCTCGGCTTCACGAACAAGTTCATCAGCATAATTGTCAAGCTGAATTTTCGCAGAGACAACGGGAGCAACAGCCATAATCAGTGCGATCACCATCACCACGACAAGCACAACGATGACAATATCGAAATATCCCTCGCCGCGCTTGCTTTTCAATAATTTTTTCATTCGCCACCTCCCGTTACGCCATTGAGCCGAGCGAGTCAAGAAGCTGCATTCCCATAACAACGAGATATGTCAGCAAGAAAAGCATTAACATTCCGAAGCTGAAAATACGAATTTTCGGCGGAATTTTTGCCGCCTTTGCTTTCAACCGCTGCAATTCAATCAGCTTGAAATCGTGAGCAAGCATTTTAAAATATACTGCCGAATCATCGCCGCGAATTACGGAAACAAGTCCGCGCACCACATCGGACAGCTGCGCCGAACCGATACGAGCTTCAAACCTTGTAAGCGCCGCCTCATAGCTTGACGAACGCATATCCGCGCACGTCACGTCTAATTCATATGCGAAATGCACTCCCGCGTGCTTTTTAAAATTTTCCATAATTGACAACACATCACGGCTCGTTTTCAGCTCCTGTTCCACTGTCGCCACAAAGCGGGGGAGTTCCTGCTCGATAGCGTCACGCTTTTCCCGCATTTTCTCGTCCGCTTTTCCATTCTCACGAAAATATATAGCCACCGCAAGGATAATGAAAAACGGAATTAAAAGCGGCATAAAAAACGCGCATGGTATCGCCAAAGCCGCAACACAAAAGGCTTTGAGAAACGCAAGCGCGGTAAATGTTTCGGGAGTCATTTTTATTCCCGCCGATTTTAATGTGCTTTCCAAACGCGACTTTTTGTACTTATCCATCGGGATAATTTTGCCGAGCTTCGCTGCAATACCAAGCAGGATAGCCTCGATATTTTTGGATAATTTCTTATCTTCACGTCCCGTGTTCATCACGGCTTTCGACGTTTTCAGATAAGGGATTTTTAAGGCGTTGGCGAGCAGCATAAACAGCCCCGTTCCCAACAGAACGCCGAATAAAAATAATAAAAACTGCATTCTTTCGCCCCCTATCTCTTGTACTCAATCGGCTTGGTTAGCTTAATTACAATTGCCGTCGAAATGAAAATCCCGACTGCTGAAACCGCCAGCACGATCTGCCCGACAACCGTATTCATCAACGAATTGTACCAAGCCTTGTTGAGCATATATAACAGCGGAATATTTCCGATCACCAGAAACGCCATTGAAATAAATTCCTTGCGGGGACCCGTTATCATGTACTCCAAATCCGCATTAACAACGCGCATATCCGACAGCTTATTCACGATAGGCGTGAGGGTGGACTTCAAGCTGCGGTCGCTCTGGCAGAGGATCAAGCTGTCGCACCATTCGTGGAATACCTCGTTGTCGATTTTGGTTTTCATGTCCAGAATAGCGGCGGTTATGTCGGGATTCGACAGCTTGATCCTGCTGATGAAATTCTCGAAAACCGACTTGACAGGAGCGTTCAGATAGTGGACGTTTTCCTCGATAGAGGTTATAATGTCCTCATTTCTCAAATATGCTGTTGTTATAATCGACAGTGCCGTTTCGAGCTCCGAAGATATTGCTTTTTTGTAATTGGTAGCCGTCGTTTTGACGTACCAGAAAGGCACAAACATCAATCCCACAGCCATTACGGGAGCAAGAAAAGCGTTTCCTATAGCAATCGAAACGCATATTCCTATCGCCGCCAGACCGAGTGAGCAAGCGCATAAAATGCCAAACATATTTGTGCGGTTGGTAAGGCGCAGAATTTCCTGCGCCTCGGATATTTCACGCCTGAAAATGTTCGGCTTCTTGCGTTTTGTCGCCTCATTTATCTGCGATTTTATGCTGTTCGGTTTTGCGAGAATTCGTGTAAAAATTCCTTCTGTAAATTCCATAGGCGATATACCGAACAGCAAGAAAAACCCGACAACCATGCCGATAAAAGCTACCGTCAAAATTGCGTTCATGCGCTCTTGCCCCCTTTCAAAAGTGCGTCCAATTCGCCCTGCGGCATACCGTTTTCGAGCAGTCGTCTTTGAAGCGACTTGGAAATTTGCTCGACCTGCTCATGCGCGCCCTTAACAATAAATTTTCCTTTTTCCATACGGTTTTCGGAAATTTTGTAGCGGTAAAGCGAATGGTATTTACGGCTGCCGTCCGCACAAATTTCGCACTCCATAATTTCCATAATGCGCCGCTGCTTGTTTTCAAGCTGCTTTGCGTACACGACTATCGGAAACGCCTCAGTGACCAAATTCAAAATTACATTGTCATCAACGTTCGGGTATTTTCTTTTGCAGAGCGTCACCATTCTGCGCCAAGTCGATTCGCAGGAATTGGAGTGAATTGTCGTAATTACCGTGTGCCCCGTCCTCGCCGCCTCTTGAGCGGAATCCGCCTCGCTGCTTCTCATCTCGCCGACCACAATATAGTCGGGGTGAAAACGGAGCGCCATATCCAGCAAATCGTCCTGCGAAATGGATTTGCGATTGTCCTCAGATTCACGCGTGATCGTATGCACGACCTTGTTCAGAATCTTATCGTTCTCATAACGCACCACCAAGTCCAACTCACGGGAGCCGCTTTCAATCGTAAGAATTCGCTTGTCGTAGGGGATAGTGGTCAACAGCCAACCCGTCAATGTGGTTTTGCCCGAAGAAGTCGCTCCCGCAACAGTTGTCGAAACGCCGTAACGGACGAGTGCGGAAAGCAGCTCCATCATTTCATCGGTAGCAGTTCCCGATTTGACGAAATCTTCCTTTTTCAGCTTCTGCGCGTTGACGATACGGATCGAAGCCGCCACGCCGACATCTTCGTCCACCAACGGAGTTTTCAGCACAGCAATGCGGATATTTTTACTGAGATGCCCAAGAATAGCTGGCGAGGTATTATCCAAAACCATTCCCGAAACGTGCAGCATTCTGCGCACTACATTGATTGCATGATCGGGAGACTCGAATTTCTCATCGATTTTTACATTATTGCCGTTGCTGTACTGAATTTCGATGTCATCCCAGGAATTTATGTTGATTTCCTCAATGCCTGTGCCGAAAATATATTTTGTAAGGAACGAAAACTCCGCCATTTCGGTATACAGCTTATCCACAAGCTCCGTCTGCGTCAGCCCCTCAACGGAAATGCGGTAGTCGAGCAGATACTTGCCGATATACCGCTTGACCTGCAGCTTCACCTCGTCATTTCCCGAATTCACATTATTGATTCCGTCGATAACGAGCGCGGAATATTTGCTTGAAACGTAGGACTGCACCTCGTTCAGCACATCGGAAAATTCCCGCTTTTTCTCCGATTTAAAGAACAGGTTCTGTGTGTTGGAATTTGTTGTCAGCATAACTCAAACACCTCGTTTGCGATTTTTGAGACAGCCTTGCGGAAATCTTTGCTGTCTTTTTCGGTCAATCCCGCGAATAAATTGCCCGCAAGGAACTGCTTGTAAACCTCATCGGAATGCGGAATTTTAAAGTTTACGCCGCCGACTATCTGCTCAATTTCATCGTCAGCCTGAAAAGAGGAGACGTTGCTCACCGCCTTGTACTGCTTGTTCGCGTTGAATTTGTTGTCGAGCAACAAGGGAAGCTGCGAGTTTAAATATGAAATTGACTTCAAGTCGCACGAAACAAGGCGCAGTACTGCGTCGGATTCGATCAGCGATACCGCCGAGAGCGCGTCATTGGTTATATTGCTCGTGCAATCAATGATGATATAATCGCACATTTTCCGCAGCTCGGAAAGCAATTCCTGTGCCTGCGCTTCCGTGTAAGGTGCATAGCTAAAGGCATTTTCGCCTTTCAGCATGGCAAGCATGGTGAGATACTCATTTTTCTTGTGCAAAATGGCGTTCTGCTTGATGAGATTTTCGTCCACATGAGCCGCGCCGAGAATATTTCCGAGCGAGGTTTCCGATTCCAGATCGGACGGCGGGCAGACGTAGGGCAGAGGCGGCGCGGACATATCTGCCAAAACAAGAATAACGTTTTTCTTCTGGCTTGCAATATATCTTGCCAGCTTTACGCTCATAATGGTCTTGCCCGAAGACGGCGAGCCCCACACGGCAAGCACCTGATTATCCCGTCTGTCGGGCGGCAGCTCAAAGCAATCGTTTTCGGGGTTTGCGAAATCGAATTCAAGATCGAGTTCCTCGTCATCGTCCCCGCGCGACAAAAGGCTTTTAAACAGATTCGCCACTTGAGGTCACCTCCGTTTCGGAATTGTCGTCCGAATTATTTTCCGACTGCGTATCGGAATTATTTTCGGGATCAATAATTATTTTATCGATCTCGGAATTGTTTTCGCCGGAATTCCCCGCGGAATTCTTATCCTCGGCAATCTCGCTCTGCGTAGGCTTCTGCGGCACTTCGGGCTTGTCAGTATTTTCGTTTTCTTTTTCATTTTTCAAAGCCAATTCCTCCAAGTATTTTTCCTGCGCGGAAATAAATTTCTGAGCGTTTTCTGCTGTGCCACGGTATACGAGCGCGACATGAATTTCGCCCTCCGCTTCAAGCTCGGCGAGGATATTCGCCTGTTCGGGAGTAACGAGCAAGGTAACGGTTTCGGGGAGTTCCGTTTCTTCCTCGCCGTCGGGTTTCACGGTAACTGTTTCGTCATCATTGCCCTTTTTGTCGGTAACCGCGATCACCTCAACATATTGAAGTTCATCGGGAACAAGCGTTTCGCCCTTTTCCTTATAATCGACCGCGATAATTGAAACAATATCCCCCGAAATGAGCTTTCCCGAAAGACCGCCCGCAAAGCTCGGAATAGTGATTGAAATCGCTCTTTTCTCGCCCGTTAAGCCGTATAAATAGCCGTTCTCCGAAGCGGGGGTATCGCTTACTTTCGCCGAGAGAACATACTCGCCCTTGATCATCTCAGCAGCCGCATATTTCCCGACAACGTCCTCAGATTTCTGAAGCACCTCGGAGGGCATATTGTACGCACCCACCTCTACAACCTCGATATCTTTCGAGGTTATTTCCTGCCCGATTTTCACATCATTTTTTATTCTGATGATCTTCATCGTGCTGCTTTTGGAAGCGTTAAAAAGCGGAGTAATTGCAAAGCAAATAATCAGCGCCAGCGCAATGCAAACCACGCCGAGAACCGTTCTGTTTTTCAAAAATTTCATTGTTCTTGTCCTTTCAAAGAATGAGTTTTGAAGCCAAATAGCCGATAAAAATAAACGGCACAAACGGCAGAGCCTTGTCTGCCGTCCTGCCGCGGAGCTTCTGTACAATTACGGAAACTCCATAAAAAACGAGCATAGCAGTCTGTGCAAAAAGGAGCAGCGCGAAGCTGCTCCAAAGTCCGCAAACCACGCTCAAAGCCGCGATGAGCTTGACATCACCGCCGCCGATCTTCCCCGTAGCGAGCGCCACGGAGAAGAATATTACGGCGACGATTATACCCCATAAATTCGCCAAATTAAAATTAAGCGCCGCCGTAATTAAAACAGCAGCACTGATCCAATTCGGAATTTCACGGGTTTTTATGTCCATCACCGAGCCGATGCCAAGCAATATTGTAATTGCGGCAAACTGCATAACAGAGCCGTTCATCAGCCCTTGAAATCGAACATATCCTGTACTTTCTGCGTTACGGTAGGCATAATTGTGTCGCCGAACAGAGCGTACAAACCGCCGAGGAGCAGCGCGCCGATAACGACAGCGATCAGAATCTTGATGCCGCTGTCAACGAAGTTCTCCGCGCGGTTTGCCGCAAGCATGGTATTGCTGCGAACCGCGAACCTGAGCGCCGCCGTCCTGATTGCCGCGCGGGTTCTCTGAATCTTACGGCACACCGCCGCCTTTACGTCGCTGAACTTTGCTTTTGCCGACTTAAAAATGTTCTTAAAAAAGTTTCTCATAAAAAATCCTCCATAAAATATTTATAAAATTCCCGGTCAAAGCGCCGATATCCGATCCGATAAATTCGACAAATAAATGCGGCTCGATCTCTGATCTCCAACGGCGCAAATAATTCCCGACAATTTTAATTACATCGACATCGTCGGAGCAGACTCATACGTCTGTTCCGACTGTGTAAAATTTGCCGCAGTCTGCTCCTGAAGCTGCACGATAGCCTGTTTATACGCCTCCGCGACCGCGCCGTTAAGCTGTTTTCTCAGCTCGGGTGTAGTGGGGAAGCAGAGGTCGTGATACTCACCGTCCGTTCCCTTATACGAGGGCATGGATACGAACAGTCCGTTCTTTCCCTCGACAACACGAATGTTTTTGACCACAAAGCAGTCGTCCAAGTTTGCCGAAGCGGTTGCCTTAACACTGCCCTCGCCGGGCATCAGGCTGTTGATTCTTACGTCAATTTTCATAATTCCTCCGATCCGCAAGCATCGGCAATTGCACCGATAATGATCACGATTATTACGACCGTTAAAATGATTGACCCGATATCTGATTCCTCATCGGCACATTCCTCGCTTGCAACATACTGCTGTGGTTCTTCAACGGCTTTTATGCTTTGCGGGCGTGCCAAAAACACGACCGCGATCAGCACTATAAGCCACGTTACGAGCTTCTCCATCAGCCCTTAAAATTGAACATTTCTGTTACTTTCTGAGTAACAGTGGGCATGATGGTATCGCCGAACAGTGCGTACAAACCTCCGAGCAGCAGTGCGCCGATCACGACGGCGATCAGAATTTTGATACCGCTGTCAACGAAATTCTCAGCACGGTTGGCGGCGAGCATTGTATTGCTGCGAATCGCAAATCTGTATACCGCCGTTCTGATTGCCGCAAGGATTCTCTGAACCTTACGGCGTGCCGCCGCCTTAACGCTGTTGACCTTTGTTTTTACAAAGGTTGCCGCACCGATAATTGTGTTCTTTGCTTTCTTCAAAAAGTTTCTCATAAAAAAGTCCTCCAAAAAAATAATTTATTTATGCAAAAACCGCAGATTTCTCTGCGGAATTACATCTTCATTTCGGGCGATTCATTCTGCATCTGCTCTGCGGTAAGCTGTTCGAGCTTCTCCCTCGCCCAATCGGGAATATGCTCGTCGGCAATCACGCCGATAAAATCCTCGCGACAAAACTGCGCTTTTTCGCCGTCCGATAAGAAATGCCCAAACACTTTTCTGCCAATTTTATCGGCATCACAGCCGAAGCCGCTTTCCGCAAAAAACAACTGATTTTCGGGAGTCCTGAATTCCTCTTTCAATGCTGTATCCCGAAGAATAAGAACTTTTCCCGTATAGTCCTGCGGTTCGTCCGTTTGAACAATATGCTCCCCTGAAAATAAACCGAGTTTCGCATACATTTGCCGAACATCGCTTGCAAGTCCGTCAACCGTGCAGCTATGCGATTCCAGAGCGAATTCGTAATTATGCCGATCCTGCGCAACATGAAGGCTTTGCGCCCACTTTTGGTTCTGCTGACTGAATCTGCCGTCGCCTTTACGTATCATAATGGTATTTGCGATTACCCACATCGTTCTGTCGTAGCCGAATTCCTTGATCGTATTTTCGGCGCACTCATCGGGCAGACGAAAGCCGTCAAACTTCTCCCGAACCTGTTCATCAAGGTAATCGCGGCAGCGAATATTTTCATTGCGGCTTTCGCGCCAATCGTCAAGCTCGCCGTTATGCTTCGCTGTTTCGACCGAATATTTATACAACGTTTTCATCATAGCCCTCCTGCTCGCACATAGGCAGAACGCCTCTTTCTTTCAAGAATTCGTACAAAAACAGCCGCCCCTTTTGTGTCCACGAAGTGTGCATTACCGCCTTATCCTCGTCAATTGCGTAGGTTCTGCTTTGCGTATAGCCGAGGTTTGCGTATTCCGCATAAAGTACCCATGTATTTCGCACGGCGTACTGGATTCCGTAATCGTGAAGCATTCTGTTGAACGCAATCGCCGTCATGCCGTAGTCCTTTGCGATCTGCGTTACGGGGACGGAATTTTTGCTGTGCAGAATTCGGTCATAATAATTTGCTTTCCCCGCAAGCAAGGCGTTTTCCTTTTCGAGCTTCTTGCATTTTTCCTGCTCATCGGCAAGTGTGTTAAGCAGCTTTGCGAGTTCTCTTGGATCGCTCATTGTTTTATGAAGCGTTTCGGCTGTGAAGTATGCACCATGTTTTCTCAAAGAGGGGAGAATTCTATCGCAGACCCACGACTCGAATTCCTGTGCCTCGGGTAATTTAGAGCGCATTATGAGGCGGTATAAATCGCCCTCGGGGATAAAGAGCTTTTCAATTGTTTTATTTGCGCTCTGCGGATGAGGTACTCCCCGTTTCAGGGAGTACCTACAATGCCTTGAAATAGCGTTGTTCGGCTTCTCATATCCGAGAATTTTTGCGCATTCCGTTGCGGGAAACAACGGATTTCCGTCCTCAAAAATAACGCCGATCTCGCCAAACTTTTCATGTTTAAAAAGAATTATTTTATTTTCAGTCATCTTCCTCAACCTCCCGTATTTCAATCAAACCATTATCTGCGTAGATCTCAATTTTTGCGTCCGGCGAAATTCCCGCCATCTCGAAATACTCGCGCGGAATGTTCAGGCAATCCTCGCAGTTCTCGCAGCAGCACGGGTTCGCGGACACTCCATCGTTTACGGAAACGATGAATTCATCACCTGTTTCCGCGTTCAGAATATCCAGTATCTGCGGCGAAATTTTGAAGTTGCCGCCGCGCGTAATTTTGCTTTTAAATGTCAGCATAATTGATCCTCCAAATCGTAAAGTGAAATTTGCTGATCCGAATTCAGCCTTTCGTTTAAATCGTAATTCGCAATAAGCAGCTCGCCGAACATACTGCCGCCGTCAAACCGCTGTCGGATATTGTTCAGGCGCTCATACGAATACATTTTATAACCTTTGTACAACTCGCGTATTTCGGGGCAGTCGTTGTATGAAACCAAAAACTTTCCCTTGATCGCGGTCAAAGCGTTGCGAAGCCGTTCGTGGTCGGCGGTCGTGAAACCCACGTTTTGGTAATACCCCTCGGTCGAGTAGTACGGCGGATCGCAATAAAAAAAGCTCACCTCGCTGTCCTGCGAATTGATGAGTTTCTCAAAATCCTTATTTTCAATTACAACTTTTTGCAATCGCCGCGAAGCCTGTTCAATAAGCGGAAAATTACCCCACATACTGTGAGGCTTGCCGCCGAAGCTGTCACAGGAACTTGCGTAGGAATACCTTATCAATTGATAAAAATTTGCCGCTCTTTGCACATCGCCAATCTCCGCTTTTTGACTGATGATGTGTTTTATGCGATCAAAGTCCTCTCGACAATTAAGCACATATCTCAGCTTTTCGATAAGCTCCGAGCTGTGTTCCCGAACGCAATAAAACAAATTTGAAATATTTGAATTTGCGTCGTTGAACACCTCATGGTCATTGCCCGGCGGCTTTGCGAAAAGTATCCACCCGCCGCCTCCGAAGACCTCGATGTATTTCTCATAGAACATCGGAAAGCGTGGCACGATAATATCTCGGCTGCTTTTCTTACCGCCGATCCAACTTAAAAAACTATTGATTTTTGTCACCTCCCATTGCATTGCCGCAAAACAGCGGTAACGCCCTCGTCCGAGGTGACCGATCAACATTATTCAATTTGGAGTTGTGCTGCACCTTGAATGCGGACATACCGCTGTTTCACAGGCAACACATATTTAGTTTACATGGTCTGCTCCATAGTTGGAGCGGGATTTGCGAATTCTTCGAGCGTCATTTCCTCGCCGAGATAATTGTAATCATCTTCTTCGAGAACAATTCCATCATCAGCGCCCTCAATTGGCTCTTTCACAATAACCGTTCCCCAGTGGTTGACCATGATATGGCTTTTAAGCTCGCACGGCTCGCCGGAGCAGTCATCACAGTCACGCAAATCATAAGCGTGAAGCCCCTCGGGGAGCGAATTTCTTGCAATTCGCAAATTTGTAAAAAGCGCGTCCTGACCGAGAATTTCAAAGCGTTCAAAATCCGCTTCGTTAGCGTTTATAGGCTGCATTGTGCCTCCTTTCAACTCATCCGCGGGCTTTCGCTCTGCTCGTCACGGTATTCGTAGGTCTGTTTTTCCTCGTCGAAAATAAAGCCTTCCTCCGCAAGGTCAAGCCCCCACATCTCTGCGGCAAGCTCGTAGGCTTCCTTTGACTGCGGATCAAAAAATTCATCGTGAATTATTTCGCCATTTTCAAATTCAGCCGTACCCGTATTCACGCCCAAGTCCTCGTCCGCCCAAAAATATTCAAATTTAACATCGGGAAAATTCTCGGCGAGCTTCTGAATAACGGGCATTGCCCGTGACCAAGCTGTGTTGAAGATAATTGTATTATCCTCAACGATTTCCGCGTTATAAGCCGACCATTTTGTTCCCCACGACTGCCTTGCCCACTCGAGCCAAGTTGGAACACCGTATTTTTGCTCGTTCTGAAAAGCTGTTCTGCCGAGCTCCCATTCATCGCGCCGTATATCCTGCCGCGCCCTGAGGAACGCTGCCTCTTTTTCTTTCGGAATATTCAGCAAGTCTTTTTCCTCGGTTCCCGCAAACGTATAGACATACACGAAATCCTTATACGCTTTCAGCCCTCTGTCCGTGCGGCTTCCGCACTCAATATTCAGCGATTCGGGCATCGGTATAATTTTATTGAAATCCAGAACGGAGTCCTCGCCCTTAACACTTTTCAGCAAATCGTCAATCCGTTTCTGTTCCCCCGATAAGTGCAGTTGGTTCATTATGTGGTTCGGCAATTATTTCACCTCCCTCGTCAAAAATTACATCGCGGATTTTCTCGCCGATAGCCTTTATAACGGGCACGGAAACCGCATTGCCCGCCATTTTGTAGAGGTGACTGTCGCACATTCCGAGAGCTACGACCCTATTAAACTGCTCGGAACTAAAGCCCTGCAAAAGCCACGCTTCCAACGGCATAAGTTTGCGCATAATGCCGACCCGCAGCACTCCGTTTTTGTCAATAAATCTGACAAATCCGGGCAGAGTTTCGGCAGAAGCCGCATCCATTTCAATGAAAACCCCCGAATTAACGCCCTTTTGATTGCTCACTCCCGAATCGTATCGGGCAAGCAGACACCGTGCGTTTTCGGCAAAATCAAAATTCGGGTTCATATCAAAGAAATAAATTCCCGTTTTATTGCCGCCTCCGCTGCCGCCTCCGCTGCCGCCTGCGCATTGCGTTATTGCTGTTCCCTCGGCGGAGTACACTCTTGAGCCTTGCGGTCCTCCGATAATCTCAACAGGAGCCTCGCAATCGCCGCACTCGACAGGGAATATTTTGCCGGCGCATTCCGGACGGCGATGTCCGATAATATAGACCCTTTTCCGCGTTTGGGCAAGATTAAAGGCTGCGCTGTTAAGCACCATCCATTCAAGACAATACCCCAATTCTGAAAGCGTGTAAAGGATCGTTCCGTAAGTTTTCCCCGACTGATGCCGAAGGAGCGGGGGCACATTCTCCAGCAAAAAAGCCGCAGGTCGCTTGTCTTTGATAATTCGGGCAACTTCAAAGAATAAAACTCCTCGGGGATCGACAAATCCTCTTGGATTTCTTGATGCCGCAGAATAGGGCTGACAAGGCAGTCCGCCGACGAACAGGTCGAAGTCGGGCATTTCTGCTGTATCAATTCTTGTAACGTCATCGTAAAAAACCTCCTTTTCTGTGTCGTAAATGGCTCTGTAAGCTGCCGTAGCGTGCTTGTCGATTTCGCAAAACCCGATACATTTAAAACCACTCGCTTGCTCCAAGCCGCTGCGGAAACCTCCGATTCCCGCGAAACAATCAAAGAATTTAATTGCTATAAAATCACTTCCTAATTGAATTTTTTCGTCAAACTACATCGACATTTTCAGCTCCTGCGACTCCGTCTGCTCGGAAATCTTATGGAAGCTGTCCACTTCGGGACAAATTCCGAGCGATCTGCCGTTGTCGAAATTCACGTGCAGTTGCCCGATATCATCTACCGCAATTACTGTGCCTTTCGTTCCCGCAGGAATTGGTCGCGGGTCATCGCCCATAGAATCAAGCTGCACACGAGTGCCGGGCGGGTACTGCCTTTTCAGATATTCGACCTGTCCTCTGCTCATTGTCCTCATACGTTCACCTCCCTTCGCTGAATTTTTTATGCTAAGGCTTTCGCCGTCACATTTTGAGTTCGTTTGACTGTTCGAGCAATTCCTCACGCAGCGTTTCATACGCCTTGCCCATATTCGCCGCGCCGTGAACGTCATTCTCCGCAAACGCGTTTTCAAGTTCCTCAGCGGATATTCGCCACAGACCATCGAGCTTATGGCACAGCGCATTTACATCGGAAAATCTTATCGGTTTCCGACAGTCTGTCGCAGACGATTTTCGAGATTTCGTCCGTTTCATCCGTGGGATAAAAGTCGAGATATATTTTCTCGCTGCAAGTGATCGGAATGTCCTCACGAATGCCGATACTTCCCAAAAGGTCAAACAGCTCGTTTGTAGGCATATCGAATTTCACGGAATTTTTCCCGTTCATAATAAAAAATCTTATCATATAGTCCTCCAATTCAGTAATCCAATGCCTTTTCTGACCAACATAACTCCCGCGAAAATCGTCAGCGCGGTCGCGTCGTCAATCAGATTCACGTCGCATAATTCGTTCAAAGAAACACCCGCGCCGCCGCGGTATATTGATTTTGCCGCCATAAATAACGCGTATCCTTCGATGGAAATTCCCGTCAGGTCGAGTTCGTCGAATTTCATCGAATGTACCGTCAGAGATGCGCAGGCGCGTTTCCATAAAAATTTATCCGCGGATAAAAGGAAAACCGCCGCAACGTATTCGCGGCGGCAGCAATAAGGGTTTGCTATATTTTCCGAAATGAATTTCACAAATGCTTTTCTGTGAAACGGGCTTTTGAAATTTATCTTCATTTTCTCACCCCTTTCACATAAACATCTCGGGAGCGTCGTTCTGCTGCTGTTCGGGAAGGCTTTCCGAAATTTTCTCGCTCAATGTTTTGAGTTTTTCGCAATCGTCAAAATTAAGGTCACCGTTATGCCTTGCCGTAAAGTTTACGCACTTCCGAATGCTTCCAAGCTCCTCAACATCAAATACCTTATTTTTATCGATAAGCCCCGAGCGTGTTGCAAAGCCCTCCTTTGCCGCAGAATAATCGGAATAATAATTGCCCTGTGTAACGCCCTTGTTATCAAACGTCCGCTCCCATGTGACAAACTCGAAGCCGTATTCGGTACTCTTTGCCGCAAGCACCGTGCCGTTAAACTCCGACAGACAATGATAATCGCCTGTCAGACCCTCTGCCTTTAACAACGGCGATTTCTCGTAAGCATTGCAATATTCGTTGACACTCCTGACAACACCCTTGATTTTCAGGTATTCATCATCGGAATTATCGTTCGAATTGTTGATCATTCTGATATCGTTCACAAACGCAGCTGTCCTGCCGTTCAGCGAAACCATAAGGAAATCTCCGTTTTTAGCGACATCATAACCATTATTGAGCAAGCTGCGCTTAACCTCGTTCATGAAAACGCTTTCGGTCTGTTCCATGCGTATTTCCTCGGTTTTCAGCATATTATTCAGTCCGAAGATGTCTTTGGTGTGCTTGACCGCGCTGATTTTCTCCCGCCACTCGCCGGAGAAATTTTGCGTGTAATCCACATCGAGCTTGCAGTCCTTAATGCTGCCCACTCCAAGCCCGCAAAGTGCCTTTTTAATCGTTATATCTTCGCACGGCAGTTCGACAAGCTCCGTCAAATTGCAATAAGAGATTTCAACCGCTGCCGTTGAGTCGGGATCGCAATAATATCCTGGGAATGTGGTTCCGTTAAAAACTTCAGAAAACTCAATATCCTCGTTCACAAAGAGCAGTCCGTACTCGGTTTGAATACCCTTGCCCGAATCCAACAGCTTCCTGCCCTCATCGACAAGCCACTCTTTATTTTCAAGTTCCGAAGAGGAAATACAGCCGCGAATATTGAACATATGCGTCATTCCGACATTTTCAAGATTGCTTGTGTCCTCAATGAGAGTGAAGCGTTCGAGATTAAACGTAAGGTTGATAATGTTTTTCAAACCCCACCCGATTTCCAGTTCGTCACAAGTCAGCACAGCAAAAAATTGATTAAGTTCTCGAGCGTCCATACCGTCCATGCGCTTGGCAAGGTAATTCAGTGCATCGAGACTTACTTCGCACTCCTCCAGCACCGACAGTTCCATCGGTTCAATCTGTACGACCATTGCAGCAGGGCAGAGGTGTTCGGGATTCATACGAAGCTCGTCGAGCCACTTTGAAAGCTGCGTTTCCGAACAGGGAAACGTCATCTCCGTGACATACGGAGATCTTTGAATTGTTGCTTTGATCATTTTTGTTCCTCCATAAATTCTGAAATTCGGAAAGAGTTATCTCATTTCCATACCGAAGCCCTCATCGGGTTCATCGACCGAAGTTATGTTGACATAATCGCCGATTATCCCGAGTGCTTTCTCATAGCTGCCGCTTGCGAACACCTTATTCGTCATTTCGGACGCTTCCTCGGATAAGCCGTTTCGCTTTAAGGTTTTCGCCGATATCCCGGCAAGATGGAATATGTTTCCATCTTCCCCAATCAAAGGGCAGTCGGGTTTTGTGTGTTTGTTTTCGTTGTTCATTTGCTACCTCCATAAGTTGTTTTAATGCTCCGAATTTGCTCGGAAAATAAAAAAAGCCTGTAAACTGCTTATAAAAGCAATTTACAGGCTCTAAAAAACGTAATGTCCCTGTTCTTCAAGTTCGGCTTTCAGCCTTGCCAAAAGCTGCTCTCCGTCAAGTTCTGTGAGCAGCGAAAACCACTCCGAACGAAAGAATTCTTTCAGCTCAACGATTCCTTTCCGCAATTTTCGGTCATCATGACTGCCGGAATATTCTTTAGTCCATTTTCGGTAATCCTCGACCGCCTGAAGAATAACGGCGTTCGCCAATTCCTTGTAAGGGTCGATATCCATCGGTGACCTGTTTTCAACGGCTGCTCGAAGCGTCACACCGTTCACTTTTATATGGTACATGATTTGCTAATCAACTTCCTTTCGTTTTTGATTTCGTCATTTTGCCCAAATTCAACCGCAAAAATTTTGTTGCTGAAAGGGTTCAAATCCTGTATAAAGTTTTTTTGTCAGGATTCTGAAAACAAAAAGGGCGCCCATGATTGACCTCTCATATTTGAGAGATCAATCACAGGCGCCCTGTACATATTTACCAAAATTGACCAAAAAATTTTTACGCGCGGAGGGTTCAGTCCATTTTCGTGTCGAAAATATCTACGGAAGAGAACTTCCTTTTTTTACAAGATTTATGCCCACAAATGGCTTTGTACAGCCGTTTGTGGGCATAATATCTTTTTGTCAGTGTTTCATGGTGCAGGTGACGGGACTTGAACCCACACGACCTTGCGATCACTAGCACCTGAAGCTAGCGCGTCTGCCAATTCCGCCACACCTGCGTATTTAATATGTTGACAACTTTAGATTGGGCGCTGTCTGCCTGCGGAACAAGTTCCGCTTCCACGAAATCGAAGATTTCGTGCTGTGGAACAAGTTCCGCTTCCACCAAATCAAAGATTTGGCGCAATTCCGCCACACCTGCATATTTAATGCGTTGCCAAATAGTCAACGTTGATATTATATCATAGCGGAGCTTCAAAGTCAAGTGTTTTTTAAAAATTTCTTCACCTTCTGCATTATCGGAAAACTCTGATTCTATTATCACTGTCTTTAATGCTAATGATTTTCAAATCTTCTATGAATAAAAATAAAGGACACCCGAAAATCGAATGTCCTTTACACTGGTGCGGGAAATGGGACTTGAACCCACACGC
>ENA-OYXV01000237-OYXV01000237.1-human-gut-metagenome-genome-assembly--contig:-NODE-237-length-33832-cov-9.955858_pt1 | contig 33832 bp, 37 predicted proteins | sample MGYA00244846_ERZ653424 | MGnify/ENA primary metagenome ERZ653424 (study PRJEB26926, sample SAMN06165108) | human gut metagenome | biome: ENVO:00009003; feature: ENVO:2100002; material: ENVO:00002003...
CGTCGGCAGCGTCAGATGTGTATAAGAGACAGACCATGATATTGCCAATGTCACCGAACAATGTCGGCAGGCTGTGCTGGCGATACGACAAAACAGAATATGTGCGAAAGAGGGCAGCGCCTCAGATCAGCGCTGCGAATGATTTTCAAAAATCGGCTTTCAACACCACGCGGTAACGCGCCTTACCGTCGCGCACATGCTGGATGGCGTCGTTAATTTTCGACATCGGGAACAGTTCGGTAGTCGGCGCAACCTTGCTGCGGGCGGCAAAGCGCATCAGCTTACGCAACTCATAAGGTGTACCGGTAGCAGAGCCAGAGACACTGCGATCGCCCGCAATCAGCGTAAAGGCCGGAACCGGCAACGGCGTGAGAACCGCACCGACGGTGTGGAAATTACCGCCATACGTCAGCGCCTCAAAATAAGGCTGCCAGTCGAGGCTGACGTTCACAGTATTGATAATGAGATCAAACTGCCCCGCCAGAGTTTTCAGTGCCTGCGGATCGCGGCTATTCACCACTTTATCGGCACCCATCGCCAGTACTTCCTGCTCTTTCGCCGGATTTGAACTAAAGGCTGTCACCTCGCATCCCATTGCGTGCAGAAGTTTTATAGCGATATGCCCCAGCCCGCCAATACCAATCACGCCGACGCGGCTGGTGGCAGTGATATGGTGCATCAACAGTGGCTTAAAGACCGTGATACCGCCGCACAACAGCGGTCCGGCAGACTCGATATCAATATTTTCTGGCAGCGGAATCACCCATTGCCAGTCCGCACGCAACTTCTCGGCAAAGCCGCCGCGATTCATAATCGTCGGCACCGCACCTTGCTCACAGTTGATCTGATTACCGCTAATACAGGCATCGCAATGCCCGCAGCTACGCGCCGTCCAGCCAATCCCGACACGCTGACCGACCTGCAAACCTTTATCCTGTGCGGCGCTCCCGAGCGCCACCACGCGACCAATCACCTCATGCCCGGCAACCAGCGGATACTGTGAAAATCCCCATTCGTTGTCGATCATCGACAGATCGGAATGGCAGATCCCGCAGTAATCCACCTGCACTTCAACATCTTGTGGCTTCAATTCACCGGGATCGTACTCATAAAGTTCCAGTTCGCCGCCAGCCTCTTTTGCGGCGTAGCTTTTTATCATCGACATTTTTTGGTCCTTCTCTGGTGTTGTCTGGGAAGTGTAGAGCATGGCAGGGCGGGGTGCCTGGAGTGTGACAAAGGTTACACATCGCTGTATGCAATGCTGAAAATTTCAGCACTTAGCGAGGTGCGAGCAAGCTGGCGCTTGCATGGTGGCGTGCGACAGGTATAATTCACAACGTTTTCCGCATACCTCTTCAGTGCCGAAGTGGCGAAATCGGTAGACGCAGTTGATTCAAAATCAACCGTAGAAATACGTGCCGGTTCGAGTCCGGCCTTCGGCACCATCGGAACATCAATAGACGTCAACGGACGTCTTTTTTTGTGCCTGAAATCCAGTATCCGCAAGGCTTTCCTCGCTTTTTCACTCAACCTAAGTCAACCTGATTCAATCTACATCAACTTACTGATGCGGGTACAACTGCGGGTATATCGCGGTTCGATAATGTTTGTACCCACACAGAACCCTTGAAAGGATACTCATCATGGCTCTGAGTGATGTGAAGGTTCGTTCGGCAAAGCCTGAAGCAAAAGCCTACAAACTGACTGACGGTGATGGCATGGTTTTGCTGGTTCACCCTAACGGTTCAAAATACTGGCGACTTCGTTATCGCTTTGGTGGTAAAGAAAAAATGCTGGCGCTGGGGAAATATCCTGAAGTGTCGCTGGCGGATGCCCGGGCACGCAGGGATGAAGCCCGTAAGCTAATAGCTAATGGCACCGATCCCAGTGAGAACAAGAAAGCCGGTAAGGTAGAGCAGGAGCAAGAGGCGATAACGTTTGAAGTGGTAGCCAGAGAGTGGCACGCCAGCAATCAGAAGTGGTCTGCATCGCATAGCGCTCGTGTATTGAAAAGCCTCGAAGATAATCTCTTTGCTGCCATCGGTAAGCGGAACATTGCTGACCTGAAGACTCGGGATCTGCTTGTCCCCATCAAAGCGGTGGAGTCGTCCGGGCGTCTCGAAGTCGCTGCTCGTTTGCAGCAGCGTACTACCGCGATTATGCGCTTTGCTGTGCAGAGTGGGTTAATCGACTACAACCCCGCTCAAGAGATTGCCGGTGCGGTTGCTACGGCGAAAAGAAAGCACCGTGCGGCTCTGGATCTTGAACGTATTCCCGAATTACTTCACCGCATTGATCACTACTCTGGCAGACCGTTAACCCGACTTGCTGTCGAACTTACCTTGTTAGTCTTTATCCGCTCGAGCGAGTTGCGATTTGCCCGTTGGTCAGAAGTAGATTTTGAAACGGCCATGTGGACAATCCCCGGTGAGCGTGAACCGTTGGACGGTGTTAAGCATTCTCAGCGTGGTTCAAAGATGCGGACACCTCATCTTGTTCCCTTATCGCGTCAGGCCTTAGCTATTCTGGAAAAGATCAAATGCATGAACGGGAACCGAGAGCTGATTTTTGTGGGCGATCACGATCCACGTAAGCCTATGAGTGAGAACACGGTGAATAAGGCGCTGAGAGTGATGGGTTATGACACGAAAACGGAGGTCTGTGGGCATGGATTCAGGACGATGGCTTGTAGCTCATTGATTGAATCGGGTTTGTGGTCGAGGGATGCGGTGGAAAGGCAGATGAGTCACCAGGAGCGTAACACTGTGCGTGCGGCTTACATTCATAAGGCAGAGCATCTGGGGGAGAGGAGGCTAATGTTGCAGTGGTGGGCGGATTATCTGGATGCGAATCGGGAGATAGGGGTAAGTCCGTTTGATTTTGGAAAGTAACACCAAAATATTTTTCTATCATGAATTCGCAAGATAAATAAGAATAATCATGAGGTTAGTGAGCCCATGATGCATAGCGACAATGACATCGTGAAAAAGTAGTACGACGCTACTGTTGCATAAATTCTCTGTAACCTGTTATAGTCTTCTCACTGACCTAGTACGACGCTACTACCTAGGGAAGGGAGGGAGTAAATAGCAGCGGCAACTGCTATTTACCCGAAACATTCTGGCCAAAACCGCTATGAGAGGCTTTAACAAAATGAACGAAAAAAAATATCAATCCCTGCGTAAAAAGTCAATAAGTAAGGGGGGGAATATGGCTTGTATTGTTATGCTGGTACACGCGCTCTCCTTTTCCTCATTGCAGATGGATTTAGATGTACGTGTGGGGGATGTGAATTGGAAACACTCGATTGTGCTTAAAACTACTGGAGGAAAGGGAGAGTAATCTCCCTAACTTACTTATGCATAAAATTGTTACATTAGAGAGTGTTGCTGAGATCCGCTTAGGGATGCCCTTTAAATCGGCAATACAAGATGCTGGTGAGCAAGGCTCCTGTTATCTCATCCAGACGAAAGATATTGGGCTGGACGGCAGTTTAGATCTAGATGCTTTAACTTCTGTTATCCCAGAAGGTAATCCTGAGAAGCATTATCTTTTCCCTAATGATATTTTATTACGTCTGCGGGGACCTGTGTTTTCAGCTGGGATTATCGAAGGGAATCTAGGCAAACCAATCATTACGTCCAATCAGTTAGCAGTAATTAGATGTAATGAAAATTTAATACTACCACATTATTTACATTGGTATATTAACTCTACTTCTGGAAGTAAATATTTTCGCAGTTTGAGTGAAGGTACTAGTATTAGTAAGGTTAATTCAAAAACGGTTTCTAAAATGACTGTTAAACTCCCAAATTTGGGGGTTCAAGAAAAGATTGGTTCTATTAATAGAAACTGGAATAAACAAAAAATAGTCTATAATTCACTAATACAAAATGGCGATGTGCTCTTTGATGGTATATGTGAAAGTATCATTAATAGCGAGGGGTTAGAAAATGAGTGAAATGAAGATGCTTCATAAATCACTTTTACTTGCTTGTGATTTGTTTAGAGGGAAAGTTGACTCATCTTCTTATAAAGATTATATATTTTCAATTTTATTGCTGAAATATATTTCTGATGTTAAGTCTGATTATGAGTGCGATTTAATCAATGGAGAATATTCTGAGTTGTTAGAAATTGTTTCTCGAGTACCAGAGGATGCTAGTTTTTATAAAATATATCATGATGCTAAGAATCATGGTGATTATATCGGAGAGAGGATTGATGATTCGCTGAGATTAATTGATCAGGCTATTGATTCTGTCTGCCAAAGTAGAGGTGGTTATTTATTCGAGTCAATAAAATTTGCGACGGTTAATTTTGGTGCAAAATCAGAAAGAGACCGGATGCTTAATGAATTACTCGATATTTTTGCAAGTCCTGAAATGAAATTTGATTATACCCAGGATGGTAATAAAAAGATAAAAGTAGCATGTAGATATCTTTTTGAAAAAATTGCATCTGACTCGGCTATGAGGGGGGCAGAATTTTATACTCCAGACGGTGTTTCACTACTATTTGCAGAGTTATTGCAGCCTAGGGATGGAGATAGTATTTGTGATCCTACTTGTGGGTCTGGTTCTCTTTTAATTACCCTAGGGGAAAAAATAAAAAAATCCTTTAGAAGCGATAATTATACTTTGTTTGGTCAAGAAGTTAATAGATCCATTTGGGCCTTGGCTAAAATGAATATGATTATGCATAACGAAATTAATAGTCGGATAGAATGGGGGGATGTAATATCTAACCCTCAGCTTCTGGATACAGATAATAGATTGATGCAGTTTGATGTAGTTGCTTCTAACCCTCCGTTAAATATTATCGGTTGGAATCATGATGATTTAGTACGTAATGATTATGGTCGCTTTAATTTAGGTTTCCCACCTCAGTCTAAGGGTGATTATGCCTTTATTTTGCACATGGTTTCAACACTTAAAAGTGCAACTGGTAGAATGGCCATACTGGTATCTCACGGCGTATTGTTCCGTGGAGGTCAAGAGGAGAGTATAAGGAAAAATTTAATCAGTGAAGGGTTGTTAGATGCGGTAATAGGTCTACCAGATAGATTGCTTCCTGGGACAGCGATACCAACTGCCATTTTGATATTCAGGAGAGATAGAAACAATTCTAATGTCGTGTTTATTGACGCATCTGATTTGGCTAAACCCGTAAAAGGGCGCAATTTGATAACAAATGAAATCATTGAAAAAATATCAAAATGCTACTTTGAAAGGAGTAGTGTCGATGATTTTTCACATGTGGCTTCTTATGATGAAATACAATTAAATGATTTTAATTTAAATATATCTCGGTATGTTAAGAAGCATGAGGAGCAGGTTTTTGTTGATCTTGAGAAATTACGTCAGCAGCGTGAAGAACTACTATCAACATTGCACGAATTAGAAAGAGAAATGAAAAAATATATTGATAATTGATGGAGATGGTTGATGCAATAGTATCAACCATTTTCTGATTAAATTTCAATATCCCCAGTGATTATAAGCCAAGGGCATTTTATTCAACTTAGCTCTGTGTTCACGCCAGTTTGGCAAGTGAATACTCATCAGACCGATAAAACGCTCATTGTGCTTGCGTTCGTGTAGATGAACTAGCTCGTGAACCACAATGAATTCAAGGCATTCAGGTGGTTTTTTTACCAGTTCGAGATTGATCCAGATACGTGCGGTCTGTGGGTTACAGCTTCCCCATTTGGTCTTCATTCGCTTGATACCAACAAAACTGGCTTCAGCTTTTATCTCTTGCTGCCATTTTGCCATTAACTTAGGCAGTCTTTGTTTTAAAATACCTCGATACCACTGGTTGAGAACTGCTTCCCGCTGAGCCGTATCATAATGTGGAGGTACTTTCATTCGTATCCAGCCACCCTGAAGTTTCACTTCAGCGGGCTTATCTACTAAAACTACATCCAGCCGATATCCCCTTCCCCAAAGGTAGTGTGTTTCGCCGCTACACATTTCTCGTTCACTCTGGCGCGGCTGAGACTGAAATTGTGCTTGCTGCTGTCTAATCCATACCAGCCTTCTGACAACAGCCATCCTGATAGCTGTGTCTGACAGTGAGACGGGAGCCGATACTCTTACTCGGCCATCCGGAGGAAGTACGCTGATATGCAGGTTTTTGATTGGCTTACGCTGCAAATCGAGAGTGAGCTCACCAAAGGTAACCAATGGCATCAGCGATACTCCTTCTGTGCCTTCACTAGGGCCATTACATCTGCGACCGTCACAGAATAACCTTTGATCTCTTCCGCGATAGCGAAACTAATCTCGCGTTCTTTAAAACGATCCCCATACCAGTCGGCCTTTTTGGTATGACGGACTGCAGCATCTATCTTTGTCACCAAGACTTCATCCTGCCCGAGGTTGTCAAACAACGCTTTCTTGGCGAGGGTATCAATACTTGCTGGATAAGTACTTTTACTACCTGACTGCGGATGTTTAACCTGCTTCGCCAGTTCACGTACGTGCTCCAGATACTCCTGATAGGAGATCGCTTGTTGACGACGAAGTGCGATCAGTTCATCAAGCAACACCGACATTTTTTCGTAGTATTTCGGGTTTACTGGGTTTTCATCAACAATGGTTCTGCGAACGTTATTTTCAATCGCTTCAGCCATCGCCTCCTGGTTGCCACGCATGTCGGCTGGAAGTCCATCCAGTACTTCTTCTCCGCGTTCAATAATCAACTCAAGCAGTCCTAGTTCTTCAAAATCCATAAGGGTTTCACTTGGATCGGCATCCACCCAAAGATCCAGCATCTGCCGCATACCTGGCTCGAACTGCTTCATGTCCACGAAATCGCCACTGGCTATTTTTATTTCGTCGCGGACTTTTGTATAAAACTCAACATCGATGCGGATTTGATTTGCCTGCTGCTTGCTATAACCAGCATCTGTTAGCTCACCTGCCAGATTGGTAAAAGCACGGATAAGCTTCGCCACGGATTGATACAATGTCAGACGTAAAGCTTCTTTCTCAGATATCTGCTCTATTGACGCCCCTGATTCTCCACAGAAATAATGCTGATAATCAAGTTGATTACGTGGCATTTTAACTGGCTCGCAAAGGGTGCGAACGGCATCCAGAGCACCATCCAGATCGATTTTTGCCTGTTGCAATCGATCCTTCAGTAAACCGGCTACATCTTCTTTGTCGTAGCCGTCGAAGGCTTCTGCAGTGTAGTCCTGAACTGTTTTTTCCAATGAGCGGAAAAGGTCTTTATAGTCGACAATATAGCCGTATTCTTTATCTTCACCATCCAACCGGTTAACGCGACATATCGCCTGGAAGAGGTTGTGATCGGCCATTTTCTTGTCGATATAGAGGTATGTGGCAGACGGAGCATCAAAGCCAGTCAATAACTTATCAACGACTATCAGAAGGCGCATCTGACCCGGTTCTTTGATGAATCGTTGTTTGACCTCTTTTTCGAAATCACTCACACGTTTGGCTGCTTCAGCCTCAGGTTGTTCAAAATACTCCGCAAGCATTTTGCGATAGATGTTGTACTTGGCCAGTTTCTCGGTCAGTCCTTCGCCGCTCTCCTCGCCTTTAATCTCACTGGCATTTGGCTGGTAGCTCGTCACAATCGCACATTTACCGGCAAAACCAGCTTCACTAAACATCTCATAGCATTTGCAGGCCTGATAAACGCTGGAACAAACCAGCATGGCGTTACCACGGCCGTCGGCGAGTCGTGGTTTTTGTTCGAAATCGAGAAGGATGTCCGCGACAATCTGTTCTAGTCGCGAGCGGCTCGACAATAGCTTCTGCATTGATGCCCATTTCTGCTTGAGTTGCTGCTGGCCAAGGCGAGAAAGTTTAGATGTCTTAGCATCAAACCACTGGTCGACTTTTTTCTGAGATTTGACCCGCTGATCGATGTCACGAGCTTCGTAGCGCAAGTCCAGTACAACCCCATCATTGACTGCTTCATCAAATTTATAAGTGTGGATATAAGGACCGAAGACCTCCACTGACTTTTTCTTATCCTTCTTCATCAGTGGGGTACCGGTGAAACCGATAAATTGTGCATCTGGCAAAATACTTGTCATTGCCGAATGCAATTTGCCGGATTGGGTTCGGTGGCACTCATCCACAAACACGAATAATTTTCCCTTCGGACTAAAATCGGCAGGGATGTTACGTTTTATCTGTTCAATGAAATCGTCAGTGTCTGCATCTTTGTCTTCCTCCTCTTGGCGACCAAATTTATGCACGAGCGAGCATATAAGCCAGGGTTTGGTTTGATTCAGGCGAGTCACCAGATCTGCGCCGCTTCTGGTGCGAAGGATCTCTTCTTCCACACCGTTAAACACTTTCTCGATCTGTTCATCAAGTTCTGTTCGGTCGGTAATGATCAAAACTCGGCTGTCAGTAATATTTTCTCTGATCCATTTTGCCAGCCAAACCATAGTCAGACTTTTACCGCTGCCCTGGGTATGCCAGATAATCCCGCCTTCATTGCGTTGAATAAACGGTTTCGTTGCAGTGACTCCAAAATATTGGTTATGACGGCAGGTTTTTTTCACTCCAGCATCGAAAACGATAAAGTCGTGGATTAATTCCAGAAGGCGCTGTTTATTGCATATCTGAGCCAGGTGACGATCAAGCATGTTGGTGTGAGATGATTCAGCGGCTTCTTTCCATTGAAGGTAATATTTCTCCGGCGTTTCGATTACACCATAACGAAGCCCTTCTAAATCATTACCAGCCATCACCAATTGGATGGTAGTGAAGAAGTTGCGGATGAAGGCTTTTTGCTGATTATCGAGGTTTTGGCGGATGCCCTCTGAGACTGACACTGTAGAACGTTTAAGCTCAATGACACCAAGCGCAATACCGTTAACATATAGTACCAAATCCGGGCGTTTTTTATTTTCGCCGTTGTAGGTCACTTCTTCAGCTATAGCAAAATCATTGGCTTCTGGATTTTTCCAGTCGACCAACCACACTGTTTGATTTTGCTCACCTGCACCTTCTTTATCCTTTACGCCGTAGCGTAGCAGGCGATACACCTCTTTGTTTGCATCATAGAGGATACGACCTTCACCGAGGCTTGCGGCTCGATCCAGCTGCCGTAATGCTCGGGCGATTAGGACTTCTGAAACACCGCGTTTTGTTAGCCAGGCCGAAACTAAGCCTGGCTCGATGTTGCGGTTGTCTTCTCTTTTGTGCCAGTTACCAAGATAGTGATAACCGAGATGATCGGTGAATAACTGGATAACACGTTTTTGTGTTATGCGTTCACGTTGACCAACACTGTTCATAACATCTCCCTAAATTCGCTATCACTACCACCTGCACTGGTTAACACTGCCAGCATTTCCGCTTCGTGAGTGGCGATTTCTTCTTCCCCCCACTGATTGTTCTTCTTCATCAGCTCGATCATGGCGAGCAGTTTCAGACTATCAATTTCATTCCGTTCAAGACTCGCTTCGAAGTGCTCTTGCTTTTGTTTTGGCTGGAAATTACTCAGTCGCGAATTCTTGCTGTGGCTAATCAGGCTGAGATTACCGAAGGTATGCAACGATGTATCTGGTAATGTCCTATAGCCATCCATGGGGTGCTGGGGATAGAAATGCTCTACTGAACTCCGGAAGGTAAATTCAAAACGTTTGACTACTTCAGCTTTATTTCTGTCACGACACCAGAGTAAGTAGTCCAGATAATTGAATACCAGGTTGTTTGCTATCATCCCGAAGCGCATCTTCTTCTTAATCTTGTCCGACAGTACCGCAGGTTGGAGATGTAGCTCTTTACCGTAGATAATCTCAAAATATGATTTTGGTTCTTGTTCTGCCAGGAAGTTTTGAAAGACAAACGCGGAGGCGAGATGCTCCAGATACCCGAGGTACTTCCTTGCATCTATCTGGTTTTCAGCGGAATGGGCATTAAACAGATAGTACAAAGCTCCATTCAACCAGTGTTTATAAACCAGAGTAGGGGTTGAAACGTGGAATGCGGAAAGCAGCATCAAAATCTGTCGGTTGATGCTGGTATTGTTACCCTCATCTTCATTAAACGTATTGGTATAACTGGTACTCTTCTCCGAATACCAACGCAGGCGCTTCAAACTCCAGCCATCGCTACCTTTGGCGTACTCTCGTTTTATCACGAACTGATCAAAAAGGTATTTGCATTTGAGAAGTGCAAAGACGAAATCCTGTACCGTTTTAACCGGGTCATTCTGCTTTAATAACCGAAGTTCGAACTGGTCGATTAATTGTTTGTCATCAAGCGGAACATCCACTCTGTCCTTTCCAGTTTGGCTACAGACACGCAACACATGGAGCAGGAAGTTGGAGAAATTGATAACACTATTAAAACGCTCTGAGCTACCTTCATCTTCTTCACCTCTATCACCACTTAAGGTTGAAGATGACTTGATAATGTCAGCCAGTGTGCGGTTTGTTTGGTTTTCTCTTGTGCCAAGCTCCGAAGCCGATGGGATAAGCATGTCAGCTAGGGAATTAAAATCAGCAGGCACAAATTGCCCCCAATTTTCCTGCCCAAATAATTGATGACGTTCGGCTGGTGTAAAACCGTACTGGACATAACGTTCCATGTTGGAGCAAGCATCCCAAACTCGTGAGAGGGTGTTCAGGCTGCTCTGCCGAGCTTGCTGGTCCGTTATCTCGTTGAGCACAGCCATCAATTGCGCTTTCACCACTTCATGTTTTTCAAGTTGCTCGCCACGGTTATTCATCACCTCAAAAAAATGGTTGAGGTCGGTATCGACAGGCACTTCTATTCGGGCAATTTGTACATGGTCGAAAAGGTAAGTACAAAAATGGTTTAATGACTCACCAACTAGCTTCAAGTCGTGCAACACCTTGCCTATCAGCTCATAGCCATTGATCAACCCTTCGTTAAATTCCTTACTTCGAAGCTTATGTGGTTCCACGCCTTGCCAGAGGCGGGCAAAGGTCTCACTGGATTTTGGTCTACTCTCGAACCCTAGGTTAATGCCTTGGTACCAGTTCATATCGAGCGAGGATTTAGTGTGTTTTTTTAACCAGTTAGCAAGAAGTGATAGGGTCGTAAAACGTTGCTGTCCGTCGATTATCTCTGACTGCCCATCAGGGCGAGTGAACACGACCAAAGTACCGATGTAGTAAGTTTGAGGGAGAGGGCTATGCAGGCTTTTTTGCTGGTAGTCGAGTATGTCCTGCACAAGTTGAGTGATCTCACCTTCTCCCCAGGCATAGTTACGCTGGTACATGGGGATAAGATAACGAGATACATCACCCAGCAATGATCTGACAGTAAAGGATGTTACCTTTGCATCACTCATAGTAGTTCATCTCCTTGAACAGCCTCACCAGCTCGTCTTGCTCATGGTTACCGGTACGGCGGTTATTATTATTTTCTGAAGCCCGAATTGTGAGTAATGGTATAGATAGCACATCACCAGGTACTCTGGCTTCTTTGATTACCCGGAACAGATTATTTTCCAGCACGTACTTATCCATAGTTGCTAGCTGTACCACCTGCTGTCGGATTCGGCATCTGTAGGCCCAGATAAAGCTTTTTTCAATCGCTGCAGATAACGACTGCCCACCAAATTTGTCGATATAAAAGATCAGAGCACAATCAAACATAGCGCGTATATATTGATCCCCTGTTCGATAGCGATTTCTATAGCTATTTAACGTTCTTAGTATCTGGGTTGCCATTTCACCAAGGACTGCACCCTGAATCATTAACGACTTTTGAGTGTGATTGCTGACATGCTCACTGGCGATAATTGCCGATACCTGTTGCTGGTAGTGTTCCGCCATTTCGAAAAAGCGTCTTCCATTGATAATCATCTGATCGAGATGGAAAGGGAAACGCATTTTCTGACCATCAATTTTGCGCTGGTATTGATTGTTATAGCCATCAACGAAATGGTGAGCCATGCGCAAAGACTCGACATAAGGGAACTGACCAATCTGATCAAGATTGATCCCCTTAAACATTCCGACATCATCCTTACCAAAGAAACGAGCTGAATTACCTTGTGACCACTGACGCACTCTGTAGAGATAAGCTGCGAAGAGATTAGCTAAATCATCGCTAGGTAATCCCTCCCAATGGGCAACGGATGCAGCTTTCAGCTCTACCTCATGGCTGGCGAATTCACGTAGATGGAAGGCCTTAAGCAGATCGTGGGGATCCAGATCCCGCCCACGAGCATTTTGTGAATCGAAGAACTGAAATGCTTCAGAAAGATCAGTAAGTACAAAGACCACCATCTGGCAGCGATTGAGAAGAAAATCTATATGCTCTTCGCTGAATTCCCGGTGGCTAACCTTGCGTTTCAGCTCCTGATAATTTTGGTACAGATTGTATTCCGATATCTGACTGGCAAAGCGTTGCCGCCCCATAAAACTTTCAACGGAGGGCCTTAGCTTGGTTAGCGTTTCTTGCAAATCCTGACGCTCCAACTCAACGAGCCGGGTTTCGATAATAGCCCATACAGCTAGTATCAAAGTCAGTGTTCGTTGCTGACCATCGACGATATCCAGTCGGTTTTCTGCATCGCTCTCAGCTTGATGAAACACTACTGAGCCCAAGCGGTAGGCCGATTTATCAAGGTGACTATTGATATCTGCAAACAGTTCGCCGATGTTTTTCACCGTCCATTTATAAGGGCGCTGATAGGCCGGAATTGTTACGTCAGTCAGGTTAAGAAGACCCTTGACCGACACAACTGTCTTATCAAGGGTATGTTTCATGGCTGATGATCCAATGGCAGACGGATACGTCCGGTCAGCAGTTGTTGCATCATTCCTTGTTTTATATCGCGGATCTTGGCGAGTTTTTGCTCAAGTTTCTCGAGTTCAGCGTCCATATCTGAAAGGACTGTTGCGATGGCGGTTTGTTCTAGTATGGGTGGAAGAACAATCTTTAGTGTTAAAAATTGGCTTTTTGATATGTTGTAGCGAGTAGAACCTTGCGCCATAATTGAAACTGCGGTTCTTCCAGCACTAGAACGAAACCAATAAGCTATATACAATGGCAAGTACTTAGGCTGCGAATTGGCTCTAAAACCAAAGCAAAAACTATTAAGATATAGTTTATCAATTTCTTCGGACATCAAAGAACAAAAGCATACTTCTTCAGGTGTTTCTGAAGATCCATTAAATAAAAGGTCTCCCGGTAAAACTTGTCGTTGAGTCTCTTGAACATTCACTCTTTCTAGATGATTAACATTGACGATCACATTCGCCATAATGTTAGTAAATGGGACGTATAAACTGTTACCAGAGCCAAAGTCGTTCTTACTTTTCCCTGACAGGCCTCCATACGTTACCCCCATTTCTCCCATTGCTACAGTCTCCCAATCATCAGGAATAATTCCAAGTTCACTGGACTTATAGTTCTTGATGGCTCCACTCGGTTGTTTAGCAAATTGTGGTAGACGAGTGCGGCCAGTCAGCAGTTGCTGCATGGCGGCGGTTTTGATGGCCTGCTTTTTGGCGATTAACTTTTCAAGCTCGCTAATAAGCACATCGGTATCGTTGAGTATATTAACGATAGCAGTTTGTTCAATTTGGTTAATTGGAAAATAAACAATTTCTTTATGAACATCATTTCTATTGATCCCTGGGACGCCACTTTTACCACTATGTGATTCAAAATTTATAGTTTTTAAAAAGTGATATGCATATTCCGCTGTCATTCCTCGGAAATCACGAACGTACAGTGTTGTATTTAATGGCCAAAAAGGCTCATTAACATAAAAAATTTCACCGATTGTTCCATATCGTCCAGTAACAACACCTGGAGGAGATACCATGGCTTTATCATGCCGTCCACTTACTCCCGAAGATGATATGATAGGTACTTTACCATCCTTTCTTAAGCGATGTGGTAGGTCATACCCACGTTGCAAGGTAAGCACTTCACCGAGCTCGCAGTTGATCCAATCATCTGGGATATTTTTTCTTTGTTCTAAAAGACTCATTCTATTTACTCCAAGCCTATAGCCTTGAGATGAGCTGCAACTCTTGCCTCTAGTTCAGTAACATTTTGAGTAAGGGCGGGCAAAGCTACGCTATAGCGCTCCTCCAGTTCTTTGACGCGTTTGGCTAGCCGCTGTGTGACACGCTCTATTCCTGCTTCCAGAGCACTAGCCAGGCTTGCTTTCCATTTATCCTGTACTACCAGAATTTTTATCTCGTTATCAGTAAGCTTTGGATAATGAGCAAACACTGCGATGTCCAGCTTTTCTTGTGCCTCTTTACACGCTTTTTTAGATTTAGTTTCAGCATCGAATAATGCTTGAGCGGTTTTTAGTACGGCCTTTTCTTCTTTATCCATAGTAATTTTAAGCCGCGTCTTAACGCTGGCAGCAGTCACTTTATCTTTATCATTCATCGCATCGGCTAGTAGTCCATCTTCACCGCTGTTTTCTTCAAGGAAGCTTTCCAGCGCTTGAACTGCTTCATCATAAGCGATTTGTAGTTGATCGAGCTCCTGCTGCTCGGGAGTGAAATAGCGAGCTACTATAAGGATTGGCGGCAATAGTTCAGCCTTATACTTCTTCTTACCAATTACCAGATCGGGCGTTTCTTTGAGTTTTTCGCCTTTTTCCACAACCAGCTCACGTAGCACTTTACCTGCTTGCCAACCATCCTGGCTCAGGACATAAACGTCGTCCTGCATCACTTCCATCCAGTAATCCATTAGCAACTGATAGATAGCGTAGTTCTCTAGCAGCGGTACATCAGAGGTGGTTTCAGAAGCATAGGCAGCGAGGAGACGCTCACCAATTTCTTCAATCAGTTGTTTCGGTGAGTCGCCGCGAGCAATTTCTTCAAGCTGACAACTTTTAAACCATTCTTCAAATGGTACCAGTGCTCCTGCTTTGAAAGCGGCAAATTCCGGGTGTGCCAGAATTGTACTCTTTACTTTATCTGCTTCAACTCGAGCATTGCTGTAGCCTGGGCGGGCTGGTTCGAATAGATCCTGGCGTAAAGTAGGGAAAACCTGCCAGTAAGCGCTAAGGGCATCGATATCGCGATCTGGAATGCCACCAGCCAAATGACCTGAAAGGTCGTGCAGATCCTCCGGATCGCTGCTGTCTATATAGCGAGGGATATTAAGGTTGTAGTCGTTGGCAGCAATTTCAGACAGCGGCACCAGGCGGCTGAAGCGGGGAATTTCCTGCTCCCGATTAAATGCATCGACAATTTTATGAATATCTTGGGCACGTAGGCGGTTTTTATTGCCGTCCTTAATAAAACCCTTACTGGCATCGATCATAAAGATGCCTTTCTGGCTCTCTCCGTTAGCATTGAATGCTCGGAGCTGGGCATCTTCTTTATCGATGACAATGATGCAAGCTGGGATACCCGTGCCGTAGAACAAGTTAGCGGGCAGGCCAATGATGCCTTTGATATAACCCTGTTTGAGCAGATTCTCACGAATACGCGCTTCAGCATTGCCACGGAACAGAACGCCGTGAGGTAAGATCACGGCACCTTTGCCGGTACTTTTCAGGCTTTTGATTATGTGCAACAGGAAAGCATAATCACCGTTCTTTTCTGGTGGTGTACCCCAGAGAAAACGGTCAAAAGTATCGTTCGCAGCATCCAGCCCGCTGGTCCAGTTTTTGTTGGAGAAAGGAGGGTTAGCTACAGCGAAGTCGAAGGTTTTCAGATTATCGTTGCCATCTTTCCAGTGTGGATCGGCCAGGGTGTTACCTTTCCAGATTTTAGCAGTGGCGTTGTCATGCAGGATCATGTTCATGCGCGCCAGTGCGCTGGTCGCATAATCCATCTCTTGGCCATAAATGGTCAGCCCTTTCGGACCGGCTTCGTCACTGGCTTTCAACAACAGTGAACCTGAACCACAGGTAGGGTCATAAACGGTAGCATCCTGTGGTGTCTGCTTACTGATGCCAATTACTTTCGCCAGAATGCGTGACACCTCTGCAGGGGTGTAAAATTGCCCCTTAGATTTGCCTGACTCTGTAGCAAAGTGGCGCATCAAATATTCGTAGGCATCACCCAGCAAATCGTCTCCGTCAACTCGGTTGGCCGAGAGATCCAACCCTTCGAAGATTGCCACCAGCTTGGAAAGGCGGTCAATCATCTCCTTACCTTTACCCAGCTTGTCTTCGTCATTGAAGTCAGCGATGTCAATAACGCCCTTCAGGTCATTAGCTTCAGCAAGTAATCCGATAGTTTTGTTAATCTTCTCGCCAATTTCTTTATTGCCCTTGAGGGCCACCATATCGTCAAAACTTGCACCTTCCGGCACTTCAATCATCGCGTAAGGGTTGCCCTTAGCTTTGTCAGAGACGTACTTCATAAACAGTAGGGTTAACACATAGTCTTTGTACTGTGAAGCATCCATTCCGCCACGCAACTCGTCGCAGCTCGCCCAAAGGGAGGAGTAAAGTTCGTTCTTCTTGATAGCCATATGGTGTCCGGTGAAAACAATGCATGTAACGCGGCAAAGAGGTGACGACACAATCGTCCAAATAGTTTCTGCCCCGTAAGAATTTACGAGAGAGTTTATCAAGTCGGTGGGGCTTCGACTATGTCAGTGTCGATATAAATACCCAGTGCGTTGGTGGCGAGAAACACTTCAACATTCTCATGATGTCACCCATTTTGACTGGCTGAAGTCTCTGGTACGACAGGTTAGGCAGTAACGTTCACCATAGTAACTGCTCTTGCATTGTGTGCATTGCCAGTCGGCTTTACTGACCCTGGGAGTGGCATCGGGGAGGAGGCGCTGCAACCGTCTGACCAGTTGCTGTTCACTGGCATCCGGATTGGTATAGGGACAATGCTGTCGACCATTGCTGGTGAGACCCGTTTCGGTGTGTTCGAACCACGGGCATTCGTTGTTGTACTCAGGATGGCATTGCAGCGCACAACCGCAGAGGTGGCAGGTATCGCTATCATAAGGGGCTATCTGCGCGGTACGTGCACCGTTCAGACCACCGTTACCGTCGAGAGCGAGAAAGGATTTGGCAAACATATTCTAGGCTCCAGCCAGCCAACACGCAGGCATAAGCCGTCCCTAAAGGGCAGACAGAAGCCATGCGGTTGGAAGGTTTAAAGGTGTTGCGAGGTAAATAGCGGTGTGGTAGTCACACAATGAATTGCTGGCGTAAAAAACTGCCTTACTCAGAAGTCAGTCTTGCGTGGTCGCCCGGTTGCTGGTCGTTCAGGGACATCGTTGCAGCCGAACAGCAGCAGGCCATGTTTCTGCTGAATTTTGGTCATATATGCCAACACCTGTCGGATGTTGTCGATACTGTCTGGTTCGCTGTAACGCACCGGGATATTGATATTGGCTCTGTAATATTTTTTGTATTCACTACGATGGAAGCCCCCGTCACCTTCGGTAATTAACGTCCAGAACTCACGGGCCTTCTCAGCCCAGGGATAAACCTTCCGACTGCGGTTACCATCTACCCAGAAGACTACGTGCGCATGGTAGTGATGGTCTTCTGTCCATTCGATAACCCAGAAATAACCCACGACTGCGCCCATTTGCATCATGTAATCCATGAGTAACCGGAGATCCCATTCAAGATGATTGTGGTTTTGCAGGTAGTACTTAGCGGTGTGATGCAGATAGAACAAGTCGATTCGGAGTGCCCGCAGGCAGGCATAGCGATCAACCATTTCGTCAATATGGATGTTCAGAAGAGATTCCAGATACCAGTCTGGCTCCCATTGCGGTTTGTTTTGCATAGAACAGATTCCTTCGTGCTGACAAAGATCAGCAGATGTGAGGAAGCCTCCGGAGGGGAGGCTATGACGCAGTTTCTGACAGGGCTACTGAAAGATCTGGTAATGCTGGGATTAATCAGGGTGAAGGGTTAAGAGGGAATGCCTATTAATAATACTAATAACCGATATTAATAATCACACTCACTAGTGCCTTCAGAAACCTTGCAGGGCAAGGGATCAGGCCTGATTCAGTGACTCGGCTGTCGTCCGCCATGCAAAGCAGACGTACTCGTCCATCAGACTGGTCAGCGCAGAGTTTTCTGCCTGCCGGTCATTGACCCAGATATCCATCTCTTTATCTTTTTTGAATTTGAGATGGTCGGTCCAGTCATCCAGGCAATTACCCAGCATCAAATCGTACCAGCATAGCCAGACCAGCTTCAGACGCAGCTCGCTACCGCTGAACTGCCGAAACAAACTGATGAGTTTATTTGCCACAGGACGCTGTTTTAACCGCACGCACTCAGACAGTAGAATACCCTCCAGCATGGGATGGTGAGCCAGCAGATGTTCCTGAGTAAATAAACTGACGCTCAGGTCATCATTAACAGTCAGTGGGGCTGCTGCTCTGCCATAAATAATCCGGTGCAGACACTGGGGAACAACAGCAATAACCTCTTCCTCTCCCGGAAACTTAAGGCTACCAACCGTCAGGGTATGGTGATGATATATATTCTGGTGGCACATACCCGATCTGACCGTCAGCTTCGTAAAATCGGTCAGCCAGGTCTGGTAACATTTATAAAGTTCTTCGTAACGAGGCTTGTAATCTTTCATGTTCATATTCCTTCTGGCTTAAATGACAGACAGCAGAAAACCTCCGGAGCAACCGGATAGTCATTATTCTGCTGAGGGTTTAGTCTGGTGGGAGGTTATTTACGGGACTGATCGATTCGTTCCTGTAGCCAGTTTTCGACTTCGCTTTTTAACCATCGGGAGCTTCGGCCCAGCTTGATGGGTTTGGGAAAGACTCCATCCTTAATGAGCTTATAAATCCACTTATCTGTCATTTGCAGCAGACTGGTGATAAATGCCATGTCAATCAACTGGTCTTCGGTAAGTAAGGGATGCGTGGTCATGATTTGGTATCTCCGGTTAAGAAAGGTAACCCGGATGAGTGATATTTAATTTCGGTCACTGCTCCGGGGCATACCCATGGGGAGATACGTAAAAAAAAGCGGGTTATGTTGACCTCTGGGGGTCAACCGGTTCTGAGATGTATTTCGACTCGCTCATGTGCATGACTGTCTTACATTCTTCTGTTACCTCATCTGTTGCAGACATCGATCGCTCAGGTAACCGTCATCCTTCCTCTTTTGTCTTCATGGGCTTATAGTCACCGGACTACCTGTCCTTTGAAAAAAACCTTCTTACTTTCCCGAAGGTAAGTGAACAGCTTATCCTGTTGTTTTACATTGAAAACCAGCTAATCCCGCATCACTACACATTACATAAAACATAACTTTCACTACACTTTTCATTACGCAGATATTGACGCAGAAAGCAACGCATTTGACTACGCATTACACACGCATTAACCTACGTAGTGATATCTACTTTAAAATCAATGAAAATGTAATTATGAAAGAACAGCTGACGGACAGAACAGAAAGAGCGTGCCGGTTTTATATCGAATACATGAAGAAAAACATCGAAGGATACCGGGAGCGCACTCCGCTAATCCTCATAACTGATTATAAAAATCAGGAGGTTATTGATATGATCCTGAGAGACCTTAATAATGAATTTAAAAACACTCATGAGTACAATAAGTTCGTACGGGAAATGAAAAATGGATTATTTTCCAGCATCATCCCGGAGACAAATTTTGAATGGATAAAGGACTATAGCTCCGCTTATTTTGCATGGAATATACTTTCAACCATGGGCCCTAAGGAAATTAATCCACTAGAGGTTGATTTTTACCGTGAACGGCCTCCGGTCATTCAGCATAACTTATTGCCTGTTATTCCGGAAACGTATAAGGATGCCCTTTCAGTACTCTACACCTGTTTTGATAGCTGGGATGTCGATTTATTCTTTAAGATCAAAACACTCTCATCATTAAAAAATATCTGGATTCAGCGAAACCGGGAGTTACCAGAACCATTTAAATGGATTGACCTTAAAAATCATAAACAATGTGCATGGGCTTTTAAATATGTTATGGAGCATATCAAACCCGATTACATGCCTTCATTTATGACTGAAATCAGACAGCAACAGGTGATTACGTTTCTCACGGCCGTGTTGTATTCCTGGCCTGCCCATCCCGATACTCGGCGTCTGATGATTCAACGGATGAAAAAAACATACAATCAGAATGTATTCCGGGAAAACATTGCTGACAAAAAAGTGATTAACACCTATGTCCAGAAGGACATTAAAGAAAAGCTCGATATGCTTGCAAAGAAAAATGGTCGAAAAATTAACGAAGAGCTTGAAGTTATCATTATGAATGCCTGGCACGATGCCAGATGTGCAGAAGATAAATAGCATTCACTCCAAATAATTTCAGACAGATATTATCTCAGTGAATCCCCCGCATCCTTTACAGGATCGCGGGTCTTTTTATTTTTCGCGCTGAGATCTCCTTATGCAAAAATCTGACGGCCTTCTGGCCATTGAGAAGCCTCTGGCTTCACTGCCTCATACTCTTCGCAGTCTAATTCTTAAACGCCTTCGTAGTCTCACACAGTACGAGCCGGTTATTGGCATTATGGGCAAAAGTGGGGCAGGCAAATCGTCTCTCTGCAATGCCCTGTTCCAAGGAGAAGTCACGTCGGTCAGCGATGTGGAGGCCTGCACCCGCGATGTGCTGCGCTTCAGGCTCCGCAATGGCAATCACAGCCTGATGATTGTTGATTTACCTGGTGTGGGTGAAAGCGAGCAACGCGATGAAGAATACACTGCACTGTATCGCCGCATCCTACCCGAACTGGATTTAGTGTTATGGGTCATAAAGGCTGATGATAGGGCACTGTCAGTGGATGAACACTTCTATCGCAAGGTGATGCTGGCGTATCAGTACCGGGTTTTGTTCGTGGTTAATCAGGTCGACAAGGCCGAACCCTGTCATGAATGGTGTACCACCGATAGCACGCCTTCACCTGCTCAGCAGTTAACGATTGAGACTAAGAGAATCGCGATGCAGCAGTTGTTCCTGCCGCACCATCCTGTCTGTGTGGTGTCAGCCCGCACAGGGTGGGGCGTGGAAACCCTTGTCGATACTATGATGCATAGCCTGCCTGACCGGGCCACCAGTCCACTGACAACACAACTGCATGGAAGGCTCTGCACCGAGCCGGTAAAAAAGCAGGCACGTGAGCGCTTTGGTCATGCAGTTGATGAAATGATTGGCAATGTGGAGTCATCATCTTTTCTGCCAGCGCCTGTAAGGGCTGTGATTCGAACCGTGCGGGAAGCCGTGGTGACCGTTGCCCGTGCCGTCTGGGACTGGATTTTCTTCTGAAAAACCGCGTATAGCGGACACTTCCTGTCCTTTCTGTGCTCAATTAATGAGCGGTAAATCCACCATCAACGCGCAAAGGCGCATTACAGCTGTAATCCTCGCACTGAAAAAATACGCCTTCCCATGTCCATACCCTGTCCGCCCCTTTCGTTACACTAATCACTTAATTTTCAGCCTGTTAACGGGATGGAGAAAATCTAATGTCCCAGACTGAGCGTCGCCATGAAAGGTTGGCGGTTCGGCTGTCTCTCATTATCAGTCGCCTTGTTGCAGGTGAAACTCTGGATATGGCTCTTCTTGCCACAGAATTTGGTGTTTCGATCCGCACCCTCCGCCGCGATTTTCGTGAGCGACTGATGTACCTGGACCTGGAATATCGCGATGGCACCTGTCGTCTGCTTTCAGGTAGCTTTCAACGCGAACTGGCTGTACTGACTTTTGCTCGTCAGTCAGGTGTGGAGGCCTTGTTTCCTGACATGGATAACCACATGGTCAGCTCACTGCTGAGTGGGCCCGGTGAGTCTCCGTGCCTCATATGGGCAGAATCGGAGTCATTGTCGCCACCTAGGCCAGGCATATTTACACGCCTTGTCAGGGCTATATCAGAGCATCGTCGCGTGACGCTGCTGGCTGAAGGCTGTCGTTGCTCAGGGCTTGCACCATACCGCCTCGTACTCTGCGGCGGGCATTGGTATCTGACTGGCGAGCATCATCATCGCGTGGCAGTGTTTCCGCTGAACGATATCCATGCGGTTACCTTGCACCCGGAACTGTTCGTGCCCGACCTTCAGATTCGTAACTTTCTCGCCGAACCGGAATTACTCAGAGCCCTTCCTCATTTTCACGTTTTTCACTCACTGCTCGCCAGAACTGGCGACGGTCTTTTACCTCATAAGGAATCATGATGAAGAAACTACTGATTACAACGGCACTGGCCGTCAGTCTCTGCGCTGGCGCTACCTTTCCGACGTCTGCCGAAACTGTCGTGGGTACCGTCAAATTCTGGCAGTACATGCAGGCGGATGGCTGGAAGTCGGCCGATGGCATGGATAACGACACGCTAAACAATACGCTCTATCAGGCCAGTGTGATTGGCAATTATCCCTGGACCAGGCAATTCCTGCTGCGTCAGCGGGGTGGTGGTGCTTATTTTCTCGCCGATAAGAAAACGCATACTGTGCGCAAGCTGAATCTGAAACCTGCCAGCGGTTATTACTCCGACCTGACATCGGTCTATCAGGGCGAAGACCAGGGGAAAGGGTGTTACTTCACTATCATCGATACCCAGTATCAGCTGGAGCTGGCTGACGAACCTCACAGCAACCAGATACTTGCTGCATTCCCGGAAAACTGTGTCAACAAACAGCAGCAGGCTGCCCTGGCGGCGAAGCGTTCTGCCTCAGAGCAGAAACTGCAGCAGTGGGTAGCCCAACAGAGTCTGGCTGAGTTGTGCCGACGAACTGGCAACTGCTGAAGCAACGGAACGGACGAATAATAAGGAATCTGCACCATGAAGAAATTGTATCGACCTGTACTCACTGTTTTGATGGTTATCGGTGCCATGGGGGGTTCTGGCTGCGACCGCAAGGAAGATGCGGGTGTGAAAACGATAGCCAGTTTTAAGGACCTGACTCCTCCACCGTTCAGCAAGGTTGTCTCGCATAAATCCGATATTGCCCAGGAATGGGTAAAGAAGGATGCTTTCGGCACACCGCAATATACGGTGATAAAAACCAACCAGTCGCCGGAAGGCTGTGAGTCAGGCAATTATTACTACATTGCGGATATGCAGCAGAAAACGGTGCAGCCTCTGATTGCTGCCCTGTGTCTTGCGGACAATATCACCCTGAGCTTCCGGATTGAAACCGACAGCTACACGGGTGAAAAATCGGTGGTGTATTCGCACGATGGCAAGGAAATGGGGAAACTCTATCTGCCGGAGAATCAGGAGAAAAATCCATGAAGAAGCTGAAAGGCGTTATCTCAGTTTTCGCTCTGAGCCTTTGTCTGCTTTCACCGGCTCAGGCCGAAGAACAGCGTTACATCAGTATCCGCAACACAGACATGGTCTGGGTGCCGGGCAATGTCTGCGTGTGGCAGTTTCGCCTGGACAACGGCGGAAGTGGTGAAGGATTCGGGCCTCTGACACTTTCCCTGCGTCTGAAAGATAAAGGGGGAAACACGCTGGCCATGGGGAATATGGCAGTGGCTGCATTTGGCGACAGCGATGCCACTCGCTCTCAGGAAGCCTCGCTGGAGAACGAATGCGTGGAAAACGTTAGCTCCGTCGAAATCATGAAGGCAACAGAAGAGCGTAATGGTTACCAGATTGACCTGCCACTTTCCGTTTTCGACCCACAGTACTACCGACCTGTACAAGTCACGGTTGTCGGTGGTAAGGCATCTTAGCCGATTCGCCATCTGTTTGGTTCAGCCCCTGTCGCTAATGCCACAGGGGCTTTTTATTTTAGGTGGCCTGTATGACTGAACTCACTGAATTGCCTGATAGACCGTTTACTCGCCAGCAGGCAGAGGCGGTTGCGTCTCAATATTCCAACGTTGCTATAGAGGACGACCTGGGGACACATTTCCGTCTGGTTGTCCGTCATGAGCGTTGCATGGTCTGGCGAGCCTGGAACTTTGAGCCGGATGCCGGTTACTGGCTGAACCGGTATATCACTCGTTATGGCATCCGTAAATTTCCTGCATAACCACCACCAGCACATCACCGATACAAACAAAGTCAGGCCACACCTCTTTCGGGAAGTGTGGCCTTTTGTCTTTTTACCCACTGCATAAGGAGTTACCCATGCGATTAGCCAGCCGCTTTGGCCGTATAAACCAGATACGCCGTGACCGGCCTCTGACCTACGAAGAGCTGATGAGTCATGTCCCCAGCGTGTTCGGGAGTGACAAACATGAATCTCGTTCAGACAGGTACACCTACATCCCGACCATCACCATCCTTGAAAGCCTGCAGCGTGAAGGCTTTGAGCCGTTTTTTGCCTGCCAGACGAAGGTTCGGGACCAGAGCAAGCGGGAGCACACCAAACACATGCTTCGCCTGCGTCGTGCCGGTCAACTGTCCGGACATCAGGTGCCGGAAATCATTCTACTTAACAGCCATGACGGCTCATCAAGCTACCAGATGTTGCCGGGGCTATTTCGAGGCGTCTGTACCAATGGTCTGGTCTGCGGCCAGTCATTCGGAGAAGTGCGGGTACCGCATAAAGGCAATGTCGTCGAGAAGGTGATTGAAGGGGCTTACGAAGTGCTCGGGGTCTTTGACCGGGTGGAGGAGAAGCGCGATGCGATGCAGTCACTGGCGCTGCCAGCCCCGGCCCGTAACGCCCTGGCGAATGCCGCGCTGAAGTATCGCTTTGGTGAAGACCACCAGCCGGTCACGGTATCGCAGTTGCTGACCCCTCGTCGGCGGGAGGACTACAGCGATGACCTGTGGACCGTATACCAGCGCGTGCAGGAGAACCTGATGAAAGGAGGTCTGTCAGGGCGAACCACTCAGGGGAAAAGCAGCCGCACCCGTGCTGTTACCGGCATTGACGGCGATGTGAAACTCAATCGCGCCCTGTGGGTTATGGCAGAAAACATGCTCGAATTTTTCGGGCGTTAAACAACCGTTCCGGCATAAGGAGATAGTTTAATGAATACACAAAATCATCAGTTCGCGGAGCATACCGCAATTACTGCCTCAGTGGTCCCTGACGAGTTACGCATCGGCTTCTGGCCGCAGCACTTTGGCTCCATCCCACAATGGATAACCCTTGAGCCCCGAATCTTTGCCTGGATGAGCCGTCTGTGTGTCGATTATCACGGTGGTATCTGGAACTTTTCGACGCTCAGCAACGGCGGTGCTTTCATGGCTCCTGAGTCAGAGCACGATAAGACGTGGGCATTGTTCAACAGCATGAACGGCAACGGCGCTGAACTTACTGGCGAAGCGGCAGGGATAGTCGCCTGTCTGATGACATACAGCCACCACGCCTGTCGTACCGAATGTGATGCGATGACTGAGCACTATTATCGCTTACGTGACTTCGCGCTACACCATCCAGAGTGCAGCGCCATTATGCATCTCATCGACTGAGGAATGCCTGACATGAATACCGCATTATCCCCGCTGTCATCGCAGCCTGAACTCTTTCCGCTGGCGGCTATGACCCGGCATAGTTGCCTGCTCCCAGCGACATCCGGATTGACACCTTATGCCCGACGGACCATCCGCCGGGCTATCAATTTGCTTGATAAATATCTGCGCCAGCCTGGAATAGCCTTTACCTCAAGTACTGCTGCCCGTGACTGGCTTTGGTTACAGCTGGCCGGACAGGAGCGGGAAGTGTTTATGGTGCTCTATCTCGATAACCAGCACAGTTTACTGGAGAGCGAAACGCTGTTTGCCGGTTCGATTAACCATGTCCAGGTCCATCCCCGTGAGGTGGTGAAGTCAGCGCTTCGCTTCAATGCTGCAGCTGTCGTACTGGCGCATAACCATCCATCCGGTGACCCGGAGCCCAGCCAATGCGACCGCAACATTACGGGCAGGCTTAAAGAAGCGCTGGCACTGGTTGATGTGAACACGCTCGATCATCTGGTCATCGGTTCAGAGGGCATTGTGTCGTTTGCTGAGCGAGGCTGGATATGAAAATCATCAGTAAACGTCAGGCAATGGCCCTGTACCGGCGACATCCTGGCTCCCGACTGTTTTGCTTCCGTACGGGCAAATATAAATGGTCAGGCAGTATCTGCCATTATGCTGGCCGCGAGGTGGAAGATATACGCGGCGTTCTGGCTGTATTTGCTGAACGCCGTCAGGACCGCAATGGTCCCTATGTCATTCTTCGAAGCGTTACCCTTAATTAATCCTTCCCTTTAATCAGGAATAATAATGAACAATCACTCAGAATCCGGTACAAAGCCGGAGAATCCCGCCTGCCAGCAGTGGGGGCTACAGAGTACGATCACACCCTGTTTTGGAGCTCGTCTGGTGCAGGAAGGCAACCGCCTGCATTTTCTCGCTGACCGGGCCGGATTCAACGGTGCTTTCAGTGACGATGACGCGCTACACCTAGAGCAGACCTTTCCGTTGATACTTAAGCAACTGGAGATGATGCTCACCAGCGGAGAGCTTTCTCCCCGACATCAGCACTCCGTCACGCTGTATCACAATGGACTATCTTGCGAAGCCGATACACTCGGCTCCTGTGGTTATATCTACATCGCTATTTATCCCGACCAGACTGAGCCGCAGTAAATCCCTGCTTATTCCCCGAGCATCACAGAGTAATCATCATGCAAATCTTATCATCACAACCGACACAGGCGGCTCAGCCCTGTCTTTCGCCCGTCGAAATCTGGCAACGGCTGCTGACTCATCTGTTGTTGAAGCACTATGGTCTGGCGCTGAATGACACACCATTCAGTAATGAAACCGTTATTCAGGAGCACATTGATGCCGGTATCACTATGGCTAACGCTATGAATTTTCTGGTAGAAAAATATGAGTTGGTTCGTATTGACCGCAGGGAATTCGACTGGCAAGAAAAGTCCCCATACCTGCAGGCTGTCGATATTCTGCGGGCGCGACAGGCTACAGGTATGCGGCAATGAACTAATGATTGCCTCAGTTGATTGTATGTTGCTTCTTTAGTTTGTTGTGTAAATCGATAGTGGCCAAAATCACTTTATAGGCATTAAGTGTTTACTTTATAGGGAATGTTCAGTAATTTTACATTCATGCCTAGAGAGGCAAGCGGACACCCTTACCACTTAGTATCTTTCTTAATGTTAGATGACTAAGTAGGGACGTTAGTGGATAAAACATCCGGCTAATGTATGTAGTGACTATCTTTTACGTAGGTTGTGTCCGTGGAATAAACCCAGCTTTGGCTGGGTTTTTTTTAGGAGAAACCTATGGAATTGTATGAAAAAATCGCATGGTACATTGAGAAAGAAGCAGAGAAATTAGCTCTTCGCCACCACTCGTACCACAACAGTTTACATGTTGAAAATGAGAGAAAGCGCCAGCGGTCAACTTCGCCTTCAAATTTGAAAGTGGTTGCAAAACCACCGCACTGGTCAAAAGATAAAAAATTTGATCCGTTTTATGTAAAAAAACATGCAAAGACGATAGCATATTCAATTGCTAAGAAAATTAAATCTCAAACGTATGAACCTTTTGAACCAGCAAAAAACAATGTTGCAAAATCATCTGGTGGTTATAGAGAAGTAGCAATATATCAAATTCCTGATGCTGCTGTCTCAACCTTTTTTTATCACAGGCTACTTAGTAAAAATAAGCATCGTTTTAGCTCATTCTCATATGCTTATCGTGATGACAGAAATGTGCATTTTGCGATTCAGGATATTTCGGTTGAGTTATCTCAAAGCTCTAGATTATTTGTTGCGGAATTTGATTTCTCAAAATTCTTTGATGCAATTTCCCATCAATATCTGTTCGAACAATTTGAAAAAAATGGTTTTTTTATAAGCCAAGAAGAACGTTCTGTAATTAAAGCTTTCCTAAAAGGCCGCGATAAAGGGATACCCCAAGGTACATCTATATCGCTTTTTTTAGCTAACTTAGCTTGCTGGAAACTTGATAAACAGTTAGAAAAAGAGGGGCTACAGTTTGCCAGATATGCCGATGATACTATCGTTTGGTCACAGGACTATACAAAAATCACCAAAGCTTTAGACATTATTAGCTGTTTCTCAAAAGAAGTCGGTGTAGCTCTTAACGCTGAAAAATCGGACGGGATAAGTATACTTTGTCCTAATTCGATGAAGTCAGAGTTTCATAAAAGTAAAGATAAAGTAGACTTTTTGGGTTACTCTATATCTAACGATAAAGTGTCAATTAAAGACTCATCGGTTAAAAAAATCAAAAGAGAAATATCTTATATTTTGTATAAGCATTTGATACAGCCTCTCAAAACGTCACCATTAAAAGCTTTAAAAATACCGGCAAATAATAAAGATGAGGCGCTTTTAAGTGCGATTTGTGAAATACGCAGGTATATGTATGGTAATCTATCTGAAGATATGATATCAGCTTATCTGAATGGGCGTAGCAATCGTATCTTCTTTAAAGGAGTAATGAGCTTTTATCCGTTAATTAATGATGAAATACAAATGAAAGCTTTAGATGGCTGGTTGGTTAATTCTATTTTTAAAGCTGTCCAGCATCGTTCTGTTCTTCTTGTATCTCACCATCAACCACGAGTACATGTTTTTCCATTTAATGTGTCGAGGCGTGAACTTTTAAAAACTTGTAATCAGATGCGTATAAATAAAATGAAACTGCTGAAGTTCCCTAGTTTTTTGACTATATATAAGGCCATGCAAAAAGGTCTTGTAGAGGTCGGTATTGCGGGCGTGACAGACTCCAAAGCCAATACTTATCACTATATGTAAAACTCATAAACTTGGACTGACCCCGTAAAGTTGGAGGTAGTTAATGTCATTATTACGGTATCTTAACCATCGGCAGATGCTCAGAGGATTATGATGGTAACCAGGGAAAGCATGAAACTATGGATCATTGAATGTCTTCGGGAACGGGGTGGTAGTGCTTGGCCACGTGAAGTCTCAAAGTATGTATGGGACAGCTACGAGGCTGAGCTTAAGGATTCCGGCGATATGTTGTATACGTGGCAATATGACATTCGTTGGGCCGCTCAACAATTGAGAAACGAAGGTACTCTAAAACCAGTAAATAGACGCAGAGATTTGCCATGGGAACTAGCATAGCAAAGCAAGGGTTAGCGTTCATTTCGCAACCAAATCTGACTTTGTTCTGAGTGGATACGAATTGATTCCTCTGAAGAAAACGTTTCTGTCTGAATCTTGCGTTGACTGCCATATCGGTGTTCTACTGGTATGGCTTTATACCCACTCGATGTGTCTGTTTTTTGTACGGATTTTAACTTGCGGGTAGAAGTGCGGGTATAACTATTCATTCCTTTTTATAAACAATATTGATATCAGTCTATTAGGTGAGAAATTCGAGTCCGGCCTTCGCACCATCGGAACATCAATAGACGTCGACGGACGTCTTTTTTGTGCCTGAAATCCGCGCTACGCAAGGCTTTTCGCGATTCTCCTTTCAACAGAAGTCAATCTGAGTCAACCTGTAAGTATCCCGGCAAAACGAACCATTCACTTTTAGAGATCTTCCGACATACTGATTATGTCCCCAGAGGAGATCGCTATGCGCAAGATCCGATTCACTGAACACCAGATCATCGCCGTATTGAAGTCCGTCGAAGCTGAACGTACCGTCAAGGATGTTTGCCGTGAGGCCGCTATTTCGGAAGCCAGCTATTACAACTGGAAGGCAAAGCATGGCGGGATGGAAGCGGTCGATATTAAAAAAATCAAAGATCTGGAAGACGAGAATCGGAGGCTTAAACAGATGTTTGCTGATCTCAGTCTTGAGTGCCGGGCACTGAAAGACGTCATCGAAAAAAAGCTTTAAAACCAGCGATAAAGCGTGAACTCGTCAGCTATCTGACGACGCAATTTGCCATAAGTTTACGCCAGGCCTGCAGGACGTTATCGCTGAGCAGGACGGTGTATTTTTATTAGCCCGATACCCGGCGTGATGAACCCGAGATCCACGCGCTGACTGAACTGGCAGAACGCTATCCGCGCTACGGTTTTAAGAAGCTGTTCCAGCTGCTGCGCAGGCAGGGCAATACCTGGAACCATAAATGTGTTCACCGGATTTATTGCCTGCTGAAACTGAATTTTCGTCGCAAGGGAAAACAGCGGCTGCCAGTGCGTAATTCAGCACCCCTGGCGACACCGCAAGCGTTAAACCAGAGCTGGCCCATCGATTTTATGTACGACGCGTTGGTCTGCGGCAGACGCTTCCGGACCTTCAATGTGGTGGACGATTTTAACCGTGAAGCACTGGCGATAGAAATCAACCGGAATATCCCGGCTCAGCGAATCATCCGGGTGCTGGACAGGATCGTGGCAAACCGCGGCTATCCGCTGAAAATGCGGATGGACAACGGGCCAGAACTGGTCTCGCGGGCACTGGCACAATGGGCCGAAGAACATGGCGTGCAGCTCGAATTTATTAAACCGGGTAAACCTACACAAAATGCTTTTATCGAACGGTTCAACCGGACATACCGGACAGAAATTCTGGATTTTTACCTGTTCAGAACACTGAATGAAGCACGGGAAATTACCGAGCGCTGGCTGATAGAATATAACAACGAGCGGCCTCATGAGTCCCTGAACAACCTGACGCCGGAAGAGTACCGGCTGATGGCTGAAAAACCGGAACTCTCAAAAAGTGCGTGGAACTAAAACAGGTGTGCTTAAAGTGGTATCGACATTACTGTCGTAACGGATAAAAGCTTTAATACCCAAAACGTCAGTTATGAAAAGCGCAAAGCAAAACAGCAGCGCCTTAATGATGCAGTGGAAAAACTAAATGCGCTGGGCATTGTGACTATGTTGGTCAACCGTGTTCACAGTAAAATCGTGATTGGTGATGAAGGGCTGCTGTGCATAGGATCGTTCAACTGGTTTAGCGCTACGCGTGATGAGAAGTACAAACGATACGATACGTCGATGGTATACCGTGGCGAAAGCTTACAAGCGGAAATTAAAACGATTTATTCCAGCCTGGAGCAGCGGAAGTTATAGGGGCTTATCGCAATGCAGGTATCGAATGTGTTGAATTAATTTAGCGCTACTCAAGGAGGTATAGCTTCAAGATACTATGCCTCCAAACCATGCGGTTGCATTTGGATGGCTTGTTTGGCGAGGGTGGTTTAAATAATCAGTTGAACTCAGAAAAGGCCACTTTTTTGAATGGCCTTTAGTCTAAGGGGAATTTATGCCGTTGCCCTGTGGTTCCAGGAATCTTTGTAAATGATATTCCCATCGCAATGTTTCCAGGTGATGGCCTCATACCTTAACTGAATCGTCTCGCTGTGCGTACCTGTACCAGAATCAGGAAATAAGTTGGGGGTAATTCCGGTTACTTTTACATTCTCTAATGTAATATTAAAATATTCGCTTTCAACACCTGCATCAAGGATCTGATACATCTTTATGGTTGCCGACTTTAATGTTTGGTTCTCACTCAGCGCTTTGTATAAAAGGGGCGTTGTTTTATCAAAATCTTTCTGTACCGTAATAGGCGTATGTACTCTGGTTCCTGTTAATCTCCCGGTGTTTCCATCCACAGGAATGGATAGGTGGTGCGTTACCGCTTTTAATTCAATAGCGCCAATACGCCCTGTAACGAGAGAACTACCCGTTATAGGGGAGCCGTTTGTATCGGTTAGCCAAAGATATGCTGGATTTGACATGATTATTCCTTATCTCTATTTATAAATGAAGGTAAACAAAACATTATAATGACCCATAAAAACAGACCAATAACCTTAACCGGCCACGGGTCAAGTAAGGCTATGCAAACAATAGCGCCAATAATTAATAGTGGGCCTGATAGTAAATTAAAAATACCGCTTAACACACCTATCTTTGTTCCCAGTAATCTATTCAATGCAATGGCGATGATATAAGCGCTACCGATTATAATCGTCACTGCGATTATTTTATTCTGCCAGTTATTAAACTCAGTCAGGCAAATAAAGCATGTGGTAATAATATAGGTGCAGAGAACTATATCGACGAGTGGCGTGATGATTTTTTTCATATCACCCAGCCTTAGCATTCGTATTTAAATGATCTTCCACTCTTTTCATAATCTTGTCGAATACGGGGTTGCCCTCGGTGTACCCTGCATGGATGGCATCCACAAAAGGTTGTACCGCATCGGCAAATAAGAAATAAAGCAGATCATAATCGCGGGGTCTTAACAACGAGTATACCTCGGGCTCTTCATTCCTGAGTTTATCAGACGTCCTGATGGATCGCTCTGCCATTCCACCAAACAAGAGGATAGTACTTAAAAAGGCTATTGGATTCCCTTTCCCCTTAAATACTACATAAGTAAATGACGTTTTTTCTATAACGGCTTTAGCGATGTTCGATGCGATAATATTCGTAGAGATTCTACCCACGATAGAGGTAACTACACTTCTGTATATTCTATCTTGTTCTGATTCGGATAGATATTTATTAAATAACTGAAAGATTAATTTAACTGCATTAACGATATTTTCATAGTTAAGAATGTCATGTCTTATCGCGGTCATCATACGGATTCTTTCTGTTTCACGTTCATATCTTGTATCCGTATCAAAGATACCGTAAATCAGATAACCATAATCTAAAGGAACAGATAATCCACCATTGATAAGCCCTGTAACTGTATCAGGAGAGATAATGATGTTATATAACTTCCGCGCTATCCCTTCTATGTCTGCCATATAGCTATCCTATGTTTAAATAAATGACTGAGGATGTACATCATTTTTGCAAGAAATAATCGATGGTAATTTACAAGAGAATAAGTAACTTGATAAGTGTTACTATAACCTAATTGTTACAAATTGTATTGCAAAATGATTTTGAACCATTGATTTAAATAAGGCTTAAAACAGCATAGTATATCACTTTACGGTTGATTATTATGATGAATTATCTTGGTGTGAGATGTATTAATTTAATAAATAATAAAGCGCATATAAGTATTCGATAAGTGATTGGATACGCAAAAAATTTGGATGTTAAAATTATTGGTTTATATGTATTTGCTCTGACTTGTTCATGGCAGAAACGGGTTATGACTCATGAACAGGCGGTTTATGTGAACACATCGACAGCATCATGTTGTGCCGTCGATATCCTTCACGAGCAAACATTGACGGATTCACCAGAGTGATATCCGCTTCCGGCGTGAGAGCGGGGGCTACAGCCGATTCTTTGAAAATAAATAAAAGCAGGGCTAATACCAATCGTTTCATTACGTCCTGCCGCGAACTACGGCGGGGGAATAGCGATTGGTTTGCGTTATGGCGTGACGACCGCGGAATTGACGATGAGACGTGGGTAGAGGGTGTGAAACGTGGTAACTTCCGTTTGCATCCGGGTACGGTTTCCGAGGGTTGTATTACTATCGCCCATAATTCTGATTTTGCCATGATCCGGAATGCGCTTATGAATACATCGTTAGTACAGGTTCCCTGCATCCGTTCCCTGATGGCTCGCGGTTGGGTGGAGGTTGTTGCCAGTGGCTCTAATAACGCTTGCCCGTAAAATCAGTAAGATTATTTATTTTATATTGCTGTTTTTGGTTCTGGGACGTGCACTTCCAAGGCCGGAAATCTATCTCGATTATGATATCGCAAGGGATATTTACCACTTCTTGTTCGGGAGTGTGAACGCCGATACGATGTATGACACTTTCTTTTATATATCACTGATAATAGTAATATTCCTTTCAGCTGTACTCTACATTATTACATTGCAGCTAATTTCAACGATAAGGAGCAAATGAGATGCCAATTCCTCCGTATATGTGTCTTAAAGACGATGGTGGCGCAGACACGAAAGGAGCTGTTGATGTTCAGGAGCGAGAAGGCAGCATCGAAACCCGCTTATCACCATCCCCCCTGTCTCTTATACACATCTGACGCTGCCGACGA
>ENA-OYXV01000262-OYXV01000262.1-human-gut-metagenome-genome-assembly--contig:-NODE-262-length-32319-cov-12.064468_pt1 | contig 32319 bp, 21 predicted proteins | sample MGYA00244846_ERZ653424 | MGnify/ENA primary metagenome ERZ653424 (study PRJEB26926, sample SAMN06165108) | human gut metagenome | biome: ENVO:00009003; feature: ENVO:2100002; material: ENVO:00002003...
GGCGGAAATTTGGTCAACTGAAAAAAGTGTCCTACCTTTGGCGGAACAAGATGCGACCCGTCGCGGTGGTTATATATTTTTCGGAATATTCCGAATAATGTGAAAGATTGTAGTCGCCGAGGGCTGATTTTGTTTGAGATTGACACATAATTATTAACACGCCCCTGAGGGTTCAGGGACACTAATGACTTTTTTATCGTACATTTCGCTATGGAAGTAAAGAACGCTGTAGCCGGAACGCTGGAGTCAGGTGACATCATGATCCAGATCGCCCCGGCTGAGACGAAAGGTCTGCACATCGACCTGGACAGTTCTGTGGCCGCCCAGTTCGGCAGACAGATCCGTCAGGTCATTGAGGAAACTCTTACCGAATTCGGACTGGAGGACGCTGACATCAAGGCGGTTGACAAGGGAGCCAGGGATTGCACCATCCGTGCCAGGGTGACCGCCGCCGCCGTGCGCGCCACAGGAAAAGATGTTTGGGCTTAGTTTAGGTTGAGGAATAAGTCGCGGCGCCAGGGACTGAAGGTGCGCGGGTTATTCCGATAATCAGTTACGATTATGGAAAGATTAAGAAGAACAATGATGTTCGTTCCGGGCAACAATCCCGGAATGATGCAGGATGCCTTCATCTACGGGCCGGACTCGATCATGCTCGACCTGGAGGACTCCGTGACAATGGCCGAGAAAGACGCTGCCCGTCTGCTCGTTTACAACGCTCTTAAATCAATAGACTACGGCGACACTGAGATGGTTGTCCGCATCAATCCGCTCAGCACCCCTTACGGCCACAAGGACGTGGAGGCTGTCGTGAAGGCCGGCGTGCAGGTGATCCGCATGCCGAAGACCGAGACCGCCGACGAGGTCCGCGAGCTGGAGGCGGAGATTGAGAAGGTCGAGAAGGAACTGGGATGCCTTGGCAGAACCCGCATGATGGCCGCCATCGAAAGCGCCGAGGGTATCTGCAACGCCTTCGCCATCGCCAAGGCCTCGAAGAGGATGATGGGCATCGCCCTCGGAGCCGAGGACTACTGCGCCAACCTCAAGACCCAGCGTACCCCGGGTGGAGCCGAGCTGCTCTATGCCCGCGAGACCATCGTGGTGGCCGCCAGGGCCGCAGGGATCGACGCTCTCGACACGGTATATTCAAACCTCGATGACATGGAGACATTCCGCAAGGAGGTCGAGCTCATCAAGACTCTCGGATTCGACGGCAAGTCCATCATCAACCCTCGTCAGATCCAGATCGTGAACGAGGTGTTCGCCCCGACCGAGAAGGCCATCGAGAAGGCTAAGAAGATTCTCGCCGCCATCAAGGAGGCTGAGAAACGCGGCTCGGGTGTCATCGCCGTCAACGGCAAGATGGTTGACCGTCCTGTTGTCATCAGGGCTCAGCGCACCATCGATCTCGCCATCGCTTCAGGCATATTAACAAAGGAGGAAGTTTATGAGTAATATAAGGGAAAGGGCGGCGCTTGTCGATAAGGTTGCCGCCGCAATGGGCAAGAAGGTGTACTCGGGTGAGACTCCGAAAAACACCACATTCCGCAAGGATCTTCAGAAGGTTCAGTCCAAGGTGGTTACACTTGAGGATGCCATCAGGCTCAGCGGCCTGAAAGACGGAATGACAATCTCCTTCCACCACCATTTCAGAGGCGGTGACAAGGTTGTGAATATGGTCGTTGGCAAACTGGCCGAGATGGGATTCAAGAATCTCCACCTCGCCGCGTCCAGCCTCTCAGACGTTCACGCTCCGCTGATCGACCACATCAAGAACGGAGTGATCACAAAGATCTCCACCTCCGGGCTCCGTGGCGAGCTTGCCAAGGAGATCTCACACGGTCTGATGAAGGAGCCTGTGGTGTTCCGCAGCCACGGAGGACGTGGAAGCGCCATCGCCAACGGTGACCTTCACATCGACGTGGCCTTCCTGGGCGCGTCTTCCAGCGACCCTGCCGGAAACGCCAGCGGTTACTCCCGTTCCGAGCACGCCAAGTCAATCTGTGGCTCCCTCGGCTACGCCAAGCCGGACGCGCAGTACGCTGACAAGGTCGTGATAATCACCGACGATCTCGTTGACTATCCGAACACACCGAACTCCATCTCCGAGCATGATGTGGACTACGTTGTACTCGTGGATTCGGTCGGAGACTCTTCCAAGATCTCTTCCGGAGCCATCCGTGACACCAAGAACCCTCGCGACATCCTGCTCGCGATGAACGCCGCCAAAGTCATTGTCAACAGCGGTTATTTCAAGGAAGGCTTCTCGATCCAGACCGGATCCGGCGGAGCCTCGCTGGCCGCTGTCAAATATATTCGTGAGGAAATGATCAAGCGAGGCATCCATTCCAGCTTCGCGCTTGGCGGCATCACCGCCCACATGGTCAAGATGCACGAGGAAGGCCTCATCGAGCGCCTGATCGACGTGCAGTCATTCGACAGGGTGGCAGCCGAATCAATCAAGAACGATCCTTTCCACAAGGGAGTCTCCGCCAATGAATATGCCAGCGCGGATGAACCTGGATCAGCCGTGCACTATCTCGACATTGTGATTCTCTCTGCTCTTGAGGTGGATGTCAACTTCAATGTCAACGTGCTTGTCGGCAGTGACGGAGTCATCAGAGGAGCCGTCGGAGGACACCCTGACACAGCCGCCGATTCAGCCCTCTCGATCATCGTCTGCCCACTGATGCGTGGACGCATCCCTTGCGTTGTGGACGAGGTCACGACTCTCATCACCCCTGGCTCGACAGTCGATGTCGTAGTCACTGAATATGGCATCGCGGTCAACCCGCGCCGTCCTGAGATCGCCGAGCGTCTGAGGGAGGCCGGACTGAAGATCGTGGACATCCATGACCTCAAGGAACTGGCTCTGAAGTCCATCGGAGTCCCTGATCCGCTTCCGTTCGGAGAGAAGGTCGTGGGAGTCGTGATGAACCGTGACGGCTCCGTGATGGATGTCATAATGAACATCGAGGACTAAGACTGTTTTTTATGGAGATTACGCTTGACCAATTGCTGGCAAGTCGTGAGGAACGGGCTTCTTTCCAGAAGGAACTTTTGAAAGGTTACCCTGGAAAGACCCTGGTCTGCCTCACGGTCATAATGCCGGGTAAGGTCAAGCGTAATCTGCAATCACTTGTGGTCGCCCAGGCCGCTGTCACGGCTCTGGTCTCGGCTTTCGGAGACTCGACGCTGAGTCTCCGGCTCCGTGACCTGCCTACCGGCTATGAAGCCTATCTTGTGACTCCGCTCTCCAACGAGGAGGCCAAACAGGAGACGTGCCGGATTGAGGACACGCATCCTCTTGGCCGTCTTTTTGACTTGGATGTGATTGATGCTGACGGAGTTCCTATGTCAAGGGAGTCGGTGGGTCTGAGTCCGAGAAAATGTCTTGTCTGTGACAATGAGGCTCGCTATTGTATGCGAAACCGTACCCACACTATGGCTGAGCTCACCGCGAAGATTGACGAAATGATCGAGTCCTATGTGCGATAACCGTCACTACATAAGCGAGGCTCCGCTGTCGTTGAACTCTGTCCGGAGACGGGTCGAGGCTTTCCTCGCCGCCAACGGGCTGAGACTGGCTCCGCTGGACCGTTATGTGGTGGTGACACGCGACGAGGACGGGAACGAAATCCTTGCGGGAGGTGGGCTGGACGGCAACGTCATCAAGTGCGTCGCTGTGTCGGAAGCCGCTCGCAGCGAGGGACTTATGAATATCCTCGTGTCCCGACTGATCGTCATTGCCCGTGAGGAAGGCCGGGATTCGGTCAAGGCCTTCACCAAGCCGGAGAATGAAGGAATATTCAAAAGCCTCGGTTTCGCCTTGATCGCGTCCTCGCCGAACGCCATCCTGATGGAGAACGGCAGGGGAGGGCTTCCGGAGTACAGGAAGTACTTGGCTTCGCTTGCCCGTCCGGGCCGGAACGGGGCGATCGTGATGAACGCCAATCCGTTCACCAAAGGACATCGCTATCTGGTTGAGCAGGCCGCATCGCAGGTTGACAATCTTTATGTGATTGTTGTTAAGGAAGATAGGTCGCGTTTCCCTTACGTCGAAAGAAAGGCTATGATCGAGGCCGGTTGCGCCGGGCTTGACAATGTGGTTGTCTGCGAGGGCAGTGACTATGCCATCTCGGCGGCGACATTCCCGACATATTTCCTGAAGAAGCTGGACGACGCGACGGACACTCAGATTGCCCTTGATCTGGATTTGTTCGTGAACCACATCGCCAAGCCTCTGGGCGTTACGGTACGTTTCGCCGGCAGTGAGCCGGAGGATGCCCTGACCCGTCGCTACAACGAACTGATGGCGGAGATATTGCCTAACTTCGTAGAGATTCCAAGACTTGAACAAAACGGCAATCCGATCAGTGCCACCTCATTAAGGCGTGCTCTTGACAAAGGCAACCTCAAGGAGGCGATGGAATATATTCCAGTATCCTCCACCCCTTACATGGTCGCCGACCTTGCCGAGCGTGCGTTGAGGTTGGAACTCGACACGACCCCCAAACCGGGACTCGTGGACAGGCGGGACAACGGTGCCCACAAGGATATGGACTACGCGTTGATGTCCAAAAGCATCTCTGCGTTAAGGCCTTATCTGACAAGACTGGCTGTGGAGTCCGCCAAAGACATTGACCCGGCAAAGATAAAGGAGATCGGCATCGAGGCTGAAAAAGCGATGCTGAAGGCCACCGGCGGAGTGAATACCCACAAGGGAGCCCTCTTCTGTATCGGCCTGTCAGTCGCCGCGGCCTCCTGCCTGGCTTGCTCCACGGGGGCTGTGGAGGCATATTCATTCAAGGAGCTTGTGTCGCGCGCCGCGTCGGAGATCCCTTCCGCCCGAGGTACGCACGGAGCCGAGGCCAAGAGAAGTTTCAAGGCTGTCGGCGCTCTGGAGAACGCCCGCGCGGCCTATCCGGAACTGTTCGCCGACTGGCTGCCGTACTATCTCAGCTTGGAAGGCGACCCTTTCCGCTGCCATAAGACGCTGCTTCACATAATGACGACCCTTGACGACACCAACATCCTCCACAGGAGGGGAGCGGAGGGCCTCGCCCACGCCGAAGCCGAGGCCGCAAGGCTTCTTGAGGACTTCAGCGAGAGCGGATTGTCATCTCTGAACAAGGATTTCATCAGGGAGAACATCTCGCCCGGCGGAAGCGCCGACATGCTGTCCCTGACAATATTTATAAATAGTATAATTAATTGCTAACTAATAATTTATTAACACAAAACTAATTTTATTATGGTAGAATTGATTCCCAATGGCGTTTACCTGAAAAATGGCAAGACTATCGTCAACGATGCCGCAGGAATGCCATCTGCCGATGAGGCCCGCGAAAACACTATCGCCTACAGAATTCTCCGTGCCCACGATGTGGACGGAAGCAAAGGCAAGAAGATGCGCATCAAGTTCGATGCGATGGCTTCACACGACATCACTTATGTCGGAATTATCCAGACAGCCCGCGCCAGCGGACTTGACAAGTTCCCTATCCCTTACGCGATGACCAACTGCCACAACTCCTTGTGCGCTGTCGGCGGTACCATCAACGAGGACGACCATATCTTCGGCCTCTCCGCCGCGAAGAAGTACGGTGGTATCTATGTTCCTGCCAACCAGGCGGTTATTCATCAATATGTCCGTGAGGCTCTCGCCGGTTGCGGCCGCATGATCCTCGGTTCAGACAGCCACACCCGCTACGGCTCGCTCGGCTGCATGGGTGTGGGCGAAGGCGGCGGTGAGCTTGTGAAGCAGCTCCTCCACAACACTTGGGACATCAACGCTCCTGAGGTTGTGCTGGTTTGGCTCGAAGGCAAGCCTAAGAAGGGTGTCGGCCCTCACGATGTGGCCATCTCCCTCGTCAAGGCCGTGTTCGAGAACGGTTTCGTGAAGAACAAGGTGCTTGAGTTCGCAGGCCCTGGCGTGGCCTCCCTTCCTACCGACTTCCGTAACGGAATCGATGTGATGACCACCGAGACCACCTGTCTGAGCTCTATCTGGGTGACGGACGAGAAGGTTGAGGAATATTACAGGATGCACGAGCGTCCGGAGGCCTACAAGGAACTCCAGCCGGGTGAGATCGCCTACTACGACGCGATGATCCGCATCGACCTCTCCAAACAGGAGTCAATGATCGCCCTTCCGTTCCACCCATCCAACGCCTACACGATCCACGAGTTCCAGGCTGATCCGGAAGGAATCCTGAAGAAAGTGGAGGAGGATGCCAAGAAGCGTTTCGGCGACAAGATCTCCATTGATCTTGAGAGCAAGGTGAAGGACGGCAAGGCTTTCGCCGACCAGGCCATCATCGCCGGCTGCTCCGGAGGTACCTACGACAACCTCAGCGAGGCCGCCGCGATCATGAAGGGCAAGACCATCGGCAACGACTACTTCACGATGTCAGCCTACCCACAGTCAACCCCTGTCTATCTCGCGACCACCCGCAATCACATCGCCGAGGAGTTGCTTGAGGCCGGTGTTGTGATCAAGCCGGCGTTCTGCGGCCCTTGCTTCGGAGCCGGTGACGTTCCTGCCAACAACGGACTCTCGATCCGTCACACCACCCGCAACTTCCCTAACCGCGAGGGCTCGAAGCCTGGCCAGGGACAGATCTCCCTTGTCTGCCTGATGGACGCGCGCTCTATCGCCGCCACGGCCGCCAACGGTGGAGTCATCACGGCAGCCACTGACATCCAGTACGAAGACACGCACAAGCCATATTCATTCGACGACCGCATCTACAAGAGCCGCATCTACTACGGATTCGGCAAGGCCGACCCTACCGTCGAGCTCCGCTACGGACCGAACATCAAGGACTGGCCTAAGATGTACCCGATGCAGGATAACATGCTCCTCGAACTCGCCGCTGTCATCCACGACCCTGTCACCACGACCGACGAGCTCATCCCTTCGGGCGAGACTTCCAGCTACCGTTCCAACCCGCTGAAACTCTCCGAGTTCGCTCTCTCACGCCGTGTTCCTGAATATGTCGGATTGAGCAAGAGGATCCAGGCCGAAGACCTTGAGCGCCGCGAGGGCAAGGCCCCTCAGCACGTGCTTGACGCTCTCGCCAAGGTGGGTGCCAAGCCGGAGGACACCTCGTTCGGCTCATGCGTGTTCGCCAACAAGCCTGGCGACGGCTCTGCCCGCGAGCAGGCCGCTTCCTGCCAGAAGGTGCTCGGCGGCGACGCCAACATCTGCTATGAATATGCCACCAAGCGTTACCGCAGCAACTGCATCAACTGGGGCATCGTTCCTTTCACCATCTCAAAGGAGACTCCTTTTGAATATGTAGCCGGCGATTTCGTCTATGTTCCCGGCATCCGTGAGGCCATCCTTTCGGGCAAGGAGGAGATTGACGCCAAGGTGATCAGCGCCGAAGGTGTGAAGGACATTCATCTCTACTTCCAGAATCTGACCGCTGACGAGAGGGAGATTCTCGCCGACGGTTGCCTGATGAACTTCTACGCCGCCCAGAAGAGCAAATAATCATAATCGCGCACTTTAGGCTTGCGTCCATTTTAGGGGCTTGCAAGCCTGAGGTGCCCAGGTAATCATATTCGTAAAACACTTTAATTTTTAATATTCAATTATGAAAAAAATTCAGATGGTCACTCCTCTCGTAGAGATGGATGGTGATGAAATGACAAGGATCCTGTGGAAGATGATTAAGGATGAGCTTATCATTCCATTTGTTGATCTGAAGACAGAATACTATGACCTCGGCCTCGTTCATCGTGACGAGACCGGCGATCAGGTGACAATCGACTCCGCCAACGCCACCAAGAAGTACGGTGTTGCCGTGAAGTGCGCCACCATCACTCCTAACGCCAAGCGTATGACCGAGTACAACCTGCATCAGATGTGGAAGAGCCCGAACGGAACGATTCGTTCGATGCTGGACGGAACGGTGTTCCGCACACCTATCACCATCCCTTCCATCTCTCCGGCAGTGAAGTTCTGGAAGAAGCCTATCACCATCGCCCGTCACGCCTACGGTGATGTTTACAAGAGTGTTGACATCCGTGTCGAGGAACCGGGAGTGGCCAAGCTCGTCTTCGAAGGTGAGAGCGGCAAGAAGGAAGAGCAGATTGTGCACACCTTCAAGGGCCCTGGTGTTCTCCAGGGAATGCACAACACCGACGCTTCCATCCGTTCTTTCGCCCACGCTTGCTTCAAGTACGCCCTTGACCTCAAGCAGAGCATCTGGTTCGCCACCAAGGACACCATCGCCAAGAAGTACGACGGACGTTTCCGTGAGATTTTCGAGGAGGTGTTCGCAGAGTACAAGGACGCTTTCGAGGCCGCCGGCATCGAGTACTTCTACACCCTTATTGATGACGCGGTCGCACGTGTGATGCGCAGCGAGGGTGGTTTCATCTGGGCCTGCAAGAACTACGACGGTGATGTGATGAGCGACATGGTCTCCACGGCATTCGGTTCCCTTGCCATGATGACTTCGGTTCTCGTCAGCCCTGACGGCAAGTACGAGTACGAGGCCGCCCACGGCACCGTGACCCGTCACTACTACAAGCACCTCCAGGGCGAGGAGACCTCCACGAACCCGATCGCGACGATCTTCGCGTGGAGCGGTGCGTTCCGCAAGAGAGGCGAGATGGACAACATTCCAGAGCTTGTCAACTATGCCGACCAGCTTGAGGCCGCCTGCTTCGACACCCTCAACGCCGGCATCGTGACCAAGGATCTCGCCAACCTCATGGAAGGCGTGACCCCTCAGGTAAAGAACTCCGCCGACTTCATCGCCGCCATCCGCGAGCGTCTCGAAAAGCGTCTCGTGTAAGGCAGTGCTATCCGGCCACAATGTCGCCCGAAGCACCTTGCGTAGTGTTACGCTGACCGGTAACTGAGCAAGTTGTTCGACTGAACTCGCCAGCGAAGCACTTTGCGTAGTGTTACGCTTGTTGGTCGCTGAGCCTGTCTAAGCGACATTCACGCCCGATGAATAAGAGAACCATCTGTATGGTGGCGACAGCTAAAAAGGACTTTCCGAATTTTTGCACGTTACCAAAAATTCGGAAAGTCTTTTTAAGCAATCCTGTTCCACTTCAGCATCACATCACATATGAAAATTCAGAACAAAGGTCATAATTCAAGAGCGCCTTTAGCCATTTATTCTGATATGGAATGATTTGAAAATGATTTGAAACTTGTGCATAATTTTGATTTTAGGACTATTTTGTTATATTTGCTTGTCTTTGTGACATGGCTATACTAATGCTATTAGATGTGATTATATAGATATGGATAGGAATGAATTTAGGCATATATTAGGATCAATAAGTGTTCCAGAGGATACAACTTCTGATGAAATGCGTGAGATTATGAATCCTATAACCTGTGCCTTACGTCAGATGGCTCCGGATAGATTGTATAAGTATCGATCATGTACAGACAATCATATCTCTGCTTTTGAAAATGACAAGATATGGTTATCCACATCTGATTTGTTCAATGATCCGTTTGATACTTTAATTCAATACAATGAGGATACCGTGAGGACAGGTTTTAATTTTGGTGAAACTCCAGAAATGCTTGAGGTAATGGCTAAATATTTGGCAGAAGGTGGGCAAATTCCAGAATCGATTGTACATATTATTGGAGAGAGAGGTGTTGATCGCTTAAGAGAAATGTCGCGTGATATTGTAGATGGTGGAAATTCTGTTATCTTTCCGAGCAATAATCAAGTCGTGGCTTTTAAGGATATGATTAATATCTATTTGCTGTTGCTGCCTTTGGTTGCACAAAGATTCTTTATGGTTGCGTGTTTCTCAGAGAGAATAGATTCAATACTAATGTGGAGCCACTATTCGTGTAATCACACAGGTTTTGCTCTTGGCTATGATTTGATTCCTTTTCTTAATCCGAATGAGTTGAATCTGGGCTTATTCCCTATAGTATATGGAGACGTAAAATATAATGCGGAGGGCTACCTATTATATATGTTGGGGCATTTGAATAAATTACCTGTTAAGAATCCTGATGTAATGAGCCCAATAAAACTTCTTTTGTATAAATCGCTTGACTGGGAATATGAGCAGGAATGGAGATTGATACGTAGAGGAATATCATATTTTAGAGGCTGCGCTGAATCTATTATGATTAAGCCCAATTCTATATATTATGGCTGCCGAATCTCTAGCGAGGACTACCAACGGCTACATGAAATAGCCATAAGGAAAGGCCTAGAAGAGTATCAGGTCTCTATAGACAATTCGTCATATAGGTACGCAATGAGGGTTAATCCTAAAGTGTAAACACTATGGAGTAATTTTCTCCGTGCTCTAATAAAAAATGGAAGAGGATGATATTCTCTTTATAATATCCAAATAAAATTGGACTTAATAATTTTGATTTTGGAAACCATATAGGAGTTGGCTAACTTTTTACTTATTATGATGATTTTAAGACATTTATGGTAAAGCGAGTATTGCTGTCGGAATGATATGTCTGTCAATAACTTATGTGAGTCGTAGTCAACTACTATATAATTACCTTAGTTTTATGTTTTTGCTTTTGTAAATATTTTAAGAGGTATTGGCATTTCTTCTTTTTTATCTATCTGGACCAACTTTTCTGGGCACTATACGTATATCTAAAGAAATGGATTATGATGAAATATAAAATTCGAGAGTATACATTGCAGTATCATCAAAGTGGAAAACAATTGGACATGATGGGTTATAAGGTTACACCCGTAAATATTATGAGGAGATTGTTTAGTGATGATTGTCAGTTTTCGGTGGATCAACCATTGAATAATAAGATGTTTGCCTTATTGTGTGGAAAGGAATCTGGCTTAATAGGGTATTTAAAAATGGAGGCTCCAGATGCTGTTAGTATTATAAAAGCGGCATTAGATGCCAAGGCACCAGCAATCATTGTTGGTGTGCGTAGCATTTCAGATGATTATCGACTGCAGAAGGTTGAGAAACAGTGGATAAATGAGTTGCGATTGATGGCTAATAAGGAAGGGATTCTTTTTGTGAACTATATATGTTTGGGTCCGTCTAAATATTATTTATACACCCAAGACCAGTTTTATAAATATTAAATAGTTATATGAGAGTTGATTGTAAGATTGTAAGAAATCAGAATTACCAATGCATTACTGGATGAATAATCAGTTGCTGGCAATTATATGAATCTTAACATAATACTCCAATATTTATTAGTTTTGCATAATGCGCTGGTATGGCGACTTGTTCAGATAGATGTTGTGCTGGTGCTATGGCGTTAACGTGGATTGAAATGGAGGAGGACAACGGTGCAATGGATGACTATGTGGACATATTCAACAGACTCTGGGAACATTCCGAGAATGAGATTGTGGAATTCAAGAAGGCGGAGACTGGTTTTGATATTGATGAGCTCGGGAAGTATTTCTCAGCTTTGAGCAATGAGGCGAACTTACGGGAACGTGAGTGTGGCTGGATAGTGTTCGGGGTTTGGGACAAAAAGCATAAAATCATAGGAACCTCTTTTAAAGATGGTGAGTCAGCCCTGAACAAACTGAAGCAGGATATGTCGCAACATACCTCTGACGGGTTGATATTCAGAGATATTGTGCCAATAGAAGTAGAAGGGAAGCGAGTGCTGCTTTTCAAGGTGCCAGCATCGCCCCGCAATATTGTGATGCGTTGGAAAGGCATTCCGTACGGGCGTGATGGTGAGAGTCTGAAACCTCTTAACCAAGCCAAACAGGATGAAATCAGACAACAATCACCTTTACCGGACTGGACCGCTCAACTTGTCCCCAATGCGACAATTGAAGACCTTGATGAATTGGCGCTGGCGACGGCCAAGGTTATGTTCAAGAAAGTGCACTCTTCGAATATTCCAGTTTCAGAAATTGACTCTTGGAATAATGAAGAGTTCCTTTGCCACAGTATGATGATGCGTGATGGCCAACTGACACGCGCGGCCATATTGTTGCTTGGCAAGCCTCTGTCCATACAGAAGATATATCCGGCGGTAGCGCAGATAACCTGGACTTGGCAGGATGAAGAAGGTATTGTGCAGGATTATGAGCATTTCACCATCCCGTTTATCCTGACGGTGGATAAGGTCCTTAGCAAGATACGTAATGTGACGATGCGCGAACTGCCAGGCGGAACATTGTTCCCGGACACGATGAAACAGTATGATGAATATACCATCCGCGAAGTCTTGCACAATGCCATAGCACATCAGGATTACACGCTAAGGCAGAGAATCATCTTCGTGGAAAGCCCTGGAAAGCTGTACTACGAGAATGGTGGTACTTTTATCCCGGGTACAATTGAGAATGTACTTGAGCACAAAGGACCTCAAATGCACTACCGTAACGAGTGTCTTTGCCGTGGAATGGTGAATTTCAATATGATAGATACCGTTGGACGTGGCATCAAGAAAATATATACCGAACAGCGCAATCGCTTTTTCCCGATGCCGGATTATGAGATCGACAATGAGCATCGTAGTGTGGGGGTGACCATCTATGGAAAGATGATTGATGAGAAATATACGGACTTGTTGAAACGGGACACCTCCTTGACATTAAAAGAATGTGTTTGGCTAGATGCTGTACAGAAACACTATCCGATAACAAAAGTGGCTGCGAGGCATCTGCACGAAAAAGGACTTCTTGAAGGTCGCCCTCCTCATTATACTATCTCGTTGTCTGTCGCAAAGATGACACGTCTGGTTGGGCATTATACAAAGGTGAATGGCCTTGCGCGGAACAGTATCAAGAAACTTACCTTGCAGTTGGCTTTTAATGCAGGAGAGATGGGCTTTATGCGAAAGGATGCTTTTGAAACTCTGCGACACGTGTATCCTTCAGATATCAGTTCTGATGAAATACTAAGGAAGATTGGCCGTTTGTTGGTCAGTATGGCTAAAGAAGGACTAATAAAGAAGGATGAAAATGGAAAGCTATGGTTGATAACAAGAAAAGGTGAACAGGAATTGGGATCATAATAACTGAGCGGTCGTTTTCGGTCGTTTTCGGTCGTTTTCGGTCGTTTTTTTCTCGCCTGTTTTGAATATCGGCTATGATAATACGTCTTATTCCTATAGAAAAAGTGTTGGCAATCACTATGCAAGGAAAATACAAAATCATCACCATTTAAATGTCACTCTTCCAGAGAGTTTTTTGGAAATTTTGAACTTATGAAAATCGAGGAGGCTATACTTTATGTGCTCGCCGAGAGAGGTGGCGGGCTGCGGACGGAGCAGATCGCGGAGATCATCAACAGCTGCGGGTTGCATATTCGTAAGGACGGGAAGCTGGTGACCTCGGCGCAGGTGTATGCCGTTGTGATGCGTTACCCGGACACTTTCGTCAAGGCGGAGGGACGGATAATGCTGATGATCTGATTTTTCGATTACTTTCAAATAATGACTATGTCGATGCGCTCAAGGATTACCTCTCCTTGCAAGACCGGCGATAGTATTGTCAATGAACAAGATAAGTGCTTACCTTAGACGACACATGAATATACCGATGTGCTCTTACCCTGTTCTTGAATATGCGAGGTCTGGCTTCAGAAGTCAGAGGCGTACATGCCCCCAGACAAAAGTCTCGGTGAGAGTTGAAAAGTCTGTACCCCCTATACGGGGGCGACAACGAATTTTCAATCCTCGGAGAGGGTATTAAGACAGTCTCCCACCTAAAAGTGCTTAGAGCGAAGAACCTTCGAGTTCTACGAGCGGGATTTCGGCGTAAAGACGCTCGTGGAGTGACAATTGTCCCTCTAAAAGCGTGAATAAGGCTGAATGTCGCTTGTATGAGAACAGTGTCAGGCCCTGTTGGGTCTGCAGGGCATATCCCGTTTTGGTATTATCCAAACAAGAGCATACCATTGTTACAAAACCTTGCTTTTATTACAAACATTAGGAAGAAGAGCAGCTGAATAACCGGGTCTTTCCATCATTTAGAAGCTGTTTTGAATTGTTTGTTTGAAGGTTAAGAGCAAGCTCTTTCCCTGCTGCCCACCTCGGCAATCCGAACAAGTTCGATTGCCCTCGGTTCGGGCGCAGGGTTGAGAGTGAAAAACTTCAGTTTCGACGAAATAGGCTGAAATGTTAATCAAATGCCTGATGGCGCTGGGTCGAGAGTGAAAAACCTCAGGTTCGACCGCTTCTTCCAAGGAGGATAGCGGTGCTGTCTGACTGAAGGAGCGGGAAGAAAAAGAAGATTATTCACCTCAAAGAACATTTCAAACAATTCAAAACAGCTTCTTAGTTGTTATTTCTCTCCAAGACGACAAAAGTTGTCGCTTTTGATTGTTATATTTGCGACAAACACTTCTGAATATGTTGAACCAGATCAAGCGGTTAAGCGCAATAGTGAACAAACTCAGCGGCATCTGTGAATATGTCGGCAAAGAGGATCTGCTGGAGGCCATGTCAGGTGATATGGCCGAGAACGGTCCCTACACTTTGCGGACTCTTCAGCGTGACATCAAGACCATTGAGGAGGTCTTCGGAATGGAGATTCAGAATGTCAAAGGGAAGGGGTATTGCATAGTGGGCAGAGATCCTGTTTACACCGATCGGTTCAAGGAACTTCTTTCAGAGATCGAGATCCTGAGTACTGTCGGCTCTGACTCCGGGACACGTGACTATATCATTCCGGAGCAGAGGAGGATGATGTTCAGCGTTGATATTCAGAAAATCCTAAGGTCGATAAAGCAAAGACGGAAGGTGCGCTTTTCATATTCGTTGCCAAGGCTTGGAGGCAAGGAGGCGGAATATCTCGCCGAGCCGTATTTCCTGAAGCAGTCGCAGAACCGCTGGTATCTCGTGGCGATGGTCGAGGGAGTCCTGAAATGCTTCGAGTTGGGCAGGTTCAAATCCTTCAAGGTTCTTGACGAGGATTTCATCCGTGACGAGAGTGTCCGTGCCGGGAATCTTTTCCGCGATTGCTTCGGTATTTGGGATGACCCTAAGATGCCTGTTGAGGACATCCGCTTGAGGTTCAGTGCCTTGGATGGCCGCTTTATCAAGACCCACCCTATTCATTCTTCTCAAAAGTTAGCCGTTGAGACCGAGGAATATGTCGAAGTGACTCTCCGCCTGAAGATTACCAACGATTTCGTGATGGCCCTTCTCTCCCGAAGCTCCTCCGTCGAAATCCTCGCACCCCAGTCCCTCAAGGACCGGATGAACGCTATCTGGGCGGCAGCGTTGGAACGGAATAAATGATTGTTAATTTAAAAGTACTAGTTCGGCAAACACTCATCTTACTCAAGAAGAGCTGTTTTCTATATGGGTTAAGGAAATCAAAGAAAAGTGATGCGCAAAGATCCCGATGAGACATATTCATTGAAAGAGAAGTTGGCGGTGACGGCGGTACTGCTTCTGCCGGTGGCGTTGGCGGTGGTGGCGATGATTGGGGAGAAGAGGCGTTTGAGAGAGGTGGAGGCGATGAAGAGTAGGCCGGTGCGGTACTATGAATATGCCATCCGACCGGTGGATACGGTTCTGAACCATCCGGTAGGTCTGCGGGGAAGGTCGTTGTTTGATGGTGGTGGACGGGGAGATGGTGTGGTGCTGAATTCCGGTGGAAGGAGCATCGTCACCGGCCTTTCCTCGGAGGAGATTCTGGAGCAGCTCAACCTTGACTATCAGGATGTCTATGACTATTACGGTGGCGTCGAGGAACTTTGGTGAATAGGAATGATGGCGGGATATTCTTTTTAGCTGTCTCCTGTGTTGCCGGAAAACCGTTGGTACGCCAGAGGGCTCTATCCTGTACCGGTCGTGGGTTTAAGTCCCTTTGGTACGCCATACAACTGTTTTACGTACAGGGAGCCGGTTTGCCTGCTATTTTTGAACTATGCTTTGGAGGGAATATTCCCAGAAATTCGTCCGCTCAGAATCGTTCTCATATCCTTTAGGGTATCGCCCTTCCGGACATTCAGGATAAATCTTCTTTATGAACAGGATGCAGTACTTTCTGTTTGAGTACTCTGAGTTACAAGGAATCACCATGCTCCTGAGATTCATTGAAGTGTAAACATCGATTCTTTTTTCTTCTCCGGAAATCATGAATTTTTTGGAGATGATATTCCAGAACCTCGCTTTCCAGATTCTTCCCGTCATACGCTTTCTTTTCACCGGACGGGAAGGTGATCTGCACTCTGATGTCAGTGACCGTCTTTGCGTTATTCTCACATTTGATTGTGACCGGCACCTGTGCGCCTGACTCCAATGGCCTTATAAAAAACAATAAAGTAAATCCGATTGTAAGTAGCAGCTTTCTTAACATATTTCTTGTTTTTTTGTCTAGTTAGCGGAGTCTGAAGGTATTTATTTCAATATTGCTTTTTGTCAATGGTAGTTTATCATAATAAACATACCTTTTAGTGTTGTTGTCAAAGAAGATGTTCTCTGAAATACGTATCTTATTTTCAGGAACCATCTCTGTTATGGAGGGTGTGCAACAAATTAGTGCATAAACAAATCAAAAATGGCCTCTAAACGGCTGGCATAAGAGAATCCTCCGCCGCAAAACAGATTCGCGAAATCCGGGAACTGTAAAGTTTCTTTACACATAGTGTTAAATTTCTTTACACTTCCGGAAATATTCAAATGTGCTAAATTATTGAATGATAGTGTGGTAAATTATTTGGCACGCCAAATGCTTGTGACTTTTACCGAATTGGAAATAAATGGTGAAGAACATGAAAAAGTCACAAACAATATTCATTATGCTGACGGTTTTGCTTAGTGCCGTTCCGGCGCTTGCCGCACCTGTGGCCGAGGGGACGATCCCTGGGAATGGGGAGCCGCTTCCGACTCCGATGACGCTGAAGGAGTGCATGGAATATGCGATCAGCAACAGCACCAAGGTGAGGATCCAGCAGGCGTCCAATGGTGACGCACGGCTTGCGAGAAGGGATGCGATCTTCGATGCGTTCACCCCTGAGATAAGCGGAAGCAGCTCGGCTTACTATAACTTCGGACGTGCGGTTGACCCTAAGACCAACACCTACGTCACCACAACCTCGTTCCACAACAGTTATGGTGTAAGCGCCGGCATTGCCCTCTTCAACGGATTCAAGGCCGTGAACAATATGAAGATCTCCAAGACTTCCATCGCTCTTGGCAACTCGCAGGAAGACCAGATTGAGGCTGACATCTGCCTCGCCACGATGGAAGCCTACTGCAACGTGCTCTATTACAGCCAGCTGGCCGACATCTACAAGGCTCAGGTCGAGGTCGCCGAGGAATCTCTCACAAAAGCCCGCCGTCAGGAGGAACTTGGACAGAAGGGTCACGCGGATGTTGTGGAGATGGATTCCAACCTTGCAGACAAGCAGTACCAACTCGTTGAGGCCAACAACAAGCTCAACGACGCTAAGATCACACTTGAGGACGTGATGTTCTGGTCTGAGGATCACGAGCTTGTCATCGACACTGAGCTTCCGGTGGCCCTTGACAGCGAAAGGATGCTGACCGATTCCTTGGCTCTGGAGGATATGGTTGATTTCGCGCAGGCGAACAACCCGGCCGCACGTGTGGCACGCTATAACCTCTTGAACGCCAAGCGTGAGCTCAGCACAGCCAGATGGCAGCTTCTCCCTTCGCTGAACGCCTACGCAGGATGGTCCACGACTTACTTCACCTACCCTGGCAGCGGCTCGGCATCCGACCCTTTCCGCACGCAGTTCAAGAACAATGGTGGTGAATATGTCCAGCTGTCCCTGAATATTCCGATCTTCTCAGGACTTCAGCGACACAGCAACATCGCAAGGAAGAAGAACGCGGTCGCCAAGGCTTCAGCCGAGTACGACCAGAAGATGAGGGACATCTCCGCCGAGGTGCGCAGGGCTGTCCAGGATCGCGACGGAGCGTCGGCCGCCTATATTCAGGCGCAGAGAAAATCCGATGTGCAGGAGGAAGCATATTCATTGAATATGAAAAAGTTGGAGCAGGGGTTAATCTCTCCGATCGAGTTCCAGACCGCATCGAACAACTACCTTGAGGCGAACGCCCAGCGGCTCAACTCGCTGCTGACCTACTTCATCAAGCGCAGCGTGGTCAACTACTATAACGGAGTGGATTACATCAATCAATGAATATGACCGTGCCGGTCGCTGAGCCTGTCGAAGCGACCACCTCAGAAATAATCAACGAATAATAACAAACATTATGGACAAGATAATCGAGAAAAAGAAAGGTTGGAGATCAGCCTTCACAAAAAAGGCGATGCCTTACTGGCTTGGAGCCATCGTGGTAGTGTTCGTGCTCTACCTCGTGTTCAGAGACAATTCCAAGACCCTCAGGGTTGACAAGGACACGATCACGGTCAGCCAGGTGACTGACGGACAGTTCAACGACTATATCCGTGTGAGCGGTCAGGTACAGCCAATGGTCACAATCCAGATCAGCCCGCTCGAAGGCGGTACCGTCCAGAAGATCATCGTCGAGGAAGGCTCCACCGTCAAGGCCGGGGAACCGATTCTTGTGCTGTCCAATGATAACCTTGACCTTCAGATACTTAACGCCGAGGCTGAGCTTGCGGAAAAGGAGAACATCCTTCGTAACACGATGATCTCGATGGAGCAGCAGAAACTCTCCCATGAGCAGAACCGTCTCCGCTACGCCTCCGAGGCCAGGCGTAACAAGAGGGCATTCGAGCAGAACCAGCAGCTTTACAAGGAGAAGCTCATCTCAAAGGAGGATTACCTCAAGGCCCAGGAGGATTATGAGCTTTCGCAGCAGAACCTTGACCTGACTCTCAAGAGTATGGAGCAGGACAGTCTCTACCGTTCGACCCAACTCCTGAGTCTGCGCGAGAGTCTTGACAACATGAAGATGAACATGCAACTCATACGCCGCCGCAAGGAGAGCCTTACGATCAAGGCTCCGATCAACGGGGTTCTCGGACTGTTGGATGCGAACCTTGGCCAATACATCGGTGCCGGCACCAAGATCGGCCAGATCAACTCCGAGGGTAGCTACAAGATTGAGGCTAAGATAGATGAACACTATATTGACCGTGTGGTTCCGGGACTCGACGCCACATTTGAGCGTCAGAGCGAGAAGTACGACGCGCAGGTGCGCAAGGTCTATCCGGAGGTGCGTGACGGCAAGTTCCAGGCGGACTTCAAGTTCGAGGGCCAGCAGCCCGACAACATCAGGACCGGCCAGACATATTACCTGAACCTTCAGCTCGGTCAGCCGGAGCGGGCGGTCCTCATCCCTCGCGGGACATTCTACCAGAAGACGGGAGGCAAGTGGATCTATGTGGTCAGCAAGGATGGAGGCAAGGCTGTCAAGCGCGAGATCCGCATCGGTCGTCAGAACCCTCAGTTCTATGAGGTGCTTGAAGGGCTGGAGCCTGGCGAGAAGGTCATCACCTCCTCCTACGACAACTACGGCGACAGCGATGTGCTTGTCTTCTAATTGATTAATGAATATAAACAATAACAAATAAAATTTTTCAAAGCCATGATTAAAGTCACAAATCTGTCCAAGGTCTTCAGAACAGAGGAGATCGAGACAACAGCCCTCAATGGAGTTTCATTCGAAATCGCTGACGGAGAATTCGTCGCCATCATGGGTCCTTCCGGTTGCGGTAAGTCAACCCTTCTGAACATCCTCGGCCTTCTTGACAACCCTACCGGAGGCTCCTACGAACTTCTCGGCACGGAGGTCAGCCAGCTCAAGGAAAAGGAGCGCACCAAGTTCCGTAAGGGCAACATCGGATTCGTGTTCCAGAGCTTCAACCTGATCGATGAACTGAATGTCTATGAGAACATCGAGCTTCCGTTGAGGTACCTGAACATCTCCGCGGCCGAGCGTAAGCAGAAGGTCACCGAGATTATGAAGAGAATGGCCATCAGCCACAGAGCCCAGCACTTCCCTCAGCAGCTTTCCGGAGGTCAGCAGCAGAGAGTGGCCATCGCCCGTGCGGTCGTCGCAGGTCCGAAGCTGATCCTCGCCGATGAGCCTACCGGTAACCTGGACTCCAAGAACGGTAAGGAGGTTATGGATCTCCTCAGCGAGCTCAACAAGGAGGGAACGACAATCGTAATGGTGACCCACTCCCAGAGAGACGCCGCCGTGGCACAGCGCACTATCGACCTGTTCGACGGCCAGATCGTCTCCGACGTGAAGAACGAGCTTTAGCGTTGAATCTTGCTCGTGAGGGACGGCTGATTACTTGACGAGAGCTGATGAATCGTCACTACGGACTTGACAGTAGATAATGTAATTATACCACCCATAAGCGCCGCCCCTCACGTTTAAGATATTATTGGCGGAAGGTTGCCTGAATCTCATAGTCAAACTCCTTAATACTTTGTCTCGGTTCATCCAGAAGGTTGCCACAGCAAACCTTGGCCACCCGCGGCCATAAGCGGGAGGGGCCCAGCCGTCAGGCTGGGAGGGACGGAGCGCGAAGCGCGGAGGGTTCGTCGTGGCAACCTTCTGGATGGGATTTCCAAACGGGTAAAAATCCGTGGAGGATAAGTGATTGACCATTAGGAATATGCTTGGATGTCCTCTTGCATGAAGCGGGAATGAGGATAGGGAAGCAAAAGAATGAAAAACAAAAAGTTGGCCTCCGCGAGGCCGTGAATAGATTTATGAGCAGTTTCATTAATTTCTTGAAGCGCAACAAACTTTACAGCGCTGTCAACCTTCTGGGACTCAGCCTCTCGATGGCGTTTGTCCTGCTTCTGGCCGTGTACGTCACCAGTCAGCTGAATACTGACTCGTTCCAAAAGAACGCCGACAGGATCTACGTCATCGCACAGAAAGAGACCCTTTCGTCCGCTTACTGGCTGTCTCGCCACATGAAGGCTAACTTTCCGGAGATTGAGAGGTCAGCTTCATATTCCAGCAACGGAATGCAGGAGTACAAGATCGACGGCAACATCGTGAACGCCAGGACTTCTTACGCTGACTCGTCGTTTTTCGATATGTTCAGTTTCCCTCTCGTGGAGGGCGACTTCAGTGAGTGGAAGGCCTCGATAAGCGGAGTCCTGATCAGTGAGTCTTTCGCCAAGGCTCAGTTCGGGGACAGGGATCCGGTTGGACGAGAGATCCGTTTCGACGGCGCTGACTCAACGGTAAGCAACCTGACAGTCTCAGGTGTGTTCAAGGACATTGAGAACTCCATCATCAGACCGTGCGACATATTCCTTCGCGGAGAGATCATGACGATCACCAACCAGGCGAACGATGAGCGGATGTCCAACGCCGGATCATCCACTTGCTTTGTGATGGCTTATCCGAACGCCGATCTTCCGGCCAGACACGATGATATTCTTAAATGGTGCCGGGAGAATTTCTGGAGATATATGTCAGACTACGGCGGAGGTGATAATGACGTGAGAATCATTCCTTTACGTGATGTCTATTTCCTGTCGGACGGCAATGAGGACTATAATGACAGTCTGCGTCTTGGCAACAAGACGACAGTGATGCTGCTTGCCGGAATGTGCTTCCTGCTGCTTCTGTTCGCCATCCTGAACTATGTGAATATGACCACGGCTCTCTCCGGCTTCCGTGCCAAGGAGATGGCCACCAGGAGGCTTATCGGCGCGACGAAAGGCGGGATATTCCTGAAAATGATTGTCGAGAGCACCATCATCTGCGCGGCCGCTATGGTCATCGCCGTCCTGCTTGGCGAGGCCATTTCCCCGGCGGCTTCGAAGGTGTTGAACTATGACATCTCTATCTTCAAGGCAATCTCTCCGGTGAGCGTGCTTGTCTGCGTCCTGTTCACGGTTTTGGTAGGGGTCATCGCCGGCATAGTTCCCGCGCTTATCATCCAGAAGGCCGAGCCGATCGAGATTGTCCGAGGAACGCTCAGGCTCAAGACCAAGACACTTTACAGCAAGGTCATCATTGTCATTCAGAATGTCATAACGGTCGTGATGCTTGTGACGGCGTTCACGATGTTCCTCCAGATCCGCTCTATGATCAATGCTCCGGTGGGTTACAATACTGAGGATCAGATCACCATCAGCAATCAGTTCGGCCTTGCAGGTGATTTGACGCCACTCATCAACAAACTTAAGGCTGAGAGTTGCGTCGAAGCTGTCGGACTTGGAGATGGACATCCTATGTTCATGACCAACAACTGGACTATGTCCGCAGAAAGTGGAAGAGAGGCTTCGTTCCAGTTGGTTAAGGGCGACAGCGCCTACTTCAACATCCTCGGCATCAGGAAGAAACAGGACAACCACAGTCCGAACAGTTATTGGCTGAATGAATATGCCTACGGAATCCTCGAAATAGACGAGACCGCCACGGAGTTCACGACCAAGTCCAACAGCACATGGCAGATAGGCGGAATCTACTACGACTTCAAGATCAAGCCGTTGCTGGAGGAACAGCATCCTGCGTTGATCTACCAGTATGATGAATATCCTGCCGGGAAGTGGCCGTGGACGATTCTTGTGAAGACCACGCCGGATCACAAAGAGGCTTTCGCAAGGGTCAAAGCGGTCTTTAGCGAATTGTACCCGGATAAGTTATTCGATGCCAGCTATGTCGAGGATGACATCAAGGCTGTGTTCGCTTCCGAGAACAGGGTGTTGGAGATCATGGTCATATTCACAATCCTTTCGCTGTTTGTCTCGGCTCTGGGTCTTGTGGCGATGAGTTCGTACTACATGCAGCAGGAACGCAGGACAGTGTCTCTCAAGAAGGTCTATGGCGCTGACTATAACTCTGTTCTGTGGGGCCTTGTGGCCGAGTTCATGAAGATGATCGGTGTGGCGTTCGTCATCGCCGTCCCGGTGGCGTGGTACCTGATGCACACTTGGCTGAACGGCTATTCCTACCGCATCGGTCTCCATTGGTGGATTTTCGCGGTGGCCGGTCTGTTCACAGCCCTCATCGCCGTCCTCTCTGTCCTTTGGCAGGCTGTCCGCGCCGCCCGCACCAACCCGGCCATCGAGCTGAAGAAGGAATAGCGTGCTATGTCTTCAATCCGGAAGGTTGCCACGATGAACCCTCCGCGCTTCGCGCTCCGTCCCTCCCAGGCTGCGCCTGGGCCCCTCCCGCTTATGGCCGCGGGTGGCCAAGGTTCGCTGCGGCAACCTTCTGGATTGAGTAGTAATATTCAGTGGAGCCTAAACGATTGAAGATTAGGAATATAATGATGTGTCCTCACCGCTGGAATCGGGAGGAGGATATGCAAGCAAGATATTGAACGATAAAAGATTAGCCTCCATGTGGAGGAATGGGTATGAGAAGAAAAAGTGATTTGATCATCAAGGTTTTGTCCTTGGGAGTCGGGATGGCGATAGCCGTCATCCTGATCGCCAAGGTCTGCTTTGAACTTTCGTACGACAATGTCTATAAGGACATTGACAGAATCTATAAGATCCGCACCGGCGCCGTTATGCAAGGTGAGGATAAGGATTTCGGTCAGGTCAGCGGAGCCATCGCTCCGGGATTCAAGGCCGAGGTGCCGGGAGTGCTGGAGGCCACAAGGTTCACCAGCATATTCAACAGCGAGAATTTCATCATCGATGACGATGGAAGCAAGGTGGCGGCCGAGCACCTTTTAGCGGATTCCTGCTTTTTCAGGATATTCAATCGCCAGTTCCTCGCCGGTGAGCCGGAAAAGGCGTTGAGGTCGTGGAGCGGCGATGTGGCCATCTCAAAGACTTTCGCCGAGAAACTTGGTGGAGTCGGAGCGGCTGTCGGAAAGCAGGTTGCCAACGAGGACAATCCGAATCTGAAGCTGACCGTCTGCGGAGTCTATGAGGACTTTCCGAAGAACGGCTCGATCCACGCCGATGTCATCCTTTCCATCGAGGCTATGAGCCAGAGGAGCCTCTCCAACTGGGTCGGCAACGACAGGTACGTGGCTTTCGTCAAGTTGGCCGAAGGGGTTGATCCCGCGTCGCTTAAAGATGCCATCCACGAGATGCAGAAGGCTCACCAGCCGCTGGAGGAAATGGAGAAGAGCGGCCTCACTCTCTGGTACTTCCTTTCGCCTTTGGCCACTGAGCACAGCTCGAGGCCTGAGGTCAGAAACCTTGTGTTCATCCTCTCCATCATCGCCGCGCTGCTGCTGCTTGTGTCCATTATGAACTACGTCCTTGTGGCCATCTCGGATGTCATCCGCAGAGCGCGTGAGGTCGGAGTCCGCAAATGCTACGGTGCGGAATCTTGGGACATCAACAGGATTCTTCTCAGGGAGACCGCCTGCAATCTTGGTCTCTCGCTTGCGGTCGCCGCAGCCCTCGTGCTTGCGTTCAGAGGTGCCATCGAATCTCTGCTCGGTGTACCTGTCCAGGATCTGATCACTCCGCTCTCTGTCTGGATCGTCATCTGCGTGGTCGTGTTGGTCTTTCTGGTGTCGGCCATCATTCCGGCTCAGATGTTCACGAGAATCCCTATCTCCAGCGCCTTCAGAGGCTACAAGGAAAGCAAGCGCCGCTGGAAGATCTCCCTGCTGTCCTTCCAGTTCGCCATCAACGCCGTGTTGGTGTCCTTGGTACTGATCGTAAGCTTCCAGTACCGTAAGGTGCTGAACACCGACCCTGGCTACGAGTACCGGAATCTGGTCTACGAGACATTCCCGTCCTACGACCAGACAAAGATGAACGCCATCGCGGGAGCTCTCCGCTCGCTTCCTGAGGTCGAGGCCGCCGAACTGACCTACACCATGCCATTCGAAAAGGCATCCGGCAACAATGTCTATCTTCCAGGCGACGACCGTGAGCTTTTTAACATCGCCGATGAATATGGAGCCTCGGAGGGTTTCTTTGATATGATGGGCTTCCGTCTTGTAGAGGGATCTGTTCCTAAGGGACCGAACGATGTGGCTGTCAGCAAGTCGTTTGTGACCAAGATGGCCGCCTTTGCGGATTGGTCTGACGGGGCTGTGGGCAAGATCGTCAACATTTCCGAGCACGATCAGGTCACCATCTGCGGAGTCTATGAGGACTATGTCATCGGGGATGTCACCGATATGGATGAGCGTCCGAGCGTCCGTTTCTGCTGGAACCGGGACTTCTACACGGAGGCCGACAAGGATGTTGACAAATATGACTGGTCTGGACTGATGCACACCATTGTCATCAAACTGAGCGAAGTCACTCCCGCAGCCATGCGCAAAGTGGAGAAAACCATCAGGGAAGTGGCTCCTGACAGCGACGCGGAGGTGAAGGCATATTCAGAGACTCTTGTGAATATGTACGATTCAACGAAGCAGATGAAGAGGACCTACGAGCTTGGCGCGTTGTTCGCCCTTCTGATCGCCGTCATCGGCCTCATCTCCTACGTCCGTGACGAGAACTACCGCCGAAGCGCCGAGATCGCCGTCCGCAAGGTCAACGGCGCCCAGTCCTCCGAGATCGTTTCGATGCTCGTGACGGACATCCTGAAGGTGGCTGTCTTCGCGGTGATCATCGGTGACGCGGGCGCCTGGCTTGTGGCTCATTACTGGCTGCAGCAGTTTGCCGTCAAGATCGCCCTCAACCCACTGTTCTTCATCGCCGCCGACATCATCGTCCTGGCCATAATCGTCAGCGTCATCGTGATCGGCTCCCTGAGGATCGCCCACACCAACCCTGTCGAGTCCCTCAAGAACGAGTAGGGTTGGGTTCTCTCGGTCCGCTTTGCGGCGGCCGGGAGGTTGCCACAGCGAACCTTGGCCACCCGCGGCTATAAGCGGGAGGGGCCCAGCCGTCAGGCTGGGAGGGACGGAGCGCGAAGCGCGGAGGGTTCGTCGGGGCAACCTTCCGGACGCTAAGGAGTTTTACTTGAATATCAGCGTGAAAACAGTCGCTTCGGTGTCGGAGCGGGAGAGGCGGAGGGTGCCGCCGTGCATGCGCATGATCTGGCGGGAGAGGCTCAGGCCTATGCCGCTGCCCTCAGGCTTGGTGGTGAAGAACGGGATGAAGATCTCCTCCTGGCTTGCGGCGCTGATCGGAGGGCCGTCATTGCTGACGTTGATGACGGCGTTGTCACGCTTGTCCAGCTCGGCGGAGATCTCTATGTGTCTCGCACCGGCCTGTGCAGCGTTCTTCACAAGGTTGATCAGGATCTGGGAGATCTGGCTCTCGTCGGCGTACAGCAGCACGTCCTCGGTCTTCTCCACGAAACAGGCGGTCGCTCCGGCGGCTGTCAGAACCGGCTGGCTCAGGTCGATCACCTTGGCGGCTATGTCCCTGGCGAAGAACGCCTTGCGCACCGGCACGGCCACGTGGGTCAGATCCCTGTACGAATTGACAAACTTTATAAGACCACGGGACGAACTGGCGATGGTCTCCAGACCTGCCTTGAGATCCGGCCCGTCTGATGGCGGAGTGATCGTCCCGGCATATTCGGAAAGAGCCTCGGAAAGGGAGGCGATCGGTGTGACGGTGTTCATTATCTCGTGGGTCAGCACCCTGATGAGCCTTGTCCAGGACTCCGACTCGTTCTCCTCGATGGCCTCAGAGATGTCGTTTACCGCGATGATTTTCACGTCCTTACGCCCGATGTGCGCCGATGTGGCGGACAGGGAAATGTTCGTCTGCGAGCTTTCCGAATAGATGGACGCTTTCTGGTCCAGACCCTCCTCGACTTTCTCGAAAGCCACTCTCAAGGAAGGGCTTATGATGTCCAGCTGGCGAAGGGTGCTAAGCGACGACACGCTCAGAAGGAGCCGCGCCTGCTTGTTGGTGTAGAGCACAGAATCGGTGCCGGACTCCAGCACGACGATGCCCGTCTTCGCCTTGTCAAGCATCTGCCCGTAATATTCTTCCTGCTCACGTATGTCGGCGGTCTCTTTCTGGAATATGGTGCGGATACGGTTCAATGTGTGGTTGATCTTCCGGCTGCCCAGCCCCCTCTCGTCGAAACGGAAGTTGGTCTCCTTGTCCTCCAGTGCGTCAAGCATATAGGTGACCTTCTTGAGGATGCGGTACCGTGTTGCCAGCACCGCGGCCAAAGCCACCGCCACGATGGCTCCCGCAAGAATCGCTATTTCAGGCCACGGAAGCATATTCCTAAATTCCGTACTTCTTGAGTTTGCTGTAGAGGGTCGGGCGGCTGACATTCAACGCCTTGGCCACCAGCGACATGTTTCCTGAATATTTCTCCACCGCCGCCCGGATCGCTCTCTCCTCGACCTCCTCCAAGGTCTCGACCGGCTGATCGCTTCCTTCGACAAGCGCCTCGGTAGGCAGCTGCAACTCCTTATCTGTCAGCTCGCTGCCCTCGGAGAGAATCACCGCCTTCTCGATGCAATTCTGTAATTCACGAATATTCCCACTCCAATGGCAGTCTTTCAAAGCGGCCTTCGCCTCCGATGCGATGCCCTCCACCTCGCGATGGTACTTCTCGTCGAACCTTTTTATGAATATCTCCGCGAGCGGAACGATGTCTTCCCGGCGCTCCCTCAGAGCCGGCAGATGGATGCTCATCGTGTTGATCCTGTAGAAGAGATCCTCCCGGAAAGAGCCTTCCTGCACCTTCTGGCGCAGATCCATGTTCGTGGCGCAGACGAGGCGGATGTTCACATTGCGCGGCTTGGTGTCGCCCACCCGGGTGATCGTCCTGTTCTGAAGAACCCTCAAAAGCTTCGCCTGAAGGTGCAGGGGAATATTCCCGATCTCGTCCAGGAAAAGGGTTCCGCCCTCTGCCAGTTCGACCTTTCCGGCCTTGTCGGCGTAGGCGTCCGTGAACGCGCCCTTGACGTGGCCGAATAGCTCGCTCTCGAAAAGGGTCTCCGGGATCGCTCCGGCATCCACGCTGACCATAGGGCCGTTCCTCCTCTCGGAATGGTTGTGTATCTCTTTGGCCAGAAGATCCTTACCGGTTCCGTTCTCGCCCGTGATCAGCACCGTGGCATCCGTCGGGCCGATCTTCTCGATCGTCTTCTTGATCTCGGCCATCGCCGATGACGTGCCCCAGTACATGCCGGTCGGTCCGGTGGAATATTCATCAGACTTCCTGCTGTCCTTGCGGTTCTCCGCCACCGCCCTTTCCAGCGTAGCGAGAAGCCTCTCGTTCTCCCAAGGCTTCACGATGAAGTCGAACGCCCCTCTTTTCATGCCTTCAACAGCCAGGGAGATGTCGGCGTAGGCGGTGAACAGGATTACTTTCTGATTCGGGTTGTTGCTGCGTAACTCGCTGAGCCAGAAGAGACCTTCGTTGCCGGTGTTGATGTCCGTGTTGAAATTCATGTCCAGCAGGATCACGTCAGGCTGAAAGGAGTTGACGGTGCTTATCAGTTGCGAGGGCGACGGCAGGATCTCCACAGCCTCGAACCGCAGAGGCAGCAGAATCTTCAACGCGGACCGGATCCCCGCGTTGTCGTCCACAACAAGCACTTTTCCGACTTTCTTCATAATGCCTCTCCTATGTTAATCCGATGAGGATTCGGTGATGGAGATGTTCTCGGCTCCGGCGGCCTTCAGGGCGGCGACAAGGGCATCCACCTGCGACTTGTCCTCGAACGGGCCGGCGGTGAACACCACAGCTCCGGCCTCGACGCTCTTGATGAGATCCTTGTCCGAATGCTCGTGGATCGCCGCGATGGCCTCCTCGGACAGAGACTGCCCGTTTTCCGGGTAGATTCTGACCATCATCAAAGTCCTGACCTTCGACTCAAGATCCCTGGCCTTCGACACGCCGATGATCTGGCCATTCTGGAACGCGTCGATCTGCGCGTCGCGGAACCCTCTCTTCTTCACCTTGTTAAGGTTGGAAAGAGCATCCTTGTAGGACTTGAAAAGCCCGACGGAATAGGCGTGCTTACCGGTTGTCGTGGTCCTCTCGAACACAGGACTCAGGCCGTTGAGGTCGGAGACAGAGGCTTTTCTGCTGAGGGTAAATATTCTTATCTGATAGACAATGCCTTCCGGCAGGGTGTTGTTCTCGGCGAAACGTCCTTCCGGGAGGATCATGAACGAATAGTCGAACGAAGGTTTCGGCTTGAGGAGCTCCAGATGAAGATCCGGGCCGTAACTGTTTTTGGAGAATGTGTAGCCGGAGGCTGTCCCGACAATCTCCTTGTCGGCCTCGGCCTGGAGCCGCCGCGTGTCGATCACGATTCCGTTGGCAAGGAAATCCATCTCGATGTTCTGAAGCTCCTTCACGGCGGCGTTCAGGTTGCCGTTAAGGGTCGGAAGCATCATCTCCTTCTCTGTGATCTCGGCGGTGAGCCTGGCCTTTTCCTCGTCGGAGGCGGTGGCGAAGCCCGATCTCAGCTTGTCCAGATTTTTGCTGAATCTTGTCACCGAGTCTCGCAACGCCCTGACCTCCCGCATTTTGTCCATGTACCGTTTGGTTCCTTCGTCCTGCTGGGCATTGTCGGAGGAGGTCGATCCGTTGTTGATTCTGGACGGGTCGCCTGCCGGATCAAGGGCAGCCAGCGCCCTCAGCTCGCCCACATCGGAGACCGCCTTGCGGACAGGCATGCTGTCATATTCAAGAACATAGACCGTGACACTGTCGCGTCCGCACTCGCGGTTGGACGCGAAGATCGAGTACTTGCCGTCGTCGGTGTTGGCGAACAGGAAGTCGTCATAGGGCGATGAATATGGAAAGCCCATGTTCACCGGCACGTCCCAGTCGTTAGTCTCCTTGTTCCAGTTCGAGACGTAGAGGTCATAGCCGCCCATGCCGTAGAGTCCCTTGGACGCGAAGTAAAGCGATTGCCCGTCAGGGGACAGCATAGGGTAGATCTCATCTGAGGAACTGGTCATCTGTTCGTTGATCAGGGCAGGTACAGACCAGAGCGAGTCCCCAAGGTGGGTTCTGTAGATGTTTCTGATCCCTTCCTCGTCCTTGGCTGAATAGTAGATGTCCCTCGTTCCCTCTGGAACATAGATGGCGCGGGACAGGTCATCACCTCCGAGCGAGTCGAGTTGGTTGGGTGCCTTTCTCCAGCTGAAATCCTTCAAAGGGTAGAACAGGAAAAAGTCCCTGAGTTGGAAAGTCTTCTTGGCCACCACTGTCGGCTGGCTACAGAACTCCATCATATTCAGACCATTGCGAGCCATCAGAAGTAGATCTTCCGCCTTTGCCGACGCCGTCGAGTCCAATGCTTCGACAGCACCCTCGCCGTACTGGACCGCCTCCGCGAAATTGTAGGCCAGCCTGCAGGAGTCAGCCTTGATCATAAGTTTTGTGGGGGAGACTTGGGCTGAAGCCTCCGGAAGGGACGCGATCTGGACGATCAATGCGAATATGCCGATGAATATTTTGTCCTTCATTCTGAAAAATCTCGGTGATTGCGTCTGCAAAAATAAGAAATACTTGGCAGATAATTTCTTTCTAAGAAAAAAATGCTAAATTTGTACCCCTATTTTTATGCGAAAAAATTAAAACAATAAAATAAAGGTAAAAATTATGCAAAGTAAAGGTTGGATTAGGCTTGTCGCCATTCTGCTTGCGATCGCTTCCATTTGGCAGCTTTCCTTCACTGCGGTGACATCCATCCAGGAAAAGAAAGCGGAGAAATTCGCTGAGAAGGCAGCCGTTGCCGCCCAGAATTCAGCGTCTTTCGCACAGGTTCCTGAAAATGACCAGGCTTACTATCTGGACTCCATCAGGAAAGAACAGAACAGAGTGTTCATTGACTCCATCTCTTCCCAGAAGGTTTTCCTCTGGAACACCTACAAGGAGTGCAAGGCAAAGGAGATAAATCTCGGTCTGGACCTCAAGGGCGGTATGAACGTTATGCTTCAGGTTCAGCTCCAGGATCTTGTAAGAGCCATCTCCGGCAACAGCATGAACCCTGAGTTCCAGAAGGCTCTCGCCCTTGCAAAGGATCGCAGCGTCAACTCAAGGGAGGACTTCATCACCCTTTTCGCCGATGCTTGGAAAGAGGTGGCCAACGGCCAGACCCTCGCCCAGATCTTCGGTACCTACGAGATGAAGGACAAGATCACCCCGGCCTCCACTGACGCCGAGGTCATCAGCGTCATCCGCAGCGAGGCAGAAAGTGCTGTGGCCAACTCCTTCAACGTGCTCAGAAGCCGTATCGACCGTTTCGGTGTGACCCAGCCTTCCATCCAGAAGCTTGGCAACAGCGGACGTATCCTTGTCGAGCTTCCTGGCGTGAAGGAGCCTGAGCGTGTGAGAAAGCTCCTCCAGGGAACAGCTTCCCTTGAGTTCTGGGAGACCTACACCAACCAGGAACTTTCAGGCTATCTTGCCGAGGCCAATGCGAAACTCGCTGAGATCCTCGCCGGTGAGTCTGACTCCACAGAGGTCACCGGGCAGCCGGAGGCTGTAGTCGAGCCACAGGATGGCGCAGACTCTCTCATCACTTCAGAGATCGCACAGAACCAGAACACCTCCGCGGAGCTTGACGCCTACAAGAAGGCCAACCCTCTCTTCGCTGTGCTGAACCCTTCCGGCTCCAACAACGCCTGCATCGGTTTCGCTTCCGCGATTGACACCGCCAAGGTCAACAGGTACCTTTCTATGCCTCAGATCGCCGAGATCTTCCCTGCCGAGTTCAAGCCGATGTGGTCTGTGAAACCTTCCGAGTATGTCCAGGGAGACAACATCTTCGAACTTGTCGCCATCAAGGCCACCTCAAGGGACGGCAAGGCTAAGCTTGACGGAGGTGTGATCACCGACGCCCGCGTCGTCTACGACCACGGTTCAAACGGTGAGCCTTCAGTCTCAATGAGCATGAACGCCGAGGGCGCCAATATCTGGGCCCGCATGACCAGCGACAACGTCGGCAAGCAGATTGCCATCGTTCTCGACAACATGGTATATTCCTACCCTAACGTCCAGAACGCCATCACGGGCGGAAGCTCCTCCATCACCGGTCACTTCACACCGGACGAGGCGACCGACCTTGTGAACGTCCTCAAGTCAGGTAAGCTTCCTGCGCCTGCCACCATCATCCAGGAGCAGGTAGTAGGTCCTTCCCTCGGTGCCAAGTCAATCAACGCCGGTATGATCTCGTTCCTTATCGCGTTCATCCTGGTGCTTGTCTACATGATCTTCTTCTATCAGGGCGCGGGTGTCGCCGCTGACCTCGCTCTCCTCTGCAACGTGCTTCTCCTCTTCGGAGTCCTCGTTTCATTCGGAGCCGTCCTGACTCTCCCTGGTATCGCCGGTCTCGTCCTGACAATGGGTATGGCCGTTGACGCCAACGTGATCATCTACGAGCGTATCAAAGAGGAACTCGCCGCCGGAAAGGGCTTGGGCAAGGCTGTGGCCGACGGTTACAAGAACGCCTACTCCGCCATCATCGACGGTCAGGTGACAACCCTCCTTACCGGTATCGTCCTCTTCGTGTTCGGTTCCGGTCCTGTCCAGGGCTTCGCCACCACGTTGATCATCGGTATCATCACCTCTGTCCTCACCTC
>ENA-OYXV01000290-OYXV01000290.1-human-gut-metagenome-genome-assembly--contig:-NODE-290-length-30980-cov-4.851706_pt1 | contig 30980 bp, 30 predicted proteins | sample MGYA00244846_ERZ653424 | MGnify/ENA primary metagenome ERZ653424 (study PRJEB26926, sample SAMN06165108) | human gut metagenome | biome: ENVO:00009003; feature: ENVO:2100002; material: ENVO:00002003...
GATCTGTAACAATGCAGAAGAACATTTGAGAGACTACAGGGAGAATGCAAATGAGAACTAAATTTTGTGTAAAGAAAAAACATTACTGTTGATTGCAGGCATTGTCTGGATGATAGCAGGAGTTATTTTTACCAGAAATTATTTGTTTTACAGCCGATTGATGAAAAAGGAGCAGGACTAACGATGAAAGAAAACAATTACAAACCACAGATCCCAGATGTGATGGAAGCAATATTTGATGCAGCGTATTTGACTTTTGATCTGGTTGCTGCAATGCTTTTTTTCATATTTTCAAAGGGAAATATGTTATTTATTCTTTATGGAATATTAACATTGACACTTTGCGGAGGGGATGCTTTTCATCTGGTACCGAGAATTATCAGGGCAGTACGTGGAAGTAATGATAAAATAAAGCGGCAGCTGGGAATCGGACTGCAGGTATCGTCTGTTACAATGACAGTATTTTATATTATTTTGATGTATATCTGGAAGCTTACATTTCCGGAATTTAAAATACCGGTGGTAATTGAAGCTGTTGTATGGATATCAGCGGTTGTCAGAATTGTGATATGCATGTTTCCACAGAACAATTGGTGTACAGATGAAGGAAATATGAAATTATCCATTATCAGAAATGCAGTCTTCGCAGTAACCGGTATAGGGGTAATCTGTCTGTATGCTATTTTAGGAAATCAAAGACCTGTGCATATATGTGGATCATTGTAATGGGACTTCAGCTTTTATTTTAAAGCTGAAGCATAACGAAAAGGCAGGACAATATAATGAAAATAGAAAAATTTGTAAAGCTCATGACAGGCCATTTTGATAATAAAGAACAGTTTACCGCGATGAAAGAAGCCGGGAAGATCTATCCGTATGCACAGCATGTGAATACAGTCTGTAATGATAAGGTAAAAAATATTCCTGAAGATTTCGCGGGAATATTCATAGTAGAAGAAAGCTATTATGAGACGGATGGAAGAGAGCATGCGTCACCACATTTATTTCTAATTACAGAGAGTTGCGATGGGATCCTGCTTTCCTCCTATGAATTACCGGCAGGAGAAGACAAGAATACGTTCTCTTATGCTTCTATGAAGACCGTAGACTATAATGAGCTGAAAAAATCTGAGAAGTTTACACCGGCACTATATAAGGAAACAGATGGCGGCTGGGAAGGTGGCAGTGTGAGTCACTTTTCTCCGGTTATGACCTTCAGGTTATGGGAGAGGTTTTCTGAAACATGCCTGGAGGTTTCCGAAAGTATGGAAGTGAACGGAAAGAGAACCTTCGGATATGATGCTCCGATTATATACAAAAGGGTATCAGCTCAACAATAAGCATATTTGATGTGGCAGGAAGAAATTTTTTAATTGAAGGGTGAGAGTTTTCTTAATTTTTTGTACCTATATTTATAGAATCATATTAACCAATACTACCAGTGTAAAGGAGGACACTTTATGAGAAGAAAATTTCTTGCACCGGCTCTGGTTTTTATCATGTGTATAGGTATCACCATGACGGCTTATGCCTCTCCACAGGCGGATCAGCTGCAGAGCCAGCCACAATTTACAACCAATGCAACTGCTGAAGAACTATCCATTATCAAAACATTATTTTCTGCTGAGGAATATGCTGAATTATATCCTGATGTGGTAAAAGCCCACGGGAATGAAGAAGCTGCTCTTTGGGATCACTTTGTAACATATGGGTTATCGGAGGGAAGAGCTTTAAGCAAAAGCTTTCACGTGTTTGCATACCGTGCCGCATATGAAGATCTTCAGGAAGCATTCGGGAACAATCTCATTGCTTATTATATCCATTATGCCACTCATGGAATGCAGGAAAACAGATCAATTACAACAGTTCCTCAGGCTGTAAAAGCCGGCATAACGGTAACAGGACTACGCGGACAGGTAATTGCCAGACCGGTACCCGTTGTGATCACTCCGACTGAAGAAACAAGTCAGGAAGAAACAAAACATGAAGAAACCGGTAATCCTGTTGCCATACCGGAAACTCCTTCTCCAGAGCCTGTTCCTGTCCCTTCTGCTACTGTATGTACCCATCAATATATAACAAGACAACTGGAGAATACAGGATCACACGCACCGGTGTGTGAAATCTGTGGATACATAGACGAACAAAAGCAGGAGCCTTGCGAAGCAGAGGACGAATACATAATAGATATAGTGTACCACAGGTAGAAATGCAAGAAGTGTGACAGACTTATTGATATGAATACGCATCAATATCCTACTAACGATTACATATGCTCGGTATGCGGATATCGGCATGAGCATGACTACTATGTATTAAACTTTGATGATAAATATCATATAAAAAGATGCACCTTATGCAACTTCGCCTCTTCGGAACCACATACAACACCGGGAGTCTGTAAATGCGGATATAGTTCTTAACAGCCTTTATTATCTATAATACACCATGAGCAGCTGCAAAATCACTGTGGAAAATTTTGAACTCAACGGGAGTGCATTTTAACTGATGCACTCCCGTTTTTTTAATTGTGTACAAAGCAGGAACGCTTTTGGAACGCGCCGGTTTCTTTGGAGGAACGGAAGCTCTGTATAATAAATAACAACAGGCAGCAGAAAATTGCCTGAAATAATTATTCTGGAGGCATTTAACCATGTACTTTGACATTATCGCAAAAATCGTTTCAGAACGCACAGGCTGTGATGTTTCTGTTGTAAAACCGGAAAGCAGATTTTCTGAGCTTGGCATCGACTCACTTGATACGGTAGAGCTCCTGATGAATCTGGAGGATGAGCTTGGTATTGAGATCGAATTGGACCAGAAGGTAGAAACTGTTGATGACCTGGATAGGTTTATCCAAAGTAAAAAGGGCTAGTATTATGATCAGGTCAACAATTTGTGAAATGCTTGGTATCGAATATCCAGTGCTTCAAGGTGGTATGGCTTGGATCGCTGACGGAAAACTGGCCGCTGCTGTTTCTTGCGGTGGCGGCCTTGGTATTATTGCAGCAGGAAATGCTAAAGGCGATTATGTCAGACAGCAGATCCAGGCTGCCAGGAGTATTACTGATAAACCTATTGGCGTTAATATTATGCTGCTTAGTCCCTTTGCAGATGAGGTAGCAAAGGTTGTCATAGAAGAAAAGATTGAGGTTGTGACCACAGGTGCAGGTAATCCCTCCAAATATATTAAGGAATGGCTGAGTGCAGGAATCAGGGTAATTCCTGTAGTAGCCTCTGTTGCGATGGCAAAGCTGATGACTCGTCTTGGTGCCTCTGCCCTTATTGCAGAGGGCGGTGAAAGCGGTGGTCATGTAGGCGAGCTTACTACAATAGTACTGATCCCGCAGATTTGTGATGCAACTACTTTACCTGTTATTGCTGCCGGTGGTATTGCCGATGGCAGGGGTGTAGCAGCAGCATTTATGCTTGGCGCACAGGGCGTGCAGATGGGAACCCGTTTTCTCAGTGCAAATGAGTGTACCATCCATCCTGTATATAAAGAAAAAATACTTAAAGCAACTGACCTTTGTACGATGGTAACTGGTAAGCGTTTGGGACATCCGGTCCGGAGTCTGAGAACACCCTTTGCAAGAGAATATTCCAAGGCTGAATATGGTGGAATGCCGGATGAGGAGCTGGAAAAGCTGGCAACAGGGGCATTAAGACTTGCTGTGCAGGAGGGCGACGATAAAAAGGGTTGTTTTCTGTCTGGCCAGATAGCGGCAATGGTAAAAAAAGAGCAGCCGGCAGCAGAAATAGTTAAGGAGGTAATGGAGGAAGCTGAGGCTGTCCTTCTGAAGGCATCACAATGGATAAAATAGCATTTGTTTTTTCGGGTCAGGGCGATCAGTTTCCTGGGATGGGGAAAGATCTGTACGAAGAATATCCGGTTGCTCAAAGGATTTATGATCTTTGCGATAGCATACGGCCTGGAACATCCACCCAGTGCTTCAATAGTACAGAAGAGGAACTAAGGGAAACAAGGAATACACAGCCCTGCCTCTTTGCAATGGAGTTAGCTGCAGCAAGCATTCTGATCGAAAAGGGTGTTGTCCCGGATGCATTAGCAGGATTTTCTCTCGGTGAGGTTGTTGCGGCAACGGTCAGTGGAATATTTGACGATAAAACAGGTTTTCGTCTTGTCTGCAAGCGTGGAGAACTGATGCAGGGCGAGGCTGAGAAGTTCGACACAGCTATGGCTGCTGTTGTGAAGCTGACGTCAGAACAGGTGCAGGATATATGCAGAAGATATCCTGATGTTTATCCTGTAAACTTTAACTGTCCCGGGCAGATCACAGTATCCGGTATTTCCTCTCAAATGACAGATTTCCTTGCAGATGTAAAAGCAGCCGGTGGCAGAGCAATCCCGCTTAAAGTAAAGGGAGCGTTTCATTCACCTTTTATGAAGGCGGCAGCAGAGGCTTTTGAAAGAGAGCTGAACAAGGCGGCTATTAAGGAAAGAAACATAGTACTTTATTCGGATGTGACCGCTGAAGTCTATACCAATGATGTGGCAGGACTGCTTTCCAGGCAGATATGCAGTCCGGTACAGTGGGAAAAGATTATCCGCAATATGATCACAGATGGAATTGATACCTTCATTGAAATAGGTCCTGGTAAAACGCTTACTAATATGATTAAGAAAATAAGTACAGATATAAGGGCTGTAAATGTTATCGAATATCTTGCGGAGGTGGAAGGATGTTGAACGGAAAAACCGCAGTTGTGACAGGAGGCTCCCGTGGCATTGGTGAAGCGATCGTATATAAACTGGCTTCAATGGGTGCCAATATAGCCGTTATTTATGCAGGTAATGCTGCCGCCGCAGAGAAGGTGTGTAAAAAATGCGGCCAGAGGTACAGTGTAGAAGCGCGGGCTTATCAATGCAATGTTGCTGATTTTTCGGCTGTCAAGGAAGCTGTGGTAAAGATCAGGGCTGATTTTGGTACTGTACAGTTCCTTGTGAATAATGCGGGAATTACGCATGACGGACTTCTTGCCATGATGAAAGAAGAGGATTTTGATGCGGTTCTGGACACCAATCTTAAAGGTGCTTTCAATATGATCCGCCATATGGCCGGACTGTTCATCCGGGCACGAGAAGGCTGTATTATCAATATCACATCAGTTTCGGGCATGATGGGCAATGCAGGACAATGCAATTATTCTGCATCAAAGGCTGGGCTGATCGGACTTACAAAGTCTGTAGCGAAGGAGCTTGCACCAAAAGGTATCCGTTGTAATGCGGTTGCTCCCGGATTTATCGCAACAGATATGACAGGAAATCAGACAGACAATCCTCTTTTGGATATGATTCCACTCGGTAAGATGGGTGAACCGGAGGATGTGGCAGACGCAGTTGCATATCTTGCAGCTGCAAAATATGTAACAGGCGAGGTGCTCCGTGTCGACGGAGGCATTGCTATGTAAGGAGAAAAGAACTATGAGTGAAAATAGACGAGTTGTTGTTACCGGTATCGGTGCAATTACCCCTTTGGGAAACAGTGTTTCTGATACCTGGGAGAATATGAAGAACGGTAAAAACGGCATTGGCTCCATTACGCTTTTTGATACAGAAAAATTCAAAGCAAAGCTGGGAGCGGAAGTCAGGGGCTTTGATCCCAAAGAGTACCTGGAGGTTAATGAGGTGCTCCGTACTGACCGTTATGCACAGTTTGCTGTTGCAGCCACACAGCAGGCAGTAGATGATAGCGGTGTTGAAGGCAATGTTGAGCCAGAACGTTTCGCAGTTATCTTTGGTTCAGGCATTGGTGGTATCAGCACCTTTGAAACAGAGCATACAAAGCTGATAGAGAAAGGACCGCGTCGGGTTTCTCCTTTATTTGTGCCCATGATGATCGGTAATATGGCAGCCGGTACGATTGCTATCCGTCATGATTGCCGGGGATCTGTCATGCCTGCCGTTACTGCGTGTGCTTCCGGTTCCAACGCCATCGGTGAAGCAATGCGCCTTATTCGTCACGGTTATGCTGATGCTGTGATCACCGGCGGTGCTGAAGCTGCTATTGTTCCTTCTGCTATCGCAGGCTTTGTCAATATGCAGGCACTCTCCACAGCTGAAGATCCAGATGCGGCATCTCTGCCTTTTGATAAACGCAGATGCGGCTTTGTTATCGGTGAAGGAGCTGTTGCGCTTATTCTTGAAGAGTATGGGCATGCAAAGGCACGCAGTGCAAAAATTTATGGCGAGGTATGTGGCTATGGTTCTACCTGTGATGCCTGTCATATCACTGCTCCTCATCCAGATGCGCTCGGAGGTGCACAGGCAATGAAGGATGCTATGAAAGAAGCCGGATACACAGATAAAGATACTGTTTATATCAATGCACATGGAACAGGTACACCGATGAATGATGTAATTGAGACATCTGCTATCAAGAAAGCCCTTGGAGAAGATAATGCAAAGAAGGCTTATGTAAGCTCCACAAAATCCATGACAGGACATATGCTTGGGGCAGCGGGCGCTATTGAAGCACTGGCTTGTCTTTTTGCACTGAATGAGAGTATTATTCCGCCCACGATCAATTTGGATGAACAGGATGAAAATTGTGATCTGAACTGTGTCCCGAAAATTGCTGTAAAAGCAGATATCACGCTGGCACTTTCCAACTCCCTTGGATTTGGTGGTCATAATGCATGCCTTGCTTTCAGAAAGGTGTAATAAGATGAAAGAAACAAATATCCGCAAATATGCCGAGCTGATGAAGGAGCTTGGGCTGACAGGACTTGAAATTACAGAGGAAAACAGTAAGGTCCGTCTGGAGCGTTCCATTGCAGCGCCTGCAGAAGAAACTTTATATTCTGTTCCCGGTGCTGCTGCCAATATGCAGACAGCAGCTGGGTCAAAGGATTATATCAGCGTAAAATCACCTATCGTTGGTATATTTTATACGGCACCGGCAGAAAATGCCGATCCCTATGTTTCTATTGGTGATACAGTGAAAAAGGGACAAACTCTCTGCATTGTGGAAGCAATGAAGCTGATGAATGAGATTGCTTCCAATGAAGATGGTATCATCTCGGAGATCTGTGTTACTGACGGGCAGGTTGTTGAATATGGAACAGAGCTTTTCCGTATCAGGAGATAGGAATATGAACAGAGAAGAAATAATGACTATATTACCTCACAGGGATAATATGCTGCTTCTTGACGATGCAGAAAATAAGGAGAGTACAGCTGTCGGGCATTATACTGTTCGTGGCGATGAATTTTTCCTTAAGGGACATTTTCCGGATAATCCTGTTGTGCCCGGAGTTATTCTCTGCGAGATACTGGCTCAGTCTGCATGTGTACTGATGAAGGATAAAATGAGCGAAGGGAAACTGCCTGTTTATACAGGGCTTAACAATGTGAAATTCCGTTCTCCTGTTAAGCCAGGGGATACAGTTGAAGCACAGTGCCGTATCAAACGCGCAAAGTATCCTTTCTACTTTGCAGAGGGTACTGTTACAGTGGATGGAAGACTTTGCGCTTCAGCTGAATTTTCCTTTGCAATCACAGGAGTGTAAACTATGTTTTCAAAAATACTGATCGCCAACCGCGGCGAAATTGCTGTCCGTATCATCCGTGCCTGCAAGGAAATGGGTGTGGCTACGGTTGCTGTATATTCTGAGGCGGATAAAAATGCCCTTCACGTGGCTCTTGCTGATCAAAGCTATTGCATCGGTGGTCCCGAGGCTTCGGAAAGTTATCTGAACGAAAATCAAATTATAAGCACCGCTATTTTGGCGGGAGCGCAGGCAATTCATCCTGGCTATGGTTTTCTTTCTGAAAATGCACACTTTGCCCGTGCCTGCAGAAAGAACGGATTGGTATTTATCGGTCCGGATCCCGAAAGCATGGAGCGTATTGGTAATAAAGCACTGTTGAAGGAACTGATTCGAAGCACGTGCCTGACGGTCATTCCCGGAACAAAAACAGTAGCTTCTGCCGCAGAAGCAAGGCAGGCAGCTGACGGAATCGGATATCCTGTTATGCTCAAAGCCTGTGCAGGTGGAGGCGGAAGGGGAATCCGTCTGATTCATTCGGAGGATGAACTGGAGGATGCCTACTATCAGGCAACCAGTGAAGCGGTCAGTGCATTTGGCGACGGCAGTGTGTATCTTGAAAAATATATTTTTCCTGCAAGACATGTTGAATTGCAGATTCTTGCTGATGAACACGGAAATGTAGTGTGCCTTGGTGACAGGGACTGCTCTCTCCAAAGAAGAAACCAAAAGCTGCTGGAAGAAACTCCTTCTCCTGCCGTTAATGACGGGCAGCGTCAGGGGATTATAGAGCTGGCAGTGGATGCCGTAAAAAAAATTGGCTATGTAGGTGCGGGTACGCTTGAATTCCTGCTTGACCGGGAGGGAAACTTCTGGTTTATGGAAATGAATGTGCGGCTGCAGGTTGAGCATTGTGTAACAGAAATGCTGACAGGTTTTGATCTTGTAAAATGGCAGATCCGCATTGCGGCTGGTATACCGCTGAATTTTGTACAAAAGGATGTTAGAATAAAAGGCTCTGCCATTGAATGCCGTATCAATGCAGGCAGCTGTGGAGCGCTGGAAATGCTTCATGTTCCGGGCGGACCGTCTGTACGGTTTGATACCTGTCTGGTCACAGGCACTGTCGTATCCCCGTATTATGATTCATTGCTTGGCAAGCTGATCGTATATGCTAAAACACGGGAAGAAGCCCTCCGCAAAATGAGGGCAGCACTTTGCGAATTGGTAATTGGCGGCATATCGACTAACATTGAGGAACAACTGCGGATCGTAGAGGATGAGCGCTTTATATCCGGTAATTATGATTTAGCGTTTATGGGAAACAGGTGATGAAATGGCATTGCTTAATTTTTTGAAACCTAAAAATCAATTAGAAGAAGGCGGACGTTCTTCCGCTCCTGTCCAGCGTGATGCCGGCGAGCCTGAAAAGAAATGTCCGAATTGTCACAAGGATATTCCGCTGAGCCGCCTTTGGGCAAATGATCTTGTCTGTTCCTGTGGTTATCATTTTCGTATGAAAGCACGTCAGCGTATACAGATGATCACGGATAAGGGAAGCTTTCATGAGCTATATCCTAATATGAAAGCTGATAATCCGTTAAATTTTCCCGGATACAAGGAGAAGCTTGAAACTGTCCGTGTAGCAAGCAGCGAAAAGGAGGCCGTGGTCTGCGGTACGGCTGCTATTGGGAAACAAAAATGCTGTCTGTTTGTTATGGAACCGTACTTTATGATGGGTAGCATGGGTAGTGCTGTTGGTGAAAAAGTAACGATACTATTTGAGTATGCCGTGCAGCACCGCCTGCCGGTTATCGGCTTTACTGTATCTGGCGGTGCCCGTATGCAGGAAGGCTTATTGTCTCTGATGCAGATGGCCAAAATAAGCGCAGCGGTAAAACGGCATAGTGATGCAGGTCTTTTGTATATTGCTGTTCTTACTGATCCGACAACGGGTGGTGTGACGGCGAGCTTCGCTATGGAAGCAGATATTATTCTTGCTGAACCCGGTGCAACTGTCGGGTTTGCAGGGGCAAGAGTGATTGAACAGACGACAAGGAAGACTCTGCCGGAAGGATTTCAAAAGTCTGAATTTGTACTGAAGCATGGATTTATTGACAGCATTATTCAACGCTCCAGCCAGAAAAAGTATCTGAATGAGCTGCTGAAAATGCATGGTGGAGGATTATGATATGAGCCTGACTGCTTATGAACGGGTGAAGCTTGCCCGTGATAGTAAAAGACCGACAGGGCTTGACTACATTAAAAATGTTTTCGGCGGCTTTATTGAATTTCATGGTGATCGCCGTTTTGCAGATGATCCTGCTGTTGTGGGTGGCATTGCAAAGCTTTGTAATATTCCCGTGACGGTAATTGCAATTGAAAAAGGTCATACGGCAAAGGAGCGTTCCTATCGGAATTTTGGTATGCCTCAGCCTGAAGGCTATCGCAAAGCCCTGCGGCTTATGAGACAGGCTGAAAAATTCGGCAGACCAGTTATTTGTTTTGTCGATACATCCGGTGCATACTGTGGAGTCGGGGCTGAGGAACGGGGACAGGGACAGGCGATCGCTGAAAATCTGCTGGAAATGTCCACGCTTTGTGTTCCGATCATTTCTATTTTAATTGGTGAAGGCGGCAGTGGAGGTGCTCTTGGTCTTGCAGTTGCCGACAGAGTCTGGATGCTGCAAAATGCCGTATATTCTGTCATTTCCCCAGAAGGCTGCGCAAGTATTCTCTGGAAAGATGCTGCCAAAGCAGAAATGGCAGCAGCAAGCTTGAAATTAGCGGCTGAAGATGCAAAAAGTATCGGTGTGATTGAACGCATCCTTTCCGAAAATGATATCGGGAAAAAGGAATTCTATGACCGTATCCGCACCCTACTGATGGAAGAGCTAAAAGTATTGTCTGAGGAAGCTGACCTGATTCAGAGCCGCTATGACAGATTCCGTAAGCTGGGTGTAAGCGCAGTTGTTAAGGAGTGAAAATGAGTATATATAAACAATACTGTAGTGAAATTGTTGATGAAAACGGCAGGTTACAAAAAATAACACTGAAATATCCGGATAACTTTAATTTCGGTTATGATGTTGTTGATAAAATTGCAGATGAAACACCGCAAAAACGTGCGCTGGTCTGGTGCAACGTAGAAGGTGAAGAACATATTTTTTCATTTGCAGATATAAAAAAGTACAGCAATCAGATGGCGAATGTGTTTCAAAGTGCAGGAATAGGCCACGGAGACCGTGTTATGCTGATCCTGAAGCGGCACTACGAATACTGGTTTGCTGCAGTGGCACTGCACAAGCTGGGTGCAGTGATGATACCGGTAACGCATATGCTGACGGTCAGCGACCTTGTATATCGCATGAAAGCTTCTAAGGCAAAGGCATTTGTATGCACTACCCAGAACGAGGTCCCGGGAAAAATTACCGAAGCGCTGGAAGAGGCTGGCATGACAGCAAAGCTCTGGTGTGTACAGGGGGATGCAGACGGCTTTGAAAATATGACAGAAGCTATGAAAGAAGCTTCTGAAGAATTTGAACGTGTGCAGACCCTGGCGGCGGATCCTATGATGCTGTATTTTACATCCGGCACTACAGGATATCCTAAAGGTGTAATTCATGATCACAGTTATCCGCTTGCACATATCGTCACGGCAAAGTACTGGCATCAGGCAGAGGAAGACGGCCTGCATTTTACTGTTGCGGAAACAGGATGGGCAAAAGCATCCTGGGGTAAGCTTTATGGACAATGGCTGGTTGGCTGTGCGGTTATGGTGTATGATTTTGATAATTTTGAGCCAAAGCAGCTGACTGCAGTTATCAACCATTATGGTGTAACCTCCTTCTGTGCACCTCCCACAGTTTATCGTTACCTTGTGCGTAAAGGCATTCCTGACATGCCAACGCTCAGGCATGCAACCACAGCAGGTGAAATGTTAGCCCCTGAGGTGTTTCATAAGTTTACAGAACGTACCGGACTTCAACTCTGTGAGGGCTACGGACAGACTGAGACAACATTATTAATGGCAAATTTCAAAGGCTATGATGCCGTGGAGGGTTCCATGGGAACACCGTCCCCCTTTTACAATCTTGAGCTTTTGGGAAAGGACGGAAAACCTGTAGGGATTGGCGAAATAGGGGAGGTTGTTATTATTCCTGAAAAGGCTGGTAAACAGCCAGGTGTATTTACTACATATCTAGACGATGATGAACAGTACGGATATGTCTGGCGTGATGGGGTATATCATACGGGTGATGCGGCATATATGGATGAACATGGCTATTACTGGTTCCATGGACGTTTTGATGATATCATCAAGACAGGCGGCTTCAGGGTTGGACCTTATGAAGTGGAAAATGTGCTGATGGAGCATCCTGCCGTTGTAGAATGTAGTGTGATCGGCGTACCGGATTCTCTGCGGGGTCAGGCGATCAAGGCAGTTGTTGTTCCTGGGGCAGGATATGAGCCGTCACAGGAGCTTGAGCTGGAAATTAAAAATTTTTGCAATCAGAAGCTTTCAGAATACAAATGGATCCGTTTCGTGGAATTCATAACTGAAATGCCTAAGACCATCAGCGGTAAGATACAAAAGACGGTGCTTCGTGGTCAGAAATAGCAGATACCGCATTAGTTGTAATATAACATGGATTGATTTATAATACCGTTGGCAGAGGAGGAAACTCTGTAAAAGGAGATAGTATGAATAACGCATTGAATAATATGGAGAAAATACTTGACCATCAAATATGTGGTTTTCATCAGTATATATTGACATCTCCTGTACACCTGAATTATGTCAGCTGTAATCTGTGTGCAATGCTTGGGATCCAGCAAAATGAACTGTTGGATGACAGAACAGATCTTTATGCAAAAATGGTACATCCTGCAGATCTTGAAAAGTATCTTGATTTTATTCAGAATATAATTCTGAAAGAGCAGACGTTTACAGGTGAGTACCGTCTTATAAAAAAAGATGGTACAGTTATCTGGGTAAGAGATACCGTTACACCCGGGAGACTGGATGATGGAACACTCATCGGGTATTCTGTTTTAACAGATATCACCGATATGAAAAACAGGAATACTGATCTGGTATTTTTGAATGAAACTGTTCCTTGCGGAATTTTAAGATATACCTGTGAAAAACAGCCGAGAATTACATATATCAATTCAAAGATGCTTGAAATCCTGCGTTTTCCAGAAGCAAAAGAGGGGGAAATTGATTATCTGGAAATGTATAAAAGCAATATCTTCCTGATGATCCCCATGGAGGAACGACGCAGATTTTCAAAATATCTGAACCGTGTTTTTTCTGCGGATGCTCCAATCGCCGGAGATATGACATTGCTTTGCTGTGATGGATACCGTGCACATGTTTTCGGGTGGGTTACGAAGTGTGTCAATGAACATGGGGAAGCAGAGTTTCAAAGTGTTTGCATGGATATTACGGAGCGTTATCAGGCACGGAAGGCGAATGAAAGCAAACGCTATCTGCGGGCTCTTACTGATGTTTATGATAAGATTTTTGAATTTAATTTTGATGCCGGCACCGTGAAATGCCTGTATTGTGAAGAGACATCTTATTTTAAGAGATTTGAAAATATAGCGATGCAAATTGAGGATGCACTGGAAAAGTGGCTGATCGCATCCGTAAATATAGAACAGCAGGATATTGTGCGGCATTTTTTCAGGGATTATTGTCAAAAGAGGCTGGATGGAATTGACGGCAGACCGCCGCAAGTCATCTATAAGGCCCGTTCTACCAATAACAGCATCAGGCAATATACGGGTATATTTATCAAAGTTGATGAATCGGTCAGTCTCTATTGCTGTCGAGAGACAAAAGAGACGGGGAATTCTGCTGCACTGAAGGAAGAAAACAATCAGCTGAAAGAAAAAATGCGGAATTTAGTCACAAAATTTTCGGATGGCATTGCAGCCTTTGAAGTTACAGCAAAGGGTCTGGTAAAGCCGCTGTATGCAACTGAAAATGTCTGTGAATTTTTTGGCTATACGGAGGAAGAATGGCTTCCACTGATGGAATGCTTCACTCCCTTAGAAAGCTTTGTTGCATACAGCGAAGTTCCTTATGAAAAATATATGGAATTACTAAGAGCCGGGGAAGCAGAGTTTGCTTATTTTGATTATCAGTCTGAGAAAGAATGTAAGATCAAGGCAATTTGTTCCGAAAAAGAGCCAAACACAAATTTTTCCCGTTATGTTATGCTTTATTCAGTAGATGGAGGTCTGGAACCGGACAGATCGACCTTGGCGGAGAAACGTACGGTGTCCATCCGCACCTTTGGTTACTTTGATGTGTTTGTAGGAGACACACCTATTGCATTCCGCAACAAAAAATCCAAGGAGCTTTTTGCACTGCTTGTTGATCGTAAAGGGGGATATGTTACTTCTGAAGAGGCTGTCAGTTTCCTGTGGGAGGATGAGCCGGCAAATACGCTGACTCTTTCGAGATACCGGAAAGTTGCGCTGCGTTTGAAAAGCACACTGGAGGAATATGGAATTTCCGGTATTGTGGAAGCTGTCGATGGAAAACGACGTATTGTCATGGATAAGGTCGAGTGTGATCTGTATAATTATCTTTCAGGGAAAGAGGAATATTCACAGCTATTTAAGGGAAGCTACCTGACGAACTATAGCTGGGGTGAAACAACGTTGGGAGAATTGATGAATGACGAAAGGTGAAAGCTTTTGTGGGCAGAAGCAGCCCAAGTATTATCAGCTTATGACAGATCTGAAGGAGAAGGTGACAAAGGGCGAGATCCGCCCAGGCGATAAGCTTCCCTCTGAAAATGAACTGTCAGCGGCTTACCAGATCAGCCGTCAGACGGTCAGGAAAGCGCTGGCAGTACTTGATAGTGAAGGCTATATTTATGCCGAGCATGGCAGGGGAACATTTTGCCGGGAAAGAGTGATGCACACAGGAAATTCCAGAAATATTGCTGTTGTCACTACTTATCTGTCGGACTATATTTTTCCTCGGGTCATTCAGGGGATCGATGAGGTACTGACCAGAGAGGGATACAGTATTATCCTGAAAAATACAAAGAACTCCAGAAGCCAGGAGGCGAAGTGCCTGGAGGAGCTTTTACAGAAGGACATTGAGGGGATCATCATAGAGCCAAGCAAGAGCCATATTTACTGTCGTCATACGGAGCTTTATGGGAAGCTGGAGGAATACGGGATTCCTTATGTGTTTATCCAGGGGTGCTTTGATCAGCTCAGTGAAAAACCAAAGGTGCTGATGGACGACTGCCTTGGTGGCTATCTGATCACGAAATATCTGATCGAGACCGGGCACAGGAATATCATTGGCGTGTTCAAGTCAGATGATATGCAGGGACAGAACAGGCACCGTGGCTATGTACAGGCGTTGCAGGAGGCCGGACTTGTCTATGATCCGGACAGGGTGATCTGGTTTTATACGGAGGACAGAAGGGTGCACCCTTATGATGGGATATGCAGGCTGGTACAGAAGCAGGCTGCCATGGACAGTGTCGTATGCTACAATGACCAGATCGCCATGAAGGTGATACAGGCACTGCAGGATATGGGAAAAAGGGTGCCGGAGGACATTTCTGTTACCGGCTACGACAATTCCTTTATGGCTGCAGGTGACGGCTTTCACCTGACGACCATTGTTCACCCGCAGGAAAAGCTGGGAGAGATGGCGGCAGAGCTTCTGCTTGATCTGATCCACCACAGGGAAGGTCTGGAGAGCGAACAGATCCTGATTGAGCCGGAGCTGGTGATCGGAAATTCCTGTCTTGACAGACGCTGACAAGGATGGCGGCTGCGAAAAAACAACTTGTAAAGATAAGCATACAAGTTATACCATTACAGTATAAAAGACGATTATTTCACGTATTGTAAGGAGGTATCTTGTATGTTACAGAAAAAGAATTATGTATTTTGGTTTTGCACCGGTTCTCAGGATCTTTATGGAGAGGAGTGCCTTGCAAAGGTAGCAGAGCATTCCCATAAGATCGTAGATGCACTGAATGCATCCGGACTTCTTCCCTATGAGGTGGTCTGGAAGCCTACGCTGATCACTAATGAACTGATCCGCAGAACCTTTAATGAGGCAAATCTTGATGAAAACTGTGCCGGTGTGATCACATGGATGCATACCTTTTCACCGGCAAAATCCTGGATCCTGGGTCTGCAGGAGTATCGTAAGCCCCTGCTGCATTTCCATACCCAGTTCAATGAAGAAATTCCCTATGACAGCATTGATATGGACTTTATGAACGAAAACCAGTCTGCCCACGGTGACAGGGAATATGGTCATATTGTCAGCAGAATGCGGATCGAGAGAAAGGTAGTTGTTGGTCACTGGTCTGATCCTGTGGTAGTCGGCAAAATCGCATCCTTTATGAGAACAGCGGTAGGTATCGTGGAGAGCAGCCATATCCGTGTCATGCGTGTGGCAGACAATATGAGAAATGTAGCGGTTACCGAAGGTGACAAGGTAGAAGCACAGATCAAATTTGGCTGGGAAGTAGATGCATACCCTGTCAATGAGATCGCAGAAAGTGTGGATGCGGTTTCTGCTTCTGATGTCAATGCGCTGGTGGATGAGTATTATGAGAAATACAATATTCTTCTGGAGGGAAGAGATCCGGAGGAATTTAAGAAGCATGTGGCTGTCCAGGCACAGATCGAGATCGGTTTTGAGCGTTTCCTGGAGGAAAAGAACTATCAGGCGATCGTAACGCACTTTGGTGATCTTGGGAAATTGAAGCAGCTTCCGGGACTTGCCATCCAGAGACTGATGGAAAAGGGCTATGGCTTTGGTGCAGAGGGTGACTGGAAGGTGGCAGCCATGGTCAGACTGATGAAGATCATGACCGGTGACATGAAGAACCCGAAGGGAACCTCTATGCTGGAGGACTATACCTACAATCTGGTGAAGGGAAAGGAAGGCATTTTGGAAGCCCATATGCTGGAGATCTGCCCTTCTATCGCAGATGGCCCTATCAGTATCAAGTGTCAGCCCTTAAGCATGGGTGACAGAGAGGATCCGGCAAGACTGGTATTTACCTCCAAGGAAGGAAGCGGTATAGCAGTATCCCTTATAGATCTCGGCAACCGTTTCCGTATGATCATCAATGATGTAGAGTGCAAGAAGGTGGAAAAGCCCATGCCAAAGCTTCCCGTTGCGACCAATTTCTGGACACCACAGCCGGATATGTATACCGGAGCAGAAGCGTGGATCCTGGCTGGCGGCGCCCACCATACAGCATTCACCTATGATCTGACAGCAGAGCAGATTGGTGATTTTGCAGCTGCTATGGGTGTAGAGGCTGTTTATATTGACAAGGACACAAAAATCCGTGATTTTAAGAGAGATTTGATGCTCGGAGAGGTGTTTTACCGCTAAATTTTGTGGTATGGTAATAAGAGAAGCAAAAGGAGGTTACTTGCGAAATGGAAGCAAAAAAATTAATTGAAGAGGGAAAATCTTTCCTCGGAATAGAATTTGGTTCTACCAGGATCAAAGCAGTTGTGATTGATGAGGAAGGAAAGCCCCTTGCCAGTGGAAGCCATGAGTGGGAGAACCGCTTTGATAATGGGATCTGGACCTATACCCTTGAGGATATCTGGGGCGGGCTTCAGGACTGCTATCAGGATCTTCTGAAGGATATTGACAAAACCTACGGCGTTTCTGTCAGTAGATTTGAGGGCATCGGATTTTCAGCCATGATGCACGGCTATCTGGCATTTGATGCAAAGGATGAGCTGCTGGTACCGTTCCGTACCTGGAGAAATACCATTACAGAGGAAGCGGCAGAGAAGCTGACAAAGGAATTCTCCTTTAATATTCCACAGAGATGGAGTATTGCCCATCTGTATCAGGCGATCCTGAATCAGGAAGCACATGTAAAGGATATCGCATTTTTGACCACACTGGCAGGCTATGTGCATTATAAGCTGACAGGGGAAAAGGTGCTTGGTGTAGGTGATGCATCCGGTATGTTCCCGATTGACAGCACCACCGGCACCTATGATGCAGGAATGGTGGATAAGTTTGATAAACTCATCGCACCCTGTGGATTTTCCTGGAAGCTGACAGAGATCCTGCCGGGTGTCCTGACAGCCGGAGAAAAGGCTGGCGTCCTGACAAAGGAGGGAGCAGCACTTCTGGATGTCAGCGGCAGACTGGAGGCGGGAATTCCGCTCTGTCCTCCGGAGGGAGATGCAGGAACCGGCATGGCAGCAACCAACAGTGTCGGGGTCAGAACCGGTAATGTATCTGCAGGAACCAGTATCTTTGCCATGATCGTACTGGAAAAGGCTCTGTCTTCTGTTTATCAGCAGATCGATATGGTAACTACACCGGATGGGGCACCCGTTGCCATGGTACACTGCAACAACTGTACTTCTGATATCAACGCATGGGTCAATATTTTTGATGAATTTGCAGAGAGCATTGGCCACAAGGTAGACAAGAATACCTTATATACTACTTTATTTGAGAAAGCACTGGAAGGAGATGCAGACTGCGGCGGTCTTGTTTCCTACAATTATTTCTCAGGAGAGCCGGTCACCGGCTTTGAAGAAGGGGCTCCTCTCTTTATGAGAAAGGCTGAGGATCACTTTACCCTGGCAAACTTTATGAGAACCCATATTTATTCTTCTCTTGCAGCATTAAAATCAGGACTTGATCTGCTGTTTGAGAAGGAGGATGTGAAGGTTGACAGGATGTTTGGCCACGGCGGTCTGTTTAAGACCAAAGAAGTCGGACAGAGGATCACGGCAGCAGCCATGAATACACCAGTTTCTGTCATGGAGACAGCAGGAGAAGGCGGTGCATGGGGAATTGCTCTCCTTGCAGCTTATATGCAGGAAAAGGAGCAGAACGAAGAGCTGCAGGCATTCCTAAACAGAGTGGTCTTTGCCGGAGAAAGCGGCAGCAGTATTTCACCGGATCCTGCTGAGGTGAAGGGCTTTGAAAGCTTTATGGAGCGTTATATGAAGGGGCTTTCCGCAGAGAGAGCAGCTGTAGAGGCATTGAAAGGCTGAGCTGTTTCAGGGCAGTCGGCTCTGCAGAGGAAAAGAAGAATCCGGAGGACAGAAGAATGTTAGAAGATTTAAAGCAAAAAGTATACGAAGCGAATATGCTGCTTCCAAAGTATGGACTGGTTACCTTTACCTGGGGAAATGTCAGCGCCATTGATACCGAGAGCGGATTGTTTGTCATCAAGCCAAGCGGTGTGGATTATGAGAAGATGACACCGGCTGATATGGTTGTCATGGATCTGCAGGGAAATAAAGTAGAAGGAGATTTGAGGCCTTCATCAGACACTCCTACCCACCTGGAGCTATATAAGGCATTCCCGGAGATCGGAGGGATCGTACATACTCACTCTTCCTATGCGACAAGCTGGGCGCAGGCAGGCAGAAGTATTCCCTGCTATGGAACGACCCATGCAGATTATATTTACGGCGAGGTTCCGTGTCTGCGCTGCCTGACAAAGGAAGAGATCGATGAGGCTTATGAAGAGAATACCGGTCATCTGATCGTCAATGAATTCCAGAGAATGAATAAGGAGGTCATGGCAGTACCGGCAGTTCTGTGCAAGAACCATGGTCCCTTTGCCTTCGGTAAGGATGCCATGGATGCGGTACACAATGCTGTCGTCCTCGAAGAAGTTGCTAAAATGGCGTACCGGACAGAAACCATCAATCCTAAGGTTGCACCGGCACCGCAGGAGCTGCAGGATAAGCACTATTACAGAAAGCATGGTGCAAATGCCTATTATGGGCAGAACTAAAAGCTTTTGTCTGACAGGGGAAGAGAATATGCTGAAGGTATTTTTAGCTGAGGATGAATTTATCATCCGGGAAGGGATCAAAAACAATATAGACTGGCAGGCTTATGGCTATGAGTTTTGTGGAGAGGCAAGCGATGGAGAGCTTGCCTTTCCTTTGATTCAGAAGACAAGACCGGATATCCTGATCACGGATATTAAAATGCCCTTTGTGGACGGACTAGCATTAAGCCGTCTCGTAAAAAAAGAGCTTCCGGAGACAGAGATCATCATCCTTTCCGGGTATGAGGAATTTGATTATGCCAAAGAGGCGATCCAGATCGGAGTAGCCAGATATCTGCTGAAGCCTATTAATGGTGAGACGCTGCTGCAGGAGATTGATTCAGTAGCTGAAATCATCCTGGGTAAACAGAAGGAAAAGGAAATTCGTGAAAAGTATCAGAAGGAAATGGAAGAAAATTCCCTGCGGGATCAGATGGATCTGTTCCAGCATCTGGTAACGGGGGACTGTTCCATGGAGGAGCTTCTTTCTGTAGCGGATAAGCTTGATCTGAAGATCATGGCTCCCTGGTACAGCATCGTCCTTTTGAAGATACAGTCTATGAAGCATGATTATGAGGAGTATTCCGGAAGCATTGTTGTCGTGGATGAAAGAATTGCAAAGCTGGCAGAGCCTGAGCATGTGCTTGTTTTCGACAGGGCACTGGAGGGCAGAGCATTTCTTTTTAAGGCAGATTCTGAAGAGGAGCTGCTTGCCTACCAGAAGGAATATCTGGGCGATGTGAAAGAGGTGCTCTCCGGCTATGCGAATCTGCGTTATTTTGGTGGAATCGGCACTCCGGTCAACAGGCTGCGGGAGATCCCTGCGTCCTTTGAGGATGCCAGTCATGCTTTTGCGCACAGGTACCTGGTAGCAGAAAGCTGTATCCTGGACAGCAGTCTGCTTATGCAGGAAGGTGCCGCAGAACAGGAGGACTTTAGGATCAGCGCTGTGAATCCGGAACAGATCGACCGTGCGAAAATGCAGGAGTTTCTGCGGACAGGAGATCTGGATGAGGTTATTTACTTCGTAGATGAGTTTTTTGGCAAGCTGGACGGAGGTGCTATGAAATCCAGGATCTTCCGTCAGTATATCACCATGGATGCGTATTTCAGTATTGCGGATTTCCTAAAGGGGCTGGGATTGCAGAAAGATGAGATCGAGGCACCGGATCAGGACAGTTCCATTCTGCAGGATGAAAAAAGTGCCATGGATTATATTGTCAGGATCATGAATAAGGCACTTGTGCTGCGTGAGAAAAGGGCGAGCAGCCGTTATGAGGATGTGGTGAGCGAAGTCATCCATTACATTGAAGATAATTATGCGCAGGAGGAGCTGTCATTGAATCTTCTGGCGTCCCATGTGAATTTTTCCCCTAATCATCTGAGTATGATCTTCAGTCAGCAGACAGGACAGACATTGATCAGGTATCTGACTGATTACCGGATGAACCGGGCGAAGGAGCTGCTTAGGTGCAGCAGTAAGAAGAGCAGTGTGATCAGTATGGAGGTAGGGTATAAGGATCCCCATTATTTTTCCTATCTGTTTAAGAAAACACAGGGAATGACACCAACTCAGTACAGAGGAGGCAGGGCAGCAGAGGGAGAGGATTTATGATCAGAAGACTGAAGGATATTTATTACAGATCTTCTCTTGCCACCAAGATCCGGTATTCCTATCTGTTTCTGCTGATTCCGCTTCTGATCTTTCTGGTATTTACTTTTTATAATCTGTGGGACATGAACCATAATTATGAGGATATGGTCAATTCTACTGTAGTTGCCAGTGAATTCAGCCTGGACTTCAAGAAGGATTTCGACTATGAAACCTATCTTCTTATCGTAGGAAATAAGACTGTGGAGGAATCTGAACTGGATTCCATGATAGAAGAGGCTGAAAGAATCGTAGCCGGACTGGAAGAGATCACAGAGGCAGAGGATAATATAGCCAGGCTCGACAGTGTGAATAAATATCTGAGCAATCTGCGGATTTATGTAGACAGGATCGAGGAAAATCTCCAGAAGGAGAGCCATTATGAGGACAATATGGAAATCTGGGAAAATGATGTCCAGATCGTCACCTCATTGGTTGGAGATACGATGTCCCAGTACATATACTATGAGGTCAGGGGGATTCAGCAGTCGAGGGCGGCGTATCAGACATTCTTCATGAATCTGGTCCGTTTTTCCCTGCTGGGAATGGGTCTGCTCCTGCTCCTTGTCATCATCCTTTCTTATTATATCCCCAGAAGTATTACCATGCCGATCACCAGGATCAGCAGGGTAACAAATCAGGTGGCAAAAGGAAATCTGAGTGTCAGGGCTGCAGCGGAAAGCGGTGCAGAGGCGCGGATGCTCAGTGATTCCCTGAATGCCATGATAGATAAGATCAATGAACTCCTGGATCAGGTGACAACGGAACAGATAAGGCTGCGGAAGGCAGAATTTGAACTGCTGCAGGCACAGATCAATCCACATTTTCTGTATAATACACTGGATACGATCGTCTGGCTGGCAGAGGCAGGGGATCAGAAGCGGGTCGTCAGCATGGTGGGCAATCTTTCAGATTTCTTCCGGACAAGTCTGAATCAGGGCAAGGATATTATCTCTATCCGGGAGGAGCTTGCCCATGTCAGAAGCTATCTGGAGATCCAGCAGGTCAGATATCAGGACATCCTGCGTTATGAAATTACTGTACCTGAGGATCTTTATGAATATAAAATCCCTAAGATCACGATCCAGCCCCTTGTGGAGAATGCCCTTTATCACGGGATCAAGAATAAAAGAGGGCAGGGAACGATCACCATTACCGGAGAGAGGAGTGAAAATGGATTTGTCCTGTATGTAAGGGATAACGGTATCGGGATGACACAGGAGCGGCTTAATGAGGTACGTGCCGGGATACAGAAGCTTTCCTATACCGGTAAGGAGATCTATGGTCTTTATAATGTGAATGAAAGGATCCGGCTGAACTTTGGAGAGACGTATGGAATTTCCATTGAAAGTACTTACGGAGAAGGAACATGCGTAAGCATAAGCCTGCCGGATCAGTGGAAATAAAAAATCAAACCGAATTCGGAAAAAAATCAACCCCGGGTCTGAGCTGAATAGAATATTGAACCTTCGTAAGAAGTATGTGCATGGAATTTACTGTGTTTTGAGGATAAGATAATATCATCAAAACACAGTAAAACTTTTTTAAGGGAGGGTTTTCCATGAAGAAGAAATTTTTAGCAGCTATTTTAACCGCAGCCATGGTACTTGGACTTACCGCATGCGGAGGTTCAGCAGATACCGCAGCATCTTCTGATGCAGCCGCTGCTGACACAACAGAAACAACAGAAACAACAGAGACAGCAGAGACAGCAGAGGTGGCAGATACATCTGCAGCAGGTGAGCTGATCAAGGTTGGCATCATCAACAATGATCCTAATGAATCCGGTTATCGTACAGCAAATGACAAGGATATGAAGAACATGTTCACAGAGGCAAACGGATATGAAGCATCCTTTGCATACAGCCTTAAGAATGATGAGCAGATCACAGCAGCCCAGAAGTTTATCCAGGACGGTGTTGATTATCTTCTTCTTTCTGCAGCTGATACAGCTGGATGGGATTCTGTATTAAAGGATGCACAGGATGCAGGAATCAGAGTTATCCTCTTTGACCGTACCATTGACGCGGATGAGAGCCTTTATGAAGCTTCTATCGTTTCCGATATGGCAAAGGAAGGACAGACGGCAGTTGACTGGTTAAAGGGACAGAACTTAAGCGAGTATAAGATCATCCACTTACAGGGCGTTATGGGTTCAGCTGCACAGCAGGGACGTACCGGTGCTCTGAATGATGCAGCAGCAAATGACGGCTGGACACTGGTTACCCAGCAGACAGCAGAGTGGAACGCAGAGAAGGCACAGCAGATTGTACAGTCAGTCATTGACTCCGGTGAAAGCTTCAACGTAATTTATGCAGAGAATGACGATATGGCAAAGGGTGCTGTTGCAGCACTGGATAAGGCAAACATTCCTCACGGTGTAGGCAAGGATGTCATCGTAATGGGCTTTGACTGCAACAAGTGGGCTCTGGAAGAGCTGTTGAACCAGAACTGGAACTATGATGGACAGTGTAATCCTTTCCAGGCTTCCTATATCGACGATATCATCAAGAAGATCGAAGCAGGCGAGACAATCTCCGAGAAGACAATCATCATGGATGAGAAGGGATTCGATGCTTCTACCATTACCCAGGCAGATGTAGATCAGTACGGTATCTAAAACGGACTGAAGAAAGACGACAGAAAGTAAGCGCAGCGCGGCGTAGTAAATGAAGGTGGTACGCATGCACTGCGCTTTTTTTCTCCAGGAAGAGCCAAAAATAAATGGTTCTGCGGATTATTTGGAAATCAGAAATAAGGGGTGAACAGACAGTGAAAGACAATGCGGTATTAGAAGTAAAGAACATACATAAAAGCTTTCCCGGTGTACGTGCCCTGCAGGGAGTGGACTTTACTCTCCGGGAGGGAGAAATCCATGCACTGATGGGAGAGAACGGTGCCGGAAAGTCTACCCTGATCAAGGTACTGACCGGTGTTTATACCAAGGATGAAGGGGAGATTTTCATCAAAGGAAAAGAGAAAGCAATATCCATTCATTCTCCACAGGAAGCGCAGAAGCTCGGAATCAGTACAGTGTATCAGGAGATCACACTCTGTCCGAATCTTTCCGTGGCTGAGAATATGTATATCGGCCGGGAGAGCAGTGCCCTGACCAACTGGAAAAAAATGAATGCAGATGCAGATAAGATCCTGAAAAATCTGGATATTCCTGCAAAGGCAACCCAGCAGCTTGCAAGCTGCTCGATCGCAGTACAGCAGATGGTAGCGATTGCAAGGGCTGTAGATATGAACTGTAAGGTGCTGATCCTGGATGAGCCTACCTCATCCCTGGATGAGCAGGAGGTGGAAAAGCTTTTTGGACTCATGAGGGATCTGAAGTCCAGAGGGGTAGGAATTGTGTTTGTTACCCATTTCCTGGATCAGGTTTATGAGGTCTGTGACCGAATCACCGTACTTCGTGACGGTAAGCTGGTAGGAGAATATGAAATCAAAGATCTTCCAAGAGTACAGCTTGTTTCCAAAATGCTTGGCAAGGAGCTGGATGATCTTTCTGATATTAAGGGTGAGAGTAAAGCAGAAGCTTCAGATGACTCTGTACCGGTGCTGGAAGCGAAAGGGCTGTACAGCAATGCCGGGATCAAGCCCTTTGACTTCTATATTAAGAAGGGAGAAGTCAATGGCTTCACTGGACTTCTGGGATCTGGACGGAGTGAATGCGTCCGTGCTATTTTTGGAGCCGACAAGGTGCTTGGCGGCATAGTAAAGAAGAATGGAAAAGAAGTGAAGATCACCAGTCCGCTGGCAGCCATGAAAAATGGAATCGCTTATCTGCCTGAAGATCGTAAGAGAGATGGTATCGTAGGTGATCTTTCCGTAAAGGAAAATATCATCCTGGCGGCGCAGGTGCTTCGTGGATTCTTTAAGCCTTTTTCAAAAGCAGAAAAAGAAAAGTTTGCAGAAGAATATATCAAGCTGCTGGATATTAAGACTGCATCTCCTGAGACACCGATCAAATCTCTGTCCGGAGGAAACCAGCAGAAGGTTATCCTGGCAAGGTGGCTTCTGACCCATCCGGAATATCTGATCCTGGATGAGCCTACGAGAGGTATCGATGTCGGCACCAAGGTGGATATCCAGAAGCTGGTATTAAAGCTTGCCGGTGAAGGAATGAGCGTTACCTTTATTTCTTCGGAAACAGATGAAATGCTCCGTACCTGCTCAAGACTGATCGTTATGAGGGATCGCAAGGTGGTAGGAGAGCTTTCCGGAGAGGATCTGACACAGAATAAGATTATGAGCACGATTGCCGGAGGTGAAAAATGATGACAACGAAAGTAAGAAAAAAATCCGGGGCGGCTGATTTCTTTGGCAGTTTGCTGCGTAAACAGATATTTATCCCAATTGCAGCGCTGTTGCTTCTGGCAGTTTTCAATCTGATCGCTGATCCGTCCTTTTATAAGATCTCATTGGGATATAACAGTGCAGGAGATCCGGTTCTTTCAGGATATCTGATGACGATCCTGGACTATGGATCAGAGCTTGCGATCCTGGCGATCGGTATGACACTGGTTACAGCGGCATCTGGTGGACAGGACATCAGTGTGGGTGCAACGATCGCTATCAGCGGCAGTGTGATACTACGAGTTCTCTGTGGAACAAATTCAAGACCGGATACTCTGCAGGCACCGATCATCGTGGCATTTCTGGTAGCCTGTGTGGCAGCAATGCTCTGTGGAGCCTTTAATGGGATCCTGGTAGCTTATTTCAAGATCCAGCCGATGGTTGCCACGCTGATCCTGTTTACGGCAGGGCGTTCCATTGCAGCATGGGTCAACAACAATGAACTGCCGATCATCAGTGATCCGACATTTTCCTATTTTGGAGGATTTATTCCGGGAATCCCGATCCCTACACCGTTCTTTATTGCAGCAGCCTGTGTGGCAGTGATCATGCTGGTGATGAAGTTCACCAATCTGGGATTGTATACTCAGGCAGTGGGAATCAATGAAAACTCTTCAAGACTAAATGGTCTGAACCCGGCGTTTATCAAGTTCCTGACCTTCGTTATTCTTGGGGTATGTGTAGCAGTAGCCGGTCTGATCAAGGTAAGCCGTCTGTCCTCCATTAACTATTCTGTTATTGCAAAGGATATTGAAATGGATGCCATTCTGGCAGTTGCACTTGGCGGCAACTCCTTAAGTGGTGGCAAATTCAATATGACAGCATCTATTCTTGGTGCTTATGTTATTCAGTTCCTGACAACTACACTGTACAAGTTCAATGTACAGTCAGATGCCCTTTCTGCCTATAAAGCAGTAGTGGTAATCGTACTGGTGGTACTCAGTACACCGGTAGTACGTGACTGGTTCACTGCCACCTTTAAGAAGATCAAAGCAGGAGCAGGAAGAAGGGAGGCAGCATAATGAAAAAGAAAATATCCAATATGTCAGACACCAATCTGCTTCTGACGATCACTGTTGTTGTATTCTTTGCCATGTATATTGGAGCGATCCTGTTTCAGGGAAAGGGCTTTTTAAAGCCGCAGACATTTTTTAATATTTTAAATGCTAATGCTTCTCTTATCATACTTTCCTGTGGAATGAGCATTGTTATGATCACAGGAGGAATTGATATTTCCGTGGGTGGTGTGACAGCCCTTGTCAGCATGTGCTGTGCGGTATATCTGGATTATCACCAGGGAAATGTATTCGTATCCATGCTGATTGCACTGGCTATCGGCCTTGCCTTCGGTGCAGTACAGGGTTATCTGGTAGCGTATCTGGATATCCAGCCGTTTATCGTAACACTGGCGGGCATGTTTTTTGCAAGAGGCATGACAACTATCGTAAACAGTGCTCCCTTCAACGTAGCCAACGAGGCTTTTGTCGCACTGAAGGAAACCCGCGTGATCGTACCGGGTATGGGATCGGTAAACAAGCTTGGCAAGTATGTAAATGCTTACGTGGAAATAGGTGTGGTAGCTGCCCTGATCATTGTGATCGTTCTGTTCTGTGTCCTCCGCTGGACAAAGCTTGGACGAAGCTTTTATGCAGTAGGCGGCAACAGACAGAGTGCCCTGATGCTTGGTATCAATGTAAAGAGAACGAGATTCCTTTCTCATCTGATCTGCGGACTGTTGGCGGGAATCGGTGGATTCGTATATTTCCTGCATGTAGGCTCCGGCTCCGCTTCCCATGCGAGCGGTATGGAAATGAATGCCATTGCTTCTTCCATTATCGGTGGAACCATGCTGACAGGCGGTGTTGGAAATATCATCGGTACATTCTTTGGTGTTCTTTCCTTAAGCACCATTCAGAACATTGTATCTTCTGCAGGTCTTGACCAGGCGTGGTGGACAGGAATTACCATTGCAGCAATGCTCTGTCTCTTCCTTGTTGTACAGAGTGTGGTAATTGCCAAGAAGAAAAAAGCGCTGAAAGCAGAATAATGATCTATTTTCAGATTTCGGTGAATCAGTTATAATGAGCATGTATAAATTTACAGAAAGACAGGCAAAGGAAATGCATGTACGTAACTGGATGATAAAAGCAGGCGTTTGTCTGCTGGCAGCAGTTTCTCTTCTTACAGGCTGTGACAAAAAGAGCGAAATGGTTCCAGCAGAAACCTCTCCGGCGCCGAAGCCGGTCGTGATCGGATTTTCCCAGCTTGGAGCAGAATCAGACTGGAGAAGTGCCAATACACAGTCCATGAAAACGACCTTTACAGCTGAAAATGGGTACCAGCTTATTTTTGAAGACGGACAGCAGAAGCAGTCAAATCAGATCCGGGCGATCCGGACATTTATCCAGCAGGATGTGGATTATATCGTGCTGGCGCCGGTGACGGAGACCGGATGGGATACAGTGCTGCAGGAAGCAAAGGATGCCGGGATTCCGGTGATCCTTCTGGACAGACAGGTAGATGCTACGGATGATTCCTTATTTACCTGCTGGGTTGGCTCAGATTTTGAACTGGAGGGACGGAAGGTCACAGAATGGCTCAGACAGTATACGATCCGGAAGGGCATTGATCCATCTGAAATCCACATTGTCAATATCCAGGGGACGATCGGAGCATCTGCACAGATCGGAAGGACAAAGGGATTGGCCAGGGCAGCAGAGGAGAACGGCTGGGAGCTTCTGGCAGAGGTGCCAGGAGACTTTACCCAGACTAAAGGCCGGGAAGTGATGGCGGAACTTCTTAACATGTATGAAGATCTGAATGTTGTTTACTGTGAAAATGACAATGAGGCTTTTGGAGCCATTGAAGCGATTGAAGCAGCGGGAAGAAAGGCAGGCTCTGACCTTCAGACAGGTGAGATCATGGTGATCTCCTTTGACGGTGTGAAAAAGGAAGCCATGGAGTATGTATATGAGGATAAGATATCGTGCATCGGAGAGTGTAATCCAGATCAGGGAGCCATGGTACAGGAGGTAATTGGAAAGCTGGAGCGGGGAGAGACACCAGAGAAGTTTTCCTATGTCCAGGAGGGGATGCTGACCCATGATGATACAGTTCCGGAAGTGATGGTCGGTGGCAAAAAATACCCGGTTACTGTAGTAACCGGGGAGATGCTGCAGGAATAAATATTACTGGTGTGCTTTCAGATAAGCCTGGTAAGCTGCCCATCTGGAGAAATTGAAGCTTCGGATGGTATCTCTGTGTCAGGTTGTATCTGGCAATTCCGGCATCCGGTAAGCACTGGAGGCGATCATCAGACAGGTGCAGGCACAGATAAAGGAAAGCAGAGCCTGCAGAAGCCAGTGTTTTGTAAACAGCCGGCTGCACAAAAGAACGAGAAGGATATTAAACAGACACACAAATAAGAGCTGGAAATATCCTTCTCTTGCATATTCAGCATAGGTGTAATCATCAGGAAGAGATCCGATCCCGCAAAACAGATAAAAAATCTGGATGATGCAGAAGATAAGGTACACCAAAGAAAGCAGCAGTTTTGCCAGCAGCTGCAGTGGCAGTGAGTCCGTGAAACAGACAGAAAAGCCAAGCAGGAGAAGACATACAGTGATAAAAAGGGAATATTTTCTATCGGTCCAGTCCCCATGAAGCATGTTTGCGGCGGTAGGAGCAGACTTTTTCAAAAAGTAAAAGAAAAGTAAGCAGCTTCCGCCTGCGAAAAAAGGGTAGGTAATACCCGAGGGATTATGATACAAAAAAAGAGTATAAAAAACGCATAGATCAGGCTTCCAATTCTCATCAGTTTTGTTCCTTATTTTCATCATCCACATATTCCAGAATATCATCAGGCTGACAGTGCAGAGCCTTGCAGATAGCATTCAGCATAGATAAACGAACAACTTTTGCTTTGTTATTTTTTAAAATAGAGAGATTGGCAAGAGTGATATCCACTTCTCCGGCAAGTTCGGCAAGTCCTTTTTCTGCTTTGCCATCTCCACATCCAGATTAATTCTGATCGACATAATTTCCTCTCAAACTTTCTTATTAATTTTGCATGAAAGTGTTCTATGTACTGTCAGATCGTCAGATCGTTTTCTTCCTTGTAGGTGACAGCCTGGTCAAAGACACGGGAAAGTACTTTGCTGAACAGTCCTGCAATTACAAAAATCAGGATAACAACAAGAACAGCAGGTGTCACATAAACGAACAGACGGCAGCAGGTGATCAGTGCGATCAGAAAGCTGTAGAAGCGAATGATAATGGGTACCAGAATAGTTGTCAGAATTCCGGAAAAGAACATGAAGTCCAGAAGTCCTTTGGTAAATACAGTCAGTTTGTCTTTTATAAAAGCCTCCGTACATATCTGTGATATCCATACCTTAGCGCTGACTGGACTGATTATCAATAAAAATTTATCGAAAAAAATAATAAAGATAATAACGAGACGCAAGAAGATGCGAGCTAGCGAGGAACACATATGTGATTATTTAGGAGATGAGATTATCTTGTATTCAGCAGCCATAGAAGAAGTCTTTATTCCATGCGTATCTACAATTTTTTTAGAAGCAGTACTGACTGAAATAGTGTTCTGGTTCAATAAACGGTATTCCTTAGGATTCATGCTGACAAATTTACAAAAGGTAGACCGAAAATGCTGACGGCTGTTATATCCACAGAAAAAAGCAATGTCTGTAATGGAAAGCGTAGAGGATTTCAGAAGAAACTTTGCTTTTTCGATGCGGTGATTATTAATATAGTCATTAATTGTACAATGGTGGTACTGGAAAAATAGAGAGCACAAATAGGAGCGACTGATTCCTACAAAATTTGCAATTTCAGAAATATGCACGGGAGAGGTTAAATTTTCATCTATATACTCGCACGCCTTGCGGATATACCGGGTTCCCGACTGTTTATTGTTATCCGGGTTGATATTGCGGCTCAGTTCAATCAGGGCTCTGAAAAGGCTCAGTCTGATCAAGGCGATATTATCTTTTAAGTCTGTTTCATTTTTCTTCTTCATATCCATAAGGAATGATCTTCTTTCCAAATGAAGAATAAGGTCCTTGAAAGCACATCCAAAATCTGTGGAATCTTCTCCGATAATATAGTCAATATAAGAAGAGTTAAAAAAGTTGGTAAAAGAATCACTGATCATCAGTAGCTGATCCAAGGGAATAGAAGAAGGATTACTTTGAAAATCAAATTCAATATTCAGTATGGAGCAGGGAACATTTTCTTGTACAGTCAGACTGTGAGCCACATTTTTGGCAATAAAAATAAAGTGGTGAGCACTCAGATGGCAGGTATCGGAATTAATGGTAACGCAGCAGCTTCCCTTGGTGACATACATAATCTCATATCTGGCATGTGTGTGAATTTTCATTTTATATTGCAGTATAGAAAGAGCGTAGAAAGATGTTATGGTTATATAATGCGTTTCGTTATCAAATAATCTCATAATGCAGGATCCTTGTTAAAATAAAAATAGGACAATAGTTTCCATAATAGTACAGGTACGACGATTCTTTCCACATTTTACAATAGTCTCTGTCTCTTATACACATCTCCGAGCCCACGAGACCGTACTAGATCTCGTA